>ERZ777003.1121-NODE-1121-length-43902-cov-6.660684_pt1 | contig 43902 bp, 38 predicted proteins | sample MGYA00374956_ERZ777003 | MGnify/ENA primary metagenome ERZ777003 (study PRJEB29302, sample SAMN06268252) | bioreactor metagenome | isolation source: Joint BioEnergy Institute, California, USA | place: USA:Joint BioEnergy Institute, California, USA | collected... | reverse complement strand
GAGCGGGGCGGCAGTCGGAGAGGGAGTGGCAGAGACGGAGGAGGGCGAGGCTGCTTTTCAGGCGGTCTCCGCGGTGTACGGGCCGGGAGACGCCACGGTGTGGGGCCGCCGGGCCCGCCTGCCGGCGCCGGCGGCGGCCCTCCTTAACGGAACTGCGGCCCACGCTCGCGAGCTCGATGATGTCCATCCGGCGATCATCCACCCGGGCTCGGTCGTCATCCCGGCGGTGCTCAGCGTCGCGGAACGGGAGGGCAGCCCGGGGCCGGACGTTCTTGACGCGGTGATCACCGGCTACGAAGCCATGGTGCGCATCGCCGAAGCCGCGGACTTTTTAGATCACCGCCGCCGGGGCTGGCACGGGACGTCGACCCTCGGCCCGTTCGCCGCCGCGGCCGCGGCGTCGCGGCTGCTTGGACTGGGCGAGCAGGAAACGGTCTGGGCCTTGGGGCTGGCGGGTACCCGCACCGGCGGGACGTGGGCGTTTGCCGCCGACGGGGCCATGAGCAAGCGGCTGCACCCGGGCGCGGCGGCCCGTGACGGCGTGCTGGCGGCCTATTTGGCCAAGGCCGGCTTTACGGGTCCCAGCTACGTGCTGGACGCGGACGACGGCGGCTTTCTCCCGCTGACGGCCTCAAGCTGGGACGCGGGGCGGCTGGCGGCGCCTGTGTCGCCGGAGACGCTCGCGGTTCTCGAGACGGAGTACAAGTTTTTCGCCAGCTGCAAGTCGGTGCATTCCCCCGCGGAAGCTGCCCTCACGCTGCGGGCGGAAGGCTTGCGCTCAAGCGACGTCGCCGAGATTTTCGTCGAGGTCAACGACAGCGCCATGCGCATGGCGGGGCGCGCCGGCATGCCGGAGACAATCGCCGCAGCCCAGCTCAGCATCGCGTACGGCGTTGCCGTGGCGCTCTTGCATGGGCGGGCGGACGTCGCGGTCTACACCCCCGCCATGCTGCAGGATGCCGCCGTGAGGGATCTAGTCCGGCGGATCCGGGTCCAGCCCAGCGACGAGATGAACCGGTTGCGGGTCGAGCAAAGGCTGAGCGCCGCCCGGCTTACGGTGCGCCTTGTGGACGGCTCGGAGCGGACCGCGGCCGTGCAGCGGCCCAAGTCCGCGCAGCGCAGGGGCATCGGCGCCGGGCCGGCGGTGCGGGAAAAGTTTTGGGCGCTGTGCGCCGCCGCGGGGGTGCCTGAGGGCCGCGTCGAGGTGATCTGGGAACTTGTCATGGGGCTTGAAGAGCTTAAGCCGGCGGCCATGAACCAACTTTACACATTGCTTCGTCCATGATGTTGTTCGGTGGATCCGTTGGGGGTGCCCGGCCGGTCCAAGCCGTGCCCGGACGCTCCGTTGCGTCGCCAAGGTCAGTATGACGGAAAAGGGGACATCGGTTCATGTTTGAACGGGTGAAAGGCCGGATCGACGACGACGCGATCGCCCTCTACTACGGCGACGCCATCGAGCGGTCCAAGTCGTCGTTTCCGGTCATGATGAAGGTCAACCAAGCCCACGTCGTGATGCTGGCGGAGCAGGGGCTCATCTCCCGGGAAACCGCCCGCAGGCTCCTTGAGACGTTTGCCCGGATGCTGGAGGCCGGCGTGGAGGCTATCCGGATCGACCCGGGGCTTGAGGACTTGTACACCAACGTCGAGCGGGCGGTGCTGGAAGCGGCGGGGGCCGAAGTCGGCGGGCAGATGCACATGGGGCGCAGCCGCAACGATCTGGAGCCTGCCATCGCCCGCATCATGGCCCGGGACGCGCTCAACGACATTGCGCTGTCTATCCACGCTCTGGCGGAGCTGCTGGCCGGCAAGGCGCGGGAGCACGCCGGCAGCGTCTTGCCCGGGTTCACCCACTGGCAGCCCGCGCAGCCGACGACCCTCGGCCACTACCTCATCGCCGTCGTCGACCACCTGTTGCGGGACCTGGAGCGGCTCGACGCCGCCTACAGGCGCACCAACCGATCGCCCTTGGGGGCCGCGGCGTTTAACGGGACAAGCTTTGCCATCAACCGCCTGCGCACGGCCGAACTGCTGGGCTTCGACGGGCTGGCGGAAAACACGCTGGATGCCGCCGCGGGCGTGGACCACTGGGTCGAAGCCGCGTCGGTCCTGGCCAACCATGCCCTTACGCTGGCCCGCTACGCCTCCGACGTCGTGCGCTGGTCCATGCCGTGGCTGGGCTACGTCGAGCTCGCGGACGGCTGGTCCGACAGCAGCAGCATCATGCCGCAAAAGAAAAACCCCGTCATGGCCGAGACCGTCCGCGCCCAGGCCGCCGTGGCCACGAGCCTTTTGGCCGGTTACATGGAGGCGTGCCGCACGACGCTGGAGCCGTGCCGGGACATCACGGTGGCCGAGGGCAAGCTCTGGGATCTGTTTGATCACGTCGGGCGGATGACCAATATCACCCTCGGCTTCAGCCGCGGCATGACCGTCCACGTGGAGCGCATGCAGGGCCAGGCCACCATCGGTTTCACCGCCGCGACGGAACTCGCGGACACGCTGGTGAGGGAGTCGGGGCTGTCGTTCCGGGAAGCGCACCGGGTCGTGGCCAACATCGCGCGGGAAGTCATGGAGCGGGGCGGGGACAGCACCATCGTCACCGCCGGCCGCGTCAAGGAGGCCGCCGCGGCCGTCTTGGGCCGCAGCATCTCCCTCACGGAAGAAAGCGTCGCCCGGGCGTTGGCGCCGGGGCGGTTTGTGGAGGCTCGTTCGCACGCGGGCGGGCCGGCGCCGGCCGAGGTGCGCCGGATGGCCGAGCAACGCATGGCCGAGCTCGCGAAACACCGCCAGCTCATCGAGGAGAGGTTCGCTCAGTGTCAAAGGGGGGATGCCATGCTCGCTGAGGCGATGAAGCGGGTGCTGCAGGGATAACGGCGGGTTTGCTAGTGAATCTGACCAACGTGGAAGGGGATGTCAAGTGCGCAGGGCCGCGCTGCCTTTAATTCTAGTCCTCGTGCTCATGACGGCCTTTACGGCCGTGGCCGCCGGGCAGGGGATCGTCGTGGCCATCGGTGTCGACGCGTCCACCCTCGATCCGCAGCGGACGACCGACTCGGCGACGGAGTCCATCAACAAGAACCTGTACAACAACCTGGTGCGTTTCGACGCCAACATGGAGATCGTGCCGGACTTGGCCACGCACTGGACCGTTTCGGAGGACGGCCGGACGTGGACGTTTTACTTGCGGGAAGGGGTGCGGTTCCACGACGGCACGCCCCTTGACGCGCAGGCCGTGAAGCAGAGCTTTGATCGGCTGCTCGATCCGGCCAACGCGTTTCCCCGCGCGAGCCTCCACTCGGATATCGTGGCCGTCGAGGTCGTCGGGCCGTACGCGGTGAGCTTCACCACGGCGCAGCCGGCCGGCGCCATGCTCGCCCGCATGGCGCACCCGTCCGCGGCCATCGTCAGCATTCCGGCGGTGGAGCGGTGGGGCAGCGCCTTTGGGCAGCACCCCGTCGGCACCGGTCCTTTCAAGTTCGAGAGCTGGACGCCGGGCCAGGAAATCGTGCTGGTGCGCAACGGCGACTACTTCAAGGGCGCCCCGGCCATCGAGCGGGTCACCTATCGCGTCGTGCCGGAGGAAAGCGTCCGCACCTTGATGCTCCAGGCGGGCGAAGTGCACGTCGCCGTCGGTATCCCGCCGGACCAGATCCCGCTGCTTGAGCGCATGCGCGGGGTGGAGGTCAAGCAGACGCCCAGCACGATGATGATGTACCTGGCGATGAACGGGCAGAAGTCGCCCTTCAATGACGTCCGGGTGCGCCAGGCGATGAACTACGCCATCAACAAGGAAGAGATCGTGGAATACCTCTTGTCCGGCCTGGCCGACGTGGCCGATTCCCCGCTCTCGCCGGTCATCTGGGGCTACGCGAGGACGGGCGTGTACGAGTACAACCCGCAAAAGGCGCGGCAACTCCTGGCTGAGGCGGGTTATCCCAACGGTTTCTCCATGAGCCTGTGGACGCCTGTCGGCCGCTACCTGCAGGACCTGCCCACCGCGGAGATCGTGCAGGCGCAGCTGGCCGAGGTCGGCATCAACGTGCGGGTGGAGACGTGGGAGTTCGGCGCCTACATCGAGGAGATCAAGAAGGCCCAGTACGACATGGTGCTCCTCGGCTGGAGCCCGTCCACGGGCGACGCGGACTGGGGCCTGTTCCCGGTGTTCCATTCGACGCAGTGGCCGCCCCAGTCCAACCGGGCGCTCTATGGCAACCCGGTCGCGGACGCCCTCATGGAGGCCGGCCAGCGGGAGCCGGACCAGGAGAAGCGGCGTGAGATCTACAGGGAGCTGCAGCAGATCATCTTCAACGACGCTCCCTGGATCTTCTTGTGGAGCACCCAGCAGATCGTCGCTCACCGCAGCGAGCTCACGGGGATCGAGATCATTCCGACCGAGCACATCCTCTACGAGGGCGCTGCGCTTCAGTAACGTTCTGCCGGGCATTCGTTGGCGTGAGCCCGCCGGGCGGGGCCGGTCAGCCCCGCCCGGGGCATACGCCGGTCGGACCGGATCGGGGCCGAGGGTGGTGGAGGATCCGTCATGGGTCAGTACATCGTGCGTCGAGCCGCCATGCTGCTTGTGGTCGTTTTCGGCGCGTCCATATTCGTCTTTCTCATGCTCCATCTTGTGCCGGGAGACCCGGCCGCCCTCATCGCCGGGCCCGAGGCGACGCTGGAAGATCTCGAGCAGATACGGGAAAAGTTTGGCTTGAACCGGCCGCTGCCGGTGCAATACGCGAGTTTCGTCTGGAATGCCCTCCAGGGTGACTTGGGCAACTCGTTCCGCAGCGGACGTCCGGTGACCGAGGAGGTTCTCCCGCGCTACGTCAACACGCTGTACCTTGCGGCCGGGAGCATGGTCGTCGCGATCTTCCTCGGGGTTTCCGCGGGGGTCGTCTCGTCGGTGTGGCGCCACTCGGTGTTCGATCATTTCTTCATGCTGCTCGCGCTGCTCGGGCTGTCCATGCCGTCCTTTTGGTGGGGACTCCTCCTGCTGCTCGTCTTTTCCGTGAACTTGGGCTGGCTGCCTATGGGCGGCATGGGGGGATTGAGCCACCTTATCTTGCCCAGCATCACGCTGGGAACGGCCACGGCGGCCGTGATCGCGCGCATGACCCGCTCGACGATGCTGGAAGTCCTAAACCAGGACTTCATCCGGACCGCGAGAGCCAAAGGGCTGCCTGAGGCGCGGATCGTGCTGCGGCACGCCTTGCGCAACGCGCTCATCCCGACGGTGACGATTACGGGCATCCAGTTTGGCGTGCTCTTGGGCGGCCAGGTCGTCACGGAGACGATTTTCAGCTGGCCCGGTTTGGGGCGGCTTTTGGTCGACTCCATCGGACGGCGCGACTTGCCCATCGTGCAGGGGGCCATCCTCCTTCTCTCCATGACGTTTGCACTGATTAATCTCCTGGTCGACGTGGGGTACGGCTTGCTGGATCCCCGTGTCCGCTACGATTAGGAAGAGGGTGCGACTATGACGGCCCACGCGCAAGCCGGCGCTGCGTCGCCCGGTGGGCAGCCAAGCGCCTTCATGACCATCTTGAAGCGCCTGAAGGCGAATCCCCTTTCCTTGGTGGGCGCGGCCATCGTCGTCGTCTTCGTTGCCATGGCGGTTTTCGCCCCGTGGATCGCTACCCACGACCCGGCGGCGCAGTCGCTCAGGGAAAAGCTGCAACCGCCGTCCAAGGACCATTGGTTTGGCACCGACGACCTGGGAAGGGATCTTTTCAGCCGCATCGTCTACGGCGCCCGGGTGTCGCTGCAGATCGGCGCCTCGTCCGTCTTGATTGCGCTCGTGGTCGGCTCCGGCCTCGGCCTTATCGGCGGGTACTACGGCGGACGCATCGACGCGGCCATCGTCATGCTCATCGACATCTTGCTCGCGTTTCCCGGGGTGCTGCTCGCCATCGCCATCATCGCGATCTTGGGGCCGGGGCTGGAAAATGCCGCGATCGCCATCGGTATCTACTCGATCCCGCAGTTTGCCCGGGTGATGCGCGGGTCGGTGATCGCGATCCGCAACTCGCTCTACGTGGAGGCGGCGCGAGCCGTAGGGGTCGGGGACCTCCGGATCATGCTCGTCCACATCCTGCCCAACGTGGTGGCGCCGCTCATCGTCTTGTCGACGCTGCGCATGGCGACCGCGATCTTGAGCGCCGCGACGCTGAGCTTTCTCGGCTTGGGCGCGCAGCCGCCGACGCCCGAGTGGGGTTCCATGCTGAGCCGGGCCCGCACCCATATGATGCTGGCGCCGTATCTCATGATCTTCCCGGGCGTAAGCTTGCTCCTCGTCATCTTAGGATTCAACCTGTTTGGCGACGCGCTGCGCGATGCGCTGGATCCGCGCATGAAGAATTGAAGCCGCGCGGGCGGAGAGAGCCGGGGAGGGCCTTTTGGCCGTGACAAGGTCGGAGGAGCGGCAGGCCTGGGGGGAGATGACACGCCAGTATGTCCCCCTGGCGGTAAGCGATATGGTGATGGCGCTGCAGGCGCCCATCATCGCGGCGGGCGTCGCGCGGCTGCCGGGCGCGGAGGTGAATCTCGCCGCCTACTCGGCCGCCCTCAGCATCGGCCTGCTGATTGAAAGCCCGGTGATGACGCTCCTGCAGACGGCGACGGCCTTGGGCACGCATCCGGCGCGGTTTCGGATGATCAGGCGGCTCACCCTCGGCGTGTCCATCGCGGTGACGCTGGCGGCCGCCCTGGTGCTGTGGGCGCCCGTCGCCCGCCTCGTCTTTGAAGACTGGCTTGGGCTCGTCCCGGAAGTGGCGGCGGCGACCCGGCGCATCTTTGCGTGGCTTCTGTTGTGGCCCGCGTTCATCGCCTGGCGGCGGACGTACCAAGGGGTGCTGATCAACCAGGGCCACGCCCGGGACATTGGCCTCGGGAGCGCCGGGCGGCTGTCCGCGCTGGCGCTGCTTACGTGGGCAGGTACCATGGCGGGGCGGGACGGGGCGACCGTCGCCGGCACAGCCCTTATCGGCGGAGTCTTTTTTGAGATGCTGCTCGTGGTCGTCATGGCCCAGTACCGGATGCGCCGGGGCGCCCTCTGGAACGTGAACGCCGCTTCCGCTGCGCCGGCCGCGACCGGCCTTGCGGGCAAGGAGATTCGCTGGAACGATCTTTTGCGCTTCTTTTTGCCGCTGGCCAGCACGAGCGTCATGATGACCGCGTCGCGGCCGCTCATCACCGCCGGCTTGGCCCGGGCGGCCGCGGCCGAGACGTCGCTGGCCGCTTGGCCCATCGTCTGGACGACGGTGATGTTTTTCGGCAACGGGTGCAAGATGATCCAGCAGCTGGCCATCGTGTGGATCCAAGACGGCCGCAGCTACATCCTGGTCCGGCGTTTCGCCACGGTGGTCGGCGTGATCATGACGGGGGGCTTCTTCTTGCTGGCCTTTACCGGCGCCGGCCGGGTTTACCTGGAACACGCCATCGGACTGCCGGAAGCGCTGCACGCGACGGCGCTGGACGGGATGCGGGGCATGGTGCTGTTCCCGGCCTTCATCGCCGTGCAAAGCTGGTGGCAAGCTTTTCTCGTCAAGGAAGGGCGCACGGCGCAGATTCACCTGGCGGCCATCGCCGACGCCGGGCTGCTGGTGCTCGTGCTGTTTACCCTGGCGAGCCGGACGAACGTCCCGGGACTGCTTTTGGCCAGCGCGGCGACGGTGCTCGGACTTGTGGTGGAGCTGGCGCTGCTCGCCCGGTTCTCCAAGGGAGCACGGCAAGCGGTGGCCGTCCGGGTGGCCGCCGGCGCCCACGCAGCCGTGTGAAAGGGCGGCGCAGGACGCTGGTCGACGGCGGCGAATGGTCCCGGTGGGCAATGGGTTTGCGGCCGCAATTTGGCCGCGAAGGGCGGAGGTGGGGCTCGTGGCGGACCTGTTGAGCTTGATCGGGACCGATATCGGAAAGACGGCGGTCATTACCGCGTTCGTCGATGAGGCGGCGGCGGCCGACGTCATCCGGCACGCGCGCACGAAAGGATACCGCCTGGTGCGGGGCGCGGTCGGCTCCATGCAGGGGGAAAAAGTGGTGGCGGCCCTGGAGACCGCCGCAAAACGGGAGGGACTGATCGACTCCGGGTCGTATCGGGAAGAACACGCGCTCTACCACGCCATCGTCGAGGCCATGCAAGGAATCGGCCGGGGACAGGTGCTGTTCCGGGAGATTCACCGGACCGTCGGGCTGACGTTTGTCATCGCCCGGGGCCCCCGCTCGACGTCCCTGCCGGCGGACGGCGATTGGCTGGCGGTCGTCCTGTACGGGACGATCGGGGCGCCGATCAAAGGTTTTGAGCACGAAACGCTAGGGCTTGGCATCAATCATTTGTAGGCGGCGCGCGGCGCAAGGCCGCGACGCGGCAGCACCATCGGCATAGATACTGTCATTGAGCACCTGGAGGGCATCATAGCGGCTAGTCGACAGGGATCCCTCGGGAAACGCGGCTTTGCGCCGTTCCTGAGGAGGTTCTTGTGTGATCATCCTAGACGGTTTCTCCCTAACCCCGGAAGCGGTGGAGGCGGTCGCCCGCGCCGGGCAGCGCGTCGAGCTCTCCCCCGCCGCGGTGGAGCGCATCCAGGCGGCGGCGGAGCTGGTGGACCGGTTCGTCCAGGAAGGGACGAAGGTGTACGGCGTCACGACGGGCGTCGGCGAGCTGCGCACCGTGTTCATCTCTCCTGCCCTCAGCCAGACGTTGCAAAAAAACATCATCCGCAGCCACGCCGCCGGCGTCGGCCCCCACTTGCCCGAGGACGTCGTCAGGGCCATCCTCGTCCTGCGGATCAACTCCTTTTGCCAGGGGCACTCGGGCGTGCGCCTGGAAACCGTGCGCACGCTGGTCGAGTTCCTAAACCGCGGCCTGCATCCGGCCATTCCCGCGCAAGGGTCGGTCGGCGCGAGCGGCGACCTGGCGCCCTTGTCCCACATGGCGCTTCCCTTGATCGGAGAAGGGCACGCCTACGTCCACGGCCAGCTGCTGCCGGGACGGGAGGCGCTGGCCCGGGTCGGGCTCACGCCGCTGGACCTCGCACCCAAGGAAGGCCTCGCCCTCATCAACGGGACACAGGCGATGACCGGCATCGGCATGCTCGCGTGGGCCGACGGCGCCCACCTCGCCATGTGGGCCGACGCGGCCGCCAGCTTGACGCTGGAGGCGCTCCAGGCCAACCGGACGGCCTTTGACCCCCGCATCCACCGCCTTAGGCCGTTTCCCGGGCAGGAGCGGTCCGCCGCCAACATCCGCCGCCTGACCGAAGGCAGCTCCCGGCTCCAAGGGCCTGGCTCGGCGAAAGTGCAGGACGCCTACAGCCTGCGCTGCGTCCCGCAAGTGCACGGCGCCGTCTGGGACATGCTCGACCACGTGCGCAGCAAGCTCGAGATCGAGGCCAACTCCGTCACCGACAATCCGCTGCTGTTTCCCGAGGACGGCATCGTGTTAAACGGCGGCAACTTCCACGGCGAGCCCATCGCGCTCGCCATGGACTACCTGGGCATCGGCGTGGCGGAGCTTGCGAGCATCAGCGAGCGGCGCATCGAGCGCATGGTCAACCCGCACTTGAGCAGCTTGCCCCCGTTCCTCATCCAAAGCTCCGGCGTGAACTCCGGCTACATGGTCGCCCAGTACACGGCGGCCGCGCTCGTCTCGGAAAACAAGAGCCTCGCGCACCCGGCGTCCGTCGACTCCATCCCGACGTCGGCGAACCAGGAAGACCACGTCAGCATGGGCACCATCGGCGCCCGCAAGGCGGCCGCCATCGCCGCGAATACGCGGCATGTGCTGGCCATCGAGCTTGCCTGCGCCGCCCAGGCGATCGATCTCTCCGGCGGCCCGGCGGGCCTGGGCGAGCACACCCACCGGATTTACGAGATGGTGCGCACCGTCGTGCCTTATATGGACCAAGACCGGTTTACCGCCGGCGACATCGCCGCGATTCGAGAGCTCATCAGTTCGCCTGCGGCCATCAGCCAAATTGCCTCGTGGCTGAGCCCGGCCTACGGCGAGGTCAGCGCGGAGCAGCGGCGGTGAGCCGGCTCTTGCGGGGACAAGGGGGCGCGCCAAGACGCGGCGCCCACAAGGGGAGGTGCCTGCCATGGAAGGGCGACTGACGCAGCCAGGCTCCGCAAAGGAGGCCGGCAAGATCACTTGTGACCTGCTCATTGAACACGCGGCCGAGCTGGTGACCGTCGCCGGCGCGAGCGGGGCTCCAAAGCGCGGCGGGAGTCTCGCCGACATCGGCGTCATCCGGGACGGCGCGGTGGCCGCGCTGGGCGGGCGCATCGTCGCGGTGGGGACGACCGAGGAAGTCCGCGCCGCGGCCCGTGTCGACGCGCATACCCGCGTGATCGACGCGTCGGGCAAAACCGTGATGCCCGGGTTCGTGGACCCGCACACGCATCTTGTGCACGGGGGAACCCGCGAATTTGAGCTGGGGATGCGCCTTGCCGGGCGCACCTACATGGAGATCCTTGCGGCCGGCGGCGGCATTCTCAACACCGTCCAGGCGACGCGCCGGGCCAGCTTGGCTGACCTCATCGCCGCGGCCCGCCGGCGCCTGGACGTGATGATGGCCCACGGGACGACGACGGTCGAGGCAAAGAGCGGCTACGGCCTCACCACCGAGAGCGAGCTGCGCATGCTGGCGGCCGCCAGGGAGCTTTCCCGGCAGCACCCGGTGCGCCTTGTGTCGACGTTTATGGGGGCGCATGCGGTGCCGGAGGAGGATCGGGACGACCCGGAGCGGTTCGTGCAGCGGGTCATCGACGAGATGATCCCGGCGGTGGCGGCGGAAGGCTTGGCCGAGTTTTGCGACGTCTTTTGCGAGGAAGGCGTCTTTACCGTCGACCAGTCCCGGCGCATCCTGGAGGCGGGCAAAGCGTATGGCCTGCGGCCCAAGCTCCACGCCGACGAGATCGTGAGCTTCGGCGGGGCGGAGCTCGCGGCGGAAGTGGGCGCGGTGTCCGCCGATCACCTGGTGCACGCGTCGGAGCTCGGCATCCGGCGCATGGCCAAGGCGGGCGTCGTGGCCGTACTCCTGCCTGCCACGAGCCTGTTTTTGCTCAACCGGCACTACGCCCCGGCCCGGGCCATGATCGAGGCGGGCGTGCCGGTGGCGCTGGCGACCGATTCCAACCCGGGGTCGTCGCCCACCGAGTCCATGCAGCTCGTTGTGGCCCTGGCTTGCCTGTGCCTGCGCATGACGCCGGCCGAGGCCATCGCCGCCGCGACCATCAACGCGGCCCATGCCATCGGCCGGGCGCATGAAGTGGGGAGCCTGGAGGAGGGCAAGCGGGCGGACATCATCGTGCTGGACGCACCCAACCACCAGTTCATCCCGTACAAAGTCGGCATCAACCTGGTGGAACAGGTGATCATCGACGGCCGGGTCGTGCTCGAGCGCCGGGCCGGCGGCTGACAGCAGCGTGGAACTAAAGGAGGGGGACTTGAAGATGGCAACGGAAGCGGCCCGGGTCATCCGGGCCCCGCGGGGCAGGGAGATCAGCTGCAAGGGCTGGCCCCAGGAAGCCGCCTTGCGCATGCTCATGAACAACCTGGATCCGGAGGTGGCCGAGCGGCCCGAGGAGCTGGTCGTCTACGGCGGGCGCGGCAAGGCCGCCCGCAACTGGGAGTGCTTTGACCGGATCGTCGCCTCCCTCAAAGATCTCGAAGCCGACGAGACGCTCCTCATCCAGTCGGGGAAACCGGTGGGCATCTTTAAGACGCATCCTGACGCGCCCAGGGTGCTCCTGGCCAACTCCAACCTCGTCCCGGCGTGGGCCACGTGGGAGAAGTTCTGGGAGCTGGAAGCCATGGGGCTGACCATGTACGGCCAGATGACGGCCGGCAGCTGGATCTACATCGGCACCCAGGGCATCCTGCAGGGCACCTACGAGACGTTTGCCGAGTGCGCGGCGCAGCATTTCGGCGGCACGTTGCGGGGGCGGTTTGTGCTCACGGCCGGATGCGGCGGCATGGGCGGCGCGCAGCCCCTCAGCGTCACCATGAACGACGGCGTCGTGCTGGTGGTCGAAGTTGACCCCCGGCGCATCCAGCGCCGCATCGACACCGCCTACTGCGACCGCATGACCTACGATCTCGACGAGGCATTGGCCTGGATCGACGAGGCCCTCGCGGCCAAGGAGCCGCTGTCGGTGGGCTTGGTGGGCAACGCGGCCGAGGTGTACCCCGAGCTGGTGCGCCGCGGGCGCATTCCGGACGTGGTGACAGACCAGACGTCGGCCCACGATCCTTTGAACGGGTACGTGCCGGCGGGCCTCAGCCTGGAGGCGGCGGCCGACCTCCGGCGCAGCGACCCGCAAGAATACATCCGGCGCGCCAAAGAATCTATGCGCGTCCACGTTCAGGCAATGCTGGACATGCAGGACCGGGGCGCCGTCGCCTTTGACTACGGCAACAACATCCGCCACCACGCCAAAGAGGCCGGCCTCGAGCGGGCCTTTGACTTCCCCGGCTTTGTGCCGGCTTTCATCCGGCCGCTCTTTTGCGAGGGCAAAGGTCCTTTCCGCTGGGCCGCCCTGTCGGGTGACCCGGCCGACATCTACCGCATCGACCAGGCGGTGCTGGAGGCGTTTCCGGAGGATGAGCGCTTGGCCCGCTGGATCAAGATGGCTGGCCAAAAGGTGAAGTTCCAGGGACTCCCGGCCCGCATCTGCTGGCTCGGCTACGGCGACCGGGCCAAACTCGGGCTTATCATCAACGACCTCGTGCGCCGGGGCGAGGTCAGCGCGCCGGTCGTCATCGGCCGCGACCACCTGGACGCCGGGTCGGTGGCGTCCCCGTACCGGGAAACGGAAGGCATGCGGGACGGCAGCGACGCGATCGCCGACTGGCCGATCCTCAACGCCTTGATCAACACCGCGGCAGGTGCGACCTGGGTGTCGGTGCACCACGGCGGCGGCGTCGGCATCGGCTATTCCCTGCATGCGGGGATGGTCGTCGTCGCCGACGGCACCGAGGACGCCGCTCGGCGCCTTGAGCGGGTGCTGACGACGGATCCCGGCATGGGCGTCGTCCGCCACGTGGACGCGGGCTACGAGCGGGCTATCGAAACCGCCAAGGCCAAAGGGGTCCGCATCCCCATGATGCCGTAGCCGTGGCCGGGCATGGGCGCGGCCACGCGGCGCCACGGAAGGTTCGCCGCCGGCCGCGCCGCCCGGCGGCTTACGCCTTGGTCCGGTCGTCGCCGGCTCCCGGCGCCGGGAGCGGCAGCGGGGAGTAGGTGACCGACGGCCGGCGCCCGCCCGACTGCGGGTACAGGTCCATGAGGTCGTAAACCGCCTGCGGGAGATCCGTTCGCACCGGGATTCCCATCTCGCCCAGCTGCTCGGGCGTGATGGGGTAGTCGTGGGTCCAGCGGCCCTCGGTTAAGGTGTGGGCGATCTCCCGTGCCCTTTCCTCCGGGAATTTATCCTTGAGCAGGTCGTAGACGGTGGCCTCCACCTGCCGCATGGCCTTGCGGGCCATGTCGGCCATGATGAGCGTTTCGTCGTCGACCCGGTCTTTGGACTTCTCTTCGACGGCTTTGATGATGGAAGCCGCCGGGAAGCTGCCCAGTTGCGGATCGATGGGGCCGACGACGGCGTTTTCGTCCATCCAGATCTCGTCCGCCGCCAGCGCGATCATGGTGCCGCCGGACATGGCGTAGTGGGGGATGAACACGGCCGTACGGGCCGGGTGCTTCTTGAGGGCGCGGGCGATCTGCTCGGCCGCCAGCACGAGGCCTCCCGGCGTATGCAGGATGATGTCGATGGGCACGTCCTTGGGCGTGTTGCGGATGAGGCGCAGCACTTGCTCGGAGTCTTCGATGTCGATGTAGCGGCGGCTCAGCAGGCCCAGGAGGCTCATGGACTCCTGGCGGTGGATCAGCGTGATGATGCGGGAGCCCCGCATGCGCTGCAGCTTTTGCGCCATCACCTGCCTCGCGTACATGATCCGCCAGCGCTGCCATGCGGGTACGACCCAGCTCACGATAAGAAACAGCCAAAACAGATCGCCTAGCGACACATTCCCCACCTCCCGGGCAGGGTAAGGCGGTGGGGCAGCGGATGATGTCCGCTCGCCCCGCTCAACCTTCCGGATGCGGTCTGACCCCCGCCGTCACAGGTCACCACGCGGAGCGACGTCGTCGGTTTGCCTGAGGACGCTGTCGGCGGCCCACAGGCCGATCAAGGCCCCGGCCACGATGTCCGACGGCCAGTGGGCCTCGACCTCCACCCGCGACCAGGCGGCCAAGGCCGCGAGGCCGTAGAACAGCCACTGGTAATCCGGATATTGGTGCGCCAGCACCCGCGCCACGCTGAAGGCGGTAGCCGAATGCCCGGAAGGAAACGACGCGCACCGGCTCACGCTCAAGCCGCCGCCGCAGGAGCCGGGGTTTTCGCTGGGTCTAGCTCTCGTGACGGCGAGCTTGAGGACGGTCGTGGCCACGCCGGCCCGCAGGGCGGCACGGCCGACGTAAGCGGCGGTTTCGGGGTCGTATGCCCGCAAGCCGATGGCCAAGGCCAGCGCCGTCAGCCCGTCGCCCAAGTGCGTCACCGTCCCGAAAAACGCCCGCCGGCCGGGATCCGGCACCGCATGGACGGCGTCGTACAGTCCCTGGTCCATCAGCGACACCGCGCCGAGCAAGATTAGCCCCGGCCCGAGGTACGGGTAGGCGCCGTGCCCGGCGGCAGGCGCCGCCGCGGGCGCGATCAAGCTGCCTGCGGCCTGCGCCGGCGAACCCAGAGGGACGGCGGGCGCCCCGAGAGCGGGCAAGGCAGGCGCGGCCATGCCGCTCCACCCGGTCATCAAGACAATGAGCACGGTTAGGAGCGGCACCATGAGCTGGAAGTTTGGGAGGAACCTGGAGGCCATGGGTGGAGTATACGGGCTGGCGGGTCGTTCTCCTGCCGGGCCGCCGGCGGGGCGCGACGGCGCGTCCGGTGCGCGCACGAGGGCAGGTCTAACGGGTAGACTGTAGAAAATACAAGGGTACAGACGCTGGGGACTGCGAGGCGATTCCGTTGCCGGTCATCACCGTCGAGTTTCGCCTATCACCTATGGTCCGGCGTTTGGCCCGCAACTTCGCCCGCCTGACAGGGATTCCCTTGGCGCGCCTGCTTGCACCCGACGGCGACAGCGGGGGCTAGTCCAGGCGGGGGAGGATTGACATGCGGCGCCTGACGGCGGAGGACATTCAAGCCCTCATTCGCCTGATGGGGGATTCCGATGCGCGCACCGCGGCCTTTGCTCGCGACAAGCTGCTGGAGGCAGCCGTCGAAGACGTCCTGCCCCACCTTAAGGAGGCGGTGAGCGACGCGGATCCCCTGGTGCGCGGTCGCGCCCGCCTTTTCCTGGAAGAGCTTCGCCTCGCCGACCTCAACCAGCGCTGGGAGAGGCTCGCCGGCCAGTCCGACAGCGTCCTCGACCTGGAGACCGGCGCTTTTCTCGTGGCCAAGTACCGCTACCCGGAAGTGGACATGGAGCCGTACCGCCGCTGGCTCGACCAGCAGGCCGACGCCATCGCCGTCCATTTCGACCCCGCCTTGAGCATGTACCGCACCATCGGGCTGGTCAACATGCAGCTGTTTGAGAAGGCTGGCCTTCAAGGGGACGACGTCCGCTACTACGATCCGGACAACAGCTGTCTCAACCGGGTCATCGACCGCAAGCGGGGCATTCCCATCACCTTGTCCATTATCTACATCCTCGTCGGCCGCCGGCTCGGCCTGCCGCTGGACGGCGTGGGGCTCCCCGGCCATTTCCTCGTGCGCTACTCGGGCCAGGAGGAAAGCGTCTTTATCGACCCGTTTCACCGGGGCCGCCTGCTCACGCGGGAAGACTGCATCCGCCACGTGCGGGCCATGGGGTACCCCTTCCGCGAGCACTTCCTCAAGCCCCTCAAGGCCAGGGCCATCCTCGTGCGGATGCTGGGCAACCTGCACCGCATCTACGTGGAAACCGAGCAGCCGGTCCAGGCGGAGCACATCAAGGGCTTCCAGGACATCCTCACCCAAAAGGGTTAGCCCGCCGGCCCGGAGGGGATGGCGCCGAGCGGGGCGCCTAGGCGCCCAAACCGCCTAAAGGAAGGGATTTTTGTGCCCATTGACCTGCACACGCACTCCACGGCGTCGGACGGCACGCTCCCGCCGGCAGCCGTCGTGCGGGCCGCCCACGCCCTCGGGGTGAGCGGCCTGGCCCTCGTGGACCACGACACCATGGACGGCGTGCCCGAAGCGATGGCCGCGGCCGAGGCCCTCGGCATCCGGCTCGTCCCCGGCGTCGAGCTCAATACCGACCGCACTCGCGGCGAAGTGCACATCCTCGGCTACTTCATCCCCTTGGACGCGTCGGGCTTTCTCGCCATGCTCGCGCGCCGGCGGGAAGCCCGGGTGCGCCGGGGCGAGGAGATGGTGCGCCGCCTGCAGGCCCTCGGGTTTGACATCACCTTTGACGATGTGCTGCGCATCGCCGACGGGGGCGCCATCACCCGGCCCCACGTCGCCCGGGCCCTCGTCGAAGCCGGCTGCGTCCGCTCCGTCGAAGAGGCGTTTGCCCGCTACCTGTACACCGGCGGCCCGGCGTACGTGCCCCGGGAACCGTTCAGCGCCGTGGACGCAGTGCGGGCCGTGCTCGACGCCGGCGGCGTGCCGGTGCTCGCCCACCCGGGCCGCCTGTCGGATGAGAGCATCATCCCCGAGCTCGTGGACGCCGGCCTGCAGGGCCTTGAGTGCTATTACCCCGAGCACAAGCCGGCGGACACCGAGCGGTTTCTTGCGATCGCGGAAAAGTACGACCTGGTGGTGACCGGCGGCACCGACGCCCACGGGCCCGGTTCGAGCCACGACACCATCATCGGATCGGTGTCGGCCCCGCCCGGCGCCATCGAAGCCTTGTGGGAGCGGCGGGAGCGGCTCCTGCGGGGATAATCGGCGGTTGGACCAGGCGTGGCGCGAGCGCCGCGGCGAGATTCCCCCGGCAAGCCCGCGCCCCGGGGAGGAGGAATGGCGATTGGCGACCGGTCTCCAAGTGGCGGCGTCAACGTGGACCTTCCGCAAGCAGCCTTTGTTTGAAGCGTTGGACATCGTACACCTGCTCGGCGTCACCCACGTGGAGCTATGGGGCGACGGCACGCACCTTGACCCGCGGCTTGCGCTGCCGGAAACCGAGGAAATCGCGGCGGCGCTGGATCGGCTGGGGCTGGCCGCCCACAGCCTCCACGGTCCTTTCCGGGGGCTGGACCTGGCGGCGGCGGACGAGGAGGCGCGCCTTGCGGCGGCGGCGACCGTCGGACGGGCGCTCGAGATGGCCGCCGGCCTTGAGTGCCCCTGCGTCGTCGTCCACCCGTCGGACGGGACCCGGCATGCGCCTGGCCCCGAGAGGGAAGGCGCATGGCGGCGCACCGTCGCTTCCTTGAGGGATCTGGCCCGCCGCGCCGGCGAGCTGGGCGTCACGGTCCTCATCGAAAACTTGCCCGACCCGCACGGCGGCGTCATCGGCGGCCGGGTGGCCGACCTGGTAGCGCTCATCGAGGCGGTGGGAAGCCCGCAGGTCAAGATCTGCCTAGACACCGGCCATGCCATGGTGAGCACGGGCGGCTGGGAAGCGGAGCTTTTGGCCGCGTGGCCTCACTTGCGGAGCATCCACGCCTCCGACGGCGACGGCACGGCCGACGCGCATCTGCCTCTCGGCCACGGCGCCATCGAGTGGCACCGCCTGCTTGGGCATTTGGCCCAAGGCGGCTACGGAGGCGGTTTCGTGCTGGAAGTGGGCGGGGGCGAGGAAGGCGTACGCCAATCCTTGGAACTCGTCCGGCGGCTGAGGGGCGACTGAGCGGTGGCGCTGTCCGCCTATGAGCAGGAGCGGGCGTTGATGGCCCGCGTCGCCTGGCTGTACTACCACCAGGGCTTGACGCAGCAGGAAATCGGCGACCGCCTCGGGCTTTCCCGGGTCAAGGTGGTGCGGCTGCTGGCCCGGGCGCGGGACGAAGGCATCGTCCAAATCCGCGTCGACCACCCCTCCTTGCGATACGTGGAGCTGGAGGAGCGGCTGCAGGAGGCCTTTGGCCTGGCCGGCGCCGTCATCGTCCCCACCGGCGAAACCGAAGAGCAGACCCGGGAAGCCATCGGGCAGTTCGGCGCGATGTACCTGGAGCGCAGCCTCGTGCCGGGCGACGTCATCGGGACGGCCTGGGGCGTAACGTTGCGGGCGGTGGCGCGGCACCTGCGGCCCCTCTTGCTGCCCGGCGTCACGGTGGTGCAGCTCATGGGCGGGCTCAACGCCGGCGGCTTGAGCAACCCGCTGGACATCGCCCGGGCCGTGGCGGACAAGCTCAACGGAAACCTGCACATGCTCTACACGCCGGCTTTTGTGGACAGCGAAGCAATTCGCGATGCGCTGCTCTCCGACCACCGGGTGGCCCAGACGCTCAAGGCGGGCGCGTCGGCCACCAAAGCCCTCGTCGGCATCGGGGACGTGAGCGGGGAGAGTTCCCTCCTGCGCTGCGGCGCCCTGACCGCCGCCGAGCTTGAGGAAGCCGTACGCCGGGGCGCGGTGGGCGACATCCTCGGCCGTCACTTTGGCGCCGGCGGCGAGCCCATCGATTCGCCGCTGGCCGGGCGGGTCATCGCCTTGCCCCTGGAAACGCTCCGGCAAATCCCCCAAGTGATCGCCTTCGCCGGCGGCCTGCGCAAGGCCGGCGCCATCCTGGGCGCCTTGCGGGGCCGCTACATCCACGTTCTCATCACCGACGAAGCCACCGCCAAGCGGCTCCTCGAGAGCCGGTAGCCCCTGCCGGGCAGGAGGCACCGCCCGGGCCCCGAATACAAGCGTGAGCCAGTGAACATTTGCACCGGCGGGAGACATAAGTTCGCGGTGCGCGGCCGATCGCCGGACGGCGTCCGGCAGGCGCGGGCCGCGGCGGGGGGTCACCCATGGCGACTCAGGTGACCATGCCCAAACTGGGCATGACGATGGAGGAAGGCACCGTCCAGGTCTGGTTCAAGCAAGAAGGAGACCCGGTGCACAAGGGCGAGCCGCTCCTCAGCGTCTTGACGGACAAAGTCGACATCGAGGTGGACGCTCCGGCGTCGGGCATCCTGCGCAAGATTCTCGTGCCCGCCGGGCGGACGGTGCCCATCGGCACGCCCATCGCCGTCATCGCCGCCGAGGGGGAGCCGCTCGATACGGCGGAACTGGGCGGCGAAGGCGCGGCGCCCAAGGCCGCGGGCAGTGAGCCCGCGGCGGGTTTCCCCACGGCACAGCCTGCTGCGCCGGCCGCGGCCGGCGGCACCGGGGCCGCGCCTGAGACAGTGCCCGGGAAAGTGCGGGCTACGCCCGTCGCCCGGCGGCTCGCCGCCGAATGGGGCCTGGACCTCGCGGCCATCCCCGGCAGCGGGCCCAAGGGCCGGGTGACCCGGTCCGACGTGGAAGCCTTCGCGGCGAAGCGGCCCACGGCCCCGCCGCCTTCTCCGGTTCAGCCGTCCATGCCGCCCTTGCCTTTCGCTGCGGCCCCGCCGTCCGCTCCGGCCGAGCCCTCCATCCGGGCTAAGCGGTCCATCCCGGCCCAGGTGCCGGGCATCGCCTTCGTGGAGCCTGCTAAGCCGGTGCAGCCGGTGCCGGGCAGCGCAGAAACGGTGCGGCGCATCCCCTTGAGCGGCCTGCGGAGGGTCATCGCCCGGCGCATGAGCCAGAGCGCCTTTACCGCGCCCCACGTGACGCTGACCACCGAAGCGGACGTCACCGAGCTTGTCCGCCTGCGGGAAATTCTCAACGAAGAGGACCGCCGCCACGGCGGCCCGGGCGTCGGCTACCTCGACCTGTTTGTGCGCATCAGCGCCCGGGCGCTCATGGAGCACCCGCCCATGAACGGCCGGCTGGAGGGCGAGGAGATCGTCATCGAGCCCGACGCCCACATCGGAATCGCCGTCGCTATGCCCGATGGGCTTGTCGTTCCCGTCGTGCGCGGCGCGAGCCGCCTCAGCCTGGGCGCCGTCGCCCGCGAGCGGCGCCGGCTCGTGCAGGCGGCCCGGGCCGGCAGCCTGTCGCCGGACGATCTCCAGGGCGGTACGTTCACCATCACCAACCTCGGCCCGTGGGAGATCGACGCTTTTACACCCATTATCAACCCGCCCCAAACCGCCATCCTGGGCATGGGGCGAATCGTGGAGAAGCCCGCCGTCTACCGGGGTCAGGTGGTCGTCCGCAGCATGATGACGCTTAGCCTCTCCTTTGACCACCGGGTGGTGGACGGCGCGCCGGCGGCGGCGTTTTTGCAGCGCATCAAGCAGCTGGCCGAGAGGCCGGAGCTGTTGCACCTGTAATTAGTGGCAGCGCCCACAGGACGCGGCCGCGCCGGCCGGCACGCCGGCTGACGCCGTGGCTCGTGTCACGGTAGGCGCTACAGCCGGCGCCATGGCTGGCAGCACAAACCCGGCGTCAGGTTTCCAGGCTCCGAAAGGGGGATTGGCATCGTGGCGGAATCCGTGGCAACCCGCACCCATGCGGTAGACCTGCCGCCCGAACGGCTCGTGCATATGTACCGCCAGATGCTGCGCATCCGGCATTTTGAAGAGGAGGTCGACCTGCTTTTCCAGGCCGGCCGCATTTGGGGAACGTTCCATCTTTACATCGGCCAGGAGGCGTCGGCCGTCGGCGCCATCGAAGCCCTCGAGCCCGGCGACTACATCACCAGCACCCACCGGGGCCACGGCCATTCCATCGCCAAAGGCGCCTCCATCCCCCTCATGATGGCCGAGCTGCGGGGCAAGGAAACCGGCTACTGCCGGGGCCGGGGCGGGTCCATGCACATCGCCGACGTGGACGCGGGAAACCTCGGCGCCAACGGGATCGTCGGCGGCGGCATCCCCATCGCCACCGGGGCGGCCCTCGCCTGCAAGAAGCTGGGCAACGGGCGGGTCGTCATGTGTTTCTTTGGCGACGGAGCGCTGGCCCAAGGGGCGTTTCACGAGGCGGTCAACTTCGCGGCCGTCTTTAAGCTCCCGGTCGTGTACGTGTGCGAGAACAACCAGTACGCCATGTCCATGCCGGTGACGCGGGGCCTTGGCAGCACCGACATCGTCGCCCGCGCGGCCGCGTACGGGCTTCCCGGCGTTTCGGTCGACGGCAACGACGTGCTCGCCGTTTACGCGGCCGCCAAGGAGGCCGTGGCCCGGGCCCGGCGCGGCGAGGGGCCGACCCTCATCGAAACCCGGACGTACCGCTGGCGCGGGCATTCCAAGAGCGACGCGAACCGCTACCGCACCCGGGACGAGATCGAGGCCTGGAAGCAGCGCTGCCCCATTCGCCGGTTCGGCGACGTGCTCTCGTCCATGGGCTTGTTGACGGAAGCGGACCGCGAGCGGATAGCCGGCGAAGTTGAGGCGGAGATCCGGGACGCCATCGCCTTTGCCGACAGCCAGCCGGACCCGGATCCGGCCGAGCTGGCCGACGGCGTTTACGCATAAGGGGTGCGGGCCATGCGAGAGATCACCTACGCGCAGGCGGTGCGGGAAGCGCTGGCCGAGGAGATGCGCCGGGACGAGCGCGTCTTTATCATGGGCGAGGACATCGGCGTCTACGGCGGCGCCTTTGGCGTGACGCTGGGCCTTGTGGACGAGTTTGGCCCCGAGCGGGTCATGGACACGCCCCTCTCGGAGGCGGCCATCATCGGCGCGGCCGCGGGAGCGGCGGTTTTGGGCATGCGGCCCGTGGCCGAGGTGCAGTTCTCGGACTTCCTCACCATCGGCGCCGACCAGCTGGTCAACCAGGCCGCCAAGATGCGGTACATGTTCGGCGGCAAGGCGCGGGTTCCCATGGTCGTGCGCACGCCCGCGGGCTCCGGCACGGGCGCGGCCGCGCAGCATTCGCAGAGCCTGGAAACGTGGTTTATGCACATCCCGGGCCTCAAGGTCGTGGCGCCGGCGACGCCTTACGACGCCAAGGGCCTTCTCAAGAGCGCCATCCGGGATGACAATCCCGTGGTGGTGTTTGAGCATAAGCTGCTGTATAAGACCAAAGGACCGGTGCCCGAGGAAGACTACACGGTGCCCATCGGCCAGGCGGCGGTGCGGCGTGAGGGTACCGACGTCACCGTCATCGCGACGTCCGTGATGGTGCTGCGCAGCTTGGCCGCGGCGGATCGGCTGGCCGAGGAAGGAATCTCGGTCGAGGTCATCGACGTGCGCTCGTTGCGGCCGCTGGACGCGGACACCATCATCAAGTCCGTCTGCAAGACCGGCCGGGCGGTCGTCGTGCACGAGGCCAACAAGTTCGCCGGTTTCGGCGGCGAGATCGTGGGCACCCTGGTCGAGAGCGAAGCCTTTGACTACCTGGACGCGCCCGTGCGGCGCCTGGGCGGCAAGGACGTGCCCATCCCGTACAACCCGCAGCTCGAGCGGGCCGCGGTCCCTCAGGAAGACGATATCGTCGCCGCGTGCCGCAGCCTCTTGCGGGAAAGCCCCCGCTGGCGAGTGCGGGCGTAAAGAAGGGCCGCGGGCACGGCCGCCCCGGCCGCACAGCTGGCCGCCGCGGGAGGAACGCCCGGTCGCGGCGCCGAACCCCTGCACACCTGCGGGCGCGCATCGCCCGGGCGGGAGGAGGCGGATACGCCATGCTGGGCGGGTACGACCGGTACGTGACGACGGTGCTCCGGTGCCAAGCATGCGACGGTGAGCGGCCCCACCGCGTGCGCCTCGGCCGGGAGGGCATCGTGGAGACGAGCTGCACCGCCTGTGGGCGCACCTTGGCGGTGCCGCAGCGGCGCAGCGCCCGCCTCGCCCTCGGCCCGTTCGTGCTGGGCGGCGGCGCCCCCATGCTCGTCCATGGCCGGGTGCCGTTCGGCATCCCCGCGGGAGAACTCGGCGCCGCCGTGCGAGCTTTGGCCGCGGCAGGCTGCCATGTGGTGGAAATCGAGGCAGGGCTAGTGAGCGACCCTGCCCTCCGCCGGATTGTGTCTGAGGTGCCGGTAGCGTTCGTGGCCGACGCGGGTCGCCGCCTGGTGGACGCGTGCCGCCTCGTGGCTGACCCTGCCCTCCGCCCGGCGGGCGGGGTGGCGGCGGTCCGGTGGGTGTACGACGGGAGCCTGGAGCATTTTTCCGTGCTGTGGCAAGCGGCCGTGCGCCGCGGCGTGCCGCTGTGGTTCGCCGTGCCCTTGGACGAAGTGCCGGCGGCCGGCGCCGCATCCGCCGTCGCCAGGGCCGTTGCGGCCGTCGACGATGCCGTCACCGCCGCCGCGGGAGGAGGCGGTGACGGCGAAGCGTCCCTCGTGCTCGAGTTTACCGGGACCGATCCGGCCAAGACGATGTCGGCCTATGCGCAAGCCGCCGAGCGGGTGTCATGCCCGTTGCACGCGCGCTTCCCCCGCCGGTGGCTTGCCGGCGAAGCGGGCGAAGAGGTATACGGCGCGCTGAGCGCTTTCGTCCGCGCTCGCCTTTGCGATTGCGTGGGAGCCTCCGTGGACGACGGTCTGCCAAGTTCCGCCGCGGGCGACGACCATCGGCCAGGGGCCGTGGCCAGCGACGACGAGTTGCAAGAGGCCGTCGCGGGCGCGGCGACCGTGCGCAGGCTCCTCCAGGAGCTGTGGCTGCCGGTGGCGCCGGCGCCGCCGCGGGTAGAAGTAACGGTGCAGGCACATCCCGACGGGAGAAAGGCCGCGCCGGCAAGCATCACCGAAACGCTGCTCGCGGCCGCGAGCGCGCCGGCCCGGGTCGCCGAGCGGGTCGACCCGCTGGCGGTCGCCGCCCTCCCCTTGCGGGCGCTCACGAAGCCCGTGCGGCTCTGGCATGAAATGCGGCGGGACGGGGCCGGGGTGCTGCTCACGATGCCCCGGCGGGTAGCCACCAAGCCGCTGCGGCTCATGCGGGAGCTGAGCCGCAGCGGGCGGCAGGCTTAGGCGTTTTCCCAACCGTCCTCTTCATCGTCGCCCCGGTAACCTTGCTCCGCGGCCCAGCGGCGAAACTCGGCCAGCTGGCGCATGTCCTCGACCTCCAGGTCGTCTAAGCCCGCCAGCGATTCAAGATGATGGCGGAGCTCATGCAGCATGGTTTCCCACAGCTCCGCCTCCCACACGTCCCGGGGCTCATCGGCGAACAGCGCCCGGAAGGAGCCATAATACAGGACGATCTGGCGGCCGAGGCCGTAGGGGTCCTCGATGTACTCGCCGAGGATGTACACGTCGGGCAGGTCCGGATCCCGCTGTTCGGCTTCCTCCAGGGCGATGATGCCGCCGTTCAGGTCTTTGAGGAACTCCGGCGGGATGCGATCGTAGAGATGGCTCGCCATGCGGCGGAACTGCTTGTAGCTGACCATTGGGTTTCCCCCACAAACAGGGCGTCGCGGCGCGTAAGCCAAGCGCCTGGGGACACCATTTCCGCGGCCGCGGCGCCGATTCCTACGGGCCTTTGGGGGCGCGCCGGGCGGGTGGAGGGACCCGGGCCCGGGGCGGCGAAAGGACACCCGAAAGCGAGGCGTCGTGCTGTGGCGATTGATGCGGGCAAGTGGACGTCCGATTTTGCCATCGGGCGGGAGATCTTCGCAGCCTACCAGGACAGCCGGAAAAAGGAGCTGGCCATCGTCTGCATCGGCGATCCGGCCGCCCCCAGCGGGTTCCTCGTCCGGCCGGTCGGGGAGGAGCTCGCCGACTACCACCCCAACGTCTTCGGCACTCTGGACGCGCCGGTCCACCCCGGAAACATGGCGGACGCTTGGGCGCGCTACGGGGAGCGGTGGGCCAGCAGCTTCGTCATCGCCATCGCGCCCCGGAGCGGGCCGCCGGAGAGCATCGGCTTCATCGTGCCAAGCCGGGCTGCGCTGGCGCTGCCGGACCTGCCGCCCGGGTTGCCCCCCTTGGGCGACATCGTCTTGTACGCGACGGTGTTTCTCGAGGGGATGGAGGACGCGGGCGTGCCGGCCAATCCGCATCTTGAGCGCCGGGCGCACCAGGCCGCGCACATGCTGGTCGACGGCGTCCTGCGTTTCTTCCATAAGATCAACTACGACCACACCCTCTACCAGCGCCCAAAGCGGGGGCAGGCCGCTTCCGGCGCCGCCGCTCCGGTGACACCGTAGGCAAAGCGGAGGGTCGCGGCGATGAACGGACGGGACGGGTTCAAGGCCGAAGTGCGCCGCCAAGTGGCCGCCACGCTCATGCAGGGGGCAGCCCGCAGGCCCCTCGAGCTCGCGGTGGCCGCCATCCACCGAGCCTTGCGGGAGCAAGGCCGGTGGGAGAGCCCCAACGGCCAATGGCGCATGCTGGTGGACGGGCGCACCTTAATCACCCAGCGCAGCGCCGGCTCGGGCTGGGAAACCGTCATGACCGGCTTGGTGCCCGGGCCGGAGCCGGCGCGCCAACACGACGAAAAACCGCTCTAGCAGCCGATTTCCGCACATCTCCCTCCAAGAACGCTCGTCGCTTCCGCAAAATCGGTGCCGGTCCCGGTCACTTTGGACCAGGAAATTCCTCCTACATGTCGATATAGTCTTTACGTAAGTTGCAGAACAGCGAGTAAGCAAAAACCGGAATCATCTTGGATGATTCCCACTACGTATCCACATCCTGTCCATGCGGGCAGTGCTTTGGTGTTGGTGTTCAGGGGGAACCGCGGGTGCAGTTCTCGTCGGTCGGCAAGCGAATGGTGCTGGGCTACGGGCTCGTGCTCCTGATGCTGGGCGTCGTGCTCGCTTCGGGGCTTTACGGGCTTTGGCAAGTGGTGCGCATCTACGACGAGGCGCTGCTCGTCACCGAGGAGAACGCCCGCTTTGCACAAGAATACGCTTGGCGGGTCATGACCGCGTCCTTCGCGGTCGCGGCCTTCATCACCAGCGCGGACCAGACCTATCGCGACCAATTTGAGGCGGCAGACGAAGCGGCCTTGGCGATTCTCGACCAGCTCGAGGCGCAGTCCACTTCCGAAACGACCTCCGAGCTCGTGGGCCGGCTTAGGACGCTGCAGTCCCAGTACGTCCAGGGCGTGCGGCCGTTGTTTATCACCTTTACGGGCCGCGACGCCGAGCGCATCCTGCGGCTCATCGGCGCCCTCGACTTCACGCGGGAGGAGCTGTTCCAGACCGTCGAAGAGCTCATCGCCCACCAAAAGGTGCTCCAGGCCGAGCAACGCCGGGAGGCCGACTGGATCATCTTCCAGGCCCGCTGGTTTATGGTTGCCTTTGCAGCCGTGGCGGTCGTCATCGGCAGCATCGCCGCCATCCGGGTCACCCGCAGCGTCGCCGGGCCGGTGCGGGCGGTGGCCCAGGCGGCGGACCGTCTTGCTTCCGGTGACTTGCGGGTCGAAAGCCTTTCGTTCCAGCGCCGGGATGAGCTCGGTGACATGGCGTCGTCCTTTAACCGCATGGTGCAGCAGCTGCGTGCCGTGATGGTCGAGATCGCCCAGGCCAGCAACGAGCTCATGGAAAGCGGCCGGCAGATGGCGGCCATGACCGACCGGTCAGCCCAGTCCTTGACGCAGATCGTGGACGCCGTCAACCAGGTCGCCGAGGGCGCGGGACAGCAGGCGCAGCACGCCAACCAGACGGCGGCCTCCGCCCACCACCTGCGCACCGCCATCGACCAGATCGCCGCGGGCGCGCAAAACCAGGCCCGGCAGGTGCAGGAAATCAACGTCTTGGTGCAGCGCATGTCCGGGGAGCTCGCGGGCGTGGCCGCAGCGGCCCGGCAAGTGGCTGCCGACGGCGAAGAGGAGCTGCGCACCGCACAAGCCGGCAACGACGCCGTTCGCTCGGCGGTGGCCGGCATGGAGCGGTTGCAGGCGCGCGTGCAGGAAGTTGCCGCGAAAGTGCACGAGCTCGGGCAGCACTCCCAGCGCATCGGCGAGATCGTCGCCCTTGTGGGCGATATCGCCGAACAGACAAACCTGCTTGCCCTCAACGCCGCCATCGAAGCGGCCCGGGCGGGCGAGTACGGGCGCGGGTTCGCGGTCGTTGCCGACGAAGTGCGCAAGCTGGCGGAACGGTCGGCGCAGTCGACCAGGGAAATCGCCGAGCTGGTGCAGACGATCCAGGCCGGCGTGCACGACGCCGTGGCCGCCGTGGAAACCGGCACCCAGGAAGCGGAGGCCGGTTCGCAGCTCGCGCGCCAGGCCGGTGAGACGCTGGAGCGCATCGTGACCAGCGCGGAAAAGACGAGCCACAGCGCGCAGCGCATCGCCCAAGCCGTCGAGCGGGTAAGCCGGGACAGCGAGGAGATCGTGCGCAGCGTCAGCGAGGTGGCCAGCGTCGTCGAGGAAAACACCGCCGCCACCGAGGAGATGTCGGCCGCCAGCAGCCAGATGTCGGAGGCCCTGGCGGAGATCTCGTCGGTCACCACGGAAACCGCCGCGTCGGCCGAAGAAGTGGCTGCGGCCGCAGGCGAGGTCAACGGCAACGTGGAACGGGTGCGGGACGCCGCCGGCAACCTGACGCGCCTTGCCGAAAGGCTCAACCAGCTGGTCGGCCGGTTCCGCCTGCCGCTGTCGGAGTAGGCGCCGGCCGAGCGCCTACGGGGCTGCTTCTTGCGGGCGCGTTCGCGCGTGGGTCCGGGGCCCATCGGGCATGCTGAAAAGCAGCCCGGACGCGAAGTGGGCCACGGACCGGCCCGGGGAGGTGGCGGCCATCCGCATCGACATCCCGCGCAAGGGGCTCGTGGTGCTTGCCGGTCCGGCCGGCAGCGGCAAGTCCACCTGGGCCGCCCGCCATTTTGCGCCCGAAGAAATTGTATCCTCCGACGCGTGCCGGGCCCGGGCCGGCCGGGGCGAAAGCGACTTGGCCGCGTCGGGCCCGGCCTTCGCACTTTTTTACGACCTTATCGAAGCCCGGCTGGAGGCCGGCCTGCTCGTGGTCGCGGACTCCACCGCGCTCTTGCGCACCACGCGGCAACGGTTGCTCCGCCTTGCCCGGCGCCATGAGCTGCCCGCCACGCTGGTCATCTTTGCTGCCACTCTTGAAACGTGCCTGAAGCGCAACGCGTCCAGAGCCCGGCAAGTGCCGCGTGCGGTGATCCAGCGCCACGTCCGGCAGCTCGAGGAGCTGCTCGGCCGGGCCGGCGAGGAGCCTTTTGACCACGTGCACGTAATTCCCGACGACGTTCTCCTAAGCGGCGGTCCGCAGGTGGTCCGGGTGCCCCTGGCGGTGGAGCGGCCCGAGACCGGCCCGTTCGATGTCATCGGCGACGTGCACGGATGTTTTCTCGAGCTTGTGGAGCTGCTCGAGCGGCTTGGATACAGGCGCGAGGACGATCACTTCGCGCATCCCGGCGGCCGGCAGGCGGTGTTTCTCGGGGATTTGACGGACCGCGGGCCCTACAGCGTCAGCACCATCCTGCTCGTGGAGGCGATGGTGGCGGCCGGCACGGCGCTGTACGTGCCGGGCAACCACTGCCGAAAACTGTACCGGTATCTGACCGGCCGCAACGTCGTGCTGCAGCACGGGATCGAGCGTACGGTCCGGGAGCTGGACGCGCTGCCCGCCCGGGAGCGGCAGGCCGTTGCCCGCAAGTTTTGCCGCCTCTATGAAGCGGCGCCGCCCTACATGATCTTGGACGAAGGGCGCCTCGTGGTGGCCCACGCCGGGATCAAGGAGGACATGATCGGCCGCATATCGCCGCGCATCACCAATTTCTGCTTGTTCGGCGACCCGACGGGCGAACGGACGCCGGAGGGGCTGCCCGTGCGGCGGGACTGGGCCCGCACCTACCGGGGCGAGGCGCTGGTCGTGTACGGCCATACGCCGGTGGCCGAGGCGGTGCTGCGCCACAACACCATCAACATCGACCAGGGGTGCGTCTTTGGCGGAAGGCTGACCGCGCTTCGATATCCCGAGGGGGAAATCGTGCAGGTGGACGCCCGGGCGCCTTACGATCCGCGGCCGCTAATCCGGCCCCCGGAATCGTTTGGCCAAGACGGTGAAGCGCCTATATCCCAAGGAGCCGGGCTGGCCAGCGGTCCGAGCCGCTAGGCGGAACCCGCATCGCGCTCGGCCTGTCCGGGCCCGTCGCCCACGCTGCTGCGGACGAACATCGCCAGCACAATCCCGCCCACGGCCAGTGGGAGGTAGTAGGTCAGCAGGCGCCAGGCGGCCACGATGATGCCGATCTCGTAGTCGGGCACGTGGCCTAAAAGGACGCCGGCCATGCCCAGTTCAAGGCCACCGCTGCCGCCGGGGGTCGGCACGATGGACCCTAGAAGGTAAATGGGCACCTGCAGCGCTACCACCCGCCAGTACGGCGGATCGGCGCCGAGGCCGACGCCGAGGGCGGGGACCGTCGAAAAGAGGCAGAGGAAGTAGACTTGGTACGCGGCCGCGCCCGCCAGCGCCCAGCCGCCCCAGCGGCCCACCACCATGCGCAAGCCGCGGCTCAGCTCCACCACCGCCGCGTCGACGGCGGCAGCCCGGGCGTGGGCCCGCCCGGTTTCCATGAAGATGCGCAGCACGCCAAGGGTGATGGCCCCGATGACCCGCCGGGCGCGGTGCACTTGCCACAGCAGCACGGTCAGCGCAAAGAGCCCGATGGTGTACGCGAGCAGCGTCCAGCGCACCACGCTGTCGATAACCGGGTCCGCGCTGACCTCAAGGCCAAGGCCAAAGACAAACAGCAGGCCAAGCACCGCCAGGCTGAGGTGGGCGATGAAACCGCTGCCCATGACCGCCGCGGCCGCGTGCCCGACCGGCAGGCCGGCCCGGTAGAGGGAGTAAATTTGCAGGGGCCCACCCCCGATAGCAAAGGGCGTGATGGCCGCGAGAAAGTAGCCAAGGAGGTTCGTGCGGAGGGCGACCCAGGCCGGGATGCGATAGCCCATGCCGAGGCCCATTGCCTGCAGCCGCAGCACGTCCGCCGCCCACGCCGCAAGCATGAGGCCCAGTGCCACCAGCAGCCAGCGGATGTCAAAGGACGCGAGGGCCCGCCAGGATCCTTCCTGCCACGTCATGCGCAGCACGAGGCCCGTGGCCAGGGCCGTGAGGCACAAAGCCAACAGGACTTGCGGCCACAGCCGCCGCTTCGGCACCTGCAACGGCGAACATCCACTCCTAGGGCTGCAGTCTATGTGTCGGTGGCGTGGGACTCTCCCGTGACGTAGAGGTAGAGGCCAAAGCGCTCATCGACGGCGGCCGGGCGCCATCCCGGCAGCGGGCGCCGGTGCGAGACGATCCGCGCCCCGGGCCGCAACTCCGCCGAGAACTTGTCCTTGAGCTTGTCGGCCGCGCCTTGGGACAGGAAGAAGGTGACCACGTCCGCATCCCGGAGGTTTACATCAAAGAAGTTTGCCCGTTCGACCCGCACCCGGTCGCCGAGCCGGCCCAAAAAGACGCGCCAGTTGCACAGGGCCGCTCGCAGCGGGTCGATTTCGATCCCGACGGCCCGCGCGCCAAACTCCCGCGCCGCGGTGATGATGATGCGGCCGTCGCCCGCCCCCAAGTCGTAGAGGGTTTCGCCGGGGGCCAGTTTCGCCATCTCAAGCATGGCACGAACCCGCCGCATGCTGGTCGGGCTCCACGCACCGCCCACAAACGAAGGCAGCACGATGGACAGCAGGATCACGCCGCCCACAATGAGCAGCAGCCAGTATACCGTTGACATGCCCGACCTCCCGCACGCTTGCCTATCGCACCCGCCCTAATTCAACGGCCCGGCGGCCATCTCCTCTACTTGGCATCCTGGAAACACCCTTCATCAGCATTTGGCATCGTCGCCGGCGCAGGGGACCGCCCGCCGGGAACCGAAGCGACCGGCATGACCCATGCACGGCGATTGCTGATGGTGATCGCGGCCGCCATCGTATTGGCCGGTTTCGTCATGTGCCCGGTGCAAGCCGGGGCCAGCGGGAGCACCGTCCCGCCGCCTGCGGCGACCCAAGCCGCGGCTGGCGATCCGGACCGCTCGGTTCTCGATAACCCGCTTCTTCTGGCCGGACGGGCCGCGGAAGCGGAACTCGGCCACGAGCTGCACCAGGAGATCGTGGCCGGGGAGGAGTACGGTCCTCCGGTCGAGGAGGGCCGGGCCGCCGCGGTGTTTGACCGGCTCGTGCCCGTCGCTCTCGCCCTGCGGGACAACCTCACCTACACGCTCACCGTTTTGGATGACGACGAACCGGCGGCCTTTGCCTTGCCCGGGGGGTACGTGTACGCCACGACGGGTCTGGTGGCGGCCTTGGACGACGATCAGCTGGCCGGTGTGCTGGCCCACGAACTCGTGCACACCGTCTACAGCCACTCGCTGGAACAGATGTCGCTCATGGCCAGCCTGGAGCAGATCGCCGGCACCCTCATCGGCGGCGACGGGGCCCGGGGCCTGTTGGCGGATATCGGGCGCTACCTCCTGTCCCTGGGTTACAGCCGCAGCCAGGAAGCGGAAGCCGACCGCATCGGACAGCGCTGGGCCGCGGCGGCCGGGTTTGATCCTTTAGGCTTGCCGCAGGCATTGCGGATTCTCGACGGCTCGCCGCCGTCCCGCGGCGCCGCCGCGTACCTCTCGAGCCACCCGGCCACCCACGAACGGGTCACGGCCCTTGAAACGTCCGCCGCCGGGCTTGCGCCCGGAGATCCGGCCCCTCCCGGCGCGGCCGCCTCGTCGCCCAATCGCCTCATCGCCCTTGTCGCCCTGCTGGTGGCCGCCCTCGCCCAGGTGCTGGCGTGACGCTGGCACGCCCGTAGGGCCGCCGGGGTCGTCCGCGGCCGGCTGGTGGGCGCATCCCCCTTTACGCGCCAGGAAGCCGCGCCGGGCTCGTCGAAACAGCGGGTGAATCCCGGCGGAACATCCGGCGTGCCGGCACAGAGGAGGACATCCATGAAGCGTCAAGCCGTACATAGCGACCGCGCCCCCAAGGCCATCGGCCCCTACTCCCAAGCCATCAAGGCCGGCGGCTTCGTCTTCGTCTCGGGCCAAGTGCCTTTTGACCCGGAAACGGGGCAGGTGGTGGAAGGGGATATCGTGGCGCAGACGGAGCGGGTGCTTAAGAACGTGCAGGCGGTCCTTGAGGCCGCGGGGGCCACCATGGCCGATGTGGTGCGGGCGACCGTGTACCTTAAGGACATGAACGACTTTGCGACGGTCAATGAAGTGTACGCCCGCTTTTTCCCCGGTGAGCCCCCGGCCCGGGTAGCGGTGGAAGTGAGCCGGCTTCCCCGGGACGTGCGCGTCGAGATCGACGCGGTCGCGTATATCGGCTAGCCTGCAGGAACGATTCGGAGACCCTCGGCCCAGCGTGCGCCCGCGGCGCGGCCGTACATGCGTCCAAGGACGCCCGCCGCGGCCCGCTGGGCCCGGGTAAGCGGCGACGCCCGGCCGGACGTTGCCGCGGCTGCCATGTCCAATGCGGCGAACTTGGCGGCCGCCACCGGCGTGATGTCCACCAGGACGTTGGCCCGCCGGGTGGCGAACAGGAGCAACTGCGCCTGGGGGCTCCTGCCCGCTTGCGCGAGGTCCAGCGCGGCGTTGGCCACCAGTATGTGGGCGGGGTGGGCCAGCAGCCCGACGGGAAACACCGGATCGAAAACGAGAACGACGTCGGGCACCAGGTCGGTCCACAAGCGCTTGAGCGCGCCTTGTACTCGGGCGGAATAGCCCTCATCCGCCGGGAATTCTTCGGGCATCAGGGCCTGGGGGCGCGCAAGCTCGAGCCACGGGGCGGCGAGCGGCACGGGCCCCGGGCCGGCGACGGTGATGTGGCTGCCGGCCCGGGCCAGCATGCGCAAGGTGCCGCCCGCAAGCAGCTCGAGATCTTCCCAACGCCCGACCGCTGCCAGCACCCGGCGGCCGCGCTGGAGCAGCCGGTTGCCCCGGGCGATGGCCAGCTGCGGCTGCCGGGGCAAAAGGGCGCGCTCTGCCGCCCGGTAGGCCAGCCAGCCTGCGGCGGCCACGGCTCCGGCCGCCATCACCACGCCGCGCCCCCAGCGCCCGCCCCGCGCCATGCCGTCACCCTCCGTTTCAGGTCGCAGTCGATAGCCCATAGTTTGCCGCGGCGGTGTCCCCATGATGCGCTTCGGTCCCTGGGCTACCAGGGATTGACGGTGCCTTGCGCCGGGTCTACAATACAATTAAACGGTTGCTTAATTATAGGCCCGTTGTGAGGGGTGATCCCGATGGCCGAAGCGACGGTGCAGCCTGGCGCCGACTACTGTGCGACGTACGACCCATCTTCGCCCGCGACCCGCGACGCGCTGCGGGAGCGGCTTTTGGACGTGGCCGGGCTGTCCGAGCTTTTTAAGGTGCTCAGCGATGAGACCCGCACCCGGATCCTGTACCTCTTGTCTTTGCAGGAGCTGTGCGTCTGCGACATCGCGGACGTGCTCGACATGAGCCTACCTGCCGTGTCCCATCACCTGCGGCTCCTCAAGGCCCACCGGCTCGTGAAATACCGGCGCGAAGGCAAGCAGGTTTACTACTCCCTGGACGACGACCACATCGTCGGCTTGATTTCCTTGGCGCAGGCCCACTACGCCGAGGGAAGGTAGGTGGCGCTGCATGGCAGCCACACGCGAGGGGAGCCATGCTCCCGAACGCCGGTACATCCTGGAAGGACTGGACTGCGCCGCCTGCGCGGCCAAAATCGAGCACGCGGTGGCCCGGGAAACCGGCTTGAGCGGCGTCGGGGTCGACTTTGCCACCCGGTCGATGTACATTTCTCCCGAGCACGCGGAGGCCGTCCAGCGGGTCATCGACCGCGTCGAGCCTGGCGTGCGCCTGGTGGAGGCGCAGCCCCCGGGAACGGCCACGCAGGGCCACGACGGCGCCGACGGCCATGGGTCCACGCCGGGCTACGACGGCGCCCGGGGCCGCGACCAGACGCACGCTCACCAGGCCGCGATCGGCCGGCGCCGCCTGGTCGCCATCATCGTCGCCGCCGCGCTCATGGTCGCGGGCACCATATTTCACGACGCCCTGCACGGGACGCCGTGGTCGTGGGCGGAGTACCTGGTGTTCTTGAGCGCTTACGCCTTGGTCGGGAGCGGGGTCGTCGGGGCGGCGCTGCGGAACGCCCGCCGCGGGCAGTTTTTCGATGAGAACTTTCTCATGACCATCGCCACCGCCGGAGCCATCGCCATCCATGAGCTGCCGGAAGCCGTGGGCGTCATGCTGTTTTACTCCATCGGAGAGGCCGTGCAGGACGCGGCCGTAAACCGCTCGCGGCGCTCCATCCAGGCTCTCCTCGACGTGCGGCCGGATGCGGCCTACGTCGAGCGCGGCGGAAAGCTGCACAAGGTTTCCCCGGGCGCCGTAAAGGTCGGCGAGGAAGTCGTCGTCCGGCCGGGCGAGAAGATTCCCTTAGACGGCGAAGTCGTTCGCGGCGAAGCGTGGGTTGACACCTCGGCACTGACGGGCGAACCGGTGCCCCGCAGGGCGGCGCCCGGTGCGCAGGTGCTCGCGGGCATGGTGAACACCGACGGCCTATTGACCGTGCGGGTCACAAAGCCCTATAGCCAATCGTCGGCGGCCAAGATTTTGGCTTTGGTGGAGCGGGCTTCCGCCCGCAAGGCGCCGACGGAGAAATTCATCACCACGTTCGCCCGCTACTACACGCCCGCGGTCGTGGCGGCCGCGGCGGCGGTCGCGGTATTGCCGCCGCTGCTCGTTCCGGGCGCGAGCAGCTCGGATTGGCTCTACCGGGCGCTGGTGATACTCGTCATTTCTTGCCCGTGCGCCTTGGTGTTGTCCATTCCCCTGGGATATTTCGGCGGCATCGGCGGGGCGTCGCGCCGGGGCATCCTGGTGAAAGGCGCGAACTACCTGGATGCCCTCACGCAGCTGCACACGGTGGCGCTGGACAAGACGGGCACCTTGACCCGGGGCGTGTTCCGCGTCGGTCGGGTCACGACCCTCGAGGGCGCCTCGGCCGGCGAGGTGCTCCACTATGCCGCCCATGCCGAGCACTTTTCCCACCATCCCATCGCGGCGTCCATCCGCGACGCCTACGGCTTGCCGACCGACGCCGCCCGTATCGGCACGGTGGCCGAAATCGCCGGGCACGGCGTCATCGCCGAAGTGGACGGCCGGCGGGTGGTGGCCGGCAACGACCGCCTCCTGCACCGGGAAGGCGTCCCCCACAGCGACTGCAGCGCTGACGGCACCACCGTCAACGTGGCGGTCGACGGGACGCTGGTGGGGCGTCTGTACGTCGGCGACGAGGTCAAGCCCGACGCGGCCCAGGCCATCGGGGCCCTTAAGGCCCTCGGCGTTGCCCGCGTTGTCCTGCTGACGGGCGATGAGGAAACCGCGGCTCGCTCGGTGGCGGAAGTGGTCGGGATTGAGGAAGTAGCCGCGGGGCTTTTGCCCGAGGATAAGGTGCAGGTGTTGGAAGGGCTGGCCCGGGAGGCTCACGCCGCGGGCGGCAAGATCGCCTTTGTGGGCGACGGCATCAACGACGCTCCGGTCTTGACCCGGGCCGACGTCGGCATCGCCATGGGTGCCCTCGGCTCCGACGCCGCCATCGAAGCGGCCGACGTCGTCATTATGGACGACCAGCCGTCCCGCATCGGCGAGGCCATCGCGGTGGCCCGCCGCACCCGCCGCATCGTGACCGAGAACATCGCGTTCAGCCTGGCCGTCAAGGGGCTTTTCATCGCCCTGGGGGCGGTGGGCGTGGCGACGATGTGGGAGGCCGTCTTCGCCGACGTAGGAGTTTCGCTGCTGGCCCTTCTCAACGCGACGCGTGCCCTCCGGACGTAGCCCGGGGAACACAAGGTCCCGCCGGGGTCCAGAGGGCACGCAGCCGCTGCGGAGGAAATCCAGTGACACGCCGACCGGCCGGCGACGCCTAAGCGGGCGCCGGCTAGCCGACCGGAGCGCCTAGCAGGTGCTGTGCCCGCAGTTGCGGCAATAGCCGCAGCCTTCGGCTTTGACGTACGAGAAAGTCCCGCACGCCGGGCACAAGTCGGCCGTCGACGTCACCGCCCCGTTCTCGGGACCGTGGTGCGCAGCCGGATTCCCGCTGCCCGCGGCCGGCCAGGACGAAAGCGCCGTCTCATGGGAGGCGGCGTTCTCGTGTTCGGAGGCGGCCGCGACGCCGTACTTGCGATGCAGGTACCGTTCGAGCGCCTTGGCCAGGGCGTCGGGCAGCGACAGGACCTTGTTGGGCCCAAAGCCAAAGGGCTGGGCGCCGCCGATGCCCCGCAGCTGCTCCACCACGAGGGCCAGCTTCTTGGTGTTGGGCACCGGGCTCGGCGTGCGCAGGTACAAGGAGATGAGCCGGCCCATGGCTTCGGAGTCGGCCGTCACGTCCATACCGCCCTTGCCCAGCACGATGATGGCCTCAAAGGGCTCGCCGTCTTTCTCGTTGATGGTGATGCGGGCGGTGCCCACCATCGTCTTTTGGCGGAAGGTGAAGCCCGCCACTTCTTCGGGCACTTCGCCGATGGTCTGGGACGCATCCCGCATGGCCGCCATGGTGCCGTTGCCGTTCACAGGGGCGGGAGCGGGGGCCGGAGTTGCCGCGGCCGGCGCCGCGTCCTTGGACACGGGGGTTTCCTCCTTGCGGGAAAGCACCTGCTCGTCCCGGGACTTGTCGCGGTAGATGGTGACGCCCTTGCAGCCGAGCTGGCGCGCCAAGGCGTACAGCTGCTCCACCTGCTCCACGGTCCAGTCGGACGGGCAGTTGGTCGTCTTGCTGATGCTCGAGTCGACCCAGCGCTGAATCGCGGCCTGCACCCGCACGTGCTCTTCGGGCGCGAGCTCAAGCGCTGTCACAAAGTAGCTGGGCAAATTTTCAAGCTTGGGTTCGACCTCGGGATGCGCGTCGAACCACTCCTGCACGATGGCCTCGTTGACTTCCTTTTTGCCGAGGCGGCCCATGCGCCAGTAGCTCCACTGGTAGTACGGCTCGATGCCGGTGGAGGTGCCGACCATGGTGCCCGTCGTGCCCGTGGGCGCCTGCGTGAGCAGCGTCGCGTTGCGGATGCCTTTCTCCCGCACGGCCTGCCGCACTTCGTCGGGCATCGCCTGCATGAAGCCCGACTGCAGGAACTTGTCCGCGTCGAACATGGGGAAGGCGCCCTTTTCCGCCGCGATCTCCGCCGAGCTCAAGTACGCCTCCGTGGCGATGGTGCGGTAGACCTGATCGATGATCTCCAGCGACTCGGGCGACCCGTAGCGGACCCCCAGCTTGATGAGCATCTCCGCCAGGCCCATGGTGCCCATGCCGACGCGGCGCTCGGCCTTTTGCACCTCGGCGTTTTGCTTAAAGAAGTACGGCGTGATGTCGATGATGTTGTCCAAGAACCGCACGCCAAGGCGCGCCGCACGCCGCAGGTCGTCCCATAGGATCTCGCCGTTTTCCACGAACCGGCTCAAATTGATGTGGCCGAGGTTGCACACGCCCCAGGCCGGCAAAAACTGCTCGCCGCACGGGTTGGTGGCGATCAGGTCGTGGAAATACCATGTGTTGGACATGCGGTTGGAGTAGTCCATGCGGACGATGCCCGGCTCCGCCGAAGCCCAGGCGGACTCGACGATCATGCGCCACAGCTCCCGGGCGCGCACCGTCTGGTACACCCGCACCGGGTAGCCCTTTTCCTGCCACCGGCGCAAGTTGCCGTCCCATTCGCGGTCGTAGATCTCCTTGCCGACAGCCTCGTAGTCGGGGAAGACGAGGTTCCAGTCTTCGTCGTTGTCCAGCGCCTTTTCAAAGTCGTCGGTGAGGCCGACCGACACGTTGGCGTTGGTGAGGACGCCAAAGTCCCGCTTGGCGTTGATGAACTCGATGACGTCCGGGTGCCAGACGTTGAGGATGAGCATGAGCGCGCCGCGCCGGGAGCCGCCCTGCTCCACCAGGCCTGTGGCGGTGGAAAACAGCTGGCCCCAGCTGACGGAACCCGAGCTCTTGCCGTTGACGCCCTGCACGTACGCAAGGCGCGGCCGCAAGGTGGACAGGTTGATGCCCACGCCGCCGCCCCGGGCCATAATCTCCACCATGTTGCGCAGCGTGTCCATGATGGCCCGCCGGCTGTCGTTGCCGTGGGACGGGTCATCGGGGCGGACGGGGATGACGTAGCAGTTGTAGGCCGTCAGGTGCTGGCCCGTGCCCAGCATCGCGTTGATGCGGCCGCCCGGGACGAACCGCCAGTCCTGCAGCAGCCAGCGGAACTCCTTTTCGAGCTCTCTGCGGCGCGGCTTGGGCTCGACCTCCACGATGGCCCGCGCCATGCGGTCCCACATGTCCTCGGGCCGCGTTTCCAGGGGCCGGTCGATGCGGGCGCGCTTTTGCGTAAACAGCTCGCCGGAGCGCAGGCGCACGGTGATGTCGTCGCCGTCCACCGCCTCGACGACGCCGACTTCCTTTTGCGGGTACTTGGGGTGCTCCTTGGTCATGACGACCACGGTGTCGCCGACGGTGATATCGGCGCGGGAGCCCTTTTGTGCATAACGATCCAAAAAAATCAGTTCCTGAAGCTCGCTCCAGCGATAGCGGCGGCCACCGTCCTGCGCCGGCACCGTCCGGCTGGGTTCATGGGCCATTCCCGAGCCTCCTTGCCTAGGGGGTGATATGACACCACCGATTGTGCTCGATGCGACTCGAGACCACTACATATAGTAGCCTGGAAATTATAGCGCACAAAATGTAGGAGGTCGAGGGGGAATATGGCCGGGAAACGCGGGATGTCCGGGGACGAACAGCCGGACATCCCCTCGCTCTCGCGCTCAGACGGGCGATTTCAAGGCGAATTCTTTCTAGCTGGGATTTTGCCGGGAAGTGGAGCTCGGCTGGGGTTTCTGGCCTTCGCGGGGCCGGAACGTGTAGCAACACGTCTCCTTGGAAACCCGCGCCGGCGTCGGGCCGATCTCGCCGACTTCCTGGTCGTGCTTGCCCCCGCCGGGCATGCCGCCTTGCTGGCCGATCCGGGCCAGGGCGTCGTCGCTGATGACCAGGATCGCTTCGGCGCTGCAGCGGTTTCCTTCGTACCAGTAGCTGCAGTTGCTCACCGTGCAATGGACCTCGGGCACAAGGCTCACCTCCTGTCTGGCGCACACCGCTAGCTTGCCCCCGGCGGAGCGGCGCGATACGGGCAGGGAATGGGGGACCGGAAGGGAATACCCGCTTGAGGATAGGGGGAAACCGGTGACCCATGGTTGAACGCGCAGCTTCCGCCGGCCAGAAGCAGTCGGCCATCGACTTTCGACCCATCGCCGACAAGATCGTCAACACGTGCCTGGGCGTTGCCCCGGGCGAAGTCGTGCAGATCGGCGGCGGGGTGCACAACTTCCCGCTGGTGGCGGCCCTCGCGGCCGCCGTGCGGCGAGCGGGAGCGTTTCCCGAGATTAACGTCACCTCCGACGACCTGCAGCTGGAAACCTTGACGACGGTGCCTGTCGAGTACCTCGAAGCCGTGCCGCGCCACAGGCTGAAGTGGCTGGAGGACGTCGACGCCATGATCGTCACGGACGCGGTGGCGGATCCGGCCCGGGCCATGGCGGTGCCCGAGGAGCGCCGCCGGGCCGCGCAGCTGGCTGCGGAGGCCGTGCACAGGCACATCTTTGAGCGGGGCACGCGCTGGCTCTACGTGCCCTACCCGACCCCGGCGACCCGGGCGGGATTGCCCATCACCTTTCCCAACCTGTGGAGCATGTTTTGGCGGGCGGTGGACATCGACTACGAGCGGCTCACCCAGGAAGCGGCGCGGCTTGCGGCGCGGCTTGAGGGCGTCCGCGAACTGCGGCTCGTCTCGGACAGCGGCACCGACTTGACGCTCGCCGTGGGCGAGCGGCCGGTGCTGGTGGACGACGGCGTCATGTCGGATGACGATCGCGAGCAGGGCGACACGGCCGTCAACTTGCCGGCGGGGGAGGTGTTCGTCGCCCCCATCGAGGCGTCCGTCAACGGCCGGCTCGTGGTGGACTTCGCCTTCCGCAACGGCCAGGCCATGCGCGGGCTTGACCTCACGGTGCGGGAGGGGCGCGTCCAGCTGGAGGGGGCGCCGCCGGGAGGCTGCTCGTTCCGGGAAATCCTCGCCATGGGCCACGGCGACCCCGACGTCATCGGGGAGCTGGGCATCGGGCTCAACCCGGGCGTGGACCGGTTTTGCGGCTGGGGGCCGACGGACGAAAAGCGCCGGGGAGCGGTGCACCTGGGCCTGGGGGAAAACCGCTACTTCGGCGGGGCCGTCGCCGCTGACCTGCATTGGGATCTGTTTGTGGAGCGTCCGACGCTGCTGGCCGACGGCCGGCCGCTCATCGAAGCGGGCGAGCTGCGGCTGTAGGGCTTGTGCGGGAAGGGGCACTTGTGGCCTTCCGGCGGTGAGGCAGCGGCGATCGAGTGCCGACGCAGCGGCGAAACGATGACGCAGCGGCGGCGCAGCAGCGGCGCAAACAAGAGGCGGTACGGTAAGCAAAGGACCGCCGGCCGTCGGCCAGCGGTCCTTTGTCAAGCGCCCGAGCACGAGCGCTCATGATCCGGTACCGGTTTTGTCCGTTTGGTTAGTTCTCGACGATGAGGCGCCCGGTCATGCCCAGAGCCTCGTGGCCGGCTTCCACGCAAACCGAGGTGAAGGTGCCGGCGCGGTCCACCGTAAACTCGTAGGTGGCCGTCTGGCCGGGCTGCACCCGCGGCGAGGCCAGGTTCAGGTCCCGCACGGTCCAGTCGTGGGCGACGGTGCCCTTGTTCTCCAGCGTCAGGCGCACCCGCTCACCGCGCTTGACCGTGATGTCCTGGGGCTCAAATTTGAAGTCCGACAGGACGATGGTGATCTCCCGCACGGCGGAGGAGCTGGTGGAGCTGCTGCTGGTGCTGGGCTGAGGAGTGCTCGACTGCTGGCGGCTTCCGCCACCGCCGCACCCCGCAAGCACTACGGCCAGGACGAGCAACGCCGCCAGCGCGCCCCACATGCGACGCTTCGGCATGGCAAAAACCCCTTTCATCCCGCGTAGATTGTCCGGATCCATCCCCGAGTCTATAGGTCCCCCGGATAGGCGTCAAGGGACAGATGTCCCTTTCCCTGGGAGCGAGCTTCCAGAAGGTTGACAACAGGGGGAGCGCCGGGCGGCACGCCGGCGGGCGAGCGGGAAGGAACGAGGCGCAGGTTTCTTGTAGGAATCATGTGTCGACGAATGCCGCTTGTTGGAGGGACACCCGTTGCCGCGACCAAAGGTGTACGTCACCCGGCGGATTCCGGCGCAGGCGATGGCCATCCTGCAGACCTGCTGCGACTGCCGCGTCTTTGACCATGAGGAAACTCCGGTCCCCCGGGAAACCCTGATCCAAGAACTCGCCGGCGTGGACGGCGCCTTTGTGCTGCTCACCGACCGGATCGACGACGAGGTGCTCGCCGGAGCGCCGCGCCTTCGCATCGTCGCCAATATGGCCGTCGGCTACGACAACATCGACGTCGCGGCCTGTACCCGGCGCGGGGTGCTCGTGACCAATACGCCGGGCGTCTTGACCGAGACGACGGCGGACTTGACGTGGGCTTTGCTCATGGCCACGGCCCGGCGGCTGGTGGAGGCGCAGAAAGTCGTCGAGCGGGGCGAGTGGCGCACGTGGTCGCCCATGTTTCTGACGGGACAGGACGTGTACGGCCGGACCCTGGGGATCATCGGGGCGGGACGCATCGGCAGCGCCGTGGCCCGAAGGGCGCGGGGGTTTTCGATGCGGGTGCTGTACCACAACCGCCGGCCCAACCCGGAGCTCGAGGCCGAGACCGGCGCCATTTATGCGGGTTTCCATGAGCTGCTGGAGCAGTCGGACTTCGTGGTGACGCTGGTGCCCTTGACGCCGGAAACCCGTCACCTGATCAACGAAGACGCGCTGCGGCGCATGAAGCCCAGCGCCATCCTGGTCAACGCCGCCCGGGGGCCGGTGGTGGACGAGAAGGCGCTGCATAAGGCGCTCACGGAAGGCTGGATCTGGGCGGCGGGCCTGGATGTGTGGGAACAGGAGCCCATCGGTCCCGATCATCCGCTGCTTGGGCTGCCCAACGTGGTCGCGCTGCCCCACATCGGCTCGGCCAGCATTGCTACCCGCACCCGCATGGCGGTCGTAGCCGCCGAAAACTTGGTGGCCGGCGTGACCGGCCAGCGGCCGCCAAACCTGGTCAACCCGGAGGCGTGGCGCGAGGAAGGAGCCGGCAGGATTGGATGAGCTGACCACCCGCCATTTCCGCGTTGCGGAGGCAAACGCCATGGTGCCGACGCTGGAGCGGCTCGTGACCAGGCTCCAAGCCCTGCTGGAGGAGGCGCGGGCGCGCCAGCGGGAGCTCGAGCTCATCCAGGCGGTGGGCACCCGTGACGACGGCAGCCTCATCATGGCGGCGGACCACCGGGAGGCCAAGGCGCGGCTTAGGGCCGCGGTGAGCGAGGCCAACGACATCATCGACAGCATCCAGCGGGCCGGCTGCCAGCTGAAAAGCGTCGAGCTGGGGCTGGTGGACTTTCCGGCGGTTATCAACGGGCGCGAGGTACTTTTGTGCTGGCGCCTGGGGGAGCCCGAGGTCATGTACTACCACGGGTGGCACGACGGCTACGCCGGCCGGCAGCCCATTTTGCCCCACGATGACGACACGCCCCCGGCGCGCCCCGAAAAATAGCGCCGTCGCCGCAGAACGCCGGCGCATACGTAGCGACGCCGTCACCCCCGCAGGACGCCGCCGATTTCGCAGGAGGAAGCCGCCGGCGGCGGGCGCCGTACCTTTGGGCCGGGGCCGGCGGTGCAGGCCGGCTGCTCGTCAACCGGCGCTGCGCTGGCCGTGGATGAGGGCCAGCACCTCGGCCCGGGTCTTGGGGTCGCGCCGGACGACGCCCCGCACGGCCGATGTGACGGTTTTCGCGCCCGGCTTGGCGATGCCCCGCATGCTCATGCAGAGGTGTTCGGCTTCCAGCACGACGGCGACCCCCTGGGGCTTAAGATGCTCCATGAGCGTATCGGCGATCTGCGCGGTCATGCGCTCCTGCATCTGCAGCCGCCGGGCGTACGCCTCCACGACGCGGGCGAGCTTGCTTAAGCCGGTCACCCGGCCTCCGCTGGGGATGTAGGCGATATGGGCTTTGCCGAAAAAAGGCAAGAGGTGATGCTCGCACAAGGAGTAAAATGGGATGTCCCGCACCAGCACCAGCTCGTCGTGGTCTTCTTGAAAGAACACCTGCAGGTGCCGCTCGACGTTATCCCGCATTCCGGCACACATTTCCGCATACGCCTCGGCCACCCGCCGGGGCGTATCCAGGAGCCCCTCTCGCTGCGGGTCTTCGCCGATGGCTTCCAAGATCATCCGCACCGCGGTCTCGATCTTCGCCTTGTCCACCTCGGGCCGCACGGTGGACCCGTGGACGGCGTTCCGGTAGGTCATTTCGCCGGTGACCTCCTTTCGCCCGGCCCTTCCCTTGGCCGGTGCAGAGGCTTGCAGCTATTGTACCTTTGGGCGGGCGCCATGTCCACAAGGCGCGCCGCCGGCCGGGCGGCCGTTCGGGCCGCCGATGCGGCGATCCGTCCGGCTGCGCCGGCGCGGGACGGGCGCCGCTTGGGCCGGGCGCCCAATGCGATCCTGAAAGAAATCCCCTGAAAGTCTCTCCCGGCCCCATAGCCTGATCGACAGACCCCGGGCCGCCCGTCCGGTATAGTCGGTTTTGCGACTCTCGCCGCCAAGGAGGGACAAGCGGATGATCGACAGGATGGCTGCACCGCTGGCCCGGGAGAGAGTCGCGCGCCCGCGCAAGGGCGTCGACCCGAGCGAGCATGCCCAGCAGGACGGTGCGCCTGTGGGCGCCGGCGCGTCGCCGGCCGTCCTGGCGGCCCGGGTGGCGGCCGCCGCGGAAAACTGGGGCCTGCCCGCGATCGCCGGGATCGTGCTGGGCCGGGCCAGCGTGTTTGGCGCTTTCTTGCCCTTTGGCACCGCCTTTTGCATCGCCCTGGCCGCCCAGGGCCGCGCGCGGCGCGCCTTGGCCGCCGCGGGCGGCGCGGCGCTGGGGGTGTGGACAAGCCCGGCCGCCCCGGCTGCCGCCG
>ERZ777003.1118-NODE-1118-length-43988-cov-7.308766_pt1 | contig 43988 bp, 37 predicted proteins | sample MGYA00374956_ERZ777003 | MGnify/ENA primary metagenome ERZ777003 (study PRJEB29302, sample SAMN06268252) | bioreactor metagenome | isolation source: Joint BioEnergy Institute, California, USA | place: USA:Joint BioEnergy Institute, California, USA | collected... | reverse complement strand
CGCACCGTCGACCGCGAGCGAGGAGGCGAACTCGATCTGCCCGGCGCCGTCGCCCGGGCCGGCGCCGAAGCGACGCAGGTAGGTGCCGTCCGGCGCGAAGACGCTGATCAGCGAGTCGGACAGCCCGACGGTGTAGAGGTTGCCGTCGGGGCCGAGCGCGATCCCGCCCGCGACGACCGAGCCCGGCTCGCCGTCGGCCACGCCTTTCAGGCAGCTCGTCGTGCAGACGTTGCTCCCTTCATCCCCGGAGCCTTCCGGTTCGCCGCCGACCCATTTGCCGAACGCGAACAGGAACTCTCCAGTGGCGGCGTCGAAGACGTCGACCCGCGCGTTGCCGGGGTCGGTGACGTAGGCGCGGCCGTCGACGAGCGCGATGCCCCAGGCGCCGTCCATCGCTCCCGCTTGCGAGGTCGCGGCCCCCGCCTGGCAGGTGTCGGTGCAGACGTCCACCCCCGGGCCGCCGACGTCCTTGCCGAAGGCACGCAGGAACCGCCCCTCGTGGTCGAAGACCGAGACCCGGCTGTTCATCGTCTCGACCACGTAGATGGCCTCGTCGTCAACCGCCAGGCCACGCGGGGCCGCCAGCTCACCGGCGCCGTCCCCTTCTTCGCCCCGCAGGCAGTCGTCGACGCACCGCTCGGCACCGGTCCCCGGTTCGGAGGCGGAGACGTTCTTCCCGAACGCGAACAGGAACTTCCCGGTCGGCGAGAAGGCGGACACCCGCCTGCCCCCGCTCGTGCCGTCGTCGGCGACGAAGACGCGCCCGTCGGGGGCGATCGCGATCCCGGACGGCGTCTCGATCGTTCCCGACCCCCCGCCGTTGTTGGGGTTGCCGATGCCGAACTGGACGCCGAGCGGCGCGAAGGCCGCCGGGTCGAAGGCCGCGGCCGGCGCGGCCGTCGTCGAGGCAAGCGCGAGCGCGCCGAACGCCGCCATGAGGAAAGACCGAGCGCGACGCGCCGGGAAGACCGCGTCGTTACCCATCAATCACCCCCTGTGGACGGGAACCAGATTGAGAAAACTTACGGTACGCCGATCCCGTCAAGCAGGGTCGCGTTGGTGCGCCAGTTGAGATCGGCGCGCGGGACGCGGCGCAGCCGCAGCCGGCGCAGCCCCGGGCCGGTTGTCCGGTAGCGGCGGACGTGCAGCGGGCCGACCGCTTCCCGCGCCACCTCGCGGAAGCCCGGGCCAAGCAGGCGCCGCGGGGGCGGCGGCGCCGGCCCCATCGAGATGAACTGCACCTCGCGCACCAGCCACGCGTAGCGTTCGACGGCGCGCACCTGGATCGCGCCGGTCGAGAGGTAGTAGCGCAGCGGCGCCAGGCCGAGCGTCCAGGTGACGGTCGCGCGCGGCCCGCGCGGCTCGCCGATCCGCTCCGCCACCGCGTCCCAGTCCGGCCGCTGCAGCGAGGGAACGAAGCTCGCCGCGACGCAGAACGCGAGCGAGTAGGCGAGCAGCGCCCCTGTCAGGACCGACCCGACGCGCCGCGCCGCGGGCGCAGCGAGCCCGATCGCCACCGCGACCAGCAGCGGCACCAGGGCCGGGATCAGGTTGCGGGCGAGGACGTAGTCCTTGCCCCCGACGAGCGCCAGGGCGAGCGGCAACGCCAGCGTCGCCGCCGCGACCGCGAGCGGCAGCGTCGCCGCCCGCCGCTCCGCCGCCGCGCCGCGCAACGCGAGCAGCGCCAGCCCCGTCAAGAGCAGGGCGAGCGGGACGACGGCGAGCAGCGGCCGGCCGGGGCGGCCGATGATGTCCGCGGTCTCTCCGGTGACGAAGGTGGCCGCCGTCTCCCACACCCGGTGGCCGAGGCCTGTGTTGGAGATCCATTCGGCGTGTCCGTAGGACATCTGGCGCAGGGCGAGCGGCGCCAGCGCCAGCCCGAAGGCGGCGACGATCGCCATCCCGACGCGGCTCTCGCGCCGCCGCCGCCACAGCAGCGCGCAGGCCTCGGCGGCGACCGGGAAGAGGGCGAAGTAGTGGGTCGCCAGCGCCAGCCCCGAGGCCACGCCCCACCCCACCGCGTCGGCGCGCCGCCCGCCGCGCAGCAGCCGCGCGCAGTAGAGCAGCGAGACGGCGCCGAGCAGGACGACGAGCGCGTAGGCGCGCGCCTCCTGCGCGTACCACAGCAGCATCGGGTTGACCGCCACCAGCGCCGCCGCCAGCAGCCCGGCGCGCCGCCCGCGCAGCTCGGCGCCGAGCAGGTAGGCGACCGGCACCGTCGCCGTCCCGGCCAGGGCCGAGAGCGAGCGCAGGCCTACCTCCCCCGTCCCCGTCACCTGCGTCCACAGCCAGGCGAGCGCGTAGTAGAGCGGCGGCGCCGACTCGCTGAACCCGACCGCGTCCATCGCGTGCCCGAGCCCGGAGCGCAGCACCCGGCTGGCGGTGACGATCTCGTCGTGGTGGTAGCTCTGCGCGCCGAGGGTGGCGAAGCGCAGCGCCGCTGCCAGCGCGGTCAGCCCGGCGACGACCCAGAAGGCCCGCGAGCGCGCCGCCGCCACTTCCCGCAGCCGCCGCAGCGCAGCGGCCGGCGCGCCCGGGCGCAGGGTCGCCGCCTCCATCGCCTCAGGAGAGGGCCACGTCGAGCGCCTTGGAGACCTGGTCGACGTAGACGAACTCCAGGCCCCCCAGCTCCTCGCGCGGGATCTCGTCGACGTCGGCCTCGTTGCGCTCCGGCACGATCACCCGCTTGATCCCCGCCCGCTGCGCGGCCAGCGCCTTCTCCTTCAAGCCCCCGATCGGCAGCACCTGCCCGGTCAGCGTCACCTCCCCCGTCATCGCGACGTCGTTGCGCACCGGCCGGCCGCTGACCAGCGAGGCGAGCGCGACCGTCATCGCGATCCCCGCCGAGGGGCCGTCCTTCGGCACCGCTCCCGCCGGCACGTGGACGTGCAGGTCGTGCTCGGCGAACCAGCTCTCGGCCAGCCCCGGCGCCACCTCGGCCTGGTGCCCGCGCACCCACGACAGCGCCGCCTGCGCCGACTCGCGCATCACGTCGCCGAGCTGCCCGGTCATCGTCAGCTTGCCGCTGCCCGGCATCGCCGTCGCCTCGATGAACAGCACGTCGCCGCCGGTCGGCGTCCAGGCCAGCCCGGTCGCCACCCCCGGCACCTTGGTGCGGCGCCGCTGCTCGGAGAAGACGCGCCGTTTGCCGAGCAGTTCGCGCGCTTTCTTGCCCGAGACGCGGACCTTGCGCTTCACCTTGCCCTCGGCGACGTCGCGCGCCACCTTGCGGCACACGGTCCCGATCTGCCGCTCGAGGTTGCGCACCCCCGCCTCGCGCGTGTACTCCTCGATGATCGTGGTCAGCGCCGGGTCGGTGAACTCGATCTGGGACGGCTTCAGCCCGTTGGCCTCGATCTGGCGCCGCACGAGGTAGCGGCGCGCGATCTGGCGCTTCTCCTCCAGCGTGTAGCCGGACAGCTCGATCGTCTCCATCCGGTCCAGCAGCGGCTGCGGGATCGGGTCGAGGACGTTGGCGGTGGCGATGAAGACGACGTCCGAGAGGTCGAACTCGAGGTCGAGGTAGTGGTCGCGGAAGGTGTGGTTCTGGGCCGGGTCGAGCACCTCCAGCAGCGCCGAGGCCGGGTCGCCGCGGAAGTCGGCGCCCATCTTGTCGATCTCGTCGATCATGAACACCGGGTTGCGGCTGCCCGCGTCGCGCAGCGCGCGCACGATCACGCCGGGCATCGCCCCGATGTAGGTGCGTCGGTGGCCGCGGATCTCCGCCTCGTCGCGCACGCCGCCGACCGAGATCCGCTCGAACTCGCGGCCGAGCGCGCGGGCGATCGACTTGCCGAGGCTGGTCTTGCCGACGCCGGGCGGGCCGGCGAAGCAGAGGATCGGGCCGTGCGACGACGGGTTGAGCGCGCGCACAGCCAGGTACTCGAGGATCCGGTCCTTGACCCGCTCGAGGTCGTAGTGGTCGGCGTCGAGCACCTCACGCGCGTGCTTGATGTCGAGGTTGTCCTCGGTCCGCGTGTTCCACGGCAGGTCGACCAGCCACTCGAGGTAGTTGCGGATCACCCCGTGCTCGGCGGCCGCTGCCGGCAGGCGCTCGAGCCGCGAGAGCTCGCGGTCGGCCGCCTTGCGCGCGTGCTCGGGCAGGTCCGCCTCCTCCACGCGCTTGCGCAGCTCGGCGACCTCCGCCTGGTCGGGATCGTCCTCGCCGAGCTCCCGCTGGATCGCCTTGAGCTGCTCGCGCAGGTAGTACTCGCGCTGGCCCTTCTCGATCTCCGACTGGACCTCGGACTGGATCCGCGAGCCGAGCTGGATCACCTCGAGCTCGCGGGCGAGGATCTCGGACAGCCTGCGCAGGCGCCGCGCGACGTCGACCTCCTCGAGCAGCTCCTGCTTCTCCTCGGTCGGGATCCGCAGCGCGCCGGCGATGAGGTGCGAGAGCGCCGACGGATCCTCGACGTTCGTCACCGCGAGCTGGAGCTCCTCCGGCAGGTACGGGATCTCCTCGATGATCTCCGTGAACGTCGATTGGACGTTGCGGGTCAGCGCCTCGAGCTCCTGGGACGGCTCGACCTTGTCCGGCAGGCTCTCGATGCGGGCGACGAGGTACGGGGTCTCGGTGACGTAGTCGCCGATGCGCACACGCTCGGTGCCCTGCACGAGGATGCGGATCGTCCCGTCGGGGACCTTCAGCATCCGCGCGACGATCCCAACGACGCCGACGTCGTAGACGTCCGCGGGACCGGGCTCGTTCAGCTCCGGGTTTCGCGACGCGGCCATCACCAGCATGCGCTCGCCGGAGAGGACGTCGTCGATCAGCTTCTTCGAGCGCTCCTGCCCGACCGCGAGCGGCGTCAGCGTGTCGGGGTACGGGACGATCTCGCGCAGCGGGAGGATCGGCAGGGCGGCAGGGAGCGGCTGGCCGGCGTTCTTGCGCACGGCCTCGTCGACGTCGGCGGTTTCGACGACTTGGAGTCCTTCAGCCACTACTCGATCGGGACGCGGCGGGTGACCTGTGCAGCCAACGGCAGCTCGACCCGGAGGATCCCGTCCTCGTAGCTCGCCCGAGCGCGCTCGGAGATGACATCGGCGCTGAGCTCGATCGTCCGGCGGAAGGGCCCGGCCTCGATCTCGACCTGCTGGTAGACGCGCCCCTCGGTCTCGGCGACGGCGCGCTCACCGCTGATCACGAGCTCGCGGCCGGAGACCTCGAGCGACACCGTGTCGATGTCGACGCCGGCCAGCTCGGCCCTGACGATCGCCTTCGGCTCGTCCTCGCCGCAGTAGTAGACGTCGACCCGCGGCGAGAACCCGCTGCCCGCCCCCGTGAGGCGGCTTCGCTTCGCCCCGAACGGATCGCCCAGGAGCTCGTCCATCTCCCGCCACATCCGCTCGAAGTTGACGAGCAGGTCGCGCTCGTTGGCCATGCGAGAAATGTAGCTACGAAGCGGATCCGGCCGCGACCTACGAAGCGGATCCGGCCGCGACCGCCGCCGCTCGGCGGCGGACGTTGCCCGGCGCTCCGTTCCAATCGTGGAAGGCGCCACTGCTCAGGGCCCGCACCACCCAGAGGAAATAGAGCGCGGCCGGCACCCCGATCCAGTCGAAGGCGACGCCGCGCCAATCGAGCCCGTAAACCCCTGTCAGCGTGTAGAAGGCGTAGACGGCGTGCATCGCCGCGCAGGTCGGGAAGACGATCGAGAGCGCGAGCCCGGAGACCGACCAGCCGCCGAGCGGCCTGCGGTTCGCGAGCTGGGTGCGGATCAGGTAGTAGCCGATCGCCGAGTAGAGGACGACGAGCATCAGGTTCGGGATCACGACCACGAGCTCGTTCATCCCGCCGACCCCGATCCCGATGCCGGCGGCGACGATCGCCGTGACGTAGATCCCGGCCAGCGTCGGCAGCGCCATCACCCATGTCGGCGTCCCCTGGATGAAGCGGTCGCCCCGTCCGCCGCGGAACGCCTCCATGCGCAGCAGGAACCACGTGATCCCGGCCGGGACGCCAACCAGCACCGCGATCAGGTCGAGGACCCCGGCGCTGCGACCCTCGAACCCGAGGTGGATGCCGTGGACCCAGTGGTGCGGGCCGCACGTGGCGGTCATCGCCACCCACGCGGCGCCGAAGTGCGAGAACCCGAGCCGCTGGCGGTCGCGGATCATCTCGACCGCCGTGATCGTCCCGTAGCCCGTGTAGACGAGCCCGAGGACGATGTTGAGCGCGGCGGTCGTCGCCGTGAGCGCATCCATCGCTACGCCGCCTCTTCCGCGGCCGTCCCGAGCGGCCGCCGCACGTTCGCCGGGATCCCGATCTGGCGCATGAACTCCCTGATCTCGCTCGGGTCGCCGACTCCGGGCTGCACCGCAAGCGAGTAGCCCCCGAGGTCGAGCTCGTCGGACGGAGCCGGAGCCGCGTAGAGGAAGCCCTGCGCGTAGAGGCAGCCGAGCTCGCGCAGGTCCCAGTGCTGGCGCTCCTTCTCGACGCCCTCGGCGACCACCGCGAGATCGAGCTCCTCGGCGAGCGAGATGACGGCGGCGACGATCGCCCGGTCGTCCGGGCGCTCCGAAATGCCCTCGATGAAGACGCGGTCGACCTTGATCAGGTCGAGCGGCACCATCCGCAGCAGGCCGAACGAGGAGGAGCCGCCCCCGAAGTCGTCGATCGCGATCCTCACCCCGAGGTCCTTCAGGGCGCGCAGCGACGGGACCATCTCGCGCGCGTCCTCGAGCAGCGCCGTCTCCGTCATCTCGAGGCAGAGCAGCGGCGCCGGCAGGTCGGTCGCGTCGAGGACGTCCCGCACGAAGTCGGCGAACTCGGCGTGGACGAGCTGCAGCGGCGAGACGTTGACGGAGACGTACAGGTTGAACCCCTCCCGCCGCCACGCGCTCGCCTGCTCGCAGGCGGTCGCGAGCACGCGGTCGCCGATCGCGCCGATCAGGCCGACCTCCTCCGCGAGCGGGATGAACTCGGCCGGCGGCACGAGCCCGCGGGCGGGGTGGTTCCAGCGCACGAGGGCCTCGCAGCCGACGGGCGAGCCGTCCACCAGCGAGGCGATCGGCTGATAGAAGACCGAGAGCTCGTCCTCCTCGATGCCGGCCCGCAGCTCGGCCTCCGTGGTGAGGCGCGCGGCGAGCTCCGCGCGCATCGCCTCGTCGAAGACCTCGATCTCGCCCGAGCGCGTCGTCTTCGCCCGGTACATGGCGAGATCCGCCTCGACCAGGAGCGTGTCCGCGGTCTCGTCGCGGCGAGCACCGAAGGGAGCGACGCCGACGCTGGCGGTTATCCGCCGCGGGCGGCCCGCGATCTTGATCGGGGTGCCGACCGCGTTGGCGAGCTCGGCCGCCACCCGGCACGCCTCGTCCGGCGGGCACGCCGGGAGGACCACGGCGAACTCGTCACCCCCGAGCCGCGCGAGCGCGTCCGTCGCGCGCAGGCGGCCGCGCAACCCGCGCGCGACCTCGATCAGGAGGCGATCGCCGGCCATGTGACCGAGCGAGTCGTTCACTTCCTTGAACTGGTCGAGGTCGAGCATCAGCACCGCGCCCAACTTGCCGGTGCGGTGGGCGACCGCGATCTCGCGCGCCAGTTCGTCGAGGAACCGGCGGCGGTTGAGCAGGCCCGTGAGCGAGTCCTCGTTTGCCAGGTGCCAGAGCTGCTCCTCGAGCCCGAGCTTGCCCGTCACGTCCTGCGTCACCCCGACCACGCGCCCCAGCCCCTCGCGCTCCGGGGGCATGACGCTGAAACGCGTCATCAGCGTGCGCACCGCACCGTCGGGACGGATGATCCGGTACTGGACCGTACCCTCCCCACCCCTCGCCAGCGCCCCCTCGAGCACCTCCCGGAACATCTTCTGATCGTCGGCGTGGACGAAGCCCGCGGCCGCTTCGCTGGTCAGCGTGAACTCGTCGGGCGTGACCCCGTGGATGCGATAAAGGGCGTCCGACCAGGTGACGGCATCGACATCCAGGTCCCACTCCCACACTCCGTGATCGGCCGCCGGCTCCGAGAATCCACCCACGTACGGGGTATCGCCAAGCGGTCCCTCCGGGTTGAGGCCGAAGGGGTCGGATATCCGTCCAATCGGGCCCTGGGCGCTAAGGCCCCGGCGCTCAGACCTCGAAAACGTCTCCTTCGCGGGCAACCTGGACGTCGCCGCCGAAGGCCTTCGAGGCCTCCTCGCGCGCCCACTCCGCGTCGAGCTCGTCGGAGATGTGGGTGAGGACCACGCGCCCGGCCCCGGCCCGCCTGCCGTGCTCGCCCGCCTCGGCCGGGGTGAGGTGGCCGCGAATCCCGGTGCGCTCCGGGCGCGGGAGCGTCGCCTCGACCAGGAGCAGGTCGGTGTCGCGCGCGAACTCGATGAGCTCCTCGTTCGGGCGGCAGTCGGCGCTGAAGGTGAAGCGGCCCGCCCCGTTCGAGCTGGCCACGCTGACCGCGTGGGTGAGGATGAAGTGCGGGACCTCGGCGAAGGTGAAGGTCAGCGACCCGACCTCGACCTCCGAATCCGACGCGTACTCCTCGAGCAGGAACGCCTGCTCCACCAGCTCCTCGTCGCCCCAGGACCCGACGACGCTGCGCAGCGTCGTCTGGCCACCGGGCGGAACGATGAGCCGGGGCCGCGCGGGGTTGTCGGTGCCCGGGTGACCCGCGACCGGGACCGGCTGCTGGCGCGGGGTGAGAAGCAGGCCGTAGGCGTACGGAACGAGGTCGATGAAGTGGTCGGCGTGCATGTGCGAGATCACGACCGCATCGACGCTCGTGTAGTCGATCCGCTCGCGCAGCTTCGCGAAGACGCCGTTCCCGCAGTCGAGCAGCACGGTCGTGTCGCCGTCCTCCAGCAGGTATCCGCTGCAAGCACCTCCGGCGTCCTGCCAGGCCGGCGACTTGCCAAGCACCGTGACCTTCATCGGCGGGATGCTAGCCCTGCCGGGGGGACATCCCCGCAACTCCCGCAAACTCGCGCGGCGGCCGAAAGAGAAGTTGCGGCGATTTGCGAGAAAGCGGCTGACGGACTCGCCGCGCCGGTGGCATGATCGGCGCAGGTCAGGTCAACTCGACGCGGAAGGGGCAAAAAAGGTTGTTGGAGGTCGGCCAAGCGACTGAGATCGCCGAGGCTTTGGGACTGCGGCGCGCGGGCACCGCGAAGCGCCGCCGGAAGAACGGGCACAGCTGCGAGGACTGCTTCTTTCACCGCCACATGCTGTGCGCCCTCGATCTGGACGAGCCCTGTTCGACCTTCCGCGCCGACAGCCCGGAGGGCCTGGTGCCGCCGAGGCAGCCCGCCCTGCTCACGCGGAGTTAGGGCACCCTAATCCGCGAAACCCGGCGCGCTAAAATCGCGCCCATGCCAAGCGAACGTACAGCCAGGCTGAGCGCGTCGCCGCCCCTGTTCAGGAACAGGTTCCTCGACTTCTTCTCGCGCATCCACCCCGCAGTGCCGGCGCTGATCTACGTTCCGATCATCGTCGCGCTCGTGGTGCTCGGCGCAAACCGGGGCCAGGGCCCGGTCGAGATCCCGCTCCTCATGCTCGCGGGCATCGCGATCTGGACCTTCTCCGAGTACTGGCTGCACCGCAAGGTGTTCCACTGGGATCCGGATCACCCGATCGGCCATCGGCTGCACTTCATCATCCACGGCGTCCATCACGACCATCCCAACGACAAGATGCGTCTCGTGATGCCGCCGGGCGCGAGCCTCCCGCTTGCCGCCCTCTTCTTCGGCGCGTTCTGGCTCGTGTTCGGGTTGCCGCTCGCGTACCCGCTGTTCGCGGGCTTCCTGATCGGCTACCTGATCTACGACTACATGCACTACTACCTGCACCACTTCGTGCCGAAATCGAAGCTGGGCAAGCGGCTCCGCGAGCAGCACATGCGCCATCACTTCCAGGACCACCGGTTCGGGTTCGGCGTCTCGTCGCCGCTCTGGGACGTGGTGTTCGGGACCCTTCCCCGCAATCGGCGCGCCAGTTCGCGGCGTTCAGCCACACGCGCATAACTGACACTCTTTTCTCACTGTGTGTACCGTGTGGGAGTCACCACTAACGGTGACTTTTACACGGGAGATTTTGAGTGTCACCTTCGAACACAGTTGAAGAAGCCGCCAACCTCCTGCGTGAGCGCATCCGCGAGCTCGACGCCGAGCGCGTACAGCTCGAGCGCGCCCTCGCGCAACTGACCGGTGGTCGCGAGGGCCGCCGCGGGCCGGGTCGCCCGCGCGGATCCGGCTCCGGCCCCCGGCGCCGTCGCCGCCGTCGCGGGGGGACGCGAGCCGAGCAGGCCGTGAAGCTGATCCAGGCCAACCCCGGCCGGACGGCCTCGGAGCTCGCCGCGGAGATGAACATCAAGCCGAACTACCTGTACCGCGTGCTCGCAGAGCTCGAGCAGGAGGGCAAGGTCCGTAAGGACGGTCGCGCCTACCACCCGGTCGCGACCTCGCCCGAGGCCTGATCCGCGGGACGGCGTAGCCCTGCGCCCGGGTGCGGGCCGGGCGGGTACGATCGCGCCATGAGGCGGCTCGCCGGGGGTCTTGCGGTTGGTCTGGTGACCGCCGTCGTCGCCGTGCCCGCGGCGATCGGCCACCCGCTGCAGGCGCCGGGAGACCCGGTCAAGCAGAGGGTGCCGGCGCTGCCGGTGCAGCGGGCGCTCGAGCCATCCCTCGAGCCGACGCCGCAGGTGAAGTGCGGTCCCGGCTCGCGCCCGGAAACGGGGTTGCAGGGGCGGGTGAGCCGCGCCGACCACGCGAGCGGCCGCGCGGCCGAAGGCTTTGCCTGCAACGCCAAGCTCGTCGGCGCCTACGCGAAGCCGAACGTCGTCGGCACCGTAGGTGGGTTCAAGGTCGAGCGCTACGTCGACTCGAGCGGGCGCGAGTGCGCCTACTACGACACGACGCTGCTCGCGCCCACGAACATCTTCGACCTCGAGGCCGGGGTGAACGTCATCGACATGTCGGACCCGGCGCACCCCAAGCTCACCACGCGCCTCCTCACGCCCGCGATGCTCTCGCCGCACGAGTCGCTCGTCGTAAGCCAGCAGCGCGGCGTCCTCGCCGCCGTGCTCGGCAACCCGCTCTTCTACCCGGGGATCGTCGACATCTACGACATCTCCGAAGACTGCCGCTACCCCAAGCTGAAGTCGATCTCGGCCACCGGCATCCTCGGCCACGAAAGCGGGCTGGCGCCCGACGGGAAGACGTTCTACTCCGCCTCCCCCGCGAGCCAGACGCTCGTCGCCGTGGACATCCGCGACATGAGCTCGCCGCAGCCCCTGTGGATCGGCCCGTACGACTCACACGGCCTCTCGATCTCCGCCGACGGCAACCGCGCCTACGTCGCGGGCGTCGGCTCGGGCCTGATCATCCTCGACGTCTCGCAGGTCCAGGCGCGCATCCCGGACCCGAAGGTGCGCGAGGTCGCCCGCCTGCAGTGGGGCTCGATGAGCATCCCGCAGAACGCGATCCCGATCACGATCAGGAACCGCCCGTACCTGGTCGAGATCGACGAGTTCGGCTCGCTCAACCAGGTGGGCGCCGCGCGGATCATCGACATCGCCGACGAGACCCGGCCGCACGTGGTCTCCAACCTGCGCCTCGAGGTGCACCAGCCGGAGCACTTCGACGAGCTCAAGAACGACCCCGGGACGCTGCTGCCGCTGCAGGGCTACGCCGCCCACTACTGCAACGTGCCGAAGCGGGTCGATCCGGGGATCGCGGCCTGCAGCATGATCCTCTCGGGCCTGCGGGTCTTCGACATCCGCGACCCGCGCAACCCGCGCGAGATCGCCTACTTCAACGCCCCGGTGAAGAAGCGGGGCATCCTCGAGGCGAGCAACTGGGCGATGTCGAGCCCGGCGTTCAACCGCAAGCGCGGGGAGATCTGGTACTCGGACGGCTTCCAGGGGTTCTACGTCGTCCGCACGACGAACGGAGTGTGGCCGTTCCCGAAGTGCATGGGCAAGACCTCCACCCTGCCGGAGACCTCCCGGGGGACGGCCGGCCCGGACGTGTTCGCGGGCACGCGCCGCGGCGACCGCATCGTCGCCGGCGCGGGCGACGACCTGATCTGCGGTGGCGGCGGCAACGACCGCCTGGTCGGCGGCCCGGGCCGGGACCGGATCGATTGCGGCCCGGGCCGTCGCGACGTCGCGGTCGCCGGGCCAGGCGACCGCGTCCGTCGCTGCGAGCGCGTGAAGCGCGTCTCGGCCTAGACCAGGCCGAGATCGACGACAGCCTGGCGCTCCTCCTTGAGCTCGGCGATCGTCGCGTCGATCCGCTCGCGCGAGAAGTCGGTGATCTCGAGCCCCTCGACGATCTTGTACTCGCCGTTCTCGCAGGTGCACGGGTGGCCGGCGATCACGCCCTCCTCGATCCCGTAGGCGCCGGTCGACGGGATACCCATCGAGACCCAGTCGCCCTCGGGCGTGCCGAGCACCCAGTCGCGGATGTGATCGATCGCCGCGTTGGCGGCCGACGCCGCGGACGATGCCCCGCGCGCCTCGATGATCGCAGCGCCGCGCTTGGCGACGGTCGGGATGAACTCGTCGGCGATCCAGGCCTCGTCGTTGACCGCCTCCCAGGCGGACTCGCCCTTGACCTTCGCGTTCACGAGGTCGGGGTACTGCGTCGTCGAGTGGTTGCCCCAGATCGTCATGTTGGTGACGTCGGAGACGGCCACCCCGGTGCGCTTCGCGAGCTGGGCGATCGCGCGGTTGTGGTCGAGGCGGACCATCGCCGTGAAGCGCTCGTTCGGGACGTCGGGCGCGTTCGCCATCGCGATCAGGGCGTTGGTGTTCGCCGGGTTGCCGACGACGAGGACCTTGATGTCGTCCGCCGCGCCGGCGTTGATCGCCTCACCCTGCGGCTTGAAGATGCCGCCGTTGGCCTCGAGCAGGTCGGAGCGCTCCATGCCCTTTCCGCGCGGCCGCGCGCCGACGAGGAGGGCGATGTTGCAGCCGTCGAAAGCGGCCTTCGGGTCGTCGTAGATGTCGATGCCCGCCAGCAGCGGGAAAGCACAGTCGTCGAGCTCCATGGCCGTGCCCTCGGCCGCCTTCACGGCTTGGGGGATCTCGAGCAGGTTGAGGTGCACCGGCGTGTCCTTGCCGAGCATCTCGCCGGAGGCGATGCGGAAGAGAAGCGCGTAGCCGATCTGGCCGGCAGCGCCGGTGACGGTGACCTTGACGGGGGAGCTCACTGGTTCGTCATCTCCTTTTGTCGGACGTTCGGAAGAGCGGGCGCGATGCTAGAGAAGCCGCTAACCGGTTGCCGACACCGGAAACAGGCCAAGGAACCTGGCGGCGACCCGTTTGCTGCCCTCGACGGTGGCCTCGCCCGCGGCGATCGCGCCATCGAGCGGGCGGCCTCCCCACAGAAGCCCTTCGAGAACCTCGACGGGCGCCGCGATCGTCACGTCCGGCTCATCCAGCCCGCCGCGCCGCACGTCGATCTCGCCGTTTGAGATCTCGACCGCGTACCGGTCCTGCCCGATGCGCAGCTCGCAGCCGGCCGCCATCCCCTCGGCGCGGTCCGGATCGAAGACCGTCTTCAGCGCGAGCGCGAGTGAGTCCGACCCGAGCCGGGACCCGTCGGGAAACGGCTGCGCCGACCCCCACCGGCCGAGCTCGAGCAGCACCGGCTCGAGCGCCCGGCCCCGGTCCGTGAGCTCGTAGACCTTCGCGGCCGCGGGCGGATCGAGCGTCTTGCGCTCGACGAGCCCCGCCGCCTCGAGGTCGCGCAGCCGCTGCGAGAGCACGTCGGGCCCGACGTTCGGCAGGCCCGCCCGCAGGTCGGTGAAGCGCTTCGGCCCGAGCAGCAGCTCGCGGACGACGAGGAGCGCCCACCGCTCGCCGACCACATCCAGCGCGCGGGCGATCCCGCATCGGTCCCCATATGTCCGTTTCGAAGCCAAGATTGGTTTTTCCAACTCTCTGATACGGTTCTCCAACTCTACCAGCGAAAGGGAGGCAGAATGAGCGAACGCAACGGATACGAACACGGGGTTCCCTGCTGGGTGGACACCTGGCGCGAGGACGCGACGGACACCGCCCGCTTCTACGGCGAGATCTTCGGCTGGGAGCTCGCAGGCCTCGAGCCCGGCGCGTCGGAGCAGTACGTGATCGCCAAGGTGCGCGGCCGCGACGTCGCCGCAATCGGGTCACCCCTTCCCCCACCCGCGAAGGGCAGGCCCGCCGTCTGGACAACCTACGTGTGGGTGGACGACGTCGACGAGATCGCCGAGAAGACGCGTGCCGCAGGCGGCGCGGTCCTCGCCGCGCCGTTCGACAGCCTCGACGGCGGGCGGATGACCGTGATCGCGGACCCCACCCGGGGCACGATCGCCGCCTGGCAGCTCGGCGAGCACCGCGGCGCGGAGCTCGTGAACGAGCCGAGCGCTTGGGCGATGAGCTTCCTGAACACTCCCGACCCGGAGGGTGCGGCCGCCTTCTACGGCGAGGTCTTCGGCTGGCAGACCGAGAGCTTCGGCCCGGCCACGATGTTCCGCCTCCCGGGCTACGTCGGAGGCGAGCCCTCCCAGCCGGTCCCCCGCGACGTAGTCGCGACGATGATGGAGGCGCCCGACGCCAAGCACGCGTACTGGGCAGTCAACTTCTGGGTCGCGGACGTCGACGGGGTCGCCGCGAAGACGGCCGAGCTCGGCGGCACCGTGATCGAGGCGCCGGCGGAGATCCCGGGCCTCCCGATGAAGGAGGGAGTGATCGCGGACCCGGACGGGGCGAGGGTGTCCGTGACCCAGCTGCTGCTGGATTGACCCAAGCTCCCCGCCGCCCGGCCCGTCAACGCGAGCCGAAGCCGGCCCTACGCCATCGCCGCCTGCAGGTTCTCGTCGATCGCCGCCAGGAACTCCTGGGTGGTGAGCCACTCCTGGTCCTCGCCGACGAGCAGCGCCAGGTCCTTGGTCATCTTGCCGCTCTCCACGGTCTCGACGCAGACGCGCTCGAGCGTCTCGGCGAACTCGGTGACCTCCGGCGTGCCGTCCATGCGGCCGCGCGCGGCGAGGCCCCGGGTCCAGGCGAAGATCGAGGCGATCGGGTTGGTCGAGGTCGGCTTGCCCTGCTGGTGCTGGCGGTAGTGACGCGTGACCGTGCCGTGCGCGGCCTCGGCCTCGACAGTCTTGCCGTCGGGCGTCATCAGGACGCTCGTCATCAGGCCGAGTGAGCCGAAGCCCTGGGCGACGGTGTCCGACTGGACATCGCCGTCGTAGTTCTTGCAGGCCCAGACGTAGCCGCCTTCCCACTTGAGCGCCGCGGCGACCATGTCGTCGATCAGCCGGTGCTCGTAGGTGAGCCCGCGGGACTCGAACTCCTCCTTGAACTCGGTCTCGTAGACCTCCTGGAAGATGTCCTTGAAGCGCCCGTCGTAGGTCTTGAGGATCGTGTTCTTCGTGGACATGTACACCGGGAAGTTGCGCTCGAGCCCGTAGCGGAACGAGGCGCGGGCGAAGTCCCGGATCGACTCGTCGAGGTTGTACATGGCCATCGCGACGCCGCTCGACGGGAAGTCGAACACGTCGATCTCGATCGGCTCCCCGCCGTCCTCGGGCGTCCAGGTGAGGGTGAGCTTGCCCTTGCCCGGGATCTTCACGTCCTCGGCGCGGTACTGGTCGCCGAACGCGTGACGGCCGATCACGATCGGCTTCTTCCAGTTGGGGACGAGCCGCGGGATGTTCGAGATCACGATCGGCTCGCGGAAGATCACGCCGCCGAGGATGTTGCGGATCGTGCCGTTCGGCGAGCGGTACATCCGCTTGAGGCCGAACTCCTCGACGCGGGCCTCGTCGGGGGTGATCGTCGCGCACTTCACGCCCACGCCGTACTTCTTGATCGCGTGGGCCGCGTCGACGGTGATCTGGTCGTCGGTCGCGTCGCGGCTCTCGATGCCGAGGTCGTAGTACTTCAGCTCGACGTCGAGGTAGGGCAGGATCAGCTGCTCCTTGATGAACGCCCAGATGATCCGGGTCATCTCATCGCCATCGAGCTCGACGATCGGGTTCTGAACCTTGATCTTGGCCAATGTGTCTCCTCGCGTCGGATTAGAGCCGGGGGCGCGCGATGCTAACGGGGCAAACGAGTGTTAGGAGGGCTATGACGATCTCAAGCCGGATCAGGCAACACATCAGAGGGAACGTCGTCGGCTACATCGCGCTGTTCGCAGCGCTCGGCGGAACCGCCGCGGCGCTCCCGGGGCGAAACAGCGTCGACGCCAACGACATCGCGAAGAAGGCGGTGAAGTCGCGGGCGCTGGCCAACAAAGCGGTCAAGGGTCGGGCGATTGCCCCAGGCGCGGTCAAGAACGGGAAGCTCGCCGACGGGGCGGTGAGCGCGACCAAGCTTCAAGACGGTGCCGTCGTGCAGACGAAGCTCGGCGACGCGGCGGTGACCAACGAGAAGCTCGCCAACGACTCGGTCACCCGCCAGAAGATCGTGCAGGGGACGATCAACGGCGGCAAGCTCGCGAACGGAGCCGTCACGAGCCAGAAGGTGCGCGACGGCGACCTGCTCGCAGCCGACTTCGCGCCGGGTCAGCTGGCCGACGGGTTCCTCATCAACTCTCCGGTCGGCCAGGGTCAGTTCGAAACCCAGCGCGCGGGCCGAGCGCTCGTGATCGCGACGCTGCGCACCGATTGCAATCCGGGGGCCACGTGCACGTTCGGGGTCACCGTCAACGGAGTGCAGGCCCAGGGAGGGTCCGCCGACGCGGGCGACGGCGAACACATCACGTTGATCGGGCTTGCGCCCATCGACGGTCCCGGAGTGCAGGATGTCAACGTCACCGAGACCGGCCCTGGCGGCGGCATCCTTGCCAACAGCGTGCGGATCGGGGTGATCCTGCTCCAGTAGCTCAGCGCACGTCGGCGCCGGCCGGGCGTGATGCGTCCGCGGCGAAGGGCGCGCAGTCGCGGTCGGCGCCGACGTATTCCCCGCCCACCCCGAAGACGTCGCCTGCTCCGCGCAGCGAGGCGCAGCGGACGCGCTCGCCCATCGTGTGGGAGACGTTGAAGAAGTAGTTGTCGTTGTCGATCACGGAGATCTCGTCGCCGCGCTCGTTGAAGAGCGTGCGGCGAATCGGCTCCGGGTAGGCCGAGTAGGGGGCGATGAGGTAGCCGAGCTGGTCGTTGGCCACCCCGAGCGTGATCTGGCCGCGCTCCTTCCGGACCTTGGCGGCTACGTCCAACGCGATCTGCGGGTAGGCCTCGCCCGGGTACGCGGAGACCAGTACGTCGCCCACCCGCGCGCTCGCCGTGATCGTGGAGACCGCCGGGCCGATGAACCACGGCGGCGAGGCGGAGCGGTTGAGCGGCGTGCCGATCAGCTCGCCCGCGTACTCGAACCCGAGCAGGACCGGGTTCGTGGCGAGGTCGGTGATCAGGTAGCTGTGAGCCTCCACCCCGGGCATCCGCCGCAGCGGCCGGGCGCGGCGGGCGGCCCTGACCGCGCGGTCGACCACCCGGCGCGCGTACTCACCCAGCGCGCACAGCGCTTTCCCGTCCCCCTCGCGCCCGGCCTTGGGACAGCCGCGGTCGGACGGCTGGGTCCGGCCCAGCGTCCCCATCGTGACCAGCGCCCGGCCGCCGAGCCGGCGCTCCAGCATCGGCGCCGCCCGCTGCGGCCAATCGCCGCTCACCTTGGAGTTGCCCGAGCCGAGCACGGTCGCGTGGGCGGAGAAGTTGAGCTGCGTCGCGATGGTTCGGCCGGTGCGCGGATGCACGGCACGGAGAACCCGGACGGCCGAGTCGACGCCCTGGTTGCGCGGATCCTTGTCGAACTGGTTCGTCAGCAGGTCATCGCCCGGCGCCTCCCCGTAGAGCAGGACGGCGGGGCGCCGCTTGTGCCAGGCCGCGACGATCGCGTCGACCGTCCTGTCGAAGACGAAGCGCCGGTAGCCCGCCGGCACGCCGCCCCAGACGCCCATCATGTCCGGGGCGCTGTGCGAGTGGTTCGACTGCACGATCACCGCCTCCGCCGGCACCCGGCCGTGCGTGCGGCGCTCGACCTCGAGCCTCAGGTCGCGCAGGCCGGTCGCCTCGTTCTTGAGCGCGGCGAACCACCCCTGCGTCTGCTCGCTGGCGACCGCGACGACGCCCTTGCCGCGCCGGATCACCATCGCCCGCACATCGGCGCCCCGGCCCAGGATCCCCGTCGCCGGCCGCCCGCTAAAGAGCGGCGGGCCGCCGAGCCCGTACCCGCCGAGGTTGACGGTCTCGCCCTTCCAGGTTCCGTCGGGCTCCGGATTGATCGAGCGCTTCGCGAATCCGACCTCGTAGCGGGGCGCGTCGAGCGGCTTCGCCGTCGCCGGGGCGGCGAGCAGCGCCAGCGCGGCTCCCGCGGCGAGCGCGCATGCGGCGAACGCGCGGCGCCTCTGCTCGCCCCTGCTCCCCATGCGGGGATCGTATGCAGGGCGTCGTGAGCACGCGGCAGCTGGTGTGAAAGTGTGAACTGTGATTCACTTCTTCGCGTGGCCTACCGACCCACCGAACGCACGGAGGCGCGCAAGGCCGAGGTCCGCGCGCGCATCGTCGCGGCGGCGGAGCGCCTGATCTCCCGCGGCGGGTACGTGGCGGCGCAGGTGAGCGCGGTCGCGGCCGAGGCGGGCGTGGCGACGGGCACGGTGTACCGGCACTTTCCCTCGAAGGCCGAGCTGTTCGCCGTGGTCTTCCGCGAGGCGTCGCAGCGCGAGGTCGATGCGATGGCCGAGGCGGCGGCGGAGACCGAAGGCAGCGCGATCGAGCGCATCGCGGCGGGGGTCGAGACGTTCGCCCGGCGCGCCCTGCGCGGCCGCCGGCACGCCTACGCCCTGCTCGCGGAGCCGGTCGACCCGGCGGTCGAGGCCGAGCGCCTCGTCTTCCGCCGCGCGTACCGCGACGTGCTCGCGCGGGTGATCGCCGAGGGGATCGAGGCGGGCGAGCTGCCGCCGCAGAACGTCGATGTCGCGGCCGCCGCTCTGGTGGGCGCGATCGGCGAAGCGCTGGTCGGCCCGCTCTCCCCGACCGCGTCCGGCGGGGGCCACGAGAAACTGATCCGAGACCTCGTCGCGTTCTGCGTGCGCTCGGTGACCGACGAAGAGAAGGAGCCAGCACATGTCCCAGCTTGAGACCCCGGCGGCCCACGCCACCCACGAAGTCTTCAACCAGGCGACCCCGCTCGAGAACTACAACACCTACGAGGCCGACAAGGTCATGGTCGAGGCCCTGCACCGCGAGGGCGGCGGCTGGGCCGAGGACCGGGTCCGCGAGGCAGGCGAGTTCGGTGGCTCCGCCCGGGCGATCCGCTGGGGCGCCGAGGCCAACGAGTTCCCGCCGAAGCTGAAGACCCACGACCGCTTCGGCCACCGGATCGACGAGGTCGAGTTCCACCCCGCCTGGCACCACCTCATGTCGGAGGGCGTGCGGCTCGGCGTTCACGCGCTCCCGTGGCGCGAGCAGCAGCCGGGCGCCCACGTCGCCCGCGCGGCGATGTTCGTCGCCTTCGGCCACGCGGAGGCCGGGGTCGGCTGCCCGCTTTCGATGACCTACTCGGTGATCCCGGCCCTGCGCAAGCAGCCCGAGCTCGCCGAGGAGTGGGAGCCGCGCTTCCTCTCCCTGACCTACGACGGCGAGCTGCGCCCGGCGCCGGACAAGCCCGGCGCGCTCTGCGGCATGGGGATGACCGAGAAGCAGGGCGGCTCGGACGTGCGCGCGAATACGACGACCGCCGTGCCGCTCAACGGCGGCGGCCCGTGCGCCGAGTACGCGATCACCGGCCACAAGTGGTTCATGTCGGCGCCGATGTGCGACGCGTTCCTGATCCTCGCCCAAGCGCCCGGCGGGCTCTCCTGCTTCCTGCTCCCCCGCTTTACGCCGGACGGCGAGCGCAACCGCATCCACATCCAGCGGCTCAAGGACAAGCTCGGCAACCGCTCGAACGCGTCGTCCGAGGTCGAGTTCCGGGGCGCCTGGGCCCGGCTCGTCGGCGAGGAGGGCCGCGGGGTGCCGACGATCATCGAGATGGTCAACCACACCCGCCTCGACTGCTCGCTCGGCGCGGCCGGTTCGATGCGCTACGGAACCGCGAACGCGATCCACCACACGGCCCACCGCTCGGCGTTCGGCAAGCTGCTGATCGACCAGCCGCTGATGCAGAACGTGCTCGCCGACCTTGCGGTGGAGTCGGAGGCCGCGACGATCGCCGCGATGCGCCTCGCGCGCCTGTACGACGAAACGGCGGTCGGCGATGAGGGCGCTACCGCCCTCAAGCGGGTCGCCCAGCCCGTGATCAAGTACTGGACGACGAAGCGGGCGCCCGTGCACGCGGCCGAGGCCCTCGAGTGCTTCGGCGGCAACGGCTACGTCGAGGAATCGCACATGCCGCGCCTCTTCCGCGAGTCGCCGCTCAACTCGATCTGGGAGGGCTCGGGCAACGTGCAGTGCCTCGACGTCCTTCGCGGCATGGCGAAGTCGCCGCACTCCGTCGAAGCGTTCTTCGCCGAGGTGGGCGAGGCCGCCGGCGCCGACGTCCGGCTCGACTCCGCGGTGGAGGACCTGCGCAAGGAGCTCTCCGACCTCGAGGCGATCGAGGCGCGCGCACGGCGCGTGGTCGAGCACATGGCGCTCGTCCTGCAGGGCTCGCTGCTCGTTCGCTTCGGCGACGAGGCCGTGGCCGACGCGTTCTGCGCCTCGCGCCTCGGCGGCGACGGGGGTCGTGCGTTCGGGACGCTGCCGGGCGGCACCGACTTCCGCCGGATCATCGAGCGCCACGCGCCGGTGCCGCTGGGCTGACGCGACCCGGCCGCCGACCAACTAGGGTCCCGGCGGTGAGCGAGGAACGAGTTCGAGTCGAGGTGGCCGACGGCGTGGCCGAGGCCCGCCTCGTCCGCGGCGACAAGCACAACGGCCTCGACGCGGCCATGTTCACGCGCCTCATCGAGGCGGCCGCCGAGATCAAGGAGAACCCGAGCGTCCGCGCGGTGGTGCTCTCCGGTGAGGGCCCGTCGTTCTGCGCCGGGCTGGACTTCAAGGCGGTGATGTCGGGTACCGGCCTCACGCCGGACCTCGCGTTCGCCCGCGAGGACGGCGACTTCGCCAACAACGCGCAACGGGCGGCGTTCGACTGGCACCGGCTGCCGGTGCCCGTGATCGCTGCCCTGCACGGCAACGTCCTCGGCGGCGGCCTGCAGATCGCGCTCGCGGCGGACATCCGGATCGCCGCTCCCGGCACGCGCCTCTCGGTGATGGAGATCCGCTACGGGCTCGTCCCGGACATGAGCATCACGGCGACGCTGCCGGACCTCGTCGGCATCGACGTCGCCAAGGAGCTCACCTGGACCGGGCGGGTTGTCGAGGCGGAGGAGGCGCTCGAGCTCGGGCTCGTCACCCGCATCGACGACGACCCGCTCGGCGTCGCCCGGGAGCTCGCCCGCGAGATCGCGACGAAGTCGCCCGACGCGATCCGGCGCGGCAAGCGCCTGCTGAACGAGGCGTGGCGCGCCCCCGCGGAGAAGACGCTGCCGCTCGAAGCCGAGCTCCAGCAGGAGCTCATGGGCTCGCCGAACCAGATCGCCGCCGTGCAGGCCGCGCTCAGCGGCGAGCCCGCGGAGTTCACCGACCCCGCCTAGCCCGCCCGGATGAAACGCGCGACCGCAGTCCTCGCGGCGACCCTCGCCGTCGCGTTCGGCCCTCCGGCTTCCGCTCAGGACCTCGGCGAGGTCGCGGGCGAAGTCCTGCGCGAGCAGAGCTGCCTGCTGCTTGCGGTGAGCACCGTCGGCCTACCCGAGATCGTCGACCTGCCGGCCGGCGGGAACATTCCCTCGAGCTGGCGCGAGGCCCCGCCGGGCCTGCTGCCCGAGCGCGTGAACTTCCGCACCGAGACGGAGAGCTTCAACCGGCTGTACGAGTTCGCGACGCGCGACGGGCTCATCTACGTGCGCAAGCGCGGCGCCGGCGGGCCCTGGCGCGAGATTCCGCTGCCGCCCTGCTTCAGCGGGCGCGTGGCCTCGATCTCGGTGGACGACGACGAGCTCATCGCGCTCGATCCGGCGCGCCGGATCTACACGATGGACAACGCGCTCAAGGAGCCGTTCCTCTTCAGCTGGAGCTCGCGCTGGGGCACGCCCTTCTGGCTCGGCCTCGGGTACACGCTGCCGCACGTGCGGACTTGGGCGTGGTCGGTGATCTCGCCGTTCGAGGACAAGACCTGGACGGACCCCGCCGGTAACCGCACCAACATCGGCGACGGCAAGGTCTCCCACATCTGGGGCCTGCGCCGCAACCGCCGGACGCTCACCTTCTGGGACCCGTGGCTGCCGCCCGACGACAGCTACGAGATGTGCGGCCCGCACCGCGGCCGGTTCAAGTCGGTGGCGCTGTCCGCGTCCGGCTCCTACGTGTTCGTGATCGGCAAGCGCGGCGACATGTTCACCCGCCTCTACGACTTCGACATCTCCGGCCACAACGACGTCTTCTTCAACTACGCCTGGAACGACCAGCGCGGCGCCGGCCCCGGCGCGCCGATCCAACTCCCCGCGGCGGGCTGGGTCGAGCAGCCGAAGATCCCGGGGAAGATCACCTCGCTGATCTCGATCCACAAGGTCGGCCGCGGGGCGGTCCACCGGATCATGCGCGTGGAGGGCCGGCGCAAGGGACGCACCGGATACTGGGAGCGTGACGTGGCCGATCCCCGCTCGAAGGGTTGGCGCTTCCACGCGACCGGTGGGCGCCTGCGCGGCAAGCCCCTCGCGAACCCGCAGCGCGACACGTCCGCGCGCGGGCTCGGGCCGAGCGGCGACGTGCGCTACGTGATGCGGGGACCCGTGAGCGGCGAGCTGCCCAACTTCAACTTCCCCTGCTCGCCCGCGCGCCTACGAGTCCGTGACGGCAACGGCGAGCAGCGCCTGCGCCTCCACTACGTCGACAGCCTGCGCCAGCAGGCCCGCGCCCGCGGGCTCGACCGGGTGCCGCGGATGCTGAAGGGCGCGATCAAGTACCCGAACGGGCATTTCGAGGAGGTCACGCTCCGCGCGACCCACGACCGGGTGGTGGTCGAGGAGCGGGGCTGGGTATTCGAGCGGGCGCGCTAGGACCCTAGAGCCAGCGCTCGTCGAGGCGGCGGATCAGCGCCTCGCTCAACCGCACCGCGTCCGCGACCGTGTCCAGGTCGACGTTCTCGGCGACGTCGGTCGGCCAGTGGTAGTTCGCCGGCTGCTTGAGCTCGGTGCACGAGCAGAGGGCCACGGTCTTGTAGCCCGCGGCGAGCGGCTCGAGCCCGTCGGTGCCGTTGCGCAGCCGCAGGTTCGGGACCATCTCGATCCCGAGCTCCTCGGCGAGGCCGTCGATGAGCGCCAGCGCGTCGGCGGGGTACTCGTGCATGTGGACGAATCCCTCGCCGCGCAGCACGTTCAGCTTCGGCGAGCCCAGCGTGTCGACGACGAGGAAGAACGTGCTCTCGCGCGGCAGCTCGTCGAAGTGACGCTCGCCGAATGCCTTCATCCCCTCGCTGAACGACTCCTCGGATCCGGTTGAAAGCAGGATCACGCGGGTCGAGCTCGTCGGGTCCTCGAGCAGGCGCCGGGCGAGCGCGAACAGCAGGATCACGCCGGTGGCGTTGTCGTTCGCGCCCGGCACGACCTCGCGCGAGCCGATCTCGGCCATCGCCGCCGCGTAGGCGGACCCGAGGAACGCGCCGAGCTTCGCCAGTCCCCGCTTGCCCGTGAGGCCCGCCGCCGCGGCCAGCGCCGGGGAGGCGAGCAGCGGCCACATCAGGGGCGGCGAGGTGTCGAACTTCTCGATCGGCACGCCCCAGCGGCGGAAGATCGTCTCCGGAATCGCCGGGTGGAAGATCAGGCCGGAGTGGGCCGCGTCGTGGTGCGAGACGACGACCACGGTGCGCTCCGCGTCCGGCGGGCCGAGCTCGCAGACGACGTTGTACGTGTGCCCGTTGACGAGGCGGTTCCGCAGGCGGCGCTTGCCGGGCGGGAACTCGTCCACCAGGGCGGCGCCCGCGACCGCGCCGAGGGCCGTGGCGGTGAGCCTCTTGCCGCGCAGGGCGGCGAAGTTGGCGAGCGCGCCCGCGGCCGCGCCGATCCCGAGCGGCCACCAGTAGGTGCCGTGTGCGCGCTCGGACTCGATCCGCGCCTCGGCCCCGAGCTCCTCGAAGCGAGCCGTGATCCACTCCGCCGCGCGCCGTTCGCCCGTGGAGGCGGACGGTCGGTGGATCGAGCTCAGCTCCGCGAGCAGCGAGCCCATCCATTCGGTGTCGGGGCGGGGCGGGGAGAAGCTCTCGGCGGTACTCATCGAGCGGGCCAGGGTAGCCGTTGTGGTGCCGGTACAGCCGTACCGTAGTTCCGCTCAAGTTCCCTTGTCCGGAGACCGATGGAATGAATGTGGAAGAGGTTCCCGGGCCCGACCGCATGGAACCGCCGATTCGCGAGCGCGTAATGGGCTTGATGCTCCTGGCCGGTGGTGCGCTCGCGGGCCTGACCGTGGCGCTGCCACCGGCGGCGAGCGGGTCGGAAGCCGTGGTCCTCGGGGTCGGAGCCGTGGCAATCGCCGTCGGGATGGCGCTCATGCTCGCCCGGCCGCCCGTGCCCGAGCCGGTGCTTGGCGCGGTCGTGGCCTTCTCGACCCTGCTCATCAGCGTCGCCAGCGCCGAGGGCGGCGGCGCCGAGAGGGGGACGGCCGACAACGAGATGCTCTACCTCTGGGTCTGCCTCGTCAGCTTCTACTTCTTCGCCCTCCCCCACGCGCTCTTCCAGCTCGCGCTCGTCGGCGCCGCCTACGCGACGGTCCTGAGCACGGGCGATCTCGCCTTCGACGACGGCGCGAGCCGCTGGCTGGTGACCATGGTGAGCCTGCTCATCGCCGGGCTGGTGATCTCGCAGCTGCGCAAGACGCTCCAGCGAACGCACCGCGAGCTCTTCGAGAGCGCCCGGCACGACAGCCTCACCGGCCTGCTCAACCGGCGCGCGCTCGAGGAGAGGGCGGAGATCGAGTTCGCGCGCGCCCGTCGCGAGGACTCCATGATGGGCATGGTCGTCATCGACATCGACGGCTTCAAGCAGCTGAACGACACGGCGGGCCATCCGGCCGGCGACGCGGCACTGCGCACCGTCGGCCGCACGCTCATCGCGGCCACGCGTGAGACGGACGCGGTTGCGAGGCTGGGCGGAGACGAGTTCGCCCTGCTCCTCGCCGGCGCGACCCCGGAAGGGGCGCGCCGCGCAGCCGAGCGCGTTCGCAGCGCCGTCGAGAACGCGGCCCGCAAGCAGGGCCGGCCGGTGACCCTGAGCGTCGGCGCCGCCGTGGCACCGGCCGCGGACACCGACCTCCGATCCCTGTGGAAGGAAGCGGACCGGGCGATGTACGTCGCAAAGCGCCGGGGAGGGCACGGCGTGGCGGTCGCCGGCGAGGACGTGTCGCTGGGACCCCAGACGGCCTCGCCGGCGCGTTAAAGCGTTGGATGCGTGGGCGGGAGCGGCGCGCGTGCACGTAGGGGCGGCGCGGGTTCGTCGGGGAAGCAGGCCGACCGCGCCCGGCCCGGCATCGAGAGACACGGCGCCGGCCCACGTGACCGTTGTGGGACGATGACCGGGTGCCAGTCCGAGGGCAGCTGACCCTCTTTCACCTCCGCGGGATCCGGATCGCCGTCGATTACAGCTGGTTCCTGATCCTGTTCCTGCTGATCTGGTGGCTCTCGGACGACTACCGCCAGGTGCTCGGGGAGGATCAGGACTCGACGACTCCGTACCTGCTCGCGGTGGTCGCCGCGCTCGCGTTCTTCGGGTCGATCCTGCTGCACGAGCTCGGGCACGCGGTGGTCGCGATCCGCAACGGGATTCCGATCTCGGACATCACGCTTTGGCTGTTCGGCGGGGTCGCGCGGATGACCAAGGACAGCGACTCGGCGAAGACGGAGTTCAAGATCGCCGTCGCCGGGCCGCTGGTGAGCCTCCTGATCGCTGTCGCGGCCGGCGGGGCCGGGATCGCGGCGGCGGGCGGCGCCGACCGGTTCTGGGAGGCGATGACGCTCGAGGACGACGCGGGCGTCTCGGGCCCGGTCGCCGTGCTCGCGTCGCTTACGAGCGTGAACGTCGCCGTCCTGCTCTTCAACCTCCTGCCCGCCTTCCCGCTCGACGGCGGGCGGATCGCGCGGGCGATCGCCTGGGGCGTGAGCGGCAATCGCAACCGGGCGACGAAGTTCGCCGCGGTGATCGGGCAGGGCTTCGCCTACGGGTTCATCGCGCTCGGGATGGTGATGCTGGTCTCGGTGGACGTGGTCGGCGGGATCTGGCTCGCGATCATCGGGTTCATCCTGGCCCAGGCGGCTCGCGGCTCGTTCGTGCAGTCGGAGTTCTCGAGCCGGATCGAGGGCATCCGCGTCGCCGACGTGATGGACGCCGAGCCGGTCGCGATCCCCGAGGACGCGAGCATCGAGCGCGCGCTCGACGAGTTCTTCCTGCGCTACCGCTGGCCCTGGTTCCCGGTGGTGGACGCCAGCGAGCGCTTCAGGGGGCTGCTCGTCCGGGAAGCGGCGGACGCCGTGCCCGAACCCGACCGGATCGCGCGCCTGGTGCGCGAGGTCTACGAGACGGACGCGAGCGGCACCCTGAGGGTCCGCGACGACGACCCGCTCGAGTCCCTTCTGGGCAACGACGCGCTGCGCCGGCTCGGGGGCCTGGCGGCGGTGGACGCCGAGGGACGGCTCCGGGGAGTGATCACGGCCGACCAGGTCGGGCGGGCTCTGCGCGACGCGCTGAGCGGTGGTGCGGACGCTGGGGGCGGACCGGCCGGGCCCTGATCCCGCCATTCCGCCATTCCAAGCGCTCCACTCGGATTTCTACCCCTTCGTCAGACCATTTAGGATCGTGCCTCGCATGCCTCGACACGATGTACTAGTCATCGGCGCCGGCTTGGCTGGCCAACGCGCCGCCCTCGCTGCCGCTGAGCTCGGGGTGTCGGTCGCGATCGTCTCCAAGGTGCATCCCGTGCGTTCGCACTCGAACGCGGCCCAGGGCGGGATCAACGCGGCGCTCGGTGAGAACGACACCTGGGAATCACACGCTTTCGACACCGTGAAGGGATCGGACTACCTGGGCGACCAGGACGCGATCTCGATCATGTGCAAGGAGGCGCCTGAGGAGATCCTCCACCTGGAGCATCTCGGCGTCCCCTTCCACCGCAACGCGGAGGGCAAGCTCGGCACGCGCGCCTTCGGCGGCGCCTCGCAGGCCCGCACGTACTACGTGGCCGACATCACCGGCCAGGCGATCATGCACGTGCTCTACGAGCAGCTCATGAAGTACTCCGACAAGGTGGACCGCTACGAGGAGTACTTCACGACCGCACTCGCCCTCGACGACAACGGGCACTGCTGCGGCGCCGTGATGCGGAACGTCCGCGACGGCTCGATGGAGCTGTTCGAAGCGAAGAACGTGATCCTCGCCACCGGCGGCAACGGCCAGATCTGGCGGCCGACGACCAACGCCCTCATCTGCACGGGCGACGGCATCGCGCAGGCCTACCGGATCGGCGCGCCGCTGATGGACATGGAGATGATCCAGTACCACCCGACCACGCTGGCGGGCAAGGGCTTCCTGATCACCGAGGGCGCGCGCGGCGAGGGCGCTCACCTGCTGAACGCCAAGGGCGAGCGCTTCATGGAGAAGTACGCGCCCAACAAGATGGAGCTCGCCTCGCGCGACGTCGTCTCCCGCGCGGAGCAGACGGAGATCAACGAGGGCCGCGGCTTCCCGGACGGCACGGTGGCGCTGGACATCACCGTCGTCCCGAAGAAGCGGATCCACGAGGCGCTCCGCGAGATCGTCCTCGTCGGCCGCGACTTCGCCGGCGTCGACATCACCCGCGAGCCGATCCGCATCAAGCCGGGTAACCACTACACGATGGGCGGCGTCAAGACCGACACCGACGGCGCGACCGAGGTCCCCGGCCTCTATGCGGCCGGCGAGTGCGCCTGCGTCTCCGTCCACGGCGGCAACCGCCTCGGCGCCAACTCGCTGCTGGACACGCTGATCTTCGGCCGCCGCGCCGGCGTCCACGCCGCGACTCGCGCGAAGGGCATCGGCTTCAGCCGCGTCTCGAAGGCGGTGCTCACCGACGAGGAGCGCCAGATCGAGTCGATCATCGGGCGCGAGCGGGGCTCGGGCCGGCGGGTCTCGGAGATCCGCAAGGAGCTCGGCGAGACCATGGACAAGTACGTCGCCGTGTTCCGCGACGAGGAGGGCCTGACCAAGGCCCTCGAGACCGTCCGCCGGCTCAAGGAGGAGGCGAAGGACGCCTACATCGACGACAAGGGAACCGTCTTCAACCAGGACGTGCTCGGCGCCCTCGAGCTGGGCTACATGCTCGACTGCGCCGAGTGCGCGTGCGTGGGCGCCCTCCACCGCACCGAGAGCCGGGGGGCTCAGTTCCGCACGGACTATCCCGAGCGCAACGACGAGGAGTGGCTCAAGCACATCAACTTGCGCCGCGGTGACGATGGGCCGGAGATCAGCTACTCCGAGGTGACGATCACGGAGTGGCAGCCGGCGGAGAGGACCTACTAAGCGATGGCCACCTACACGCTGAGAGTTCGGCGCCAGAAGCCCGCCGAGGACAACGACCAGGCACTCGCCGAGCCGTACTGGGAGGACTTCGAGGTCGAGCTCGACCCGACCCTTTCCGTCCTCGACGGCCTGCTCCAGGCCAAGGACCAGCAGGACGGCTCGCTCGCGGTCCGTTGCTCGTGCCGCGCCGCGATCTGCGGCTCCTGCGGCGTGAAGATCAACGGCCAGTCCACCCTCGCCTGCAAGACGCAGATCGGCGAGGCCCAGGAGGCAGCCGACCGCAAGCACCCGGACGTCGATGCCGGCGGCGCCGACGTGCCGCGCTCGAACGGCAACGGCAACAACGTGATCACCGTCGAGCCCATGGGCAACATGCCGGTGATCAAGGACCTCGTCACGGACATGGAGTCGACGCACTGGACGAAGATCCGCCGCGTCACCCCGTGGCTCCTCGACGACGGCAACCCGCCGGAGCGCGAGCGGATCGTGCCGCCGGAGTCGATGGTCGACATCACGCAGACGATCGCCTGCATCCAGTGCGGCGCCTGCGTCTCGTCGTGCCTGTCGATGGAGGCCGACCCGGACTTCATCGGCCCGGCCGCGCTGGCCAAGGCCTACCGCTTCGTGGGCGACCCGCGCGACGTCGACACGGAGGCCCGCCTCAACGACCTCGCGCAGGACCCGCACGGCATCTACGACTGCACGCACTGCTTCTCGTGCGTGGATGCCTGCCCGAAGGGCGTCGCGCCGATGGACCAGATCATGCGGCTGCGCCGCCTCGCGGGTCACGACCACGACATCGACGATCGCAACAACGGGCGCCGTCACGAGACCGCGTTCGTGAAGATCATCGAGAAGAAGGGCACGCTGGACGAGTCGCTGCTCCTCCAGGAGTCCTACGCGCAGGGGATCAAGGGCAAGCTCAAGCCGTCGAAGGCCGCGATCAAGGGCCTGCTCGGCTCGCTGCCGACCGCGATCCGCGGGATCAAGACCGGCAAGATGCGCTCCCTGCCCAAGCTGATCCCCGGCATCCACCCGAAGCTTCCGGGCGATGCGCAGGACCACGTCAAGCGCATCTACAAGCACGCCGAGGAGCACCGCGAGGAGCTCAACCTCTACATCTCGGGCGTGGAGGACGACGAGCCCGCGGAGGTCGGCGCGAGCGCCGAGACCACTGTCGAGAACGCCGAGGAACGGAGGGATTCCTGATGGCCACGAACCTCAAGCTGGCCTACTGGCCGGGCTGCGTATCACGCGGCTTCACCCCCGAGCTGCACGGCTCGATGGCGCTCGTGGCGAACCGCCTGGGCATCGAGCTCGTCGAGCTCGATCGCGCCAACTGCTGCGGCGCCGGCGTGATCGCCGAGCACAACCAGGAGCTCGCCGACACGCTGAACGCGCGCACGTTCGCGCTCGCCCAGCAGACGGGCCTGCCGATGATGAACATCTGCTCGACCTGCCAGGGCGCGCAGTCCGAGTGCCAGCAGCGCCTCGACGCCGACTCGGCCTACCGCGCCCACATCAACGAGATCCTCGCCTCCGAGGGCCTCGAGTACCAGGCGGGCAAGGACGGCTTCGAGAACAAGAACTTCCTCTGGGTGCTTGTCGAGGACTACGGCCTCGAGAAGCTCCGCGAGAAGGTCGTGCGTCCGCTTGACGGCCTGCGCGTCGGCCCGTTCTACGGCTGCTACGTGATCCGGCCGAAGCACCGGCTCGGCTACGAGGAGCACCCCGATCGCGACCTCTACCTGGAGAAGGTGATCGAGGCGCTCGGCGGCGAGGTCGTCGAGTACGACGGGGCCCGCAAGTGCTGCGGCTTCCCGATCGTGACGATGAACCGGGAGACGTCGCTGCGCCAGGCCGGCACGCACGTCGGCGACGCGATCGACCAGGGCGCGGACTGCCTCGTCACCCCGTGCCCGCTGTGCCACCTGAACCTCGACATGCAGCAGCCCGAGGCGGCCAAGATCGTGAACCGCGATCTGGGCCTGGCCGTCCTGCACCTGCCGCAGCTCGTCGGCCTCGCCCTCGGGTTCCAGCCGAAGGAGCTGGGCATGGACAAGCACATCGCACCGACCCAGTGGGTCAGCGAGCGGCTGTCGGGGGTTGCCGTCTAGATGGCCCACGAGGAGTTCAACGCGCCGAAGCCGCCTCCCGAGGTGGAACAGGCCGCGCTCCTCGGGCACATCGAGGACGCGGTGAACCTCTACGTCAAGTTCACCGACGTAGACCCCGAGACGGCCCGCCAGGTCGTCGAGAAGCTCGCGAACGACTGATCGCCCGTCCCCCGGCGATCGGGTATCAACCCGAGCGCCGACGGCGCTCCGGGTCCGTATCCTCTGCGTCCTGGTGAGCCGGGAAGTCTGGTCGGCACGCGCGCTGCGTTGCCCGATTCCCGTCCCATGAACCACCAAGACGAAGCCCGCCTCCGCATCCCGTCCAGGTTCTCGCGACCCTGGCTCAGGTCGGACCGTCCGGTCCCGAGGCGCTTCGTCGCACCGCTCGAATCGTTCCTGCGTACGGAGGTGGGCAGCGGCAGCCTCCTGCTGGGGGCCGCCCTGCTCGCGCTCGTCTGGCGCAACGTCGCGGGCGAGTCCTACGTGGACTTCTGGCACACCGCGGTGAGCATCGAGATCGGGAGCTGGAGCTTCCACGAGGACCTCGGCCACCTCGTCAACGACCTGCTGATGGCGCTCTTCTTCTACGTGGTCGCGCTCGAGGTGAAGCGGGAGATGCTCTTCGGGAGCCTGCGCGACCGGCGCACGGCCGCCGTGCCGGTCGCCGCGGCCCTCGGGACTATGGTCGGGGCCGCGTTCGTCTACCTCGCCGTGAACCTCGGCGGGGGTGGCGAACCCGGCGGCTGGGCGATCCCGATCGCGACCGACATCGCGTTCGCGATCAGCGCGCTCGGCATCGTGGGTCGACGGGCACCGCGGGAGCTGCGCGCGTTCATGCTCACACTCGCGGTCGTCGACGACCTCGGCACGATCGCGATCATCGCGATCTTCTTCTCCGAGGGACTCGAGTTCGCGTGGCTCCTCGCCGGCGCAGGCCTCATCGCCGCCATCGTGATCATGCAGCGGATCGGCATCCGCCAGCTCGTCCCCTACGTCCTCGCCGCCGGCTTCCTCTGGCTCGCCTTCTACGAGTCGGGTGTGCACGCGACCATCGCCGGCGTCGTCCTCGGCTTCCTCACCCCCGCCTTCGCTTTCCATCGGCGCGAGGCGACTGCGGAGGTGATCGAGGGAGAGCTGCGCGAGATCCAGCTGGATCCGGACGTCGACGTGACCGAGGCGACAATGCGCGACGTCTCCCGGCTCGCGCGTGAGGCGGTCTCGCCGCTCGCCCGGATGGAGGCCCTGCTCCACCCGTGGAGCGCATTCGTCGTTCTCCCGATCTTCGCGCTCGCGAATGCCGGCGTTCCGATCTCGATCGACGGGATCGGCGACGCCCTCTCGAGCCAGGTCGGCCTCGGGATCGTTCTCGGTCTCGTGGTCGGGGCACCACTCGCCGGAATCGCGTTCGCCTGGATCCTCGTCCGCACCACCGCGGCGGAGCTCCCCGACGCGCTCGACTGGCGGGCGATCGGCGCGCTCGCGCCGCTCAAGGGGATCGGGTTCACGGTCGCGATCTTCATCTCGCTGCTCGCGTTCGATGATCCCGTGCTGCAGGAACAGGCGAAGCTCGCGATCCTCATCGGCTCGGTGCTCGCAGCGCTCGTCGGGATCGGCGCGCTGTTGCTCCGCCACCGGCTCGCACGAACGGAGGAAGCGACCTAGTGGCGGTTGCCGTCGCGACCTTCCTCATCGCGCTCGCGCTGATCGCGACGGAGCGAATCCACCGCACCAAGGTCGCCCTGCTCGCGGCGGCGATCGTCGTGCTCTTCGTCGGCGACGACTTCGACCAGGAGCACGCGATCGAGGCGATCGACTTCAACACGATCGGCCTGCTCGCCGGGATGATGATCCTCGTCTACCTGACCCAGCAGACCGGGATCTACGACTACATCGCGATCCGTGCCGGACAGCTCTCGCGCGGGCGGCCGCTGGCGGTGGTCTTGAGCCTCGCGGGCACGACCGCCCTCCTCTCCGCCTTCCTCGACAACCTGACGACGATCCTGCTCATCGTGCCGATCACGTTCCTGCTCGCGGACACGCTGGACATCGACCCCGTCCCGCTCGTGATCATCGAGGTGATCGTCTCGAACATCGGCGGCACGGCAACCCTGATCGGCGACCCGCCGAACATCATCATCGCGGGGTCGACCGGCCTCTCCTTCAACTCGTTCCTCGTCAACCTGGCGCCGATCGTGTTCCTGACCTTCCTCGTCGTCACGGCGCTGCTCTACCTCGTCTTCCGCGAGCGATTGCAGATCGACGAGCGCAATCGCACCATGGTGATGGAGCTCGACGCGGCGGCTTCGATTCGCGACCACGCCGAGCTTCGGCGCACGGTCCCGGTGTTGGTGCTCACGGTCCTCGCCTTCTTCGCTCACCAGGCCCTCCACATCGAACCGGCGACCGTAGCGCTCACGGGCGCGGCCGTGGCCCTGCTCGTCACCCGGATCCCGCTCGAGGAGGCGCTCGCCAAGATCGAGTGGCCGACGCTGTTCTTCTTCGTCGCGCTCTTCGTCGTCGTCGGAGCGCTCGAGGCGACGGGTGCGATCAGCGAAGTCGCCGAGGGCGTCAAAGACCTCACGGGCGGGGATCGGACGGCCGAGTTGTTCGGGGTCTTGTGGATAGGCGGGATCGGCTCGGGCATCGTCGACAACATCCCGTTCACCACGGCGATGATCCCCGTGGTCGAGGAGCTCCAGGGTGGGGTCGGCGACGACGCCTACTGGTGGGCGCTCGCGCTCGGCGCCTGCTTCGGCGGCAACGCCACTCTGATCGCCGCCGCGGCCAACGTCGCCGCCGCCGGCCTCACCGAGCGCGCCGGGCAGCCGATCGGCTTCGTGCCCTTCCTCAAGGTGGGCATTCCGGTGACACTGATCTCGCTGGCGATCGCCAGCGCCTACGTGGGTATCCGATACGTCGCGGCCTAGGAGGAAAGATGCCGGACTCGATCGTCAAAACCGTACTCCGCGAGATCAAGCCGTTGACGCTGGGCGAGCCGATCGGCGTTGCGGCACGGCTCGTCGTCGAGTCGGGCTTGCCGGCGCTCCCGGTGGTGAACGAGGAGGGCGAGTTCGCCGGAATCTTCGGCGAGCGCGAGTTCATGACCGCGCTCTTCCCGGGATACCTCTCCGAGCTCTCCTCGGGAGCGATGATCAAGCGGACGATCGACGAGACGATCGAGCGACGTGAGGCGTGTCGCGAGGACCCGGTCGACAAGTACATGACCACCGACCACGTGGTCGTCGAGGACGACTACTCCGACACCCAGCTCGTCGAGATCTTCCTGCACCACCGCGTCCTCATCGTCCCGATCGCGACGAACGGCAAGGTGCACGCGGTCGTCACCCGCGGCGACTTCTTCAATTCGCTCGTCGAGAAGCTGCTCGACGACCCCGAGGACGTCGGCTCCTAGGCCGGCTCAACGGTGGGCGCGTACCTTGGCGGTCGTGGTGCCACCGGCCGTCGTTGCCCGCACCTCGAGCTTCACCCCGCGCCGCTTGCGCGCCTTGCGGAGGATCGGCTTGCGCGCCTTGCGCTTGAGCTTCACCTTCACCCTGGACTGCTCGCCCGCGGGAATCGCGAAGCGGGCCGAGCCCAAAGCCTTCCGCTTGCCGCGCCGCTTCCGAACCTCGAGCTTGCCCTCGCATGGACCGGGGTTCGCCGCCGGACAGCCGACCCGGATCCGGAGGATCCCGCGGCGGCTGAGCTTCGCGCGCCCGCCCTTGATCTCCACGGGGGTGGCCGGAGGTGCGGGCTTCGCGAGGCTGGCGAAGATCGCCTCGTGCGCGGCCACCGTCAGCGGCAGGTCAGCCGAACCGTAGCCGCTGGTCCAGAACCCGAACGCCAGCAGGCCGATCACCCGCGGGTTGCTTTCCGCAAGCCGCCAGTACTCGTACTGGAGGTTCGCGATCTCCGCGTCCGTGGCGTGGCCGGGCTTGCCTCCGCACGCCTGCAGCGGCGCGGACTCCGCCACCACGAAGAGCGACTGGTGCGGGTGGACCCTGCTCGTCAGGGTCGCAAGCGTCTTTTCCACATCCGAGAACGGGCGGCAGTACCAATCGAAGCCCACCCAGTCCACCGAGGTGGGGATCTGCAGCGAGGACGAGACCTCGGGTCCTGCCTCGACCATCATCACCGGGATGTTGGGGTAGGTCGCCTTGATCGTGTCCGCGGCCGCCTGGAGCTCGGCTGGCATAGCCCCGCGCCACTGCGGCTCGTCCATCAGGTAGAAGGCGCCGACCTTGTCGATGCGCGAGCGCACTGCCTCGGCGAGCCTGCCCCACCGGGCCTGGTACTCCGGGTGGAGCTCGCAATCCGGATCGTGGGTCGAATCGCAGCCGCGGAAGAACTCGTGCCCCGTGGAGATGATGCAGCCGGCCGGCCTGCACCCATCGAGGACCTCGGGCGCATAGCGGTCGGGATCGCTGATCTGGATCCAATTCAGGTTGCTCCGGGAGGCGACCTCCGGCAGATGGTCGCCGCCCGCTGCCGTGATCCGGGCTGCGAAGTAGCCGAAGTAGCGGACGTGCTGGCTCTGGGCTTGGGCGGACTCGGCCGTGATCGCACCGACCGCGAGCAGCGCCAGCACCCCTGCCACCAACCTGACTCGTCCCATCCGGGGGAGCCTCTTACCCGCGGCTCAGCGAATCCAATCCACGTACTTCCCGCACGCCCGCTCGCCGGAAAGCAGGCGTGCGCCGGCGCCCGGATAGGGCGGCTCCAGTCCGCCCGCCCTGCCGGGGAAACGGGGGGTGAGCGCGAGCGGTCCGAGATGCGCGACCGAGCGCGCGCCGAGCAGGCGGCCGACGAGCGGCGGGCGCTCGACCGTGACCGTGATCCGGGTGGACGCGCCGGTGCCCGCGATGGCCCCGAGCGGGTAGAACGGCGCCGGGCCGCGGAAGTCGAGGTTCCCCGGCGCGCTCAAGGGCGAGCTGCCACTCGCCTTGACGGTGATCGGGCGGGTCGAGTCGTACTGCAGCGAGACATCCCAGGCGCCCTGGGGCACCTCCACCTCGGCGACGGCCTCCTCCCCGTTCTTCACGGTCGTCGTTGACCACTCCTCCGGCTCGATCACGATCGGTGCGGGCTCGATCGCGATGACCTCTCCGGGCCGCTCAGAGCCGCACTCGAGCTTCGCGCCGGGCTCGATCCCCGACTCGGCGGGCTTGCGCGGTCCCACTGGGCCGGCGTTGCGCCAGAGCACGTAGGTCGGGGTGACCGCGACCGCTTGGAAGGACGGCGGGGGGCCGCTCGCGTAGGCCGCTCGCGTGGTGAGCACGTAGGGGAACTTCTCGAGCGTCTCCGCCGTGACCGTGTCGAAGTCGAACTTCGAGAAGGGGTCGTCGAGCTCGTCGTTGGGCGGCGCGTACAGGTTCTTCGGCACATAGAAGTTCCGCGTCGCGACGAACGGCCGCGCGCCGCGAAGCTCGTGGAGGATGAAGTTGTCGCGGCCGAGGAAGAGGACCTTCCTGCCCTGAACGATCGGGCGAATCTCCGCCAGCTCCTCCGCATGCGCCTCGGGGCCGACCGGTGCCTGGCGGAGGATCAGAAAGCTCGAAAACGCGGTGGCGAGCAGCACGACTGCGCCCAAGGCCGGGAGCGCGAAGGTCTTGGCGCTGTCGAGGGAGAGGCGGAAGGGCCCGTGCTCCTTTCCGTTCGCCAGCAGCCCGCCCGCGATGATCAGGGTGATCAGCGGGGCGATGATCGAGATCGCCTTCGCCGAGGTGTAGACCGTCCCCCACACGCGGGCGAAGACGTAGAGGCAGGCGGCCGTGAGGAGCGCGGCCGGGATCGCAGGCCCGTAGCGGCGGAGCCAGCGCGGCAGGGCGAGCGCCAGCGCGAACGCCCCAACGGCGGCGCCCAGGTAGAACGCGGCCGCCGGCAGGCTGCCGGCGCCGGCCGGCAGGCGGAACTCGCTCGTCGGCCAGATGCCGAAGGCGGTGAGCGGCGAGAGCTGCTCGCGCAGGTTGCCGAGGCCGCCCTCGTTTGCCCGATCGGGATGCAGGGCGCGGAAGTCGATGAAGTCGAGCAGGCGGGGCATCTCCGGGGCAATCGCGAGGACGGCGGCACCGATGCCCAAGCCGAGCGCGAGGGGCGGGATGACGAGGCGGCGCTCGCGTACCCAGCCGATCGCGAGCCAGACGATCGCGGTGCCGACGAGCCAGGCGAGGCCTGGGAACGAGTAGATGTAGACGGTGCCCGCGCCGAGGAGGCCGAGCGGGATCGCGTCCAGCGGGCGGCGCACCGTCGGCAGGAGCAGCGCGAAGCCGAGGAGGAAGAGGGCGAGCAGCGGCTCCTTGAACGCCTCCTGGGCGAGGTAGGCGGCCGCCATGTACGGAAGCGACACGACGACCGAGGCCAACGTGCGGGCCACCGGCCGGACGCCCGAGAGGGCGGCGAAGGCGACGAGGGCGGTCAGCGCCGGAACGGCGAGCACGAGGCCCGCGAAGGCATCGGCCGTGTCCGCGTGGAGCACGGTCGCGAGGCCGATGACCAGGGCGTGCGGGCCGAGCGGGTACCCCTGGTCGATGAAGACGGGTTCCGGGTGGAAGCGCTCGTCGATCCAGTCGGCGATGAGCAGGTGCGAGGCCATGTCGTCGTTGACCAGGCCGACGCCGAGCACGCCAACCGCCCCCGCCGCGATGAACGGCAGTGCGGCGACGAGCGCCGCGAGCACGGCGGCCGCTACCGGGGCGGCGGCCCTGGATTCCGCTCCCGGACCGGCGTAGGCGAGATACGCGACGGCGGCGGCGAACACGCACCCGACCGCAATCGCGCACGCGGTGCCGCGCCCCCCCGCGTGTGCCGTGATCGCCGCGACCGCGAGCAGGACCGCGAGGCCGACGGGCCCCGCGCACCAGGACCACTCGCGCCGCCCGCAGAGCGACAGCACGGCTTGGCCGACCCCCAGGGAGCCGGCAACGATCAGGGTCGCCGAGGCGGCGGCCGCGAGCATGGGCGCGATTCTTCTAGAAAGCCGCGCCTGCGGGGACGCGCACGAGGTCGCGCTCGTCGAGGAGCTCGGCGACCTGGACGGCGTTCAGGGCCGCGCCCTTGCGGAGGTTGTCGCCTACGACCCAGAGGTTCAGGCAGCGATCGTCCGACGGGTCCCGGCGGATGCGGCCCACGAGCACCTCGTCGCGGCCGGCGCCGTCGCGCGCCAGCGGGTACTTCCCGGCGCCCGGGTCGTCCACGACGATCAGGCCCGGCGAGGCGGCGAGCAGCTCGCGGCACTCCTCCGGCGAAAGCGGCTCGCGCAGCTGGATGTTCACGGACTCGGAATGCCCGGTCAGCACCGGCACCCGCGCGCAGGTGGCGGAGATCCGCAGCTCGTCCTCGGAGACGCCGAGGATCTTGCGCGTCTCGCGCATCACCTTGCGCTCCTCGGTCGTGTAGTCGTCGCCGTCCTTGAACGTCTCCACCTGCGGGATCACGTTGAACGCGATCGGGTGCGGGTAGACCGACGGCGGGTCGGGCTCTTCGTCATGCAGGAGCGCGTGGGACTGGTCGAGCAGCTCGTCGATCGCCCGGCGTCCCGTGCCGGAGACCGACTGGTAGGTGGAGACGACGATGCGCTCGATACCGGCCTTGCGGTGAATCGGCGCGAGCGCCACGACCAGCGCCATCGTCGTGCAGTTGGGGTTGGCGATCAGGCCGTTGTGCTTCTCGGCGGCGTCCGGGTTGACCTCGCTGACGACGAGGGGGACGTCGTCGTGCATGCGCCAGTAGCTGGTGTTGTCGACGACGACCGCGCCGGCCTCGACGAACTTCGGCGCCCACTCCGAGCTGACCGCGCCACCCGCCGAGGACAGCACGATGTCGAGCCCCTGGATGGACTCGTCGGAGAGCGCGCGGATCTCGAGCTCGCCGTCCGCGAAGGGAACGCGGTTTCCGGCCGAGCGCTCCGACGCGAAGGGGACGACCTCCGACGCGGGGAAGTTCCGTTCGGCGAGGATCTCCAGGATCGTCGAGCCCACCGCACCTGTGGCCCCGACCACCCCGACCTTGTAGGTGCGGTCAGCCATCGACGGTCAGTATGCCGAACGCCGCAAGCGGCCAGACGCCTCAGGAAGTGACGCGCGGGCGGTGCTCGCCGGACGGGTCCTCCTCGCGGACCGCGTCGGCGCCGAGGTCGAACGCCTCGTGGATCTTCCGGACCGCCTCGGGCACGCGGTCGGCGGCAACCACGCACGAGATCTTGATCGGCGATGTGGAGATCATCTCGATGTTGATCTCGTTGTCGCCGAGCGTGCGGAAGACCTTTGCGGCGACGCCGGGGTGGCTGCGCATGCCGGCGCCGACGATCGAGACCTTGCCGACCTCCGGGTCCGTCTCGATCTCGTCCGCGGCGTCGAGCTCGCCGAGGACGTCGATCGCCTTCTGGAGATCGTCGCGGGCGATCGTGAACGAGAGGTCGGCCTTCTGGTCGTCGGAGACCGGCTCGTTCTGGATGATCATGTCGACGTTGACGTTGGCGTCGGCGAGGGCGCCGAAGACGAGCCCTGCGACTCCGGGCTCGTCCTTCAGGCCGGTCAGGGTGACGCGCGCCTCGTAGGCGTGCGTGACGGCTGTGACCATCGGCTGTTCCATCGTTGCGTCCTCCGCGAGCACGAGCGTACCGGGACCATCCTCGAACGAGCTCCTGCAGTGGATCTGCACGCCGTGGTTCCGCGCGTACTCGACCGAGCGCAGCTGGAGCACCCCGGCGCCGGATGAGGACATCTCGAGCATCTCCTCGAAGGAGACGTAGGGGAGCTTTCGCGCCTCGGGCACGATGCGCGGGTCGGCGCTGAAGACGCCGGAGACGTCGGTGTAGATCTCGCAAACCTCGGCGTCGAGGGCGGCGGCCAGGGCGACGGCGGTGGTGTCCGAGCCGCCGCGGCCGAGGGTGGTGACGTCCTTCGAGTCGCCGGAGACGCCCTGGAAGCCGGCGACGAGGACGATGCGGTCCTCCTTCAGCGCGGCGTGGATGCGGTCGGCGCGGACGTCGAGGATGCGCGCCTTCGTGTGCGAGGAGTCGGTGACGATCCCGGCCTGCGAGCCCGTCAGGGAGATCGCGTTGTGGCCCATGTCGTGGATCGCCATGGCGCACAGCGCGCACGAGATCCGCTCCCCGGTGGAGAGCAGCATGTCCATCTCGCGCTCGAGCGGGCGGGGCGAGATCTCGTACGCAGCGGCGACCAGCTCGTCCGTCGTCTTGCCCCTTGCCGAGAGCACCGCGACGACCTGCTTGCCGCTCTCGCGGGCGTTCACGATGCGCCGCGCGGCGCGCTTGATGTCGTCCGCGCTGGCGACGGAGGTCCCGCCGAACTTCATGACAACCGTTTCGGGCACCTTGCTCAGAATACGATCGCCCCTTCGATGGTGGGTTCCAGGGGTTACTCGTGGACGGCTGTCCGGCGCCGACGGGCTGTCGCGATCGGCGTTCTTGCCCTCCTCGCCGGCGCAGTTTGGTGGCTCTTGATCCGCGGTGAAGCGAGCCCCCAGCCCGCCGAACGGGACCGCCCTCCCGGGGTCTCGAAGCGCGCGGCCCAGGCCGCCGAGCGCCTCTCCGACGAGCAGCTCGTCGATCAGGTCCTCCTGCTCGGCTTCGAGGGCGCCGACCCCTCCACCCCGTTCGCCGAGGAGCTCAGCACCCGCCAGCTCGGCGGCGTCCTCGTGGGTGCGGAGAACTGGGCCGGACCCGACGCGACCCGCGAGCTGATCGCGGCGCTGCGGGAGGCGGCGGCGCTCGGCGGCGCGATCCCACCGCTCTTCGTCGCCTCACAGGAGGGCGGTCGCTACCGCACCTTCGCCGAGCTCCCGCCCGACGCGACCCAGCTCGAGATCGCCGACCTGGGCGACGTCGACGCGGTCGAGGAATGGGCGCGCGCCACGGCGGCCGCGCTCGCGGACCTCGGCATCCACCTCAACCTCTTCCCGGTCGCCGACGTTGCGACCCTGGACTCCCCGATCGCCGACCGCGCGTTCTCCGACGACCCGTCGCTCGCCTCCCAGTACACGGCCGCCGCGATCCGCGGCTGCCGCGCCGAGGACCTGGCGTGCGCCGCCCTTCACTTCCCGGGCCTCGGCGCCGCTTCCAGCGAAACGAGCACCGGGCCGGCGACGGTCAGCCTGGACGGGAGCGATCTCGCCGCGCGCGATCTCGAACCGTTCCGCGCCGCCTTCGCCGAGCGGGTGCCTGCCGTCGTCCTCTCCCTCGCCTTCTACGCGGCCTACGACCCGATCACCCCGGGAGCGATGACGCGGGGCATCGCGACGGGCTTGCTCCGCGACCAGCTCCACTTCACCGGTGTGGCGATCACCGACGACCTGGGAGCCGGTGCGGTCCGCGCCACGTACTCACCCGCCGAGGCGGCGGTGGGCGCGCTGCGCGCCGGCGCCGACCTCGTGCAGCTCGCCTCGCCCGAGGGTCAAGGAAGCGTGAGGGACGCGGTGCTCGAGGCGCTGGCCGACGGATCTCTCCCCCGAGACCGACTGGTGGAGGCGGCGTCGCGGGTGATCGAGCTCAAGCGGGAGCTCGGGCTGTTGCGGTGAGCGCGCGGCCTTTGCGGCCGTGCGAGGGCGTGGGGCCCGTGTGACCACCGTCACAGACGTGAATATCTCGCGGCGATATATCTGTGCGATATATGGAGCTCTCGCCCACAGCCCGTGTGATCCTCGGCCTCCTCGGCATCGAGCCGATGTCGGGCTACGAGATCAAGACGTTCGTGGACAACTCGACCCGGTTCTTCTGGGCGGCCAGCTACGGGCAGATCTACCCGGAGCTTCGGCGCCTCGCCGAGGCCGGGTTGATCGCGGGTGAAGACCAGTCCCAGGGCGGCCGCAAGCGGACCGTCTATTCCCTGACCGACGCCGGCCGCGAGGCGCTCGCCGAGTGGCACGCGTCTGGTGATCCGATCCAGGAAGCGCGCGACGAGACGTTGCTGAAGATGTTCTTCGCCGACGTCGTCGGCGGCGATGCGGTGGAGCGCTCACTCGAGGAGAAGCGCGATTACCACCGTGAGGTCGCCGAGAGGCTGCGCGCGGTGGAGCAGGCCGAGTTCAAGGCCGGCCACCCGGCGGGCGCCCCGATGCGGGCGCTGCGCTTCGGAATCGATCTGCACGAGTGGATCGTGGACTGGTGTGAGCGCGAGCTCGAGGAGGTCCGGTTCGAGAGGACCGGGGAGACGAAGCGGAGGAAGAAGGATGTTTGACGCACTCGCGCGGTTCGCGCACGCACACGGAAAGCGGAACGTGATCATCGCGGTGGTCGTGTTCGCCCTTGCGGGCTTCTTCGGCGCCGGCGTCGCCAACAAGCTCGACCCCTATGGCGCCGACGACCCCGCGACCGAGAGCGTCCAGGCGGACGAGCGACTCGAGGACGCCGGGTATCGGGAGACCGGCGTCGTCGTTCTGTTCGAGGACGCGGATCCCCGCTCGCAGGCCGACAGGGCCCGCATCGACGAGGTGCGCGCCTTGATCGAAGAGGATCCGGACGTCGCCTCCGTCACCGGGTTCGCCGACACGAAAGACCCCGCCTTCGTCTCCGAGGACGGTGACTCGACCTACCTCGCGGTCGCTCTCCAGCCGACCGACGACAAGGAGATCCAGGACGCGGGCGAGCGGGTCGTGGAGGCCCTCGAGGACGAGCCCGGCGTGCTCGTCGGCGGGTACGCGGTCGCCCAGCTGCAGACGAACGAGCAGGTCGAGAAGGACCTGCGCACGGCGGAACTGTTCGCGTTCCCGATCCTCTTCCTCCTCTCCCTGCTCTTCTTCCGCAGCCTCGTCGCCGCGGCGCTGCCGCTCATCGTGGGCGGCCTGGCGATCGTCGGCACGTTCCTGATGCTGAGCATCGTCTCCGAGTTCAGCTCGGTCTCGATCTTCGCGCTCAACCTCGTCACCGGCCTCGGCCTCGGACTGGCGATCGATTACAGCCTGTTCGTCGTCTCGCGCTATCGCGAGGAGCTCGCGAAGCACGGTCCCGGGCTCGAGGCGCTGCGGCGCACGATGACCACTGCGGGCCGGACCGTCCTGTTCAGCTCGCTGACCGTCGCCGGCGCCCTGGCCTCGCTGCTGGTTTTCCCGCAGCGGTTCCTCTACTCGATGGGCGTGGGCGGCGCGCTCGTGGCGCTCATCGCCGCGGCGATCTCCCTGCTGGTGCTCCCCGCCATCCTGGCGCTGCTGGGCGAACGCGTGAACTCGCTCTCCCCCGGCTTCCTGCGCCGGCAGGCCGAGCGTGAGGCAACGGAGACCGAGTCCGGGTTCTGGTACCGGCTCTCGCGCATGGTCATGCGCATGCCGGTCCGCGTCGCTGTCCTGTCCGCGGCCTTCCTGATCGCCCTCGGGCTGCCGTTCCTCTCGCTGAAGACGGACTCGGTGGATGCGCAGACCCTCCCGGAGTCCGCGAGCGCCCGCCAGGTCGACAGCGTCCTGCGGGCCGAGTTCCCGCCCTACCGCGACACCCCGATCACGATTGCCGTGAACGGCCGCGCGGAAGCGGAATCGATTGCCGAGCAGGCGGCCCGGCTGCCGGGCGCGGCCGCGGTCGCACCGCCGCGGCAGTTCGAGAACGACCTCTACGCCGTGAACGTGTTCTCGGCGAACGAGCCGCTCTCCGACGAGAGCCAGGACCTGGTGCGCGACGTGCGCGAGCTCGACTCGGGCTCGCAGGTCACCGGGTTCACCGCCGGCTACATCGACCTGCAGAAAAGCCTGGTGGACCACCTGCCGATCGTGCTCGCGATCATGGTCGCGATCACGTTCGTGGTCCTGTTCCTGATGACGGGCTCGGTGATCCTCCCGTTCAAGCAGGTGCTGATGAACGCGCTCACGATCTCGGCGGCGCTCGGGCTCCTCGTGCTCGTCTTCCAGGACGGGCGCTTCGAGAGCCTCCTCGGCTACACGAGCACGGGCGCACTGGAGTCGACGAACCTGCTGTTCCTGTTCGCCGCCGTCTTCGGTCTCTCGACCGACTACGGGGTGTTCCTGCTCGGCCGGATCAAGGAGGCGCGCGACAGCGGCTACTCGGACTCCGAGGCCGTAGCCGTCGGGCTCGAGCGGACCGGACGGATCGTCACCGCCGCCGCGGTCCTGTTCGCGGTCGCGATCGGCGCCTTCGTCACGTCGGAGATGATCTTCATCCAGCAGCTCGGACTCGGCACCGCCGTGGCCGTGCTCATCGATGCCTCGATCGTCCGGGCGTTCCTGGTCCCGTCGCTGATGGGGCTGCTCGGCCGCTGGAACTGGTGGGCGCCGCAGCCGCTGCGCCGCCTGCATGACCGGATCGGCCTGAGCGAGGCCTGATTTCAGGGCCGGGCGCCGGGCGGTCCAACGAACCGCCCGGCGCTTCCGAGCCCCGCAGGCGGGTAGTCGGGGCCCATGACAATCGGTGCCG
>ERZ777003.1117-NODE-1117-length-43993-cov-7.297351_pt1 | contig 43993 bp, 50 predicted proteins | sample MGYA00374956_ERZ777003 | MGnify/ENA primary metagenome ERZ777003 (study PRJEB29302, sample SAMN06268252) | bioreactor metagenome | isolation source: Joint BioEnergy Institute, California, USA | place: USA:Joint BioEnergy Institute, California, USA | collected... | reverse complement strand
ATGGGCGGAGTCAGACAGCATGAAGCGCATGGCGGGAGTCTTCAGCTGCATCCTGCGTCGGCGTTCTTCCTCGCTCAGGTGACGGCAGGTGCCCGGATAGACCGGTCCTTCGCTGCCCAGTCCGTGCGGTGCCGAGGCGATGGCCTGGAGTATGGCGCGGCTGCAGTAGCAAGGGTAGACCCGACCTGCACGCGTCAGCTGTTGCAGCGCTTCCTCATAGCCGGACAGACGCTCGCTCTGCGTGTACGGGGTATATGGACCGCCCACATCCGGCCCTTCGTCCCAGTCGATGCCCAGCCATCGCAGGTCGTCCAGGATCTTCTCGGCGTATTCCGGCCTGCATCGCGCCAGGTCGATATCTTCCATGCGCAGCACGTAGATGCCGCCTGAACTCCGGATATCCAGCCAGGAGAGCAGGGCGGCGCACATATTGCCGATATGCATCAGACCAGAAGGGGTAGGGGCGAATCGTCCCCTGCGCATGCTCATGCCCGTCACCTCGAAACAAAGTCTTCGATAGATACAAATAAAGCAGAGATCCTGGAATCTCTGCTTGAATCATCATATGGAATGGCGGAGCTGACGGGATTCGAACCCGCGTTCTCCTGCGTGACAGGCAGGCATGTTAGGCCTCTACACCACAGCTCCATCTCGTCCTCGCGGACACAATAGACATCATAGCACAAACATCGGGGAAAGACAATCTTGATTTTTCATCTCGTTGCAATTCTTTGACGATATCGGATTTCGTAAAAGTAAACAGGATATTATCGCCATGATAATTGTCATAAATTGCATAATCTATTAAAAAGGATGGTGAATTGCATAAAAATAAGAAAAGAAAGGAGGATAGTTATGAAATTTTCCAAAAAATTGGCCATCACATTGTTTTTTCTTGCGCTGTTTTATTGCCTGGCAACGCCGGCCTATGCGGCGATTACCACCGCTACACCGTTTGAAACAGCGAGCAAGATGTACCAGCTTGGAATCATCCAGGGAAGAGGAATCCTTGAATCCGGAGATATCGATTTTGATCTGGGATCCAACCTTACTCGTGCGGAACTCGTCACCACGATCGTCAGGTCGTTCGGAGCCGAGCAAGCCGCACAATTGGTCAAAGGAGCCCCGTCGTTCGCCGATGTGGACGCCTCCGACTGGTTCAGCGGCTATGTGGCCGTGGCCAAAAATCTGGCCGAACAGGCGGGTACCACCATTGGCCGTGATGCCAACACATTCGATCCGAACGCATATGTTACCAAGGCTGAAGCACTCGTCTTTGTGATGAAGTATCTGGGGATCAAGGTGGAGTCGTCAGGGGCGAACTGGTATGAGGCATGGATCCAGAAAGCGATTGAGCTTGGCATGATTACCGAAGAGGACGCAGCTGTGGCGTTGAGCAATCCTGGCGCTCCAGCGACCCGTGGAGAGGCATTCGTTATATTGGATTTCGGCTATTCAGCCAAGTTGTTGGAAGGTGGCAACTCGTTGTACTCCGCATTCGTTGACTCCGTCCTTCCGGTTGTGGAACTGGACCGCTATCCCGAGACCACGACTGCTTCAGAGATCACTTTGACAGGCAAGGTAAGCGATAATAAAGGAGTGGCGTCGGTATCGATCTCAGACGGCACGTCGCAGTCTGCCATTGACATTATTGACGGGACGTGGCAGGTAACGGTTCCGCTGAAACCAGGGCTGAACTCCTTCACGATTGAGGCGGTCGATCTCGCAGGCAACAGGGCAAGCCAACAGATCAACATCAAGCGGAACGCGGCTGAGCGGTTGCAGATCAAGAACAAGCCGTTGTTGCTTGGCGTCGGTCAGCCGTATCGATTTGAGGCAGTGCTGCTGGATGCCGATGGCAACGTCTTCGAGTCTGATATTCCGGTCAAATGGTCTGCTACAGGCGGTTTTATCGACCCGAGCGGACGGTACACAACCTTGGAGAAAGGCACCTTTACGATTACCGCCACCTGGGGAGATCTTGTGGATACGGCGCAGGTAAATGTGGTCGAGATCTCCGCTTACGTCGATCCGCCTTCCTCTCCGCCTTCGACTCCGGAGCTCCGGCTCCATCCTGTACCTGACCTGGTATGGCACGAGGGAGAGAACGTCGGTCTGACGTTCACTGCGGATATTCCGATCGATGCGGCCAGCTCCGCCCAGTTTAGGGTAACTGGCCACCCGGAGTGGCTTGAGCTGCACGAGTTAAATGGCGAGCTCACCGGTATCGTGCCGTATGATGCAGCAGGCGAATACCATCTGACCGTCGCCCTGATCGCGGAAGGTTACATGCCCAGCACCATCAGCTTCAAGATCACGGTGCTGAATACGGATACGACGCCTTACTGGGACAGCGACATGCCGGAGGAATTCACGTTGTCCATGGGGGATGATTTCTTCGTCATCATCCTGCTGGATGTATACGCCCATGATGATGACGGAGATGAACTGGAATTCATCCCTGTCGAACAGCATCCGAATCTGGTACTGACCGGCAGCGAACTGTGCATAACTGAGCCAGGCACCTATGAGGTCACGATCAAGGTGAGAGACCTCACGCCGTCCGAAGATTCGAGTCGGGATGAGGCGACGATCACCTTCAGGGTGATCGTTACGGACTAACAGGAAGGCCATGTGACAGGGCTTGTCAGTCAGAAGGCTGGCAGTCCCTGTTTGGCATCCTGATGGCTGTCACGGTGATGCATCAACGTCATGAATGGCTGTTCGTTTGTTGATTATTTTGCGGGGGATATGGTAAATGATTCCAATAAAAATCATATCCGCGTTTGGATGCTCTCTTTGGGGATCGTCTGGGCAGAGCATCTTATGAGCAATTAGGGAACGTTGTGGGAGCATCCAGGCCGATGATCCCGGATCAAGGAACAAGCCATCGCTGCATCCGCCGGCTTCCGCTTATTCGTCGAGGCATTGGTACTGGTGTCGAGGACAACATCATCCGGACGATATTCCGGTCAGCTGGTCTGCTTGCGGGCTGCTGTCACCAACGATTGGGCTGTTGCATATGTTGCCTAGTATGAGATAGATGCAAGAGCGGAATTAGGAGGAAGCAGCATGCAGATCCATGTGGTTCAGACGGGCCAGTCCCTGTACGGCATCTCGCAGGCTTATGGAGTTACCGTCGAGTCGATCGCCGCCGCCAACCAGATCGATCCGGCGCTGTCGTTGGTCGTCGGGCAGGCGTTGGTCATCCCGATCACCGGCAGGTATTATTGGGTGCGGCCCGGCGACAGCTTGTATACGATCGCTCAACGATTCGGGGTGGATGCGGGCACGCTCGCCAGCGTCAATGCGCTGAATCCCGGTCAACCGCTGCAGGTTGGTCTCAGGCTGTATATCCCGCCGCAGGCGAAGCGCAGCATCGAGACCAATGCGTATGTCGAGCCGCGCGAGCAGGTCTCCGAGGTGCTGCTGAACGATACGAGACAGGCGGCGCCGCTGCTGACGTATCTGGCGCCGTTCAGCTTCCGGATCCAGCGGGATGGGACGCTGGCGCCGCCGAATCTGGACCAGTTCCCGGAGATAGCCGCTCAGAACAATGTCACGCTCATGATGGTCGTCACCAATCTGGAGAATGACCAGTTCAGCGCCGAGCTGGCGGGGGAGATCCTGAACAATGAGCAGCTGCAGGCGACGCTGCTGGACAACATCATCCAAACGGCTCGGGATCTCGGCTTCCGTGACATCCACTTCGACATGGAGTTCATCCGCCCCGCTGATCGTGAGGCCTACAATCAATTCCTGAGAAGAGCGGCGGAGCGCATCCATCAGGAAGGATATCTGATGTCTACGGCGCTTGCGCCCAAGGTAAGCGCGACGCAGACGGGGGAGTGGTATACGGCGCATGATTACCGGACACATGGCGAGGTGGCGGACTTCGTCGTCATCATGACCTATGAGTGGGGATACAGCGGAGGTCCGCCGATGCCCGTATCACCGATCAACTCGGTGCGGAGGGTGCTGGAATATGCGCTTACGGAGATGCCGGGCAACAAGATCATGATGGGGCAGAATCTGTACGGCTATGATTGGACGCTGCCGTATGTGCCAGGGGGGCCATATGCACGGGCGCTCAGCCCGCAGGCGGCGATACGGCTGGCGAGGGACCAGAAGGTAGCCATCCGGTATGACTATACGGCACAGGCTCCGAACTTCGATTACGTCGATGCGGAGGGCAGGGCGCACAAGGTATGGTTCGAGGACGCAAGATCGATCCAGGCAAAATTTAACCTCATTAAAGAACTGGGGCTGCGCGGCATCAGCTACTGGAAGCTGGGTCTGCCATTCCCGCAGAACTGGCTGCTGCTGGGCGACCAGTTCACAGTCACGAAGCGGTAGGCCAACAAGTTGTCAACGGGTCATGCCACTCCTCGCATGAGGGGAAGCATGACCCGTTTGGCTTCAGCGCTCTTCGCGGAACAGATAACGAATCTCGTCATTCTCCACCGTAATCGTCATCTCATAATCATCGAGGAACCATTTGTCCCCGTCGGTGAAGAAGAACGTGATGCCTTCCATCTCAACCTTCATCGGAGCGTCGTCTGGCGGCGTGTCGCGCATGATGCCCAGCGAGAAATTGTGGTGATTGGTCGCAGTCGAGCCATACAGCTGCGTGTAGAAACGGATAGCATCACCAGGCTTCAATCCCATCTCGTCAATAAACCATCTCGCTGCTTCCGGTGTCACTTCTAGTTTCATGGGTTGTCTACCTCCGTACTTGATATTCAGTATGGCTTCCATCTGGCCAGTCCGCTGCTCGCGAACCAATCTCCAGTCCGAATCGCGATCTCTTATGGCTGTATATGCTTGCGCGCCGCCGTGCAGAATCGTTCGAGCGCTTCCTGCAGGATCGCGCGCGGGCAAGCGAGGTTGATGCGCAGGAAGCCTGCGCCTTCCGAGCCGAAGGTGGAGCCTTCGTTGAAGGCGACCCTGGCTTCTTCGTACATCAAGCGCTTCAACGCCTCCACCGACAGTCCGAGCGCCGTGCAGTCGATCCACATCAGGTAGGTGCCCTGCGGCCGGATGACGCGGATCGCCGGCAGATGCTCGCGGAAGTAACGTTCGGCATATTCGACATTGCCCTGGATATAGTCGAGCAGCTCGTCCAGCCAGGCATCGCCATGTTCGTAGGCCGCACAGACGGCATCCGGGGTGAAGAAGCCGGTCATATGCAGGCTCAGCGTCTTGATCCGCGCATCGAACAGCTGCTTGATCCGCTTGTTCGAGGCGACGATGAACGAGATCTGCAGGCCTGGCATGTTAAACGTCTTGGTCGGAGCCAGGCAGGTCAGCGTGATATCCGCAATCTCCGGCGACAGGGAGGCAAAAGGCGTGTAGCGGTGACCGGGCAGCACCAGGTCGCAATGAATCTCGTCCGAGACGACCTTCACGCCATAGTGGAGGCAGAGCTCGCCCAACCTGAGCAGCTCCTCACGGGTCCAGACCCGGCCTCCGGGATTGTGCGGATTGCAGAGCAGAAGGAGCCGGGCTCCATCCTTCATGACGGATTCGAGCTGCTCGTAATCCATCTCGTATCGGCCATTGCTCAGGATGAGCGGATTCCGCACGATCTCCCGGCCGTTGTTGCGGATGACGTCATAGAACGGATAGTAGACCGGAGATTGCAGGATCACCTTGCTGCCCGGCTCGCTCAGGAGATCCACCGCCAGAGAGAGGGAGGTGACGACGCTTGGCGAGTCGGTCAGCCATTCGGCCTTGAGCTGCCAGTTATGGCGTCTGGCGAACCAGCCGATGATCGCCTGCGTGTAGGCTTCGGGCTTGAAGGTGTAGCCGTAGATGCCCTGGGCCGCGCGGCGCTGCACCGCCTCCTTGACCGCCGGAGGGCTCTCGAAGTCCATGTCCGCCACCCACAGCGGCAGAATATCCTCGCTGCCGAACAGCTTGCCAACCTGATCCCATTTATAAGAGTGCGTCTGTTTGCGATTATGGATGCGATTAAAATCCATGGTCACGTCTCCTATCTGTATCATATCTGTCTCCATTATAACGGACCAGCCTCCATAAACCAACGACATGGGGAACGAATTCATGCCCGCGTAGGTACGAACGCGATAGGGTATTGGCAACGATCTGCAAAACAGGGTAGAATGAAGGGAAGGCGTTCAGGCGTTCTGAAAGCCCATATCCCGAATGGATCGGGGGAGCCTCATGCAGTGGATCGCGATGTTGACGATGCTGATCGACCATATCGGAGCGGTGTGGTTTCCGGATCAGGCAGCCTATCGGATCATCGGAAGAATCGCCTTTCCCATCTATGCTTATTATGTTGTCCAGGGAATGAGTCGGACAAGCAATCGCAGGCGCTATGTGATCCGCCTCGGCATACTGGCGCTGCTGTCGCAGCTGCCGTTCTCCCTGCTGTTCGATACGCATGCGATCAATGTGATTGGCACATTCTTCGTTTGCGTGATTGGCCTGTACGGATTCCATGAAGACAGGTACGCGGTCTGGCTGCGCTGGCTGTGTCTGATCGCCTGTGCGGCGGTGCTGATCGGCATCCGATTTGATTACGGGATCTATGCGCTCATCCTCATGCTGATCTACCATCATGCCGAAGGCGTCTATGTGCTGCTTGGCCATCTGGGGCTGAACATGGTCTATCTCTTTGGCGGATTGACATCGCCGCTGCAGATCTTCAGTTTGTTGCCGAGCATGGTATTCGCGATCCCCGATGAGCAGCTGAAGCGGCTCGCTGCCAGGCGAGGAGCGCCGAAGCATCTGTGGCGCGCTTTCTATCCCGGACATCTGCTCGTCTTGCTGCTGATCAGGCTTACGGTCGGTTCATGATGAGCCGATCCTGTGGTAAACTGAAGATGCGACCGATCGGACTGCTCGACATTCCAATGTTCGTTGATCAGATAGACAGGAGGAACCGCTATGATGAAAGCAATCGACAAGAGCGAGGTGCAGCGTCTGCTGGACTCGTTTCTGAATCAGGACGTATATATTCATCTCGAGATGACGCTCGGCGCTTACGCCGCACACCATGGCAAGGCCAAGTCAACGGCGTCGACGTTCATCCGCAACGCCCGTGTGCGATACACGCACGGCAGGATCGAAGGAAGCGGTCCATATCGCATCGGCCTGAAGATGGCGGACGGCTGGATCTATTCGGAAGGCCTGACCCACATGGAGGACAGCGAGACGGAGCGGCTGATCGCGGCCGGGCTGAATGAGGAGGGCAAGCTTCTGGTCGCGCTGCAGATCAGCAAGCAGCCGTTCTGACAGGCCAGTCGCCCGCTGGTCAGAGAAGAGATGGATACGGATAAGGAGGAACTGTATGGAAAACCGCATATTGGTCGTATTGCCGCACCCTGATGACGAAGCCTTCGGCCTGTCCGGAACGCTCGCCAAGCATATCGATCAGGGAGCCAGGGTGACCTATATCTGTCTGACGCTAGGCCAGATGGGCCGCAACCTCGGCAATCCGCCGTTTGCCAATCGCGAGACGCTGCCCGAGGTGCGCAGGCTGGAGCTGGAGCAATCGTGCCGGATCATCGGCATCCAGGATCTGCGGATGTTCGGGCTGCATGACAAGACGATCGAATTCGAGGATCACGACCTGCTGGTGCAGCGTCTGCGCAGCGTGATCGATGAGATCCATCCGTCGGTCATCTATACCTTCTACCCCGGTTTCGCCGTCCATCCGGACCATGATGCAACCGGAGCCGTCGTCATCCGCACGGTGCAGGAGATGCCCGCTGACAGACGGCCGGAGGTGCGTTGCCTCGCCTTCTCGAGAGGTTGCGAGGAAGTGCTGGGCAAGCCCCACATCCTGAATGACGTCGGCGAGTATATGAAGCAGAAGGTCGGATCGATTCGGGCGCATCGCTCGCAATTTCTGTTCAACATGGACAACGAGGCGGAAGTGAAGAGGGTATTCGGAACCGAAAGGTTCTGGATCTATACATTTGTCTGACCAGCATCCGGACTTGTTTACAACATCTTCCTGGCAAATCGTCGGCAAAATAGTCCGATAGTCTCACAACCATCTCCTCCGAGAAAGAGTAACAATCAACAGGGTCAACGGGGAAACGCAGGATCGACGGGATCCAACCCGTCCTGTGCAACGTCGCGAGTGAAGATGGCAGGGGAAGGCAGGCTGGTACACAGACAAAGGGAGAGGTGATGAAGATTCGAAATCGCGTTGTCGTATTGCTATTGACCGCGATCGCGCTGCTCATGCCGCTTCATGCATGGGCGCAGGTCGAGAATGGGTCAACAGGAGCGAAAAGCGAAAGAGAACCCGCAATATACCTGAATGATGAACTGTTGTATCTGGAAGACCCGGTGTTGACTGTCAATGGAAGGATCATGGTGCCGGTGAGGCATCTCGCGCAAGCGCTCGGCGGCATCGTCGCATGGGATCCGGAGGAGAGGGAAGTGCGCATCGATTCGATATTGGGCGACGAGTATGCCTTTGCACCAGACAGTCCGTTCCTGCTGTTTAACGGTGTGGAGTATCGGATGGATGTCGCATCGATCGTGGTGGACGGGCGCATCTATGTGCCGCTGCGCCATCTGGCGGAGTTCCTGAACGCCCGTGTGGAATGGGACGAAGATGCATTGACCGCAAGATTGACCCTTGAACCCTACCATATCGTCCAGGAAGGCGATACCCCCGCCGCCATCGCTGCCCAATATGGCATCGACGAAAGCCTGCTGATGGAGCGGAACCAGCTGACGGATCCAGCCGAGCTTAAGCCCGGGATGCTGCTCATGACGCTCATTCCGGAGATCATGGCGAACAAGATCGAGGTCAAGCCCGAGCCGGAAGTTCATTCGGCTTCACAGGCTGACGCCGCATCCATGTACAGCGAGGAAGAACTGTTGTGGCTGGCGAGGATCACGATGGTGGAAGCCGGTTATGAGCCGTATGAAGGGCAGCTGGCTGTCGCCAACGTCATCCTGAACCGTGTGAAGGATCCGAGATTTCCCGATACGATCTACGACGTCATCCACGCACCCGGCCAATTCCCTCCAGCCCTGAATGGCAAGCTGAAGGATGTTGAGCCGAGCGAGAGCGTCTGGAAGGCAGTCCGGGCTGCCGCGTCAGGGGAGAACAACGTGCCTGGCGCCGTTTATTTCCACAACCCCAAGGTGGCTTCCGGCGGCTTCTGGAAGAGCCTGACCGAGGTCGCCAGGATCGGCAACCATCGATTCCTCAAATGACTCGAGATAGCTGCCTGACCTGCTTCGTGCGAACGAGCAGGAGGCAGCTTTCTTGTTGCCCTGATGTGCGAAAGGACAAGATCCGCGCAAGGATGCCTATTCGGTGATCAGCTTCAGCTTGCCGGAGGAGAGGATATCGATCTTGACGTCGACCTCCAGCGAGTCCTTATCCAGCCTGAGCTTCCCGCCCTTCAGGTGCTGCTGCCACCATTTGTTGTGCTTCAGGTATACCAGATGCTCCAGCTGATAAATATCCACATTTTTCTCCAGCGCGCGTTCATAGGTGGAGATGATCTCCTTCCTGATCTGCTCGCTCGCCAGCTTCTCCATCTCCCGTTCGTTGATCGGTTCGATCACTTCGATGACGTTTCCGGTCATCGTGACCTGCATCTGAAATCTGACCCTGACATCTTCCAGCAGCGGCGTGATCTTCGCTTTGGGCTTATTGAGCGATATCTCGGAATATATTTTTCCTTCATGCTTGATCACGAGCGGGGTCCGTTCAATTCCCTTGGCCACAAAGCGCAAGCCCTGGATCTCATCCAGCGAGAAGTACCCGGTGTATCGGTAGGCGTCAAAGGTGAAGATGCCGGTCAGGTAGAGCATCTCCTTCGGCCCCAGGTCCTCCTTCCAATCGGTGTCGTTAAGATCGATGGCGGGCAGGATCGCCGTTCTGCCCGGCTCGCGGATGTCCGTGAGGATCTGCCGCATCATCGTCGGGGGAACAATCGATTTCTGCCTGTAGATCTCCATCGGCTGATGCAGGATCGAAGCCAGCGGAGACAGGTTGAAGAAAGGGGAAACGCTCAGCACCTTCTCGATATCCCCTTTTGAGCCATATACCCAGGGCGTATAGCGCAGCTCCTGATATCGGCTCAAGAGGTCGAAGATATCCTGCAGAAGCCCATGTTTCATGATGTTCTCGCTCAGTATGACCGCCCCGACATGACCGTAGATCACCCGGCGCTGGACGGAATCGTACAGATCGTTAAATGCCTGGGCGGCGGTCTCGCCCTTGCCCTTGCCGACCAGAACCGGCTGATGCTGCGTCGGCTTGTCCGACTCGGGCGTCGTAACCGCTGCAAAATCGATCATTTGCGCGTAGATGATGAATTGGTCATCCACGTAGTCAAAGCCGACCGCCATGAAATAGTTGATGTCCTGGGGATCGACGATGTCCCAGCATCCTGACAGCATCATCGCGATGAAGATGGCGGCAGCTGCAGTCAGGAGCAACTTCCGGATGCGCGGCATCATGGACGGTCACCGGGATCCGCCTCTCCCGAATCATAGAGGAAATCGATCCGCTTGTTGTCTGACGTCGGTTTCTCCTTGAACAGGGCGGCTAAAAGATACTTCGGCCTGAGCGGGCTCAGCGGCGCCAGATAAGGCAAGCCGAAGGATTCGAGCCGGCTCAGATAGATGATGATGTAGACGATCGACAGGATACAGCCGTACATGCCCAGAAAGGCTGCCGCCGCATTGATGATGTTGCGCACGACCGTCACCGAGGCGCTCAGCGTCTGGTTCACCAGCGTGAAGGTCGCCACCGCAGTCAGCGCCGCGACGATCAGCATCGTGGTGGAAGCCAGGCCAGCCCGGATCACCGCATCTCCGACGATGATGCCGCCCACCACAGCGATCGTCTGGCCGACCGGCTTAGGCAGTCGGATGGCCGCTTCACGGAAGATCTCGAACAGGGCCAGCATGAGGAAGGCCTCCACCGGTCCCGGCATCGGCAGCCCAAGCCGGGTATTGACGACCGTGGCCAGGAGCGGGAAGGGCAGCTGCTCGACGTTGTAGGAGGTCAGCGCGATCCAGAAGCCCGGCAGGAACAGGGCGATCCACAGACCGAAGAGGCGTATGCACATCTGGAAGAGGACGATATGCGTCGGGAAGTAGAAGTCTTCCGGTGTCTTGATCAGCAAGGTGAGATTCACCGGCGCGATATACGCGATCGGCGAGCCGTCCACGAGGATGGCCAGCCTGCCGCGAATCAGGCATTCGACGACAAAATCAGGTCGTCCCGTATAGGTGGTCAGCGGGAACAGAGAGAGGGAGGAGTCGAACATCATCTCCTCCAGCTGGGCGCTGCTGAGCAAGGTGTCCACCTGGATGTTGGTCAGTCGCTTGCGCGCCTCCTGCAAGATCTCGGGACGGATATAGCCGTGGATGTAGAGGAGGGCGACGCGGGTTTCGCTCTTGCGCCCGATCACGTACTGCTCATAGCGCAAGGCATTGGTGCGCAGACGCTTGCGGACGAGCGCCGCATTGATCTCCAGATTCTCCACGAATCCATCCCTAGGTCCCTTGATGGACAGCTCTGTATTGGACTCTTCGGGCTGACGGTCCGGGACCTTCGCCGCGTCATAGACATAAAGCTGCTGCAGCCTGGTGAAGTAGAGAACCAGCTTGCCGGCGAACACCCTCTTGACGATCTGATCCACCTCATGGATCGCTTGCAGATCCAGATCGATGACCGATTGCAGCCCGGTCACATAGCTCTTCGGCAGATGGCGGATCCTGGGGACGACGAACTGATTGATCTGCGTCACGTCCGACATCCCGTCGCAAAAGATCAGGATCACCGCATCAGCCGCATCGCCGCCCTGAATCTGATGCCGGAAGATGCGCACGTCCGCGCAGCCCTCGAACAGGTCGAAGAACCATTGCTCGGACAGCTGGCCATCTTCAGGCAGCTGGTCCGGACAGATCACCGGCACCTGATGATCGGATCGGGTAGCCATCAGTCTGGACAGGAATCTGGAAGTCCGCTTCATCGTATCCTCCCCTTGCCGCCTGCCGCAGTCCGTTTCCTGGCCAGCTGCAGCAGGATGAAGATGTTCAGGGTGATGAGCAAGGCAAAACCCATGGAAAACGGGAAGTAGATCCGCTTCATAAATTGCAGATAGATCATGTCGCTGATCGGCAGGATCGCGATGATCAGGAGCAGGACAGACACTCCGATCATGATCCGGTCGCGGGCGCCCGGCGCGCGCAGCGGCAGCAGATCGGCGATGAGATAGATCGAGAGGGCGACGCGGATCACCGCTCCGGATACCCACTGATAGATCGACAGGAAATCGACATGCTGGATGTACTTGCCGATGCTGACCAGGCGCCATTCCTCATAGGCGGGATACCGCAGGTCCGCCGCTTCGAAGGGGCCGAATTCGGCGATGGCGCCGGTTACGGGCCCCATGATCAGCAGGATGAGGAACAGCCCGATCAGGAGCAGGGTGCCAAGACGCAGGCGGGATTTCAATCTGTGCTGAAACAGCAGGATGATGCTCAGCTCAGCAAGACCGCCGGTGATGAACATGGAGCTGTGGATGACGGGCTGCCAGCCGTTCTCGAGGATCGGAAACATGAGCGTGTAGTTCTTCTTGGGCAGATTGGCGCTCATCACGAAATCGCCGAACACGAGGACAAACGGCAGGAGGATCCCCGAGCTGATCGTGATCGTCCTGAAGCCCCAGCGTGCGGCGCAATAACTGACGTACAGCAGGGTCAGGACCAGGACGAAGATCGGCGTGCGATTGAGGTATGACACCTTCGTCCAGGTGGTCGTCTCCTTCAGGGTGATGGCGGCCATCGCAAACAGGTAGAGGATGAAAAAAACGCGAACTGCCCAGGCCATGACCGGGCCATAATGTTGCTGAAGCCAGTTGATGATCGGTGCTTGCTGCATGTTTCGCATGATCAGATAAATGAGGCAGCACCAGAGGAGGTAGGGGAGAGTGACCACGATAGTTGTCAACCATGCATCGCGTCTGGCGACTTCCAGCAGCGGCGGGATGACGAGGACATGGTTCATCAAGCCAACGGTCAGTATCATCATGCTGAATGCGGGTATGATGCCGATCCCTGTTGTGTTTTTCTGCATGCAAGGTCCTACTTTCCCCGGATTGATGTCTCCTGGGATATTATTGCCATCGCGCGCAAGATTATGTGCACAAAGTAAAAAACTGCCCATGAAGAGCAGTTTCTTGGGTTCTTGCTATGGTTGGCACTCAAACGTGCAGGAATCTCCAAAGATTATCGATTGGCGAAGAAGTCAATGGCCTTCTGGATGAAGTGTCTGTCTTCCTCAGGCACATCATCTTCCTCATAGATGGCCGACACTGGGCAAGCCAGCTCGCAAGCTCCGCAGGAGATGCAAACGTCCGGATCGATAAAGTACTGATCTTCGCCTTCCTTGATACAGTCAACCGGGCAAACTTCCACACAATCTGCTGCTTTCTCCCCAATGCAAGGAGATGTGATGACAAATGCCATTTCAATTCCCTCCCATTAAAGTTCGATCATCCATGGTACGTTTCAGCGTCTATCGTCCGAACCCTTGATCTGCAGAAGGAAGTTCGGCCATTCGATGCAATCTACCTTTTAAACTTATTTTATTTTAGTTGATATGCTTGTTTTTTTCAATATATGCTCACAACTTTTTTGCAAAAATCTCTTGACAATTCGGGAGATAAGTGATAATCATATGAGAATCACTATTTTGAGACTTATTCTCAATATGGGCTTGGCTGATGATGTCCAGGCTGTACGGGATGTCATGGAGCCTGAGTCGTGAGATTCTCACAGAGGTTTGACAATGGAGGGGATACCCGCCATAATAAATATACATAAGTATATAAAAAGTATATGAATTGGCTGGTGAGAACATGAAACTGCTGGGCATCTCGGGAACGATCGTCGGCAGCAAGACCAAGGTGGCTGTTCAGGCCGTATTGGACAAGGTCAAGGAAGCTTATCCGGAAGTGGAAACGGAGCTGCTGGATATGAAGGATTATCAGGTGCAATTCTGTGATGGACGGGATCCGGCCGCATATACCGGAGACACGAGAACGGTCATTGACAAGGTGGCGAGCGCGGATTTCTATATCATCGGCACGCCGGTGTTCCAGGCGTCGATCACGGGGGTTCTGAAGAATCTGTTCGATCTCGTGCCGATCTCCGCCTTCTATCAGAAGGTGATGGGGTTCGTGGCGACGGGAGGCACGTATCAGCATTATCTGATGGTCGAGAATCAGCTCAAGCCGATCGCCGGATTTTTCCGGGCTTACGTGGCGCCGAGCTATGTCTATCTGCATGACGATCATTATGATGAGCAGAAGAGAATCGTCGATCCGGAAGTGCTGGGACGCATCGAGCGGCTGGCTCATGAAGTGGTGCGCATGCAGCGCGGTTTGCACGGATCCTGAGCTTAAGAGCACGAACGACCTCTTGCGGCATGTGGTGCCGAAGAGGTTGTTTTTTGGTCTTTTCAGATTGAAAATTCTGGATCGGCGGCCGGGTTTGTACTATCATAAGGATTAATATTCAGATCTGACGATCAGGAAGGGGTTCATCATGCCATACCTGACAGGTGACAGAATCATGCTTCGTGAATATCGGATGACGGATCTTCCGCATATCCGGGAGTGGGTGAATGATCCGGAGATCACCGACAACCTGTCGGATATCTTCCTGTACCCGCAAACCGTCGAGAACACCGAGCAGTTTGTGAACAGCATGATCCAGGGAAGCCCGAACCACAAGGGGTTTGTGATCGCGGACAAGGTTACGCAGGATTATATCGGGCAGATCGATCTGGTCGACATCGACTGGAAGAATCGCACCGCCTCGCTGGGCATCGTCATCGGCAAGAAGCCATATCTCGGCCAGGGATACGGCAGTGAAGCCATCCGGTTGCTGCAGGAACTGGCTTTCCATTCGCTCAACCTGCATCGCCTGGAGCTGATGGTCTATGAATTCAATGAGCGAGCCTTACGCTGTTATCGAAAGTGCGGATTCCGCGAAGAAGGCAGGCTTCGCCAGAAGCTGTATCGCAAGGGCAGGTACTGGGATGTGATCTGGATGGGCATCTTGCGGGAGGAATATGAGCAGATGAGGGCAGAAAATGGACAGTCATGAACGGCTTGCGATCCTCTCATCGCCGCGATGATGCGATACATGTGAACGGCATCAAGGTGAGCGATGACCCGACCAAGGATGGCATGACAGGATCATCGCGCCTTCCGGGAACGGTCCATGAAGGGGGCACGTGAACGAGTCAGCCAGGACCGTCCTCCCCACAGACATATGTTCAATAGAACAGCGCCTGCCATCAGGAAGTTCCATCGATCCATGACCTTGCTGTACAGATCGGGTGACAGATAGGCCCCGTGGCTGTACAGGAGTTGATCCATACAGGTTGAGATCTGGCGAATGCCTTCTTGGATACTCCAACCCTGTTGCTGAATGGCGACCCGCAATGCCCGATTGGCTTGTACCAGCTCGCCGATGACCGCTTCCAGATCTTCCATTCGAACGAAGTAATAATGGTCGTCATGCGGGAACTGCTCACTGTCCGACAACTGAAAGGGACGGACATACCGCCAGCCTTGCTCATAGGTCGGGTAACTCGTATATCCGTATCCGGGCTCGTAGAGAGGCGAACCGCTCCCGCTCCTGTCGGCAGGGAGGACGATGATGTTCGTTCCTTTAGGGATCTCCAATGCAGGGTGATCCCCCGCAGCGGGAATCTTCGAATAATACCGCAACGTCACGGGTGTCTTGATGTCACGCGTCAGCTCGTGCAGGAGGGGCGCCATGATCCTCGGCATATAGGAAGAGTAGAGGGACAGGTCCATCTCACTCATCGGGATCCCTTGCAGATATGAGCTTGGCGGCTGTGCAGTCGCAAACGCCTGCTGCAAACGGATGTTATGAATCAGGGCCGAACTTGCTCGATACATGCATATACAGATGAGCATGAGACTGATCGTTGTCGGTAGCCATTTCATGTAAGATTTGAAGCGATGGTTCATCACGGGATTCACCTTTTCGTATCCGTAACTTTCCACTTCGTGTCCTGCATACCTGTTCACATTGATCATACCGAATATGGAAGCATTTGAGAATCTTGACCTGGTCTGAGGACGGATAAAAAGTTTCCTGGAAGGCACCATGCAGGATTTGACACCAGATCGGGCGAGTACCGTATACAGATCATGAATCGATCCAGAACCATAGAGATGGTGCACGGAAGGTTTCTGATCAAGATGGAAAGGAGAAGTTGAAACATTGGAGCCAATACTGGAACTGCTGCCTGGATCCCTGTATGTCAAGCTTATCATGATGCAGAAACGGCTGAGAGTCCGTCTGCTGTCGAGAATTACCGCCAGGAAGGAGAGAGGATAAGCCATTGGGCAAGAAGCTGGGGATTATCTTCGATATGGACAATACCTTATTGCAGTCGAATATCGATTACGCCGCGATGAAGCGGGAGACCTACGATTACCTGACGGATCTGGGCATCCTGCCGCCGGGGATCGACCTAAAGGTGCACACCACATCGACCATCATCGTAGCTGCGCTGCAGACGGGGCGGATGAACGAGGAGCAGATCGACAGGATGTGGGATATCGCGAAGCGTCATGAGCTGAGCGGGATGCGGAACGCGGAGCTGGAACCCGGCTTGCATGAGCTGCTCGGACAGCTTCATGGCCGTTATATCCTGTCGATCGTGACGAATAATGCTTATGCGGCCGCCAGAACCGCTCTGACCCGACATCACATCTTCGATCTCTTCGATTGCGTGGTGGGGAGAGAGCAGGCGGGGATCTTGAAGCCTTCCCCTGCTGGCTTCCTTCGTGTCCTGGAGCAATATCCGGAGTCCGATCCGGCTGCCTGGATCTCCATCGGCGATTCATGGATCGATGGCAAGGCGTCACAGGAGGCCGGGATTCCATTTGTCCTGTACCGGGGGAAGCTGGAACAGCTGCATCAGCATGAGGTCCATCCGGTCGCGCAGATTGGCGATATCCGAGAATTGGTGAAATATCTCTCATAACTGGAAACCTGCTGGCCGTGATCTTCGTCATAATGTATATATGGGGAGAGTGAAGACGATGTTTGAAGAGAACAGGGGATTCATGTACGGAGCTCCAACCTGGTTCCAGCTGCTGTTCACCATCCTGCTGGTGCTGGCGATCGTGGTCTTCGCCAGTGCGATCCTCAGAGGTCTCGGCACCTGGGTCAGGAACAACCAGTCGGAAGTGCTGACCAGGCCGTGCTGGGTAGTTGCCAGACGTCAGCATGTATGGGGTGGTTCGGGCGATGCCAGTGCGAACACAAGCTACTATATTACATTCGAGTTTGAGGATGGCTCGCGGATCGAGCTCCCGGTGAAAGAGAACAGATTCGGCCTGATCGCGGAAGGCGATATCGGCATGCTGACCTATCAGGGAACCCGCTTCCTGGAGTTCGAGCGGAGCTTACCGGCAGAAACATCACACTCCACCGGAGGAAGCGGCATATGGAAGTGAGAGGGTTCAGTCACGTCACGATTCGCGTGCGGGATCTGGGGACCTCGCTGAGGTTTTATGTGGATCTTCTTGGCATGAGGCTGAGGCATCGAGGGAACCGTGACGTGTATCTGGAATGGGGCAAGGCCTGGATCTGTCTGCTGGAGCGTCCCGAGCTTGAAGCTGCGGAAAAGAGAAGCTTCGGCGTGGACCATGTCGCGTTTTACATGGAAGAGATGGATTTTCATCAAGCGGTGAACCGGTTGCGGGAGCATGGGGTGAGGATCGTCAGAGGTCCGGTTGTCAGAGGAGGCGGTTGGACGGTGAATTTCCTCGATCCGGACGGAACCGAGCTGGAGCTGCATACGGGAACGTTGGAGAAACGTCTGGAGCAGTGGCCATAATGGCGGACACAGTTCCGCAAGAGGCGTTCCTTACCTTGAATCTGATGTGGAAGGAGGAATCAGCATGAACGAGCCGATCGAAAGCGGTGTCTTTCCTGAGACGGATAAACATTTCATCACGCTGTGGATGATAGCCGGACGATATGAAGGCGAGACCGTCGTGAATGCATCGTATGAGATGCCGGAGGTTGGCTGGTTCAGGTGGTCGGAGCTGCCCGAGCCGCTGTTTCCGCCATTCCGCAAGATTGTGGAGGACAACTTCTATAAGTCCGTCAAGAGGGCGGGCACTCCTTCGTGAACGTCTGTTGGCGAACATGTCCAAGCGGGTCAGAAAGAAGTTAATCACATTAATATTGGGCGAGGGACCTTTGGTGTAAGCTTGATCATTTCCGATTCAGACAGGAGAATGTGCAATGAGTGCTTATCGTAAACCGGTTATCGACATCAGTGAGATCCAGGAGATCATCAAGCACCATATCGGATCAGAAGCGGCTTCCATCCGTCAGATGGAAGGCGGCAATATGAGCAGCGTGTTCTCCTGCGACGTGAATGGCCAAGGGTATGTGATCAAATTCAGCGATCTGGAAGGCGCTTTTGACACGGAGCATTATGTGACGAACTTGCTGGCCTCGCAGGACGGAATCCCTTTCCCGGCGTGTCTGGCCATGGGGCATAGAGGTCAGCTGACTTACGTGATCCTGGAGCGGCTGGAAGGGCGCAATCTGTCGGAGCTTGCGGCGGAAGACCAGCTGCGCCACGTGCCGCATCTGGTCCGGATCCTGTTCCGTCTGGCGGATGCAGACGTCAGCGCAACCAGCGGGTACGGATGGATCAGGCGGGACGGGCAAGGATCGTTCGCCAGCTGGAAGGAATTTGTCACGGCAGCCTTTGCGGAAGATCAGACGGGAACCTTCTGGGAGAACTGGCATGAGCTCTACCGCACGACTTGTCTGGAGCGGGATGTTTTCACGGAAATTTATGATCGGCTGATGCATTATGTCCCATATGGTGAGCCGCACAGACACTTCGTCCATGGAGATTACCATCCGTGGAACATCTTGTCCGACGGCGCGCGAGTGACCGGCATCATCGACGGGCTGTACATGTACGGGGATCCGCTCATCGATCTGGCTGTCCTGGACCGCCATATGCCCTGGGCGGGGATCGTCGCGGCGTATCAGGCACAGCTGGAGCAAGCGGGGAGGAGCATGCCGCATTTCACGGAGCGCTTGAGAGCCGCTTACTACTTCAAGGGGTTGGACGGGCTGAGATTCTATGCGAAGATGGGCTGGACGCATGCTTACATGGGCACCCGGCAGTTTCTGCTGCAACTGGAATGATCATTCCCGGAGATCTTGCAGTCTATCCACTTTCAAGCAGATTGACCTGTTCCTCGTTATGTTCAGTTTCTCATGTGTGGAAGGGAGTGCGAACCTTGCCAAGGCCGTATATCCTGCGCGGCTTGTTGCTCACCATCATGCTGTCGATCCTGGTGCCGGCAAGCTTCAACCAACCCGCACAGCTGCGGGACCAACTGACGAAGCAAGAGGCGATCATCGCCGAGCTTCAGCGACAGATCGCGCTCACCCGGGATCAGATCGCACACAGGGAGCAGGAGTTGGCGGATCTGCAGAGATTCATCGCGGAGCAGGAGGAATCGATCCGGATGTCGCTCCTGAGCGCAGGCGGGCAGAAGGGCGTGGAATTGATGATGACCGAGCATCCATGGCTGGGAAAGTTCAGGGATGGCACGATGTGGGATCGGATCGTGATTGAGGATTCCGTGGTGATCGAAGACCCGCTGATTATCCGGGGCATCAATCAGCTCATCTGCTTGCAGACCACCGATACGGGAAGGTATCCGAACGGTTACCGCATGCACCATACGTTTGATTTCTATGAAGGAGATATGAAGCATACCCTTGTCCTGATCGATCAACATGCCATTGAGGTGGACCAGCATCAGCTATTTCTCTGGCCGGATTGCAATCTGTATCGCGTGATAGAAGCGTTCCTGCCTGCCGAGCCTTTTGTCAGGCATGACGGGCTTATCGCGAAGATGGCCGCCAGTGGCGCGGTCCGGAGAGGCGATCTGTACGTCCTGTTTTCAAAGACATGGGTGCACAGAAGGGTCCGGTCATTCGTCGACAGAGAATGGCTGGAGCAGAAGCCGGAGCAGCCAGGTGATCGGCTCGAGAGATTCACGTTTTATTATCACGGCGAAGAGCTGTATATGGACATCTATCCCCAATATGTGCATCTATCCGGTCAAGGCGAGGAACTGTGGTATTACGATGAAGAGGCTGGACAGATCGCGGCAGGTGAACCTGGTTGAACAGGGGGAGGTTACGGATGCGACGCGTGATATCGAGCGTCTGGATGTTGTGCCTGATCCTGACAGGCTGTGAGCTTGCCGGAGCGCAGCTTCAGGAAGAAGTGCGGCAGCAGGCGGTAACCATCGCCGAACTGCAGCAAGAGCTCGTGGACAAGAGGGAAGATCTGGAGCAGATGATGGATAAGCTCGAGGAGCTGAAGAAGCTCCAGGACGAGCATGAACAGACGATGCAACGCATCGATGCAGAGGGGCGATCATTCATGAGCCTGCTGCTGAGCGAATACCCCTGGTTGGAGAAGTTCAGGGAGAGAACGATCTGGGACAGGATCGTCATCTCCCGATATGAAGGGGACCCGGAAGCTGCGGTGATCGAAGATCCCCTGATCATTGGACATATGGCCAATCCGTACTATTGTGTGCAGCATGTGACCACCGAAGGTTATCCGAACGGTTATCCGATGAATTACGTGTTTGACTTTTATGACGGCGCGGAGCAAAATACACTGGTTCTGGTGGATCAATATGCCCTGCTCGTGGAGCAGCACCAGCTTCTCCTGTGGCCGGATTGCGATCTTTATCAAGCGGTTGAGGCATTCATGCCAGCCTTGCCTTTCGCCAAGGATGACGGATTGGTCGCGAAGTTGGGAGCCAGCGGGGCAGTCAGGAGAGGGGATGCCTATGTTCAATTCGCCGATCATCGGGTGCACCTGCGCGTCTGGCCTTTGGTGAGCGAGGAAGTTGAGCTGCTGGCTGGCAAGCCCGAACAGATCGGCGACCGGATCGAGAGATTGACCTTCTATTATCATGGAGAAGAGCTGTACATGGATGTCTATCGGCAGCATGTGCATCTGATCGGATCAGGGGAGGAATGGTGGTATTACCATGAATGGGCGGAAGAAGCGTTTCTGCTCGAACCCGGATGATCGACAGGAGGGAATCAGATGAGGATCATCTATGCCGCTGACCTGCATGAACACCGCGAGTCCTATCAGGAGCTGTTCGAGCTGGTGGCGCGCGAGGAGCCTGATCTCCTGCTGCTGGGGGGAGATTACTTCCGCCCTTCGCGGAGCGTGGCGTCCCAGCTGGCGTTCATCGAGGAGTTCCTGGCGCCTCGCCTGGCGCAACTGGCGGTTCCGGTCCGCTTCATCCCGGGAAACACGGATTACCCCGGGGCGATCGAGCGGTTGAGCCGCCTGCCGGATCATATCAGGCTGCTCGACCTGAGGCCCGTCAGCATCAGCCAGGAGCTGGTTCTGCGAGGCTACGGCATGGTCAATGTCAGTCCGTTCAGGATCAAACACCATGAGCGACGGGATCTCGCCAGCGATACCCATCAAGGCGCGGATCCCTGTCTGTGGTCAGGCTCCGGAACGGAGATTCGGGAGGTGGCGCCCGACATCCTGAATCAGCTGCCCAGCATCGAGGAGGATCTGCGATCCATCGGCAGCGGGCAAGGCGAGACGGCCGGGCAGAGCGAGATATGGGTCATGCATGCGCCGCCATATGGCACGAAGCTGGACATGATCAGCAAGACGCAACATGTGGGAAGCCGGGCGATCCGGAATGCGATCGCGAAGCATCAGCCGCTGCTGACGCTTCATGGCCATATCCATGAGGCGCCCTACCAGTCCGGCAGCTGGTCGGACAGGATCAACGGGACCATCTGCGTGAATCCCGGCAGCGGAGCAGGCTTGCACGCGGTGTCAATTCATCTGGAGAACCGCCGGATCCTCGAACTGAAGCATACCATCTTCCGATGATCGACATATAAGATAAAAAATTTTCTGAAAACTGTTAATCATTTCACGGATATTTCGTCTCTAATGGTTGAACGGACAGAGTCGAACCAGGCCTGGGAGCTGTCTGCGTTCAATTGCTTAAAAAGGAGAGGAGATATCTATGAAAAAATCGAGACTTATCCTGTGCATCATCATGTCCTTGTGCCTGTTGATTCCTGGAACGGCATTGGCATCCATCGACTCTCAGCCGTCAGCTTCGCTGCCGCTTCCGGATGTGCAACCCTTTACCGTGTTCGACCCGAATTTTATCTATCTTGATTATGGCGAAGGAAGCATCTCTTACCTCGGCAATGGCAAAGTCCAGATCTCCGGGGAGACGATCGCCACCCAATATGTGGACGCCGTCGGTCTGCAGCTGACTCTGCAGCGCTGGACCGGCACATCCTGGGTCGATGTGAGCACGACGCCGTGGACCATCTTCTACAATGATTACCTGTCCGTCATCGGCGGCATCAGCTACAATGTGACTACGGGTTACTACTACCGGGTGAAATCCAATCACTGGGTATCGCATAACAGCATCGTGGAGCAGGGCACCCGTTACTCCGGTTACGTGCTTGCCAGCTGAAACAGAGCAAGAGCAGTGGACCTTTCATCGGTTCACTGCTCTTCTGTCACATGGATCTGGCGAAGGCGATCAGATCTTCCTCCGGGATGTTGGCGAATAGATGGATGAGCACACGATCCTCCGTGAGCCATTCCAGATGAAGGCTGCCGCTCGTCGGACGGAGCAGGATCCCGGTGTTGCCGTTGATGTTGACATCCTTGTACTCCCCGGAGTCAAGGGGCATCTCGGTTTTCAGTCCGTCGCTTTCCCCTGTGATCAGGCGCTGCTCGATGCTGATCATCTCTCCATTGGGGCCGGAGTATTCAAGGAACACCCGACCGACCTCGGTATCGGTGGTCTGAAACATTCGAACCCTTCTGAATGACCATTGATCGGGCGGAGATGACGGAACCCGGATAAATGGTGCCTGCTCCAGAGCTTCCTCCAGCGACACCTCGGATATCATGAAGCCGTTGTTCGTCCCGGGCTGACCATCATCCGGAGGAGGTGTCAGAGCAGCATCCGGAGCATTCGTCGCCTCGCTGCGCTCATGGAAGATCTCGACGACCGAATCCCTGACGTTCTTGAACAAGCCGGCAAACGAATACACACCTTGCGTGTTCATGTTCAACCCCAGGCTCAGGATCAGCGAACAGGCAAAGATGGCTGCGGCATAGCCAAGCCTGCGAATCCATCGTCTGCGTCGTTTGCGCTTGATGAGCATGACCTGCACTCTTTTCCAGGACTCCGTGCTGTCCGGAATCTCGATGCGATCATACAACTCATCCATCGCTTTTCTCAGCTCGTCATGTTTTCTGCCTTCTTCAATCATGGACATCCCACTTCCTTTGAAACTGTTCCAGTAGCTTCTGCCGGGCACGCTTCAATTTTTGACTTACAGCCGGCTTGGATAGACGGACCTGCTCAGCGACCTCCTGAATGGTCATTCCTTCTATGTAGTACAGCATAAGCACCAGTCGATACTCCGGCTTCATCCTCGCGATCATGTCATGGAGCAGCTCATCCCTGATCTTGTTCTCCACATGATGTTCCACCTCGGCGGTTCCCGTTGCCGTCTCAAGCACGCTCATCATATTATTGACGTTGTCAAGGTACGTCAGATGACGGTCCTTGTGAATTTTTCTCAGATAATCCACTGTCTGGTTGCGCACGACCTGCTTGATCCAGGGCAGGATCCTCGAAACTTCATGCTTATGTACAGCGGAGAGGATCTTGAAGAAAGATTCCTGGATCAGATCCTCCGTTATCAAATGATCTTTCACCAGGAAGTAGATGTCCTTATATACGAACGTATAGTAGGAACGATAGACCAACTGCTGAACCTCCTGATTCAGCTCATCAAATTGAGGGAGGAAAAAATACCATTCTTTCACGTCGGCAATCCTTTCAATATCCGTAATGCGATACTTGATCCATATAAAGCTTCATCTATACATGGCTGATCTGTTTGCCATATCGTTCGGACTTGATAATTCTATTATACATGATAAACCATATAATTTTTACATATGTCAGAAAGAAATCATGCAACAGAATAACCGGGGAATCTGTCATCAGCTGTGATATAATGATGGCATAAAAGGGAAATTTCGAGATGTGGAAACGGGTGATAGAAATTGAGAAAGTTAGTTGTGGTGGCATATATTGTGATCCTGTTGCTCCTGGCCGGCTGCTATGGCGCAAGTTCACAACCGGCTGAAGGGAAGGATCGGGTGAGCGCCGAACAACAGGCAGAGGGAGCGGAGAGGCAGGATCCCGGACAACCGGACGATCGTCAGCGGACCGGCCAGCCTGACGCGCCCGCGGCACCGGATGAGTCCGATAACGCGGAGCAAGGCGGGGAGCCCGCTGTGGAGTCTGGCGAGGGGGAGGTCATGGAGTCTGGCGACGAGCAGGAGGATGATGCGTGGAAAGAGAAGACCGCTGGTCTGTCTGATGAAGAGATCGAGCTCCTGGAGCTCATGTTCGGGAGATGGGCCCACGAGGAACAGCCGGACATGATCCTGAAGCTCGGGTATGGAACGGAGCTGGTCGGCGTCGAGAATGGACAGGTGCTGGCCTACGCGGAATACGAGATCAGCGAGATCAATCGGGAGGAGCAATCCATCGTGATAGACGGCATGAGAGAGAACATCAGCTTCGGTGAAGGAGAGGCGGAGAGGGTGAATTACACCAGCAAGATCCTGCTTCAGGAGGGCGGCAGTACGTTGCTGTACATCTATGATTATCCGGGCGAGAAGATCGAGAGCCTGTGGATCAGAGTGCAATAGGAGCTCTTGAAATATGACGAGGTTGACCGACAGCGGCCAACCTCGATTCGTCTCAGTCCACTTGCGGATGGCGGCTTGCCGGTGCAGTCGATTCCCGCTTGATGAGCTTCGTCGGCAACAGTGTCTCGAAGAAAGCCTCCCGCGGATGATCGATCCGCCACATCAGCTGCGTGAAGGCCTTATGCGCGAACAGATTCAGATCGATCGCCATCGTCGTGATCTTCGGGTCGGACACCTGGGAGAAGATATTGTTGTCAAAGCCGCAGATCGAGACGTCCTCCGGCACGCGATAGCCCAGCTTCTTCAACAGGTTGCAGACGATGAAGCTGAACCCGTCATTGAGGCAGAACCATGCTTCCGGCATGCTCTTCAGGTTGCTCAGCACCTTCTCGACGGCTTGCTCTTCCTCCATGATGTCGAGGAACATGAGCTCCCGCTGCGGTTCGATGCCATGATCGCGCATGGCCAGGAGATATCCTTCCCAGCGCTCCTGGTAGCTCGGCGACAGGCTGATGTTCCCGATGATCGCAATGTTGCGATGCTGGCAATCGAGCAAATGCCGAACCGCATTGTAGGCGCCGAAGCGGTTGTTCGTCAGGATCGCGTCCGCTTCGATCGCGGGGTGATGATGGTCGATCAGCACGACGGGGATCCCTTCCGAGATGACGCGATTGATGTACGGGGTGCTGATATTGGAGAGGATCAGAACGCCGTCAACGCTCTTGTCCTGGATGAAGCCCGGCATCGTCAGCTGTTCGCAATCATCGGAGGTGATGGATTGGATGAGCAGTCTGGTGCCGTGCCGCTGCGCCTCGCGTTCGATCGACAGGTAGAGCTCGCCGAAGAACGTCTTGAGCGAGAATGTCCGTTCGGACGCGATCAGGCCGATCGTCCGCGTTTCCTGCTTCTGACGGCTCTGCGTCTTTTTCTTCTTGTACGTATATCCCATCTCTTCCGCAGCCTGGATCACTCTTCTGCGGGTTTCCTCGCTGACTCCGTCCTTGCCGGACAACGCCTGGGAGACGGAGTTCTTCGATATATTCAGCCTGTCAGCGATATCCTGCATGACTATCTTTTTGCGCATGTGAACCCTCACTAGATCAGATTCAGAATTTCCGGCGAAATTTGTAACGTTACAAAATAATATACACAAATCCTGTAAGAATGTAAAGATAAGCAAGACATCTTGATAGAGCCAAGACTTTTCTCCACTCTTGACAACATGACCCATGCATATGATAATTAGCTTGTAATCCCAATAATCACGTTACTAAAATTTAATTGTAATGTTGATTGTAATGTTGTATTGGGAGGACAAATCATAGGTAGGGGGCGTTACACATGAGGAGAAAATGGTTGTTGATGTTGGTTTTTGTCATGCTTGCATCTGTTTTTCTCGCAGCTTGCGGCAGCAGTAACTCAAACGGCGTGAACCAGAATTCCGGCAATTCATCCGGAACGAACACCTCTTCCGGATCCTCCGGCTCTTCCGTCTCGTCGGGGAGCAAGGTGACGATCCGTCTGGCTACCTGGGCTGGCGAAAATGAAGCCAAGGAGCTGCAACAGATCCTCGATGAGCTCAACGCAAAGTCAGACATCTACGAGATCGTTCAGGACTCCAATCCTGCAGAGTATGATACGCGCCTGATCACCCAACTGTCCGGCAACTCCGGTCCGGATCTGTTCTGGGTCAGCGCGCAACGGGCCGCGCAATTCGCCGCGGAAGGCATCATGCTGGACATCACGGATCAGCTGAATGCTTCCGGCCATGACGCGGCCAAGGTTGACGATTATTACGATGGCTCGCTGATGCCGTTCTCCAGAGACGGTCGCATCTACGGATTGCCCTGGCTGCAGCAGCCTGTCATGCTCTACGTGAACAAGTCCCTGTTCGACGAGGCCGGGGTGGAGTATCCGGACGGCACCTGGACATGGGCGGACTTCATGGACGCGGCCAACCGCCTGACGATCGACGACAGCGGCCATCATCCGGGAGATCCGGGTTTCAATGCCGATGCGATCAAGCAATGGGGCTTCACGCTCAACGGCTGGCCGCCTTCCCAGATGTTCATCTGGCAGAATGGCGGAGAAGTGATCCTCGAGGACTTCAGCGAGTCACCGATCGATACGCCGGAAGCCGTGGAAGCGCTCAAGTTCTACGCGGAGCTGATCAACAGCCCGGTCACTCCGTCGCAGCAAGTGATCCGGGACCGCGGCTTCGACCAGATGTTCCGCAACAAGCAGGTGGCGATGTTCATGGGCGGTGCCGCAGACGATCTGGATTCGACGGTGGAGAACGTGCAGGCCTTCATGGTGCCGGCGGGCAATGGCGGCATCAAGGCGACCTTCGCCGACGTGCTCGGCATGGCCATCAACAAGAAGACGAAGGAACCGGACGCCGCATTCGCCGCGCTGCTTGATCTGACGGACGCGATTCACCACTGGAAGATCATGCCGCCGCGCAAATCGCTGTCGGATCTGGCCTCCCTGCAGGAGCTGCATCCGAAGAAGGCGCATTCGCTTGAAGCGATCATCGCCTCGATGGAATTCGCCAAGCCTTATCGCTACTTCGACAACTATCCGGAATGGGATAACGTCTACTGGACGCAGCTGATGGACCCGATCGTCAACGGCGGAGCGGATCCGGAAGGACTGATCCCGAACGTCAAGCGCTTGCTCGATGAAACCTTGAAATAATCATCCATGAACAGAAGCAGGAGGCCGGATCGCCCGCAAGCCTCCTCTTCTTCCATATCTCAAGGAAGGGGGTTACGGCATGGAGCACTATATAGGCGCCTTGATCAGATGGGTACTGGCTCCAGTCGTGCTGATCATCGCGGCGATCGGCCTCTACTGGCTGTTCCGGGCGATAGGCTGGTCCAAGCGTCAGGCCATGGGGCTGGCGATCGTATCTCCGTGGATCATCGGATTTGTCGTCTTTACGGCGTATCCGTTGCTTCAGTCGCTTTATCTCAGCTTCACCGAGTCCAACATCTTCGGCGGAAGCAAGTGGGTCGGTCTGAAAAATTTCAACCGACTGTTCACGGCGGACATCGAGTTCTGGTCGTCCGTTCGCATCACCCTGCTGTATGCGTTGTTGTCCACGCCGGTCGGCGTCATCGGCGCGCTTCTGATCGCGATGCTGCTCAACAACCGGATCCGCGGGATCGGGACGTACCGCACGATCTATTTCCTGCCCGCCGTCCTCCCGGAGGTCGCGGTGGCCCTGCTGTGGAGATGGATGTTTAACAGCGAGAGCGGGATCATCAACTTCGTGCTGTCGCCGCTCTTCAAACTCACCGGGAGCGGTGTTCCCGACTGGTTCGGCGATCCGGACTATGTGCTGCCGGCGTTTATCATCATGAGCGTATGGGGCATCTTCGGCACCAATACCGTCGTCTTCCTAGCGGGCTTGCAGGGCGTGCCGAGATCGCTGTATGAGGCCGCCGAGATCGACGGGGCGACGGCATTCCGCAAGTTTATCCACGTGACCGTGCCGCAGATCTCGCCGGTGATCCTGCTGCAGGTGATCATGGGGATGATCGGCGCCCTGCAGGTGTTTACCATCGCCATGTTCGTTCGGCCAACCACGGGCGCAGGCAAGTTTATGAACCAGCTCGTCTATGAGCGCGGTTTCGCCCAGCTGAAGATGGGGGAAGCCTCCGCCGTAGCGTGGGTGCTGTTCGTGATCATCCTGCTCCTGACCTTGCTGATCCTGAGATCCAGTCCGCTTTGGGTTCATTATGAATCCGAAGTGAAGCGATAAGGAGGGGTGACCATGACAAGCAGCTTTCTTCACAGCGCGCGTGCGGGGCGTCGCCCGCCGTCGGTTCGGGTGACGCGGGCGGTGAGCCGAACCCTGATCTACGTGATCGTCATCTTGCTGGCGGCAGTCGTATTGGTGCCCTTCTTCTGGATGCTGTCCACGGCTTTGCAGGCGGATGGAGATATCTTCGCCTGGCCGCCTAAGTGGGTGCCGGACCCTCCGCAGTGGCACAACTTCATCGACGCCTGGAACGCGATGCCCTTCACGCGATACCTGGGCAATACGCTGTTCATCGTCGTGCTGGGCATCATCGGCGAACTGACCAGCGCCACGATCGTGGCCTATGGCTTCGCGAGGTTTCACTTTCCGGGCAGGGATCTGATCTTCCTCGTCCTGCTGGCGACGATGATGCTGCCCTTCCACGTGACGCTGATTCCGACCTACCTGCTCTGGCAGGCATTTGGCCTGACGGGGGAGTTCGACCCGCTGGTGCTGAGAACGTGGACAGCCTGGGGACCCTTCTACATTTTCCTGCTCAGGCAGTTTTTCCTGACCTTGCCGCGAGAGCTTGACGATGCTGCCGAGATCGACGGGGCGAACACGTTCCAGACGTTCTACCACGTCATGCTGCCGCAGATCCGTCCGGCGCTGCTGGCGGTCGCGATCTTCGCATTCCGCGGGTACTGGAATGACTTCCTGGGGCCGCTCATCTATCTCCGCGATATGAACATGTACACCATGAATATCGGCGTCTATTTCTTCATGGGCGGCGTCAATGAAGCGCCGAAGTGGAATTATCTGATGGCGATGTCCGCGCTGGTGGCTCTGCCGGTGCTCGTGCTGTTCTTCTTCGCGCAGCGGTACTTTATCGAGGGGATCACCTTTACCGGCATCAAGGAATAAGGAATAAAGAATAAGAAACTGAACAGGACGCATAATTCGGACAGGAGGAACTCACGTTGAACAGAAACATGAATGTCAGCATCATCCGCTGCGACAGCAATCCGATCATATCGCCGCATATGATCCGGCCGTCGATTCCGGGCTGGGAAGTGATCGGTTCGTTTAATGCCGGTGTTGTTCAACATGGAGAGGAGACCATCATGCTGATCAGGGTCGCGGAGCGTCCGGCGCAGGATGATCCGGAGGTGGTGAAATGTCCGGTATGCCGCACGGACGCATCCGGCAACCAGGATATGCCGTTCTCGGTGATCACCCTGAAACGGAGCGACCCGAATTATGATTACGCCGATTCCCGGGTCGTCCGCGATCGACAAGGCAATACCGTCCATCTGACCTCGATATCCCATCTGCGTCTGGCACGAAGCCGGGACGGGATCCGGTTCGAGATCGATGAGCGCCCGACGATCATGCCGGAAGGTCCGCTGGAGACATGGGGGATCGAGGATCCCCGCATCACCTGCCTGGACGGGGAATACCTGATTACCTACAGCGCCGTTTCGGACAAGGGAGTGGGCGTTGGCCTGATCCGCACGACGGACTTCCGGTCCTTCCGAAGGATGGGACTGATCCTGCCGCCGACGAACAAGGACGCGGTCATCTTCCCGGAACGCATCGGCGGCAAGGTGATGATGCTGCACCGTCCGGTGCCGAGCGGGATCGGAACGCCGGACATCTGGCTGGCGGAGTCCGATGACCTGAAGTCCTGGGGCCATCATCGCTTCGTGATGGGCGTGCGGCCAGGCAGTTGGGAGAGCGCGCGCATCGGCGCCGGATGCGTGCCGATCCGCACGGAGAACGGCTGGCTGATCCTGTACCACGGGGCGGATGAGCAGCATCGCTACGGCATGAATGCCGCGCTCCTCGATGCCCGGGACCCCGCGCGGGTGATCGCGAGGCTCCCTGAACCGTTGATGATCCCGGAGGCGGAGTATGAGAAGGAAGGGTTCTTCTCCGATGTCGTCTTCGCCTGCGGCGCGGTCGTCGATGGAGATCTTGTCCATATGTACTATGGAGCGGCAGATGAGCATATGGGCAGGGTGACTTTCCAGTTATCTCAACTGATGAACGTCTTGATAACCTCAGGGTATGATATACAATATAAATAAAACGATATACTGATCATCCATACTAGTGTCCATACGGAGAGGAAGGAACTCACGATGATTCAGCTGAAGAACAACGGCAAGAAGTCGTGTTCGGCATTGCTGGAAACGTACAGACAGAGCGGCAGGAAACCGCTCATGGTGGAGAAGCTCATGTTCGACAAGGTGAACATGCGTGACGTATACAACATTGCAGCACCATTCATCGATGAGGGGGAGTATGTGCTCCCTGGCCGAGTCGAGCATCGGGACAGCGAGCAGTCCGAGGTTCATTTCTTCGTGCAACGCGGCGGCAAGTGGGTTCCAAGAGAAAACGCGCCAGTGTTCGCGCTCCAGGATCCTTTCTATACCTGGATTCGTGGTGAGCTGATCTTCGGAGGTGTCGAGACGTTCCCGCATCCTCAAGACCCGGGCATGCTGAGTTGGCGAACCGTCTTCTACAAAGGTCCCAACATCGCCCGTCTGGAAATATTCTTCAGCGGACCGGACCAGATGAAGGATCTGCGTTTTGTGGAACAGGCCGACGGCTCGATCGGCATCTTCACCCGGCCGCAGGGCGTCAAGGGAGGAAGAGGCAAGATCGGGTATACGGCCGTGGATTCGCTCAAGGAGATCACGCACAAATTGATCGATGAGGCGCCGATCCTCGATCAGCAATTCTTCGATGACGAATGGGGCGGCAGCAACGAGATCCACCTGTTGTCCAACGGACTATTGGGTGTGCTTGGGCATATCGCCCAGTTCGACGAGGAAGGCAACCGTCATTATTATCCGATGGTGTTCGCCTTTAACCCCGACAACCGGTCGTACAGCGATATGGAGATCATTGCCGAACGCGCCAACTTCGTCAAGGGACCGGCCAAGCGCACGGATCTGGTCGATGTGGTGTTCAGTGGCGGACTCATCCGCCATCAGGACGGAACGGCGGATCTGTATGCCGGCATCAGCGATGCCGAGGCGCAGAAGATCCGGATCGTCGATCCGTTCCTCGCATATGAGCGAAGCTACGTCAGGGTATGATAAAATCTGGATCATATCGAACTCCCAGGGGAGGCTCCGGACAGTTTGGTAAACGCTGTCAGGGACTTCCCTTTTCGCATCTTATGCGGAGCTTGCCGTAAGATAACGAATGACCACCAGCATCCGGGGACAAGCCATACACGGCCATCGCCAGGTTCGGAAGATGTTCATGCCAGTTGCGCATTTCTTCATTAGGATGGCTGAAAGCTGGCCGTATATGCATGAAACGTCGATCCTGACACGCGGCGGAAGTGTTCGGCAAATTGACACAAAGATGTCGATCTTCCGCCTCCGAATAGCCCCATCGAGTTATAGGAACGGTCATGCTGAATTGTTAAAATGTAGAGGGTTGGAGATAAAGATAAAGAGGGGTGGTAATCGAATGCCGACAAGGAACAGGTTTGCGCTCTTGATGATCGTCCTGGCAGCGTGCTGCATCTTGTCCGCCTGCTCCGGAACGGGCAAGCAGGAGATCGATCCGGAGGCGGTTGAGGCGCATCTTGCGACGATTCCGGAGGTTATCACGGCCGGCGCCAAGGCGGAGTTTACAGCCACCTTCACCGGCATGGAGGCGGACAACGAGGTGACGGTGAACTTTGATGTGCGGATTGACGGCGAGCCGGTGCTGTTCAAGGCCTATTACAAGGGCGACGGCAAATTCACCGGCGCCTATACGTTCGAGGAAAGCGGCACCTACGATCTGTATATTCACACGTATGTGGAAGATCTGCATCTCATCTTCAAGAAATCGGTTGAGGTCAAGTGATGGTCATCTTCAGATCCCATATCACAAGAATAATCAGCCTGCTGGCCCTGATGCTCGCCAGTTGTGCGCTACCGGGACCGGCACAGGTCCTGGCGGAGCAGGCATCCGCCGACCATACACTGCAGGAGCTTCTGGATCGGACGGAACCGGGCGAGACGATCATCCTCCCGACCGGCACCTACCAGGGGCCGATCACGATCCGCAAGCCGCTGACGATCCGGGCGGAGCAGGAGGGCTCGGTGATCCTGCTGGGCGACGGCCGGCAGACGACGGTGACGATCGAGGCGGACGGGACCACCCTCTCCGGCATACATATCGAGGATGAAGCGTTCAAGGAGGAGCCTGCGGTGCTCGTCACAGCGAACCGGGTCCTGCTGGACAATCTGCACATTCGCACCGGCGCGCACGGGATCGCGGCCAGGGAGGCGAATGAGGGCACGATCACCGGCACGACCATCGTCTGGGCGCCGCAGGGCATACGGATGGCGGACAAGGGCAACGGCATCGATCTGCTCAAGGCGAACGGATGGCGGATCACGTCCAATGTGATCCGCGACGTGCATGACGCCATCTATCTGGAGAGCAGCGATGACGGGATCATCACCGACAATGTGGTGGAGAACTCCCGCTACGGCATCCATACGATGTTCTCGGACCGGTCGAGCATCGAGCGCAATGTCGGCCGGATGAACGTGACCGGCGCGATGGTGATGACCGCAAGGCATACGTCGGTGAAGGACAACATCTTCGTCAAGCAGAGCGAGAACGTCAACTCGCAGGGGATCCTGCTGTACGATGCCCATGAGATCGTCGTGGCTGACAATGAGGTGGAGGGCAATCGGGTCGGCATCTATGTGGAGCAATCGACGGGCAACGTGCTGGAAGGCAATCGGGTGAGCAGCAATTTCATCGGCCTGCAACTCGTGGATGCAAGCGACAACCAGATTCGCGCCAACCGGTTCGTTGGCAACGTGACGGACGCACAAGCTCGGGGCAGCGAGCAGAACACGATCGCCGACAACTACTGGGACAGCTTCGAGGGGATCGACGCCGATGGTGACGGCAAGAGCGACATCGCCTATGCGATCAATCCGTTCTTTGCTTCCGTGGCTCAGAAGCGGCCGGCGTTTCAGCTGTTCTTCCAGTCGCCGGGCATGGTGTTTCTGGAGAGCCTGTACCAGTCAGGGAAAGAGAGCTGGTCCAGGGACGCATCGCCGCTGATGGCTCCGCCGGTCGGCGGACCGGAGGCCGGCCAGGCGGAGGGCGACAGGTCGCTGACGGGCTGGACCGGACTTGTGTTGCTCAGTTGTACAATCGTATTGATCTTAATGATGAGGAGACGAAAGGCATGAAGAGACTGTTTCAATCCATGGCAATGATCATGTTCCTTGTTGCGCTGCTGGCGGCATGCGGCGGCGAGAAGTATGAACCCCAACCGATCAACGAGGATACGGACAAATGCGCGATCTGCAACATGGCGATCAAGGACGATCAATATGCGACGCAGATCGTGACGAAGGACGGGCAATCGCTCAAGTTCGACGATCTCGGTGACATGCATACCTGGATGGAGCGCCATGGCACGGATTCGATCGGCGCCGCGTTCGTCCGGGATTATCACGGCTTGCAGTGGATTCGTTACGAGAAGGCATATTATGTGTACGATCCCTCCTTCCATACGCCGATGGCGTACGGAGTCGTGTCCTTCGAGTCGGAGGAGGACGCCAGGGCCTTCATCGAACAGATGGGAACGGGCAAGCTGATGACGGCGGAGGACCTGAAGCAGCATGACTGGCAGTCCGGTCACAGTCACGGGCATGAGCACGGCGGGGACCTTGAGCACAGCCATGATGATCATGATGATCATGGCGGGCATGGCGAAGGCGAATCCGCGGAGGCCCATGACCAGCATGCTGCCGGAGGTCACGGCGGGTGAGAGATATTGCGAATGTGGCCGTCAGGGAGATGAGGATGGGCTTTCGCAATCCGTGGGCATACACGTTTATGGCGCTGTTCACCCTGTTCATGTTCAGCCTGCTGGTCATCAACGCACAGGATTATGTCACCGGCTACTCGGGCGCAAGCAGCACGATGCTGAACCTGGGGCTGTATCTGTTGCCGCTGATGGCGCTGATGCTCGGTTCCTTCTCTCTGACCGGCGAGAAGGAAGACGGGAACTGGGAACTGCTCACGACCTATCCGCTCGGCACGCTGTCTTTCCTGTCCGGCAAGTATCTGGGGCTGGCGGTGGTGCTGCTCGTGATCGTGGCCTTTGGATTCGGGCTGTCGGGAGCGGTCGGATGGCTGACGGGCGGCGGCCTGGAACCGGTCACGTACTGGCATCTGCTCGTATTTGCCATCTGCGTATCGCTGTTTTTCCTCGGAGCCGCCATGCTCATCGGCACGATGGCGCGCAATCGCTGGCAGGCGCTCACGGCATCGGTTGCGGTCTGGTTCTTCCTGATCATCGCCTGGCCGTCCGTCCTGATCGCGGTGCTGGGCATGCTGCCCTATCCGTGGATCAAGCCGGCGGTGACCGTGCTGACGTTCCTTAATCCCGCTGAGTTGACGCGCCTCTATACGATCGTGCAGCTGGGCGGCGGTGCGACGCTGGGCCCCGAATATTACGAATGGGTGGGCTGGATCCGCTCGGTGTGGGGGCCTCCTGTCTTCTGGGCCATCATGCTCATCTGGGTCAGCATCGCCATCATGATCTCATATCTCGTATGGGAGAGGGGGAGAGGACGTGGCTGACAAGTTCGTCCGTTTCGAGGCCGTCCATAAGGTGTTCAACGGCAAGACCGTGATCGGCGAGGTGAACCTGGCCGCCGAAGCGGGAGAGGTCGTGGCGCTCTGCGGCGGCAATGGCGCGGGCAAGAGCACGCTTCTGCGCATGCTGGCCGGCATCATCCGCCCAACGAGCGGCCAGATCACGATCGGCGGACTGCGCTGGGAGAATGACCGTCGCCGATATGCGAGGCAGCTCGGCTACATGCCGGATGATTACCGGTTCAGCGCGGGCCTCACCGCGCTGGAGACGATGCTGTTCTGGGCGAGGCTGAGAGGCCTCGGCGAAGCGCGCGCGCGGGAAGTGCTCGAGCTGGTCGGCCTGTCCGACACCGGGCGCAAGCCGGTCACCTCTTTCTCCAAAGGGATGCGGCAGAGGGTCCTGTTCGCGCAAGCGCTGTTGGCGAAGCCGCCGCTGATCGTGATGGATGAGCCCACCAATGGCCTCGATCCGTACTGGATGGGCAGCTTCGTCCAGCTGGTGCGCCAGGCGGCCGCCGGCGGGCAGACGATCCTGTTCTCCACGCATCAGCTGCAGATCGCGGAGGCGCTGGCGGATCGCATCGTCTTCCTGCGCGACGGCCATGTCGTGCTGGACGGGACGAAGTCGGAGATTCGCGAGAAGTATGGGGCCAGCGGCCTGCAGGAAGCTTACGGCTCCATCTTCGGCCTGCCGACAGCGGGACTGTAGACGAAAGGCCCGAAGTTTGGGTAGACTGGTGTCAATAGTGCCGTTGTCTGCCGGAGTTCCGGCCCTGGGTGACTTGCATGCGGGACATTCCCTGGTCTGACGGCTGACCGCGCAAGGGCGTCAGATCGGTCATCCGCCCGGAAGCGGCCTCGCATGGCATGTCCAGGGCTTGCGCGTGCGTCCGACAACGAGCAACCGGGGAGGAGTCGGTCCGCGGTGACACACAAACCGATCAAATGGATCAAATGGCTGATCCTGATCATCCCGACCTTGACGATCGGCCTCTGGGAATATGTTCGGCATGAGTTTCTGCTGTCGTACATCTCCATGGAGCTCGGCAACTGGCTGGCGCCGCTCATCGTGCTGCTGGTCAGCCTGCTGCTGCTAACGCAGCTGTTCAGGATGATCGAGCATTACCAGGAGGAGCTGAACCGGGCGAAAGCGCTGCAGGCGGTCATGGAGGAACGGGAGAAAATCGCCAGAGAGCTGCATGACGGCATCGCCCAGTCGCTGTTCTTCCTGGGCGCCCAGGTGGCGCAGATGGAGCGGATGCCGGGGGCGGAGCAGCTGCCCCTGGACAAGCTGAAGGAAAGCGTGCATCGCACCAACGATTATGTGCGCCAGGCGATCGCCAATCTGCGGCAATCCGCGGAGATCAGCGGCAGTCCGTGGCTGGGGAGCGTCGAGAGCCTGATCGGCGAGCTGCGCCGCGAGACCGAGCTAAAGATCGAGACGAGATGGGAGCTGCATGAGGAACTGCTCACCTCGAAGGAGAAGGTGGAGCTGCTGGCGATCGTGCGGGAGGCCTTGCTGAATATTTACAAGCACGCCGAGGCGACGCGCGTTCTCGTCGAGGCGATGGCGACGGACAGGGGATGGATCTGTCGGATCATCGACGATGGCAAGGGCTTCAGCGAAGGCGTGACAACAGCCGGTAACCACTACGGGCTCAAGATCATGCGGGACCGGGCGGACAGGATGGGTTGGCGCTTGCAGTTGATCAGGGAGCAGGGAGAGACGAAGGTGATGATCGTGAAGGAGGGAAGATCAGATGACCAGATTCCGCGTCATGGTGGTGGATGACAGCGAGATGGCGAGACAGGGCATCCGCATGATCCTGGAGCTCGATCCGGCCTTCGAAGTGGTCGCCGAGTGCGGCAGCGGCGAAGAAGCGCTGCGGCTGTGCGAGGAATGGATGCCCGATCTGATCCTGATGGACATCAACCTGCCTGGCATGGATGGTCTCGAGGCGACCAAACGGATCAAGGACCATTTCCCGTATGTCAAGGTGGTCATGGTCACCGTCTCGGACGACATCGCGCATCTGTTCGACGCGCTCAAGAAGGGAGCGCAAGGCTACCTCCTCAAGAATCTGCGGCCCGAGGAGTGGCATGCGTATCTGCGGGCGGTCGCGGTGGATGAGGCGCCGATGACGAGGGAGCTGGCTTACCGGATCCTGAAGGAATTGTCCCCTCCGCGCCTCGGCAACCGGGAGGCCAATCCGCTGACAGCCCGGGAGCAGGAGATTCTCGGTCTCGTGGCCAAGGGGCTGAGCAACAGGGACATCTCGGCGCAGCTGGACATCTCCGAGCATACGGTGAAGAATCACCTGAAGAATATTCTCCACAAGCTCCATCTGGAGAATCGGGTGCAGCTTGCCCGCTATGCCTATGAACAAGGCTGGATGAAGGGCTAGCCGCGACTGCAACTATTTAACCACGTTTAATTTTAGATCATACATGAGAAAGGAAGCAGCCAATTGGCGAGCTTCTTTTTTTCTTCCCTCCGCACGAACGTCAGTTCCCCTCCAATCATCCGCCAATCTGGAAAATTCATCTTGACAACGTGGCGAAGGGAAATTATTTTATACATATCCATAAGATTTTACCTAATGCAAAACATTTGTCCAAAAGACAAAAGGGTGAGGAGGAGAAACATTTATGGAGATCAGAAAAAAGAAAAACAGGAAGTGGAAAAGATGGGCGCTCATGATGCTTGCGGGAGTCAGCCTGCTGGCGGCATGCCAATCAGCGGGTTCGTCGACCCGTATAGCGGATAACAGCCAACTGAAGGTCGTGACGACGATCGCCCAGATCGCGGAGCCCATGTCGGTCATCGGCGGAGATCGCATCCGGGTGGAGAGCCTGATGGGCCCTGGCGTTGACCCGCATCTGTACACGGCTACGCAAGGGGATATCGGCAAGCTGGACAGCAGCGATGTCATCTTCTACAACGGCTTGCATCTGGAGGCCAACATGCTCAAGGTGTTCGAGGAGCTGGGCAAGTCCCGGCCGGTGCTGGCGATAGGCGAGGCCGTTAACGCGGATCAATTGTTGAAGGACGAAGAGGGGGCGATTGATCCGCATATCTGGTTCGATATTGATCTGTGGAAGCAAGCCCTGGCTGCGGCGACGGAGGTGCTCAAGCAAGCTTCCCCGGAGGATGCGGATTATTTTGAGAGCAACAAGGAAGCGTACTTCAGGCAGATGGATGAGCTGAAGTCGGAGGCTGCCGCGAAGCTGTCGAAGATTCCGAAAGAGAAGCGGGTGCTCGTCACCGCGCATGACGCCTTCGGATATTTCGGCCGCATGTACGATATCCAAGTGGTGGGCTTGCAGGGCTTGAGCACGGAGGACGAGGTCAGCCTGTCGGATATCGAGGAGACGGTGAAACTGCTCGTGGACTATCAGGTGCCCGCGGTCTTCATCGAGAGCAGCATCAATCCGGATTCGATCCAGGCGGTCATCGAAGGAGCGAAGAAGGCGGGACTTACGGTAAGCCTGGGAGGGGAGCTGTTCTCCGACGCCATGGGGGACGCGGGTACAGAAGAGGGCACCTATCTTGGCATGTATCGCCACAATGTGAACACGATCTTTGTGGCCCTGAACGGGGGAGAGGGATGATGAACATGCTGCCGGTTGTCAGTGTGAAAGATCTGTCCGCAGCATATCGCAAGAACAGGGTTCTGGACAGGGTGACGTTCGAGATTCAGCCCGGCACATTGACGAGCATCATCGGACCGAACGGTGCCGGCAAATCGACTCTGCTGAAAACCATACTCGAGCTCCATCCCCGACTCGCGGGCGAGGTCAGATTTTTCGGTTCCACCTATCAGAAGATGAAATCGCGGATCGGCTATGTGCCCCAGCGCGGCTCGGTAGACTGGGATTTCCCGACCCATGCGCTGGATGTGGTCCTGATGGGGTTGTATGGCAAGATCGGCTGGTTCAGATGGCCGGGACGGAAACATCGGGAACAGGCGATGCAGGCGCTGGCGGAGATGGGCATGGCCGATTACGCATACAGGCAGATCAGCCAGCTGTCGGGAGGCCAGCAGCAACGGGTGTTTCTGGCCCGGGCGCTCGTGATGGACGCCGATCTCTACCTGCTCGACGAGCCGCTGGCAGGGGTTGATGCGGCTACGGAGAGGGCGATCATGAAGACGCTGAATCTGCTGAAAGATCGCGGGCGAACGGTCATGGTGGTGCATCACGATCTGCAGACGGTGGAGGACTATTTTGATCATGTGCTGATGCTGAATCGATCCGTGATCGCCCATGGCCCGACCAGGGAAGTCTTCACGGATGTCAACATCAGCCGCACGTATGGCGGCACCTTGCGGATGTGGGGAGGACGGTCAGGATGACGGGATTGTCGCCTAACGCGGTGTGGGTGCTGTGCAGCACGTTGATCCTGGGGACCGCGTCCGGGATCATCGGCTGCTTTGCCTACTGGAAGAGGCAGAGCCTGATGAGCGACGCATTGTCCCATGCCGCCTTGCCCGGTGTGATCATCGGATTCGTGCTGGTCGGGGAGAAGCATCTCCCCGTCATGATCGGCGGTGCCGCCATCAGCGCATTGGTCGGCGCATGGTTCATACATCTGATTCGCTCGTCGAGCCGGATCAAGGAGGACGCCGCCATGGGCATCATCCTGTCGGTATTCTTCGGGTTCGGCATCATGCTATTGTCATTGGTGAATCGCATGGCGGGAGCAGGTCAGAGCGGACTCGACAGCTTCATCTTCGGCCAGGCGGCGGCCATGGTGGTGAAGGATGTCCGGGTGATGTCAGGGCTGGCCCTGTTCGTGCTGCTGATCGCGCTGCTCGCATACAAGGAATGGAAGCTTCATTTGTTTGATCCGGCATTTGCCCAGGGGCTTGGACTGTCCAACCGCTTCATGAACAGCGTCTATCTGATGTGTCTGGTGCTGGTCATCGTGATCGGCATTCAGGCGGTTGGCGTTATTCTGATGGCCGCGCTGCTCATCATTCCGGCCGTCAGCGCACGATACTGGACGCATTCCTTCGGCTGGATGCTGATCCTGTCGGCGCTGTTCGGCGGAGGTTCGGGGGCCATCGGCACCTTGCTCAGCGTGTATGGAAAGGGCTGGCCGACCGGCCCCTTCATCGTCATCTCTGCCGCATGTTTGTTCCTCATCTCGCTGACTCTGGGCTCGTCCAAGGGGCTGATCATCATGGCCATTCAACAGTATCGGCAGCGCAGGCTGCTGCATCAGCCGCGCATCCGGGAACAATCGGCGATGGAAAGGGGAAGATCGGCATGAGCTATGCTGGCTGGATAATCCTGACGGCTTCGCTCGTTGGCATCTCGTGCGGGATCGTCGGCTCGCTGCTTCTGTTGCGCCGCATGGCGATGATGGCGGATGCCATCAGCCATACCGTGCTGCTCGGCATCGTGACCGCATATCTCTTGACGCGCGAGCTGAGCGGGGTGCATATGCTGATCGGCGCGGTCATAGCCGGCTTGCTGACCGCGCTGCTGGTACAATGGCTGCATTCCATGGGGGTGCAGCAGGAGGCTTCGATCGGAGTGGTGTTCACGTCGCTGTTCGCGATTGGCGTGGTGCTGATCGCCACCAGGGTGGGCAATGCGCATCTCGATGTCCAACATACCCTGATGGGCGAGATTACGTTCATCCCATGGGAGCGGGTTGAACTGCCGTGGGGCGCGGACATCCCGGAAGCGGTGTTGATGCTGTCGATCGTCCTGGTGGTCATCCTGGCTGTGGTGATCGGCCTGTACAAGGAGTGGAAGATCACAGCCTTTGACCCGGCGCTCGCTGCCAGCCTCGGCCTTCCTGTTACACTTCTGCACTATGTCTTTGTCAGCATGGTATCCGTGACGACCGTGGCCTCCTTTGACGCGGTCGGTGCCATCCTGGTCGTGGCGATGCTGATCACACCGGCGGCGTCCGCCTATCTGTGGACGGACAGACTGGCCGTGATGATGGCGCTGAGCGGATTGTTCGGGATCCTCTCGGCGATCTCGGGGTATTCTATCGCGGTCTGGCTGGATACCTCGATATCGGGCTCGATGGCCTTCGCGACCGGTCTGGTGTTTCTGCTAAGCCTCATCGCCTCGCCCAGACATGGTCTGGTGGCCAGGCTGCTTCGTCCGTCCGTCCCGCCATCGCCATGATCGCTCATCACCTGCATCTTCCAGGCAACAAGGGCGAGGGACCGCCAGGCGGCTTCCTCGCCCTTGTCTTGATCGTCTGCGCCGCTACAGCGTAACGCCGTCCTTGAAGATCGCGATCTCTCGATAGCCGCTGACTTCATTGCGGGTGCGAGCGGTTCCCGAATCCACATCCAGGACATATTGGAAGAATTCACCGCGCACCTCATCCATCGTGCATCCATCCAGGAGCTGTCCGGCATTCAATCGATCCAGCCCGACCTGCGCCTGTACAGGATGGAAGCATGAGTGAATAATCGTGAAAAATATCACATTTACAACCAAAAGATTTCCAGATTGTTGAAAATGGCGATTGACGCTATACTGGATAAAAAAGCAATCGTTTGCTGTCAATCCTGAGGCGATGAAGCTGCTGATCCGGGACCGTTTGCTGGGAGGTTTCATCGGACCGTTCATGCCGTCCGGATCTCTGGCAAGGAGTATCTGAATTACTGCAATAGGACAAGGAGATTTCTATGGGATATATCATGGAGTTGAGGAAGGTACTGGGCACCAGACCCATCATCCTGACAGGCTCATGTGTGATCGTCCGCAATGAACACGGCGATTTCCTGCTTCAGAAACGCACGGATACCAACGATTGGGGCACGATCGGCGGAGCGATGGAGCCGGGCGAATCGCTGGAAGAGACGGCGGCACGCGAGCTGATGGAGGAGGCAGGCCTTGTGGCCGGTTCCTTCCGCTTCGTTGCCTTGCTGTCGGGCCGGGATATGTATTTCCGCTATCCTCATGGAGATGAGGTTTACAATGTCATGGCTGTCTATGAAGCGCAGAATGTGACCGGCACCCCCAGCGTGAATGATGATGAAGGGCTGGAGCTGCGGTATTTCCCGGTGCAGGGGGACTGGTCGGAGGTGAATCCGTTCACCATCCACGTTCTCAGGAAGGCCGGATACCTGCAGGAGCAAGCATATGGAAGGAAGTGAAGGATGGAACTCATTCACGGCATCGAATGGAAGGAAGCGGAGATCGACCTGGAAGCCTGGAGAAGTGGGGAGATGGAAGTGTCGCCTTTGCCTGCCGGACTGGAGGCGGAAGTCTGCCTGGTCACGGTGGAGGATCACCCTTATGTCCTGAAGATATGGAATCGCCGTTCGAAACCGGATGTTGCCCGGCAATACTCGGTTCTGAATCATCTGTACAGGCAGGGCGCCGCGGTGTCCAGGTCCTATGGCTGGGGATTGGACCCGCAAGGGCATCAGGTGTTGCTAACCAGTTATGACGGCAAGCCGGTGCACGAACTGGACGAGCATGTGTTGGGCGAACTGGCCCGGATGCTGTCCGAGGTCCACCGGATCGACCCGCGGAGCATGTCCGATCTCGCGCTGCCCAGTCATGATCTGGTCTCGTATTTCTTCGACGGAATCCAGCAGCATCCCGATATCCAGGAGCTGCTTCATGCACTTCTGCAACAGGTTCAGGTGCAACATACACATCTCATCCACGGCGACTACAATCTGAACAACATCCTGAATCTTGACGGGAAACTGACGATCATCGACTGGACCAATATTCAGCTGGGAGATTGCCGATACGACATCGCCTGGTCCGTCGCTTTGGTTTGCATCTACGCCGGTGAATCCTTTGCCAGTCAGTATCGTGCGGCGTTTCAACAGCTGAGTCCGATCGATGATGCGGAGTATGAGGTGTTTGAAGCGATCGCCTGCTTGCGCTGGATGCTGCTGGAGAGATTCGGCTTCCTCCGGTATGACGATCGGATCCGAACCAACATGGAGGCGATCGTGAGAGGCAACCGCTATCTGCATGAGGGGTTGATGCTCCAGGACGGGAAACGGGAATAACAGGAAAAGGCAATTATTCGAAGAATAGAAAGATCGCGTTATCACTCTGTGACGAAGATTAGCATGGAGATCAATGGAAAATGGAAAGGAAGGAAATCAGATGAACAGCGAACTTCAATCTTACATCTCAGCCCTTGAAGAATGGATCCCCTTCTGCGAGTCTTTGTTTGGTCTGGATGATGAGACCTGGAACCGCAGTCTGGCGCCGGGGAAGTGGCCGATCAAGAGCATCGTCAGCCATATCATGCTGTGGGATCGGTATTACTATGAGGAAGCGATCCACAAGATCGCCCTCAGTGAGCCGCTCACCCTCGTGAACAAGGCGTACCAGGAGTTTAACCGGAACGCCGATGCATACGCGAAGACGGTTGGCGCGGATGATCTTCTGCGGGATGCGATTGCCGTGCGGAAGAGAATCATCGAAGACCTCCGTTCCTTGCCGGAGGAGCGACTCGTTCAGTCGTATATCGACGGAGAGGGACGAGCCTTTCTGATCGAGGAATACCTGAAGGATTTTGTCGGGCATGACCGGCATCATATGGATCAGATACGTCAAGTTCTTCAAGAGAGGCAGCACGCCAACCCGTAGGCAGATTCGGGAATGGCCGCATCACAGATGTGTACTGCCGCTTGGGACTGTCTAATAAGTCCCTAAATGAAAAAGTGGACGGAAAGCCAATACGGTTTTCCGTCCATTCTTATTCCATAGTGTCT
>ERZ777003.1116-NODE-1116-length-44011-cov-13.120302_pt1 | contig 44011 bp, 59 predicted proteins | sample MGYA00374956_ERZ777003 | MGnify/ENA primary metagenome ERZ777003 (study PRJEB29302, sample SAMN06268252) | bioreactor metagenome | isolation source: Joint BioEnergy Institute, California, USA | place: USA:Joint BioEnergy Institute, California, USA | collected... | reverse complement strand
CCTCGCCGTGAGGGGGGGCCCCGCCGGCCAAACCGGGGGCGGATTGTCGGGTGAGTCACCTGTTGACTCACGCGTCAGTGAGGCACGATTGAGGCAGGCGAACGCGTGCGCGTGGGGCGCATGCGTGCGTCACGCGCTGGGCGCCGCGTCGCAGGTCGGTGACTGACTCACTGGGCGCGCGCGCACGCATAGGCAACGGCGCGCACCTAGGGGCGCACCTACGCGCGCGCACGCATAGGCAACGGCGCGCACCTAGGGGCGCAGCAGTGGGGCGCAGCAGTGGGGCGCAGCGCCCCGGGCGCACTGCGGACGCACGCATAGGCAACGGCGCGCACCTAGGGGCGCCGCGGCAGCGAGGCGCAGGCGCAGCGCCCCGGACACGCTGGGGCGCAACGTCACGGACACGCTGGGGCGCAGCGCCCCGGACACGCTGCGGACGCACTGGACAGGCGCCGAGTCGGCGCTAGCCTGGGTCCGGGACACCCGCGCCCAGGTCCGCCTGGGCGCACCGACAGACAAGGAGACACAACGCATGGCAGACACTCAGGACACGCGTCTGCGCTGGGAACGCAGGCGCGCTGGTGCCTACCGGGCGCAGGTGGCGTTCGAGCGCGGTGTGATCGTTTTCGCGCTCGAGCGCGAGGGGCGCGTCTGGGCCCTGCGGGCGCACGGACCTGCGGGCGCACGAGTCATCGCCACGGACCTGCGCACGATGCGCGAGGGGCGCGACCTCGCGCAGCGGGTCGCGGACCAGCGGGCGCAGCGCGAGACGCAGGCGCTGGTGCGCTGGCGCGAGGCGCTGCGGCGCGAGGCGCAGTGGCGCGCGGCGCTGCGGAGCGAGGCGCAGTGGCACGACCCGCAGGCGTGGGTGAGCAGCGAGTGCACGTGCGGGTCGGACACGCAGGCGCAGGCGCAGGCGCAGGCGCAGCGGACCGAGTGGGCCAACGGGGCGCGCCTCACGTGGCGTCCGTTCCGCGACCTGGGCCTGGCCCTGGCGCAGGCGGTGGCGCAGTGAGCGCCCGCACGTCGCAGCAGCGCCAGGCGCTGGCCCTGGCGCTGCGCCAGAACTGCGAACTGCGCCAGTCCTGGGGCGCGCCGTTCGGCGCGTGGCTGGCGCGGGTGACCTCGCTGCTGCGCCAGGCGTTGGACATCGACTCCGACCCGTTCGACGTGGCGGAGTTCCTGGCCAGCGCCCGCTGGGAACTCAAGGCCGCGTGGGACTGGGACCTGGGCGCAGCGGACGCAGCGTGCTGGGTCGCAGCGCAGGCCCTGGCCCTGTCTCCTCAGCAGCGGGCGCGCATCAACGACCTGGCATGGCAGGCGACCCAGCATGACTGGGCGCTTCACCATGCGATCAGCGCGGCGCGCGAGGCTGCGCGGGACTTCGCGCAGGCTTGCGCGGCCAGCGAGGAGCGCCAGTGATCGTCCGCAGCGAGGGCCGCGCCCCAGTCGCGACGCGCTCCGGGCGCTGGCATGAGGCCCGCGCGGCGCTGGGTGACCTGATGCCTCACGTTGTGGCTCCAACGATGTGGCGCAAGGTCGCCACGTGGCGTCCGCTGAGCGATGGGCGCGTGCGCGTCATCGTGACCATCTGGGGCGCGAGGGACGTTGTGGCCCAGCACGCGTGGACAGTGGAGTCGCTGCGTGACGCCTGGCCACTGCTGGCCAGCGTGGGCGCAGTGCATCCGCGTTGGGCCAGCGATCCGCAGGCGTTCCTCGCCTGGGCGCTCTTCGCACGGCGCTGATAGAGCGGGCGCTGCGGGCGCGGCGACGCGTCCGCAGCGCCTCATCTGCGTCCGGACCTGCGTCCGGGCGCAGATGAGGCGCTAGCGCACGACAAGCGCTGGTGCCTGACACGAGACACGAGACACGTAAGGAGACACGACATGGACATGGTCCGAATCGAACTGCCTGCGCTGCGGGCGCTGCGCATGTCCAACATCGGGACGCGCGAGGTGCCTATGTGGGTCGTGACCGGTCCCACGACCGACATCGCAGCCGCCCTCGCGTCCGGTGGCGCATGGGTCCTGACGCGCCGCGGCCCTCGCGCCGTGCTGGTGGATCGGGTCGTTACCGTCGACGGTGTGCCTGCGATCGTGCCGCAGGAACCGGAGTTTGCGGACGACGCGACCACGCGCCAGGTGAACGTCACGGACATGTCGACCGACATGCTGCGGGCGCTGCTGGCTGAGCGAGAAGCGCAAGAGCGGGCGCAGGCGCAGGACGCGCCCGCCACACCGGTGGCCAGCGCCACCAAGCGCACGACCCGCACGACCCGCACGACCCGCAAGAGCGCCACCAAGAGCGCCAGCGCCACCAAGCGCACGACCCGCAAGAGCGCTGACAGCGAGGCGCAGGACCGGGCGCGGGCCGCGGCCGCGGCCGCTGCGGTCGCGGACGTGTCCGATGAGGACCTGCGGGCGCTGCTGGCGCAGGCGCAGGCGCAGTAGGCACTCGACACACTCGACACGCACTCCGCACGCAGGGGCGCTGATCGGCGCCCCTGCTGCGCGTCTGGGCGCCGATCAGGGGCGCAGCGACCAGGCGTCAGCGACCAGGAGCAGCGAGGGCGCCCAGCGAGGGCGCCAGTCAGGCGCTCCTGCTGCGCGTCTGGGCGCAGTCGCAGGCGCAGTCGGCGCTGGCGCAGGCGCAGCGAGGACCTGCGGGCGCAGCGAGGACCTGCGGGCGCAGCGAGGACCTGCGGGCGCAGCGAGGTCCCAGCGGGCGCAGTCGCAAGCGCAGGCGCACTCGACACACACACACACACACTCGACTCACTGCCAGCGAGGGCGCCCGGACGTGGCGCCCTCGCTGCGCGTCTGGGCGCTGATCGGACGCAGCGGGCGCAGCGAGGGCCAGCGAGGCTCAGCGGGCGCAGCGAGGCGCAGCGGGCGCAGCGGACGCTGGTCGGGCGCAGCGAGGCGCAGCGGGCGCAGCGAGGGCCAGCGAGGGCCAGGAGTAGGCTGCGAGGGCCAGCGGGCGCAGCGAGGGCCAGCGAGGGCCAGCGAGGGCCAGCGAGGCTCAGCGGGCGCAGCGACCAGGCACCAGCGACCAGGCGCCAGCGACCAGGCGCTCAGGCACGGCGCGTGCCGCGCCATCAAGGACGCGTGTCGCACGCGCCATGAGGGACGCGCGCGCTCGTGCGCACGCTCCTATTGGCGCGTGAGGCACGCGCACGATGACGCGTAGGTGACGCGCCAGTAAACGCGTCCGGATAGGCGAATGCGCGCAACGCGTGACGCGTATGCGCCACTGACAGTGAGGTCGCCGCGTGAATTAAGCGCGCTTAACTGCGTAAATAAAGGGCGCAGTTTCGGCGCGAATTAGGTAAATGCGCGACGCCGCGAAAACCAGGGAGCCGACGGTACCGCGCCATGCCAGATGGCTAGCCGGCCCTACCTTAACGCGGGCTCGACGAACGCGACCAGCGCGGCGAGGAAGATCAGCGCGCCGATCACCGTGACCCACGCGTCGAACGCCTTCGGGTCACGCGTGTACCAGGGAGGCTCCTCATCCATGCGCGCAGCCTAGCGCGCGTGAGTCATCGGGTGAGTGAGTCAGCGTCCCGGACAGATCGGACGACAGGCTTGACAGCCCGGCGGACAGCGGTAGCCTGGTTTGCGCAGGAGCGGAGCCGACCGAGACACAGACTCCGCGAGACATTCCATCAAACCACCAACAAAGGGAGACACATGTACGCGACGGACATCACCAAGTTCAACGCCAGCGAGTACTTCGCGGAGCGCGACGGGTGCCTGCTGCTGCACCGGCTGTCGGAGCGCGCGCTGGAGCACTACGGCAAGGCGCTCTGGTACGAGTTCGGCCGGCAGGACGCGGGTGACCGGCGCCTGAAGCGCAGGCTCACCGGTCACTACCTCACCGACGACTTCGCGTTCGCGGACTACGTGGCGTTCCAGGTCGAGCGGGAGTCGCACGGTGACTCCACGTACGTCCCGTCGATCATGAACATGCACGACCGGTTCCTGGCGTTCTGCGGGCTGCTGGTCGCGCTGCGAGACGCGGTCTAGAGGCCATGCCAAGTGAGTGGAGGGCCATCGCGGTGACGCGGTGGCCCTCCATTCGCGTTCGGGTGGGGGCATCCATCGAACTACCGCCCCAACCGCTGTAACAGGAGGGTGTTGCTATGCGAGTCATCGATGAGCTTTCCATTTGCACTGATTGCCTGTTCTGGCATGCGTACGGTGACCTGCCGTCGGACGCGGACCGGGACGCGGACGAGTTCCTGGCGGACGTGCGTCGGACGTTGGGCGAGGACCTGCCCAACTTCGTGGCCATGGGTGACCCACTGGGTTTCTCCTGGTCCGCCTGCCAGTCGTGCGGTTCCACGCTGGGCGGCGACCGGTTCAGCGCCGTGATCCTCGGGTGACATTTGTGACGCTTTAGCGGTCATTACCCGCGTCCTGGTCGTTCGGTCAGGGCGCGGCCATGTCCACTAAAGCGAATCAACAGGAGGGTACCTGTGGACATTCACGTTGCCATCGACCTGATGCTCTCGGGTGACGTTGAGGCCGCGGAGGCGGTGCAGGAGTGGGTGCGCCGCGGCGGCTTCGTCCCTGAGGGTTGGGATCGTGCCGCCCTCCTCGCGGTCGCGGACGCGGTCGCCATGGGCGGTGCGGTTGTCGCCATCGACGAGGTGAGCAGCCATGCCTGACGCGATCACCTATCAACGGTTGACCGAAACGGTGCACGCATTCCAGGGCGAGATCGCCCTGTTCGCCGCGGGTATGTTCCTCGGCGCAGCGATCACGTGCGCAGTGTGCGTGCGCGTGTGGGTGCGCTGGCAGGACGAGCACCACTACCGCATGGTGCGCATCGCGGCGACACGCGTGCCGGTGGCTGGCGAAGTCGTGCCTGGCCACCATTCCGCAACGTACTGGCAGCGTGCTGTCAACGAACTGCAGCGCTTCTGGCGTGACGCGATCGGTGACCTGCTCGACCGCGTGACCACCCTTGAGCACGAGGTCGTGGGTGACGTGGGTGACGTGGATCGCGACGCGGACGACGTGGCCCGCGAGCCACGTCGTCCGCGTCGCCTGCGTCGGCGCGACGTGTTGGGCTGGGCGCGCGCGGCACTGCACTACCTGAAGCCGCGCCCGGTCATCGTGGAGCACCGACCACCACCGGACTACGGCATCTGGCGCGCCATGAGCTAGCACGCGTCACGCGTTAAGTGTCGTAGGGCTGTCCGGTCCGTCCTTGACAGCCGCCGGACTGCAGCTAGGCTGTCCATCGCCAGGCCAAATGGCTGGGCGGCCGCGAGTCGGCACCTAATCGAACCACCAACAAACAACACACGAAGGGAGACACACTTAATGAGCCGCGAAAGCATCGAGTGGTTGAACGCGAACGTCCTCATGGGCTTCGTGGACGACCGCGAAAAGTGGCTGACCAACAGCTACGTCGTGAAGGGCGAGCGGGCGCGACCCTGGTTCGCCAGCACGGAGTTCGAGAACGGCTACTCGGGGCCGGTGCCCATCGAGGCCGTCGAGAAGCTGTTCGAGTGGCAGGCCATCGAGGGGCCGGTGATCACCTACCTGCCCTGCGACATGCACGAGGCCGACGTCATGGGCGACGACGGCCTGCCGATGCGCAAGGTCACCGACCCGTCGCGCAAGGCGATCATCCGCTCGGACACCGGCGACGTGCTCAACGTCGTCTCGGCGCAGTACGGCGTGCACCAGTACAGCGAGTGGCTGGTCAGGAACGTCGCGACGATCCTCGACGACGACCTGGCCATCGACTCGGCGGGCCTGCTCATGGGCGGCGGCGTCGCGTGGGTGTCGGTGAGCCTGCCCGAGACGATCGAGACGCGGGCCGGCTTCCCGATCCGGCCGCGGCTGCTCGCCTTCACGTCGCACAACGGCAAGTTCAAGACCACCTACAAGCGGTCGCTGGAAGCGCCGGTGTGCGACAACTCGCTCGACCTGGAGATCAGGCGAGACAACGGCAAGGAGCACGAGCAGCAGTGGTCGGTGCGGCACACGTCGCAGTCCGGGCTCGCGATCCACGACGCACGGCAAGCGCTCGGGATCATCTACAAGCAGACCGAGGACATGATCGCCGCGGTTGACGCGCTCACCGAGTGGGAGGTGAGCAACCGGGAGTTCTACCGGCTCATGGAGGCCCTGGTGCCGATGCCCGAGCCCGAGGTGAGCGACGGCAAGGTGCGCAACAAGCGGGCGATCAACAACGCTGAGCGCACCCGGTCCGACATCCTCGACCTGTACCTGACCGACCACCGGGCCGCCCCGTGGAAGGGCACGGCGCTCGGCGTGCTGCAGGCGTTCAACACCTGGGATCAGCAGGTCCGTGACGTCCGCAGCGAGCGGGTCGAGCGCAAGCTGGTGCACACCCTCGACACGAAGGTCGCCGTCTTCGACGCCAGCGTGCTCGACACGCTGGCCGAGGTGTGCGAGCGCGAGCCGCTGGTGGTCGCGTCGTGACCCGCCGCCGGCCGCGGATCGAGCCGGTGCCGGACGGCTGGACGCCCGAGTTCCGCCGCCGGCGCCGCCTGATGCACCACTTGCCGACCCTCGCGCTCCGGCGGGCGGAGCGGCGCTACCGGCGCCTGGCGTTGAGCGGTCACCGCCTGCTGCGAGCCGAGCAGATCGCCTGGCTCGCCGCTCGCGAGGAGCTTCGCGACCGCGGCAAGGACGTGCCGGAGATGAACCGCAGGCCGGTACCACTGCTCTGGTGGACCTGACCTGACGCGAGAGCCCCGCGATGCCAGATGGCTCGCGGGGCTCTTTCGCGTATGGGTGGGGGGCGATCTGTCCGTCCCCAAGCTGGCGAAACCGCCGTGTGGGATCATCGCGCGGTGGTCGCGGAGGGGTTGGCCGCCCTCCGCCTGATGAGCCAGGCCAAACCAAGGGAGACAGACAGCATGACGCACTTCACCGACACCGCCGACACCGGCATCACGATCATCCCGACCGGGGTCAAGTACACCTCGGCGGCTCACATGGTGGCCGAGGGCGAGCCGGTCACGGTCGTCTGGTCCACCGTTCCGGTCGCGTGCACCGACTGGGTGCTCGGTGACGTGGCCAGCCAGGGTCCGGTGCACTATCCGGCCGACCGGGTGCCGCGCGTCTGGAACAGCGGCGGCAGCTCCTACCCGATCTGGCACGCGCTCACCGAGGTGCAGTGCGGGACCTGCGGGGCGATGGTCGGCCCCTGGGCGCTCGTGCGCGACGGACACATCGAGGGTGACGAGCTGACCGAGGTCGCCCACCAGGTCGCTGAGGAGGCCGAGGATGAGCGCGAGTGGCAGCGCGCCAAGCTGGTCGCCAGCCTGACCGCCGACGCCAGGGACACGGTCCGCCAACTGGCCGACGGTGATCTCACGCGGGACGAGCTGCCCGACGTCGGCGCGATGTTCGAGCCGGGGGTCGGGCTGGACGGCGACGAGGTTGTTGCCTGGGGGTTCCTGCCCGACCCCGCCGGCGGTTGCGACGACGAGATCGTCGAAGTCAGCCGGCCGATCCCCACGGACCAGACCTCCTGACACCAGGCGAAACCACCGCGCGGCGGCGCCGTGCGGTGGTCGCGAGGGTGATGGCCGACCCTCGCCTGACGAGCCAGGCCAGAACCAAGGAGGCAGGCAGCATGACACCACCCACCAACACCGCCGACACCATCGACATCATCAGGATCATCGACACCCGAGTGCCCGGCACGTCCGCGGCGCACGCGGTCGTGCCCACCGACGACGACGACACCCGCTGGATCACGATCGTCTGGTCCACGGCGGAGGTTGCGTGCATCGAGTTCGAGCTGGGAGACATCACCCACGGCGGACCCATCCGGTACGCGGCTGACACGCCGCCGCCGGTTGAGCCCACCGACGACGGTGACTGGCGGCCGGCCCCGGACCCCCGCTGCCCGGCCTGCCGCTCCACCTACGGGCCGTTTGTGGACGTCCTCGACGGTCGCGTGAAGGGTCGGAAGCTGGTGGCGTTGGCGCTCAACATCGCCAGGGACGCCGCCGCCGACCGGACCTGGGTCGCGAGTCGGATCACCGCGCACCTCATGGACCTGCTGAACATCGAGGCAACCGGACTGATCCACGGCAGCACCTCACTGGACGAGCTGCCGACCGTCATGGAAGGGCCCGGCGTCCCGGCGGTCGTCCTGGACGGTGACCAACTGGTCGCCTTCACCCACGTGGCCAACGACGACATCATCGAGGTGCGTTGGCCGCTGCCGACGCCACTGCCTGAGACGGTGGACGACCTCGGCCCGTTCGAGGACGACGAGGACGACGAGGACGACGACGGCGGCGACGACGACGGAGCCTGACATCTAGCCCCCCAGGCACGAAGCGCCCCGCGCCTTTGGTCATGCCAAGGGCGCGGGGCGCTTTCGCGTTCCTCCCCCATCGAACCACCAACAAGGGAGACGCGTGAATCCTACCAGTCCCGCAGTGGTAGGGCTCACGCGCTGCAGTGTCCCGCCCCACGCCGCGAGTCTTCCGTAACACTAGGCACCCGCCCTAGACGACGGACAGACCCGCGTATCATGTTGGCGTGACATGAGCGCGGGCGAGGGAGAGCAACCATGACCAAAGACGTTGGCAGATACACGGACAGCATCATCGAGTTCATGCGACGGGTCGGCCGACCGGTCACCATGTCGGAGATCAGCGAGGCGACTGGCATGTCGCGGCAGGCGACGTACCAGTGGCGTGACCGCAACGCGCGTCTGCTGCGCGTGGCGGGCAAGGGGCGCCACGGGGCCGACGCCTACGTTCTCGCGCCCGACGCCGAGGAGGCACTGGCCGGCCGGGCCACCGCCACCTGGCAGGTGGTCGATGGCCCGGCGCGCTTCGAGGGCCGCTCCACGACGGCGGTGGCCGAGCGTGTGCGGCTCGGACAGACGTTCCGGGTGGCCGGGATGCGCCTCACCGATGACGGCCGCACGTCGATCACCTTCGCCGGCGACGGCGGGGCGACGATCGAGGTCGTCGTCTGAGGCGCTTCGGCCATGCCAGGAGGCTCGCCCGCCCGGCGCCGCGCGGGCAGGGCTTCCGCCTGGGCCTCCGTCGCCTGCCGGCTACTCGGCAGTCTAGCACACGAACGTGTGCGCGAAATTATATCATTACCCCCCGGACCCCCCCCGTAATGATGTAATGGAAGTAGCTATATAGGGAAAAGAAAGAACGGCCCACCCCCTGGCGGCCGCTTCGCGGCACGCCAGTGTACCGGAGTTGTCAAGTTGTCACAAATCGTGTGACAAAGATCACACCGGAGAGGGCCGACAACCCTCCCCAGCCCCCAGCGACCCGCCCATCGGAGGCGGGTCGCGGCGCGTTCGGGCTCGGGTCGAGTGCGGCCGAGGGCGGCTCCCTCCCCACGTGCGCGGGCGCGGGCGCGCGCGGGTGGGCGCGGGCGCGAGGGGTCGCAGTGCCAGGTGGCTCGCCGGCCGGACCAAGTTGTCCTTGACATGTCACGGACGACTGAGCTACGAAGGTGGCCCGCCGCTCCACCGAGGCTGAGCGGCCCGAGACACCAAGGGAGGCACAGTGACCAACGTCTCCGGCGCGTCCGGCAACGGCCGGCGCTCCGCTGAGGACCCCTGGCTCGCCGCGTCCGGCCCCAACTACTCGCCGCACACGATCTACACGCGAGCGTCCGACCCGCAGGGGCACTCGAAGCTCATCCACGTCCCCATCTCCACGCACCTTCACGGCGAGATCAAGGCGCTCGTGGAGGGCAAGTACTTCCCGGAGTTGCGCACCTACGGCGACGTCGTGCGTGACGCCCTCGTCCACCGCGTCCGGTACTACATCGACCGCATGAAGGCCGAGGGCAAGCCCACCGGCCGGCTCGAATCGGCGTGGGCGGCCGACGTGCGCTCCGCCGAGATCGACGCCATCCGCGAGAAGCACAACGCGTGGCGGAAGCTGATCGAGGACCTCGACAGCACCCTGCACACCCTGATCGAGCAGGGTGACTACGACACCGCCTGGTACCTGATCGAGACGAACCAGGACGCGGACTACATGAGCGAGCCCATGCAGAAGCGCATGGCTCAGGTGATCGCGAAGCACACCGCGTCCCTCGAATCGATGGCCCGTCGGCTGCCGATCATCGAGGACGTCCCCTACGAGACGCGGCTCAACTAGCCCGTCACACAACCAACGCCCCATGACAACCACGCGAGGGCTCGTGCTGCCGAAAGGCACGGCGCGACCCGCCTACGACCACCCCCTCCCTGCCTGGGTTGAAGCTCTCCGCGAGCACCAGGTCGAGGCTGTCCGGGAGATCATCGAGCACTTCCGCTCCGGCGTCGATGTCGTGTTCCTCGACGCGCCCGTGGGCGCGGGCAAGACGCTCATCGGTGAGTTGGTGCGGCGCGAGCTTGGCATCGACCACGCCATCTACATCTGCTCCGACCGGCAGCTACAGGACCAGTTCGCGCGTGATTTCGAGTACGCACGCGTGCTGAAAGGGCGAGCCAACTACCCCACGATGCTCGGCGGTCGGGCGGTGACCGCGGACGACTGCACGTCCGAAGGCGCCGACGACACCTGCATGTGGTGCGACCCCAAGCACGAGTGCCCGTACCAGGTTGCCAAGGCCCAGGCCGCCGCCGCTCCCGTCGCGGTGCTCAACACCAGCTACTTCCTGCACGTCACCAACTACACGCGAGCGTTCACCCCCAACGACCTGGTGATCGCGGACGAAGCCGACCTGCTGGAAGACGCGCTGCTCGGCTTCAGCGAGTACGAGGTGCCCACCTGGATCGGCAAGCGCCTCCAGTTGGAGTACCCGAAGAAGGGCGTGCGCAAGCCCACCCTGGTGAAGTGGCTCAACGACGTCGCAGACCGCGCCTCGGCGTGGCTCAGCGAGCACGCGCAAGGGCTGGAGCCCAAGGACCGCCGCAAGTTCTACTCGTTCCTGGCCGAGACGAAGGTGGTTGCGCGGCAGTTGGAGCGCGACGTTCTCGCCGCCGCCAAGCACGAGGACGACAACTCCGACGAGCCCGACTCCGGACACTGGGTTCGCGAGTACGACACCCGCACGTTGAAGCTGCTGCCAGTGGTCGTGTCGCAGTACGGCACCAAGCACCTGTGGCGCCACGGCCGGCGCTGGCTGCTCATGTCCGGCACGATCATCAGCAGCGACGAGATGGCCGACAGCCTCGGGCTGCCGCTCGACTACGCCACCGTCGCCATCCCGAGCCCGTTCCCTGTCGAGAACCGCAGGATCATCCTCGCGCCCGTCGCGAACGTGACCGCGAAGGCGAGCGACGAGGACAAGGCCCGGCTCGCCCTGGCGATCAGGCGGATCGTCGAGCGTCACCCCGGACGTGTGCTCGTGCACACCGTGAGCTACCGCCTGGCCGACGAACTCATCCGAGCCACCAACCTCGACCGGCCGGTATTCACGTACCGCAACGCGAACGAGAAGGCCAAGGCGCTCGCGGAGTACCTGCGGACCCCCGGTGCCGTCATGTTCGCACCGTCGATGGACCGTGGCGTGGACCTGAAAGGCGACGCGTGCGAGTGCCAGATCATCGCCAAGTGCCCGTTCCCCTACCTTGGCGACAAGAGGATTTCCGCGCGCTTGCGTCTGCCGAACGGCCAGACCTGGTACACGGTCAAGACGATCCGCGACATCGTGCAGATGACCGGGCGCGGGGTGCGCACGCCGACCGACGTGTGCCCCACCTACATCCTCGACCAACAGTTCACGCGGAACATCTGGGCACGGAGCAAGCTCCTGTTCCCCCAGTACTTCCGTGAAGCCGTTGACGAGCGCGCAGACATCCGCTGGATGCTCGCGTAAGTCACGTACCCCCACCGGACCACCATCAACAAAGGAGAGACATGGCAGAAATCAACGAGTGGGACCTCTCGTCCGGCCTGCCGCTCGACGGCGCGTCGGTCGAGGTGACCAAGGTTGAGTTCGGCTTCAACTCGAACATCGGCGCGGGCATCCTCTGCGCGAACTTCACGTTCACCGACCTCGACTCGGGCGAGGACATCGAGCAGTCGTTCTCGGTGGGCGACGGCTGGGATGCCAGCCGCGACGGGTCCGAACTCATCAGCAGCACCGGCCGGCCGCGGAAGATCAGCAAGAACAGCAACTACGGCCGGCTGATCGCGTCCGCGATCGACGCGCTCGGCTCCCAGGAGCGGGCTGCCGAGGTGCTGGGGGGCTCGCCCCGCAGCGCGTCGATCTGGCTCGGCACCCGGTGGCGGATGGGCACCGTGAAGGTGACCACCACCAACCCGACCACCGGCGCCCAGCGCGAGCGCGACGCCTTCATCTTCGCGGAGTTCCTGGGCAAGGGTGCCTCGGACTCGGCCGGGGCCGCGTCCTCCACGCCCGCGAGCGCGCCCGCGAAGGCCAAGGCCGCCGACAACGGCGCCCCCGACGGCATCGACGGCGACCTGTGGGAGAAGCTGGTCGCGCTGGCCCGCGAGCACGACGACCACGAGTCATTCGTGGAGGCCGCGCTCGAACTCGATGAGGTCGAGGGCAACAAGACGGCGCAGAAGCTGGTCATGAGCACCAAGGCCGGCTCCGTCTGGGCGGCGCGCTGATGGCGGACTTCCAGGTCCCTCCGGGTGTCGGTCCCTATGACATGGGACCGCGCCCCGAGCAGTTGGCGCAGCAGCGCCGCGCCCTGGCCGTGCAGTTGGCGGCTCAGTCGCTCCACGCCAAGGGCGAGTACAGCGACGACGAGCTGATCGAGCGCGCGCGACGCATCGATCTGTTCGTCGTGGACGGCTGACAACGACAGGTGCCACCCGCCGCGAACTCGGCCGCGGCGGGTGGCGCTCTGTCCTTGACAGATCGGACATCCGGGCTAGGATGGCGGACATGGCAGTGACACCCATCGACTTCAGCAACGGACTCTCCGCGGACGAGTTGGAGGAACGCGACCACGGCGGCCACACGTCACTGTGGGTCGAGGCCCTGAACGAACTGCTCGCGGGTGTCCGTGAGGGGCGGGGCAAGTACAACACCCTCTACAAGATCGGTGAGTTCCGCAACGCGAGCGGCGCCACCACCGCGATCCGCGCCCTGAAGAAGCGCAACGATCTCCCCAACGCGCAGTTCGACCTGAAGGCCGTCACCGTCCGGGTCCGCGATGAGAACGGTGATCTGGTCTACGAGGACGTCACCCGCAAGGACAAGGACGGCAACAAGGTCACCAAGCGCGTCGTGAAGCGCACGTCCGAGCTGTGGGCCGCGGTCGTCAGCGAGGACGACGACATCGACGGCGAGTCGGACTGGCGCGACTACTACGAGGACGGCGCCGAGCACTAGTTCCCCCTCTCTCCTTCTCCCCTCCCGCGGGCCGGCCGGTACCGCCGCCGACCGGTCCGCCTCCACCGGGGGCCGCGGTCCACAGCCTCCGCCCACCAGCACGGACCGCGGCCCCCGCCCCGTTCCCCCGCCCACTTCCCATCGAACCACCGAGACAACAGGAGACACGAGTGTCCGAGACACTGTTCGACCCCACGGTCCTGTGGCTCGCAGGGGCCGCCGGGGCCGCGCTCGCAGGCGGCTGGATCGGCGCGAAGGTGGACCGCCTGCGCCGCGAGCGCGACGACTACCGCGACTGGGCGCGTCGGCTTCAGCGTGACCGTCACACGCTCATCCGCCAGCGCGACCGGGCCGTGGCCGCCCAGGCCCGCGCCCAGGAGGACCGCGACTTCCTCATCGAGACGTGCCGCTCCGTCCTCTTCACCAACGACCCCAAGGACCAGCCGCGCTCGATCCTCATCACCCCGTCCGCCTTGGACGCGCTGGAAGAGGGTGCCGACATGCAGACCACGGACGAGCGCCTGGCGGCCGAGGTGACCGCCGAGCAGCCGGCCCTCCACCTTCCCTCGTCGCCCACCCGCGAGGCCGGTCAGTGACCGGCCCGTCGATCCTCGGCCCCGACGAGCCTGACGAGCCCACTGGCGGCCCCGACGAACCCGAGGTGGACGTCATCCGCATCGACCTGGCCGAGGTCCGGCGGATGGCCGAGCACTCGGACATGCCAGATGACCTGCGAGCTGCCATCGAGGGCCTGTGCAGCGTCGTGGCCACGCTCACCGGCCACGTGGAGCAGGCGCAGCGGGCGGAGGAGGACTGCCACAACCTGCTCATGAGCGCGTCGCGGTACATGGCGTGCCTGATCTACCTCTACGGCGACGACGGCGAGGTGTGGGTTCCGGAGGACGTGCTCGCCGCCGCGCCGCTCGACCCGACGGTGATGCGACACGAGCCGCTGAGCCGTCCGGGCGCGGTGTTCCGGATCAACCCGGCCGAGTGGGCCAACGTCCCTCGGCCTCGGCAGTGACCCCGGCGGTGAGCCGCATGTGGAAGCTCCGCTGGGTTCTCGCCATCGCTGAATGGCTGCTCTACGACGCGATGGGTCGGCTCGCCGCGCCGATCCGTCGCCTGCGGAAGAAGGTGAGGTGACGATGGGGCAAGACAACCGCCCTGTGCGCTACATCGAGCGCGACGAAGACGGCAACGAGACCGTTGTGTATCGGGCCAGCGGTGGGCTCACGTGGTGCGACCGAGCGATCGTCGCGCTGGCGAACGGTGTGCCCGGTGCCGCGCCGCCCGAATGGCTCCAGATGGTGTTCACCGAGGGCGTGCTGGCCGAGGGCGACATCGCCGCGATGCACGAAGAGCAGACCGGCCTGACTCTCGTCAACGACCAACTCGAAGTCGAGTTGGAGATGGGGGAGATCAACGGCCGGCGCGTCATCATCCGCGGTCACATCGACGGTGAGGCCGAGACGCCGGAGGGGCTGATCGGCCGCGAGTTCAAGAAGCTGCGCCCGTCGATGTGGGATGAGTTCGTGCGGAAGGGCGTCGAAATCCGCCCCGAGTACCCGTGGCAGGTCTCGGTGTACTGGTACGCGCGCAACTGGGTCGAGTGCGAGTTCGTCGGCGGCAAGCTGATCGGCTACCAGTGCGACAAGGACACCAACCGCATCCACGACAAGCCGAACGGACCGGATGACGACGGCAGCGAGTGCGTGCCCGAGTGCAAGCTGCGGATGCCGGTGATCGGTGAACTGCACACGACGCGCCTCACCGCGCCGCCGATCCCGCTGAAGGCGATCCGCAAGCGCGTCGTGCACTTGGAGCGCCTGATCGCGGAGGGCCGCGCGCCGCTCGACGTTGAGTGCAGCAGGCACATGTACCCGTGCCCGTACTTCGCGCTGCACGACGAAGATGAGGCCGGCGTGTTCGAACTGCCGACGAACGACGAGACGGTCACCGCGGTGACGCTCCTCACCGAGATCGAGCAGCAGCGCAAGAGGCTCAACGCCGAGGTGCGCAAGCTCGATGACAAGCGCAAGGAAGTCAGCAAGAAGCTGCGCGAGATCATCGCGGGGCTGGGACCCGAAGCTGACGAGGCAAAGGAACTCGTCCTGCGGGTCAAGGACGGCGAGGAACTGCGCCTGATCCGCAAGCGCTACGTCCAGCCGGAGCGCGTGCAGCGCAGCTACACGGTTGACACGTTCAGCATCCCGACACGCAAGAAGGCCAAGGAGAACTAGTGCCCAAGCTCCGTTCGCCCCACACGTTCCCCGAACGGTTCCTGCTGTTCGGGGGCGCGGGGTCCGGCAAGACGACCACCGTGCTCACCTACGCGCGGTACATGCCCGAGGACGCCACGATGTACGTCCTCGACACCGACTACAGCATGCCCTACGACCGGGCGCTCGCGACCGACTTCACCGACTGCGCGGACCGCGTCGAGATCATCGTCGCGGACCTTGAGTGGGAGTCGTTCACCGACACGCTCGCGGAAACGATCGAGGGCGCGGACCCGGCCAAGGATTGCATCGCGATCGACACCATCTCGCCCACGTGGGAGTCGGTGCAGAACTGGTACTTGGAGCAGGTCTACGGGCATGACCTGCCCGGCCACGTCATCGAACTGAAGCGAGCGCACAACGACGACAAGAAGGCGTACCACCGTGCGCTCACCGACGACATGAACTGGCCGGCCGTCAAGAAGGAGTACGCGCGCCGCATCTACACGCCGATCCGCAAGTGGCGGGGCGACCTAATCCTGTGCGCGGAGGCTAAGGCGCTCAACCGCGACGACGACGAAGAGACGCGGCGCATGTACGGCCCGATCGGCGCGAAGCCAGTCGGTGAAGCCCGGCTGCCGCATGTCGCCGCGACGAACCTGTTCCTCGACCACCCGGAGAGGAACGTGTGGCGCATGACCACGATCAAGGACCGCAACCGCCCGGAGATGGACCGCATGCGGATCGAGGACTTCGGGCTCGACTACCTGTTGGAAATCGCGGGGTGGGAGGTCGCGAAGTGAGCGACGTGAGCGCGGCGAGCGACGTGAGCGCGGACCGCCCGGTGCACTTCGCGCCGCCCAACACGGAGTTGAACTTCCTCGCGCACGAGGACGAGGGCGCAGACCTGCTCGACGCTTACGTGCGCGGAGTCATCACGGAGCAAGCGTGATTCTCGTCTCCCCGGCGGAGCGCCGCGACGTCGTGCGTGCCTTGGAGCGTGCGGCGTCGCGTGCCTCCGTCGAGTTCGACACCTCTCCGCTGCCGGAGCGCCGAGGCGTGGACTTCCTGTGGCGCGCCCAGGGCCGGTGGTGGGGCTGCCAGCGCAAGACCCTCCCGGACCTGATCGCGTCGCTCCACGACGGCCGGCTCGCCAAGGAGATCGCCCAGATGCGCTCGGCCATCGCCATGCCGCACCTGGTGGTTGAGGGTCGGATCACGAACTACGGGGGCCACGTGCTCACCGACGACTGGGGGCGTGCGGTGCCGCTCGACGTGCTCCGCAAGCGCCTGCTCACCATCGGGTTCGAGGGCGTGCACATCAGCTACACGAGGGACGTCGCGGACACGGCGGACCTCGTGGTGACCGCGTGGGAGTGGAGCCAGCGTGCCAGCCACTCGACAGCGAAGACGCGCCCGAAGCCACCGAACGACTGGGGCCACCTGAGCAACCGGGACTTCCAGGTGTGGCTTCTGCAGGCCCTGCCCGACGTCGGCCCGCAGACCGCTGAGGCGATCCTCGACACGCTCGGCCGCTGCCCCCTCGTGCTCGACGCGACCGCGGCCGAACTGCTCGCGGTCCCCGGTCTCGGGATCAAGAAGGTCAGCCGGATCATCGCTGCACTGCAACAGGAGTCGTAGATGCCGCGACGCAACATGCCGCGCAAGAACCGCCGCGCCCGCCGACGCGAGGCGATCGCACGTGAGCGTGCCGCTGCCCGCCTGCGGGCGATCCGTGAGGGCCGCAACAAGGTCCGCGGTGGCGACCATGGATAGGCGCGAGCGCCGAGCCCTCGAACTGGTGCTCGAAGCCTTCGGTCCGGACGCACTGGTCCAGCGCCTGGACACTCGGCCGATGACGCCAGCCGAGCGCCTGAGGGCCCGTCTCGCCGCCGAGGCGTGCGTGGAGGGGTGCACCGCCTGCGCCCTCCACGCCGCCCGTGGCGGCGCCTGTGAGCGGCCTCTGGTACCCCTGTGGTCGCCGCACCGCCTGCCGGCCGAGGGTCGGGTGGCGGTGTTGGTGGACGCGCCCACGATCGAGGAGCACCGAGCCGGCCAACTCGGTCGTGGTCCCCTGTGGCGGGTCGTCCGGCAGGCGCTCACCGACGGTGGTATCGCGCCGGAGCGGATCAGCTACCTGACAACCGTGGCCTGCACCCCCCTGACGCAAACACGACGCGACGTAGCGCGCGTGCCTCCGGCGCGAGAGCACGTTGACGCTTGCACCGCGAATGTCATGCGCTCACTTCTTGCAGCCGATGTGCAGTATGTGCTTCTACTAGGCGGTCACGCTACGCGCGTGTGGCGACCAGACCTGCGGCTCGCGGACGTCGCGGGGAAGTGGTTCGTCTGGGAGGGGAAGTGGATGGTCTTTCCCGCGGAACATCCCCGCGTGATGTTCGGCGGGCGGGCTCACGACAAGGAGGCGGCTGAGTGGGGGGAGTCCGTGCGACGGTTCTCGCGTGGGGTTTGCGATGGCGTTGGACTAGAAGCGCTATCCACCACGTGCATCGTCAGCGGGTGCAGAGAACCGTTTCACGCGTGGGACGACGATGGCGTGCCCTGGTGTGCGACACACCTGAGACCCGCACGGTTGACGCGGGACTCACGCAAACGGAAGACGCTGGATACGGCTCAGGGCACCTTGCTCTAGTCCCGAGAAGTTCTTGGGTGCGATGCCACGAGGACTACCTGCCCGCGGAGATCATGGGCGAACAGCCCGTGCCGCTCTATGGGGTGCGCCTGGTGGTGTCGATCGGCGCGATGGGAAAGCCGGCGGTGTCGTGGTGCATCGACAATCCGGCTGCGATCAACAGATTCGAGTTGGCCGGCGTGCTGGAATTGCTGAAAGTGCGCGTGGCCCAGGCGCAAGAGGAGCGCATCGTTGAACTCCGTCCCTACTACGACCAAGACGACGAAACCTGACCATCCCGCGAAGTTCTCTCGCGAAGTCCTCGACGTGATCGAGAGCATGCTGCACGCGTACCTGCCCCTCGGTGGCACGGTGCTCGACCCGTTCGGGGGCGTCGGCGGCATTCACAAGCTGAACGGCCCGTGGGAGACCTACGCGGTCGAAATCGAACCCGAGTGGGCGGCCCAATCCGCGGAGCTAGGGCACACGTGGTGCGGGGACTTCTTCGAGTTCCAGCCGTGGGCGCTCGACGGGTGGCCGACCGAGTTCGACGCGGTGGTCACCAGCCCCACCTACGGCAACCGCATGGCCGACCACCACGACGCGCGCGACGGCTCGAAACGGATCACCTACAAGCACAAGCTCGGACGCGACCTGAGCGACAACAACTCAGGCGCGATGCAGTGGGGGGCCGAGTACAAGGCATTCCACATGTTCGCGTGGCGACGCGTGTACCGGGCGATGCTGAACCCCGGTGGCCTGTTCGTCCTCAACGTCAAGGACCACGTGCGGAACAAGCGCATCGTGCCGGTCGTGGACTGGCACCGCGAGCGCGCCGAGCGCACAGGGTTCGTGCTCCTGCAGGACGAGTACGTCAAGACGCCCGGCATGCGCTTCGGCGCGAACCACACGCTCCGGGTGGACGGCGAGCACGTCATGCTGTTCCGCCGGCCGTGATCGACTGGGACACCGGCGTCGCCCTGGACGAGTGGGGCGAGCGCCTGCGCGACGACGAGATCGCCGCCGCGCGGGCGCTCGCCCGCCGCACCCGCGCCGAGCAAGGGCTGCCCGAGCGGGTCGTGCTCGACTGGCCGTCAGACCCGCCAGCGAGGCACTAGCCGCTCCACCCGGAACTCCCGCCGAGGGGCGCTCGGGTCCGCCCGCCGCACCCGCACCTCGGCCAGCAGGCGAGCGGCGAAGCGGTGGCGCTCCACCGGCGTCCACCCCGGCCACGCGGCCTCGACGTCCACGACGTCGGGGGTGATCGTCGGCTCGGGCTCGGCGGGCGGCAGCACAGCGGCCCTGGCGGCCTCCCATTCGGCGTCGGTGAGGGCGCCGGCGACATAGAGCCGGGCAAGCCGTTCCAGGCGCTCCTGGGCGTCAGGAGGCGGCAATGCGGGCTCGCTGGCGACCGGCGCCGGCCGGTGCACACGGGCCGCCTCGAAGATCATCGCCTGCACCGCCTCCTCCGTCTTCGTCAGGTGGATCGCGACGTGGTTCTCCGGGCACCGCCACTGGCCGGCGCCGTCGTTGGCCGAGGGCTTGCGCGCGAGAGCGGCGCTACAGACGTCGCACACCAGCAGCCCGGAGAGCCACGACCGCCGGCGGTTCGACCACACCGTCCGACGGCCGGGCGCGCTCAGCATCGCCCGGATGTTCGCCCGGTCCTGCGGCGAGAGCAGCGGCGAGGTGAGCAGCACCCGACGCCAGCCGGGGCGGGTCAGCCGCCGCTCCGGGTCCTGCTCGTGCGCCCACCGCATCAGCGACGCCAAGCTCTCGCCGGCGAGCAGGCCGTCGCGGACCCGCTCGATGATCGCCAGGCGCTTCGGGTCCGGCACCGGCCGGCCGTCCTCGAACCGGACCACGCCATAGGGCAGCCGCCCCACCCACTCGCCCCGCTCCCGCTTCGCTCGCAGGGCTCGCTTCACGCGCCGGGACGTGTCGTCCGAGGACTTCTTGGTGACCGCGGCGATGATGCGCGCCTTGAACTGGCCGTCGTCGGATGTCAGGTCCAGGTCGCCGGTCGCGGTCGCGAAGTTGCGGAACCGCTTCGCGTCGCACAGGTCAATCAGTTCCTCTAGCTGGCGAGGCAGGCGGAGCAGGCGATCCTGGTTGTACGCGACGATCGCCGCGACCTCGCCGGACTTGACCCGCTCCAACATCGCCTCGTACGCGGGCCGGCGCTCCCCCGTCCACGCGGAGCGGTCCCGGTCCTCGTAGAGCACGATCGGCAGGTCGGGCCAGCGGTCGCGCGCGATGGACGCGTTGTCCTCGCGTTGGAGTTCAGGGCTCGCCGCGATCCCCAGCGGGTCTTTCGAGATGCGGGTGTACGACGCGAGGTGAGGCACCGGCAAGCGCGGGTCGGTCCACAGGTGATCGTGGGTGCGCATCGGGGCGCGAGAATAGCCCGCAAACGTAACTAGACCTCCGGCTGGTTACGCTTGCGGGCTATAACTCGCGTGCCTCCCGCGGTGTGATCGCGGCGAGTCAGAGACGCGTCAGAGGCGCGTCAGAGGCGTGTCAGAGGAAGAGGCAGGGCCAGGTCTTCTCTCCGACGATGCCATCGACCTTCAGGCCGAAGAACTTCTGCACGTTCCGCACCGCGCTGTCCGTCGCGCGGCCGAACACACCGTCCGGGCCCTTCGGGCCGACGTACTGACCGGCCTTCGAGACGAGCAGGACCTGCAGCGACTTCACGTCGCCGCCCTTGTCACCGTGCCGGAGGACCGGAAGCTTCACCATGCAGGTGCCTCCCTTCTGGAGCGTGCGCGGCGGGGGTGCCGCGAGGGGTCCGGGAAGCCACGGGCTCGTGTCCTCCGCGGCCTTCGCCGTGGGGAGGATCGACACGTGGATGTGGCTCAGGTGCTTGTTCCCGCCCGCGTAGGGACGCCACGTCCACGCGGGCACGCCACCGGACGCGTACGACGAGAACATCTGCCCCTCGTAGATGACGTACTTGATGCGCGGGTCACGCGAGATGCGCAGCGTCTCCGCGAGCGACCAGGCGTCGCGACCCGTGTCACGCGTGTCGCCGTCGAGGTCTTCGTCGATGTCGATGGCGCGCACGATCCCGTTGGCGTCCGGGTTGTGGTCCGACCTTCGGGTGGCGTGACGGGCGTCCCCGATCCAGCCGTCCGACGTCTTGTCCCGGTTCGGCCAGCGGGCGTTCACCTCGTCCCGCAGGCGGACGAGGCTCGGGGCCAGCCGAGCCACGACCTTCACTCCGACGTCGGCGTGTGGGCGGCGGCGGTCCCGGTGCCCAGCACGGCGGCCACCAGGGCCACCAGCACGCCGGCACGCGAGTCGTCCACGAGCCCGTAGGTGCCCACGAGGGCCACCACGGCCACGACGACGCGGTACAGCCACGCGCGCCGGGCCGCGTTCAGCCATGGGAACACCGGGTGCACGGTCTCTTCCATGATGCTCTCCTTTGATTGGTGGTTCGATGGGGCGAGGACTAGCCGACCTTGCGTTCAAGGGTTCCGATGCGGGTGTTGTGCTCCGCGAGTTGCGCGCCGTGCTCTTCGATCACTTGGTCGAGCTTCTGGTCGATCTTGTCCACCTTCTGCACGAGCGGCAGTTCGTCAGGTGCGCGGTGGTTCACCGCTCGGCTGATCTCGTCCACCTTGCTCTCGGTCCTGTTCGTCTTCCGCGCTAAGGACCGCCAGTGCGCCAACGCGGCGATCGTCGGTGGCACTGAACTGATCGCGGCCGCGAGCACGTGCGACGCGTCCATCAAGCAACTCCAATCAGTCGCCGCAGACCTTCAGCGATGGTCTGCGGATCGTCGGGGGTCAGGTCCGCGATTTGCGCGGACTCCAAGGTGAGAACCTGGTCGAAATACGCACGCAGGTTCGGGTAGCGCAGGGCCTCGCGCCAGTCCCCACTGCGGAGGGCCGCGTTGCGCACATCTCGCTCCGACTGCTGCCGGGCGAGTTCGGCTTCCATCTGCTCCCGCGGCACATCGATCGACCGCCACAGCGTCGGGATGCCGGCCATCTGCAGAAGCTGCCGGTTCGCCGCGGCGGGGTCGCGCTGGCGAAGTTCGTTCTGGACCTCGTTGAGCCCGAGCGGTGCGGTCAGCAGCCCCGCGCGCGGGATCACGTTCTCGATCAGCGTCGGCAGGAACCCCGGCCGCACCGGCTCCATCCGGTCCGTGTCCGGGTTGTAACGCATCGTCGGATACGCGTCCGCCTGCCCCTGGCGCACCCCCACCGATTCGAGCGCGGTTTGGATCAGCGGGTTCGTCGCGCCGAGCCAACCGGCGATCGAGAACATGTCGCTGATGTCCCCAAACGGATCGAACGGCCGCAGAGGGATCATCGTCTTCTTGCCGTCGCCCCCACCGAACGGCAGAGGCAGATAGCCAAGGAACTCGTCGGGCAGCGCGCCCAGGCGCTCTTTCTCCGCCGCAGCGAGCTTGGACACGATCGCGGCACGCACCGGGTGATCGAGCGGATACCGCATGACGAACCGCATCGCGTGCCCCATGAAGCTGTAGAAGGGAATGATCGTGCGGATCGCCTGGCGCTCGATCGGCGTGAACGCGGTGTAGTCCACGATGACGCGGTTGACTTGCTCGATCGCGCCGAGGGCAGCCTGCTCGGCCGTCTTACCCCGCTTGATGAGCTTGTCGTACTCGTCCATGTAGATCATGGCGCGGTAGATGTTGTCGCCCAGGCTTTGCAGCCTCGTGGACTTCTCGACCACGCCGTCCAGGGCGGACTTGCCGCGCCGGATAGCGTTCGCCGCGGCGCTCTCATAGAACACCTTCGCGGCGTTGTGACCGGCGACGAACTTCGCGAAGTTGTGCGGCTTCAGCCACGAGTTCCGGTTGACTGTCGGCAGGACCGGGTTGTCGCTGAGGATCAGCGCCTTCAGCCGCTCGTCCGGAATCAGGCGCGGATCGCGCAGCCATTCGCGTGCCTGCGACCAGTACTTGAACGGTCCCGGTCCCGCCTCGGCCAGCGTCGCCACCGCGTTCGACAGGAAGTTGTTGACGATCACCGACGGGCTCAAGCCGATCACGTTGTAGCGGAACACGTCGGTGAACGGTTCGAGCGTACGCGCGATCATCGACGGCGGCTTCGTGAGCCGCTGAAGGTTGTCCGCGACCGCGATCGGCAGATACCACGTGTCCTGCCGGTACTTGTCGAGGCGCACGCCACCCCACGAGTAGCCAGCTTCGTCCGGGTTGAACCTGCGGAACCGCTGCCGGATGATCTCTTGCAGGTGCCCCTCGAAATCCAGCGTCGGGTCCATCTGCGCCCGCATGCGCGCAAACGGCGCAAGCTCCTGACGAAGCTGCGCTTCCGGCTTCCCTGCCGCGTCGATCACGTGCTCCACGAACCGCTCGCGGTACATCTGCTGCAACAGTTCGCCCGCTTGGTGAGTGAGCGCGAGTTGCAGGTCGTTCACCGACGGCGACAGGTCGAGGGCGCGTTCCTTGCCCTGCGACGGTGACACCGGGATCGGGTTGATGTTGCCGGTCTGCGCCGAGGTCGCACGCGCCGGACTCACCTTGTGGACGAAGATCGGGTCGTGGCCAGCGGCCCGCAAGTCCTGCCAGGTCTGCTTCACCTCGGACTCGACGGTGCGCAGATACGACTCGATGTCCGCGGGGTCCATGCCAGGGAACACCGCCCGCCACCGACGCTCCTGGATCGCGGTGACGATCTGAGCGGCCTCGTCCGCGGACATGCCCGGCTTGATCGCGACGTTCTCGATCCGCCGCCGCATCTCGTCGGCGAGGAGCGCGTCGAACCGAGCCGGCGGCGTCCTCGCGATCGCGTCCTGAAGCGCTTTCTCCTGGGCCTGAAGGCGCTTGTCGGTCGCCTTCTTACCCACCTTCATGTCGAACTCCATGCGCCGCGACGCCGAGCGGATGTCGTCGCGGAGTCCCGGCCACAGGTTGTCAGGGAAGTGCGGCGGCTTGCGCGAGTAGAGGTTCTTCAGCGCCGCGGTGACTTCGTTGCGCCGACCGCCCGCGACGGCCTTCTTCAGGATCGCGACCTGGGGGTCCTTGCGGGCGCCGTTCTTGTCGAGGATGTCGATGATCTCGGTGAGGGTGCGCCGCGGCGTAAGGGTTTGCTGCTGCTGGGCGATCGCCAAGGCGTCATCGAACGCGGCCCGGACGCCGACCCAGTTACCGCGGGAGCGGTGCAGCGACGCGAGCGCGGAGCGGATGTTGTCGATCGGGATGCCGTACGCGTCGAGCACGTGCATCATCGCTCGCGCCACATGTGAGCGACCCGTGTGCGTGGGCTCGTTGAACAGGTCATCGACCATCGCCCGCATCTGATCGACGGTCAGCGTGCCCGAGGGGTTGATGTACTCGTTGCGGGCCGCGATCAACCGGCGGGTCGTGTTCACGCGTGCCTCACGCGCCCGCAACTGGCGGGCGACGTGCAGCGGATAGATTTCGCCCTGGTACTCGCCCAGGATGCCGCGGTTGACAGCCTCCCGGCCGATGTCGTCCACGATCTCGCGGTAGTCCGCGACGAACGACGGGTCGTACTTCGCGGTGTCGCCACGCGCGAAGTCCTCGGCCACCTGAGCACGCCACGCGGCGCCGGCCTCGGACTCGTCCAGCAGTTGCGGGTACGTCTTCGCGTGCCGCTCGAACATCTGCTGGATGCGCGGCAGGAACGCCTCGATCTCATCCGCGGGCGTCGCGAACCCCTGGGCGAGCGCCTTGTAGCGCGCTTCGAGCTGCCCCCGGTACCGCATGATGTCCCGCGACGTACGGCCGAACGCGGCGTCGAGGGTCTGGCCGAGCCGCGTGTTGGCGCGCACCTCGTCGGCCAGGGTGCCCAGCCGGGTCCGGGCCAGGGTCGGCTGGCCGGTGGCCGGGTCGATCACCGCCCGGTTCGTCAACATCCCGGTCAGCGGCCTCGGCCGACGACCCGCCTGCTCCGCGGCCTCGGTGAGCAGCCGTCCGGTGCGGGTCGCCGCCGCCGCCCTGTTCGCGAACGGGAGCACATCGAGGAACGTCTGCACCGGGTGGGTGATGAGTTCCCGCAGGCCGGTGGTGCCCTGCATGATGTTCCCGAGCGTGTACGCGCCGGGCAGCAGCCGGACGCCGGGCGCCGTGAGGATCGCCGCCAGCGGGTTCATGCCCTGCCCCTGCGCCTCGGCCATGTGCTCCCCGATCCGGGGCAGCGCCATCACCTCCTGGAACGCCGCCACCGGCAGGCGCGGGATCGAGCGCAGGATGTCCCGGATGTCGCCCCGGATGTTGCCGAGGACGTTCAAGGGGTCGCGCTCGGGCGCGGGCGTCTGAGGCTCGCCGGTGGCCGCCGTGGTGGCCGCGAGGATCGTCTGGCGGCGGGTGAGCGGCGGCGCCCCTCGGGCCACCCGGCCGGCGTCGAGGCGGATCAGCGACTCGCGCACCGGTTCCGGAAGCTGCGCGACGAACGGAGACAGCTCCCGGTACTTGTTGGTGAGCGAGGTGAGGTGGTCGCGGTAGCGCGGGTCGATCGGCGGCGCGTGGAACTGGCCGCCCGGCACGAACGGCGACACGACGGGCGCGGGCACGTACCGCACCAGGTCACCTGGCGTCGGCGGCGTGGGGATCGTCAGCCCGAAGATGTCGCTCATCGTCTAGCTCAGCGGAACTGCTCGCTCAGCGGAACTGCTCGGCCCACGCGGTCGGATCGACGGCCTGGCCTGGGGGTGCCGTGGGGTACGCGACGACACCGGGTGCCGCGATCTGGAACCCGCCGGGGCCGCCCACCGCAGTGACGCCGGCAGTGGTGCCGACCGGCGTCGCGTTCATGATCGACGTCATGTCCATCGCCGGGATGCCCTCGCTGTTGACCTCCGTCTGGTAGCCGTAGAGCCCCGGCACCGCGAGCATCTGCTGGATCAGGTACGCCTGCCGCGTCGCGTTGTCGAGCGGCACCTGCTGCGCCTCCTGGATCGCCAAGGCCCGCTCGTTCGGGTCCTGAATCTGCTGCGCGGTTTGCAGCATCGACTGCGAGAGTTGCTGTGCGTACTGGTCGGACGCCGTGAACGCACGTTCGAGCATCGGCTGCATCCACGCCTGCGCCGCGGCGTACATCGCCATGCGCCCCCGTTCCTCTTCCTGCATGGCGGCGTCCTCCAGGATGACGCCAGGCAGGACTTGGGTGCGAAGCTGCGTCGCGAAGTCCTTGATCTCCTTGCGCCCCAGGTCCATGGCGCCCAACTGGAACTGCATGAGCATCTGCTCACGCACCTGGGGCGACACCTGGTACTGGTCGAAGACCTTGTTGAACTCCTCGATCTGCTTCGTGAGTTCCTTCTGCGCCTCCTCTTCCTTGGAGCCGCGGCCGGTGAGCAGACCGTGCGCGAAGCCGGTGAGACCGCCGACCACGGCCCCGACGCCGGTACCGATGCCGGGCACGAACGAGCCCACGCCAGCACCGGTCCCGGCCCCGACGAACGCGTTGCGGATCGCGTCGTCCAGGGTGCCCGAGCGGGGGCCGACCGCCGACTCGAACATGCTGCCGGCGAACTGGCCGGCGAGCGGGTAGCCGATGCCCCGCGCGAGCCCGCGCACGCCACCGACTCGGCCGAGCAGCCCCCGGAGCCCACCGGCCCCACCACCGGCACCCGCTGCACCCGCGGCACCGGCAGCGCCACCCCCACCGGCAGCCCCTCCCCCACCGGCGGCGCCACCAGCAGTGAGCCCCCAGGCGAACGGGTTCACCCCGCCGCCGCCGCCAGCCGCGCCGGCCGCCGTCCTGACGCCCCCGGCGCCGAATGCCAGTGGGTTCACGGCGCCCGCGCCACCGGCTGCCGGTGACGCGGCACCCGCGGCACTGAGGCCGAACGCCAGTGGGTTCACGGCTGCCGCGGGCGCGGCCGCCGCGGCGCCAGCCGCTCCGCCCACCGGGACCGTGGTGACCGACACCTGCGGCGCCACGGCCATCGCCGGTCCGGAGAGCCCGCCCGAAGCCCCCAGGGCCCGCTGGACGGCAGCGGCCCGAGCCGCCTGCTGGGCCGCCTGTGTGGCGCTCTGCTGGGCCGCCTGCGTGGCGCTGCCCGCCGCCCCGGCACCGGCTGACGTCGAGGCGGCGGTGGTGCCCGCCCGAGACGACTGCTGGGCCAACTGGGACGCCAACTGGGCGGCGGCCGCCCGCTGGCCGGGCGTCGTCGCGACCTGCGGGGGCACGAAGCTGGGGGTGCGCACCGCGGCGGGCGCGAGAGGTGCCGGGGCGCGCCCGGCCACGGTGGGCACGGCCGTGCTGACGAACGGCGGGGTGCGAAGCCCGACGAGCGCCGACAGCGGCGACGCAGGTGCAGCCGGGGCAGAGCCGAGGAACCCGGTGTACGGGGGCGCGATGAAGCGCTGGGCCGGCGGCTGCGAGATCAGCCACATCGGGACCATCGGCGGGATGCGGAGCGGAGCAGGCGGCATCGCGTTCTCCTAGAGCCTGAAGAGCTGGGAGTAACCCGAGAGGAGTTGGTTGAAGTAGTTGTTCGTGAGGGACGTGCGCTGCGAAGAGATGCTTGCCAGCGCGGCATTCCGCTGCGCGGCGGCGCTGGACACCGCAGCGTCACGTGCCGCGGCAGCCTTCTGCTTGGCGAGCGCGGCCTGGGCAGCGGCCTGCGCAGCCTGGATGCCATAGGTCTTGGCCAGCGAGTCGAACATCTTCAGGTCGATGCCGTAGATGCGCCGCTGGTGCTCGTAGGCCCGCTTGGCCCTGGCGCCCTCGGTCTTCAGTGCTTGGCGGGTCGTGTCGAGCGCGAGTCGATTCTGCGCGAGCCCGATGTCCCGACGCTCACGGACGTCGCCGAAGCGGTCGATCGTGCCGGCCGCGGTGCGGGCACCACGTGCGATCGCGTCCGACGCGACGTCGCGCATCCCGACGTCGTACTGGAAGTTGACGTTGCGGTTGTCGAGGGCGAAACCGCGATCCGCGAGAACCCACCGTTGCAGGATGTCGGTGTTCGCGATGCCCCAGTTCCAGAAAGCATTCTGGTAGTCGGCCAGGGCGCGCTCGCGACCGAGCGTGACGTTGCGGTACTTCTCCTGGTCGCGCAGCAGGTTCCCGTAGTAGAGGTCCTGGTCGATCCCCTGGATCGTCAGGCCGTAGTCCCGGTTCGCGGCCTTGGCGACGGCCCCATAGAGCCCGGCGGCCGCGGCCCTTTGCGCGTTGAGGGAGCGGAGCGCTTGGTTGTAGTTGAGCTCCGCGATCCCCATGGAACCTTGGAGCCAGTTCAGCGCGGCCTGCTGCTGCGGCGAGAGGACCGGGGTCGTGTACGTCTTGCCGCCGATGTACGCGACCCACTCGCCGCCACCGCTCACGGGCTTCGGCTTGCCGCCGCTGACGTACCGCTCAAGCTCATCCCAGGTGGCCCAGCCGCCGCCACCGCTGCCGGTCCCGAGGGGCATGGTCCGATCCTATCTGCCCTGATGGTTTCGCTCTATGACCCCGCGCCACAAGGGTTCAATCCCAGTACTCCGGGAGCGCGAGCCACTCCGGCATGTAGCCGTTCGGGGTGGGGATGATCTCCCGGTTCTCGGCCAGGTAGTCGGGGTTGTGAATGAAGCCGTCGCGCTTCTCGACGTAGAGTTGGTACGCCTCCTGCCAACGCGGGTCGCGATCGCGACGGAGCGCCTTGGATTCGACGTAATCCACGATCGCGTCGTACCAGACGTGAGGCACGTCCGCGTCCTCGGAACTGTCGAATGGGATCGACAGTTCGTCGGGCACGCGGCAGTAGAGGATGCTAAGTTCCGCGTTCGAGTCGTTGGGTGCCGGGTAGAGCTTGATGACCGCGCTGGGCGAGAACCCGATGACGGTGAACCAGTTCGGCATGTACGACTGCTGGTTCTGCCACTGACCCCACACCTGATCCATGCCCTCGTAGTGCCGCGGCGTGAGGGGGATGTCGCGGCCGTCGCCGGGCCGGTAGTACGCGTGCTCCACCGCGATCAGGTTGGTGGGCAGCGCGTACTCTGACGTGCCAGCGACGAGGGGGATCGTGTCGGTGGCCTTGAGGTAGCGGGTGGCGCGCCCGAGGTCACGGGCAGCCTCGTTGATCCAGCGGACCAGCATGTCGTCGGTCCACTGGGCAGCGGTGGGCTCATCGAGCATGTCGCGAATCTGCGTGACGAGTTCGCCCGCGGTGGGCATGGCGGCGGCCTCCTAGAACTGCACGGGGGGACGAGGACCGAAAGCGACGACGGTGAGGGTTCGTTGGATGTTGGACGACGCGTTGAACAGGATGCTGGCGGTGCCGGAAATGTGGGTGACGGCGACGCCGATCGGCACCACCATGTCGGCCTCGGGCACGATCCACGCCCAGCCGTCAGCGAATATGCGAGTTTTGAAATCGATGTCCGCGACGCGGCCGGCTACACGGGAGCCGTAGTAAATCTCGACCAGCCAACGCTCGTTGCTGGCGACCGTACCTTGGCTGCTGACCTGCGCGGCGAGGTGGACGCCGTAGAGAGTGCCGCCCTTCAGAGGCACGTCGTGGATCGCCATGTCGGTGATCGACGTGGCGGAATAGGCGGCCGAGTTGGTGTCCCAGCGACGGTGGGCGACGGCGCGTGACTCCTCAACGCGTTCGAGGAGATCACGCTCCCACTCCTGCATGAACGTGACCAGGCGATCGACGTAGCTGAGGAGTTCGGCGTTGTCGGCGTCGCGTGGCGGGCGCGGCAGGTTCAGCGGCTGGCGTGGCCGGCGGCCGTGGCGGTCGCGGTAGCCGATCGGCATCGTCAGGCCCCGTGCCGCGGCGTCCGCTGCCGCGACTTGATACCGAGCCTCAGGTTGTGAATCTTCGGGGCTCGACCGCTGCCAACGCTGGCGGCTTCGGCGACGATGCGCACCTGCACGTACTCCGCGACGAAGTTCGGAGTGACATCCGCGCGGAGGAGCTGTGGCCCTTCGGTCGTCGCGGTGGTGAGGGTGATCTCCGGCGCCGCGACCTGCGCTCCGGTTTCGTCGCGCCCGGTGAGCGTAACCTTGATCGTCGCTTGCGGATACGGGGTAACCAGCACCTGAACCTCCTGGACCGACACGCGGCGTCCACGCGTCTCAACCAGGGGGTGCGACTGCCACGAGTAGGCGTGGGAGAGGTAGCCCTGCACGCAGCGGTGATACACGGGCGCGGGATCGGTGGAGTTCGCCGTGTGCTTGTACGGGATCAGGTAAAGCTCGTTGTTCGGCGTGACGAGGTAGCAGTTGTACGGGTACCAGTCGTTGAGGTATTGCGGCGAGCGCGCGCGCCAGTACTCCTCGCCGCCGATCCGCCACCACGAATCCGTCGTCGTGTCGTACACGTAGTTGTTCGGCACGTACACGCAGTCGTTCCAGTACGCGAATCGGCCGTAAGACCCGAGCACGGGGTCCGCGCCCTCCACCACGGAGTCGTACGGGTTCCAGAAGAACCCGTCGAGTTGCCGCGACAGCTTGCGCGTCGTGTCGCCGCCGTCGAACACGTGGACACCGGTGCGCGAGCCGTAGACGAAGCCAATCGGCGTGGCGACGCCTTTCGAGGACACGCCGAAGGTCGATTCGATGTGCGGCAGCCGGCGGATCGTGGGGTTGTCGAGGTCACCACGGACGACCGCTCCACCGCCGCGAGCCTTCACGACGAGGAGTTCGTCTGCGGTGGTGACGCCGATGACTTCGATCCGGGCCGGTGTGTCCTCCGCGACCAGCAACGGCTTGTAGCTGGTCATCGCCTTGGTGTTGAAGGTGGTGGAAGTCCACACCTCGCCGATGGGCAGGCCCCAGTCGCTGTACCAGAGAACGTCGCGGGTGTAGTAGACGGCCGCGCTGTTCTGCGCGTTCGGGTTGAACTCTTGGCTTATGCTCGCCCCGACGCCGATTTCGTCCACAAAGACAATGCGCCCCTGGTGCGCGATCATCAGCGTGGGGTTGATCGGCACGTTCGTGACGAAGACATTCGGGTCGTTCGGCAGGCCGGCCTCGTCCTTCTGGTGCCAGGCCCACTCGTTCGTCGGCTTGCTGACTCCAGTTGGGTTGAACTCGCTACCCGCCCACGACATGCCGATCGAACACCCGCGCGACGGCACCCCAGGGTTGCTCGGGAAGTTGTTCACCACCGGCGCGAAGTTTGAGGGGCGGTACGATGTCGAGCCGCCGCCGGGCGGGTCCGGCACCTGCGTGAGCCAGCTCCGCTCGACGCTGAAGTTAGGCCCAGACAGCGGCTCGAAATCCGGGTCCGTCCATTCGTTCTGCTCTGGGCTCGCGGTGTGGCGCACCGACCCGAGCGCGACGACGACCGAGGACACGTAGCTGAGGTCGAACCGCACGCCCTTGCTCGCGATGACCGAGCGGCGCGCGTTCAGGTCTACGTGGGAGACACACAGCGAACCCGCGGGCAGCGACATGAACGCCGGGCTGATCGGCCGCGACCAGCCACGGCAGAACATGAAGTCCAACTTGCGCTGCCACAACGCAATCCCGCGGTACTCGCGCCCGAGGATGTAGGGGCGGTAGCTGTTGTTCTGGCCGTCGGCCCCCGTGTCGTAGTAGAAGCCCCAGAGGATGTGCAGCGACCAGTTCGGCGCGTTCTTGGCGAAGTTACTGCCGAGGTAAAACCGGAACGGAGAAAGCTCCGCGTCGAGCACGTACGCGCCAGGCCGCGTCGGTGGGCGGTACTGGGGGCCGTACCGCTGGTCGGGGATGCCCCCCTCCCAGTGGTCCGCGTCGCTCGGCGGCACGATGGTCGGCAGCGGGACCAGCGCGCCCGTCTTGTCAGCGTGGCACTGCCAGGTGTTCTCAATCGTCGCCGCGCCGTTGACGGGCAGAAAGCCGCGGAGCCCGTCGCCCATCTCGGGCGGGCTGCTGGAGTTGTCGGACGCGTGCATGTCCGACCAGATGCCGGGGCTGAAGTCCGCGATCTCGATGTAGTCCTCAGGGTCGGCCATCTACGCGTTCCTGTGCTGGATACGGAGTTCGAGGTTGTGGAGTTCGGCGCGCAGGGCCTCGATCTCGCCCAACTGCACCTCAACATCGGCGGTGAGCGAGTAGGTCGAGTGCCGGACGTGCTCGCGGCGCTCGGTGATCGACAGGTGCGTGGTCGCCTGCCACGCCTGCGCCTGCGTGCGGGTGATCGCAGCGCGGGTGTCGCCCAGTTCGCGGAGTCGCTGGGCAAGCTCGTCCGTGAGCCTCGTGTGCTGATTCAGCAGGTCGTCCATCGGTGCGCTCGGTGTGCTGCCGCCGTGGCCGCCCCACGCCCCGAGGAGCGGGCCACGGCGGCAGTTCTCGGGCCGCTCAGCGGCCGCCGATCCGGGTGGTGCGGGGCGCGTCCGCCGTCACGGGGGGCTCGTCCGCGGGCGGCTCGGGGATGTCGTCGCGCGCCGCGTTCCGCTCAGCCTGCGTCTCGCCGGGCGGGTCTGGCAGCGACACCTCGGTGGGCTCGACGTCGGCCGGCGGCGGAGGCAGGTCCGGGGCGGGCACGGTGCCGGGCGCGCCGGTCGTCTGGGCGACCAGCATCCGCGACAGCCGGTCCACCTGAGCCTGCAACGCGGCGATCTGGGCCTCCATGCCCGCGCGCTCCACCGCGTCGGACTGGGCGGCGGACGGCGCCGCGCCGGCCAGGGTGCCGTCCGGGTCGTCCAGCACCATGTACACGCGGTTGCCGTCGAGGTCGTAGCACTCGAACTTGGGGCGGATGCGCTCCCAGTCCTCGGGGCCCATGAGGCCGCCGTAGAAGCCCCAGAGGGTGCGGCAGCGCCGCCACTCGAACTCGCGCGACTTGTCCTTGCCGACGTCGCGCGCCGCGGGGTTGCCGAAGTACACGTACGCGTACTCGGCGGGCAGGATGCGCTCTTGGCCGGGCTCGATCGTGACGTCGCCCTTCTCGTCGTGGCGGAGCACGAGGGGGCGTTCGCCGACGTTGCGGATGCGGAGCAGGTCCATGTGCAGTTCCTCTACGTGTGGATGTGGGAACGGCCCGCCCGCGGGGAGAGCGAGCGGGCCGTCCGTGTGGTTGCTCGGGTCGTGAGACGCGAGAGCGGGCGCGGGTCAGGAGCGGGTCAGGAGCGGGTCAGACCCGCATGACCCACACGGGAACGAGGTCGCCCTGCGAGCCGTCGTCGGCCAGGGCCCGGCCGACGAGGGTCCCCACGACGTCGGAGGCGTCCACCGTCTCGCTGGCCACCCGGCCGTTGGCGTCGTAGGTGACCCACGAGCCGCCGGTGACCGAGCCGTCGCCCTGCGCGAGAGCGAAGCCCAGCACGACGACCTCCACGAGGTCACCGGCAGCGGCGGCCGCGTTGCGGGCGACGCCGATCACCGTCTGGGGGGCGTCGGTGCCGGCCTCAGCGACGCCGACCGTGGGCGGCGAGGTCTGCGACGCGTTCGCGAGCCGGACCACGTGCCCCTTCTGGATCGCCTCGTCCGCGATGAACGTGAAGACGACCTGGCCGAGCGGCAGTTCGCCGCCCGCGTCGTCCATGCCGGTCCGGTAGTCGCTGACGGAGGTGTAGACGACACCGGGGTTGGTGATGGTCTGTGCACCAGCCATGTGCGTGTTCGCTTTCTCGTGTCGCGGTGGGCTCGGGCTAGAAGGTGAGGTTCGTGAACGCGGCCTGGGCGCGGGAGTTCATGCACATGAGGTTCCCGGCCCACAGCAGCGTGGAGACGAACGCGTCCTGGTTGGTCGGCTGCTCGAAATCGCGCAGGTAGAAGTCCGCGCGCGGGCTCACCGCCAGGGCCAGGTAGTTCTCGTTGAGGGCGACGAGGTACTTGTCGGGGCAGTTGTCGTCGCGGACGACCGGCACGTTCTCGAACAGCAGGTTCGTGAAGCCGGCCTGCGCCAGCACCTCGTCGTGGCCGCCGGGCTCGCGGTTATAGTGGACGCCGTAGCCGGTGGACACGTCGAGGTTCAGCGCGTAGATCGCGTTGTAGGCGTCGCCGTTGCCGAACCAGATGGTCGGGTGGCTCGCGCCGTAAGTCGCGTCGCCGAACAGGCCCCGCATGAGCGCGAAGCTGAGCGTCGTGGACGACGAGTCGAGGGTGGCCTGCCACCACGGGTTCGCGGTCCGCGAGATGCCACCGTAGGTGTTCGTGGCGGACAGGATGACCCCCAGGCCGTCGATGTCCTTCGGGTCGGTGCCGTTCGACCAGATGCCCGCGGCCAGGTTCTCGCCCATCTCCATGTACATCTGCTGGCCGAGCATGTTGATGATGTTCGCGATGGCCAGCGGCGAGTCGGTCTTGATGAGCGTCAGGCCGTCGATGGCGAAGCTGACGTAGTGCTGCTTCCACTCGACGTACGCGTTGCGCACCGTGTCCTGCGGCGCGGTGGTCAGCAGATCGAACCCGCGGTAGGTGCCGCCGGTGTTGAACCGCTTGTACAGCAGCGGCATTTCGATCTGCGTGCCACCCTGGATGACGCGCTTGTTGCCGCGGATCAGGCGGTAGAGCAGCGCGTTGTTCTTGGTGTAGACGTTGTCCGTGATCTGCGGCAGGATGTACTGCCGAGCGATCGACGTCAGGGTGTCTGCTCCGATGGCAGGCATTCGCGGTTAGCCCTTCTTGTCAGTGGTTCGATGGGGAGAGCGGGGCGTCATCGCGTGAAGCGGGTGGGTCTATGAGGCGGCAAGCGCCTGCTCGATTTCCCGCGCCATCGCCATGATGCGATCGTGCTCGCTCATGGACTTCACGGTCGCGGGAGGGGGCGCGACAGCACCCGAAGGCGCGGTCGCGAGCGACGCGGCCCGAGCCTTCTTCGCGGCCACCTTGCGGTCCTCCTCGGACTGCGCCGGCTCAGGCTGCGAGGGGGTCGCGCCCGCCGTCGGCGTGGCCTTGTTCTGTCGTGCCGCGATCACCTTCTCATGCAGGTTCGGGTGCTGGGTCAGCGCGAAGTCCAGCGCGGCCTCGGTGACCTTCCGCATGTCGGGGTACTGCAACAGCGCCCCGGTCACGGGGTTGCGCACCGCGTACTGCTGCATGAAGATCGGGATGACCTCGGCCTGCACCGCCGTCGCCATGAGCGCTTCCGCCTCCTCGGCGGTCAGGCCGCGGGTCTGCGCGTACTCGTGCTGCGCAGCGGCGATCTCGCGGTTCAGCGCGGAGAGTTCCGCGTTCGCCTGCGCCTGGTACTGCGGATCGACGCCGCCCTGCTGCTGCTGGGCTTCCAGCGTGGCAACCTTGTCGCGCAGTTCGCTGATGAGCTTCGCGACGTCGGGGTCCACATCGAGGTTCGAGAGGTCCGCGTCGCGCTGGCTCTTGTCCTGCTGGTTCCTCCACGCGACGAACTGGTCATAGTCCGCACGCGGGATCACGACCGCCTGCCCGGACTCGATCATCCCGATCGCGTCACGGGTCTGCTGAGGCAGGTTCTCGGCCCACGCCATCAGCGACAGGGCGCGCTCGACGTAGGCATCGGGGATCACCGCCTGCGCCGGCTGGCCGGTGGCCGGATCGGTGTAGCGGTACACGTAGCCCGACGTGTCACCGGTGGCCGAGGTCCCACCGGCCTGAGTGGACTGGTCGTCGGCCTGGGTGGGCTGGCCACCGGCCTGAGCGTCGGGCGACGGCGCGGCCTCCGCACCCTCCTCGCTGGCCGCGCCGTCGCCCTGCTGCCCACCGGACGCGGGGCCGTCCTCCGCGTCGGCCGGGAGCGAGCCCTGCTCGGTCGAGGCAGCGTCGGCCGTGGGAGGAGCCACGGCCGACGCCGCCGGGTCGCCGGAGCCAGCCCCGTTGGCCTCCGACGTGGAAGGCTCCGGCCACCCCCCAGGCGGCGGGGTGTCGCCGTCGAGCGGCGCGGCAGACCCCTTCGCGCGCCGCTCGAACTCCGCGAGCACCGCCGCGCCGAAGTCGTCGGGCGGGGTGAGGTCGTCGGACTGGTCCGGGCTGGGGGTCGTCATCGGGGGGCTCCTGGGGCGTTGGGGAGACGGGTCGTCGAGGTCAAGGTCAGGTTCCGGGCGCGGTCAGCACCCGACGCATCTCGTCCGGGTTCGCCGGGCCGGGGGCGGTCTGCACGCCGGGGACGCCAGCGCCGAGGGCCGAGGGCGGCGGCGCCGCAGCACCGCCGCCGCCCAACGGCAGGCCGAGCGCCGCGTTCCCCTGCGGGTTCGCGCGGCTCGGCGGGAGGATGCCGGCCTGCTGCATCAGGCGCTCCGGCGACCTGATCTCTCCGATGACCATCGTCTCCAACTGGATCAAGAACGGCAGGTTCGCGTCAGGGAGGCCCTTCATGGTCGCGATCTGCTTCATGAGGACTTCCAGCGCGCCCGCGTAGGTGTCGTTGGAGGCGGCCATCGCGGAGAGCTACTTCGAGCCGAAGCTGATCTCGGTCGGGTTGGACGGCCCGCGCTCCTTGGCCAGCGGGTTCGTCCCGTACTTCGTACCGATCGTGTGGCCGAGCTTCTTGATCGGCGCGTTGCCGGACTTGGTGACCTTCGGGTCGGGCATCTCCGAGAGCCTTTCGCTCGGTGGCGGGGAGTCACGGACAATGTACCGGACAGGCCCGCCGCAGGGAAGCAACCCGGTCAGGACGTGACAGCCTCGATGGCGGCGAGCAGGTACGGGCGAACGACAGCGGCGACGCGAGTGGTGCCGAGCCCCTTGCCGACCTTGCCGTTGAGTTCGATCACGCCGGGGCCGTACACGTGATTGCCGTCGTAGTAGACGTCGAAGTCGTCGGTGTCGGTGAGCCCCGGAACGTCGAGGTCCACCACCGCGTCGAAGTGGCCGTCGGCGTCCGCGAGCATCAGCGCGTTCGTCGCCTGACGACGCTCCTCGGCATCGCCGGACTCGTGCTCCTGGAAGAGCTTCCCCGGCATGATCGTGGTGGCGAGCACGTAGACGGCGCCGACGTCGCGAGCCATCTGAGCGTACGCGCCCGCGTCCGCGTACACCTGCTCGGGCTCGTCGCCGTCCTCCAAGATGTCGGACCCGCCGCCGCACATGACAAAGATCGTCGGCTCGGCCGGCGTGATGTACGGCGCGACGCGGGTCGCGAACGTGGTCGAAAGCTCGGTCCAGCCCTGGCCGGAGACGGCCCGCAAGACCGCTGGCAGGCCGAGCCCCGCGGTGACGAGCCGCCCCCACGAGTAGCCGAGCAGCAGCCCGTTCCACGGCGGGATCGCGAGGCGCGACTGGCCGTCGAACACGATGCGGCAGGGTCGCGGTCCCCGGATCATGACGTCGGCGGGAGCGTGTAGGTGAGGTTCGCGAGGAGCCGGCGCACCTCCACCGTCGAGCCCGACGCGGCCGACAACTCGACGGTGCAGTTCAACGTCTTGGCCGAGCCCACCGTGTTCGGGGCGATCGAGGCGGAGATCGCCTCGACCGCCGGGTCGGAGTCACCGGGAGCGACGACGACGCGCGCGCTGTAGTTGACCGTGTCGGCGCCGATCGCCTGCAGGTCGGCCTCGAACCGGAACGGACGGCGGTCCGCCGTGTCGTCCCCGACCGCGACGGTCAACTCGGTGATCTCGTCCGCGCTGGCGTAGAGCCGAAAGGTGAAGTCCACGCTGCTGCCGCTCTGGTTGCGCACGTCGCCGCTGACGACGGCGCGCACCGTGGCACCAGCCGGCAGCGCGGGCAACTCCGGTGGGGACGACACCAGCGCTGACTCGGTTGTCGTGTTCACGATGATGGCGCCGAACGGCGGAATCGCCCCGAAGCTACCGATGTAGAGGGTGCTCGCGCCGAGCAGCAGCGGCTCGCCGGCGAGGAGGTCCTTCACCTCCCCGATCGAGGCGGGCGCGTTCGAGACACCGCCCGGCGCCGGGTTCGGGACCGCGGGGGCACCGAGGCTCAGCCACGGCGTCTGGCCATCGCCCACCTTGAAGATGCCGGTGTCGGTCTCCAAGCCGGGCTCGCCGGCGGCCAGCACCGGGTTCTCGGCCGTCCACTCGGCGGCGGTGCCCCGGCGGACAGCGATCAGGTCCTTGCGAGGCATCGCCGCTCAGGGAGTGCCGCCGTCCGCGCCACCGCCGCCACCACCGCCGCCGCTGTCCATGCCGGGGGCCTTCCAGCGGGTGCGGGCCGCGCCGTCCGGGGTGGCGAACTCGTCGCCGGGGCCGTAGCCGGCGATCACCGCGTCGGAGATCGAGTCCAGCGTCCCGTTCGGGTTCGGGTCGCTCTGACGCATGTCCGGGAACGGGATCGTGGAGGGCACGCAGAAGTCCTCGTACGTGTCGCTGCTGTAGTCGGACATGGGTTACCTCTTCTTCGAGTTGGGGTTCATGGCGGCCGCGAATGCCTGCTGCTCCATGACTCGCTGCGCGACCAGCGCGTAGCTGGGCCACTGGATCGCCTTCAGCAGTTCGTAGATGTCGATCGCGCCAAGCTGGAACAGGTGCTTCGCCTCGGCCGCACGCGCCTGCTTGCTGGTGGGAAGCTGACTGCCAGCGTCCGCGACGAGGCTGAAGCGCAGCGGGATGCGGTCGCCGGGCTCGTCCGAGTTCGGGCCGTTGGTGGGCACGTAGAAGTGCCGCGCCCGGAGCGCGAGATGGGCGGGGCGTCCGTCCGGCCCGATGATCGACATGAGCCGGTTCTCCGTGTAGAACTCCGCGATGTTCGCGGCCATCTTCGTGGCGACGCCGCGCAGAGACCGTTCGAGTTCCCTCAACGACGCTCGCACGCGCACGAACGCGGCGTCTTGCACGCTATCGAGCACGCCCTGCGCGTTGCGGCCGGTCGGCGCGAAGCCTCGCACCATCGCGCTCAAGCCCGAGATGGTCTCGATCTTGGACTCGTAGTAGCGCACGAGTTCGACCGACATCTGCGGGTGCGGCTGCGGCGGCGTCAGCCACCCGACCGACTGCAGGGTGCCTTCGAGCCGCTGGCCGGGCCTGTTGGTGTAGCGCCGGTTACGTGACGCGGAGCGCGGGTCTTCCACGAGCACCGGATTGCCCATCAGGTAGATGTTCCGGTTGATGCTCATGAGCACCCAGTTGATGAGCCGCTGAATCGGCGCCAGGAACTCGACCATGCACGGGCCGTACCACTCGCCGGTGTCGAACAGGACCAGGCGGTCGTACGGGTGCGTGCCGTACGCGTTCACCATGCCGGCAGGCGCGTCCATGAGGACCGCGTTGCCGCACACGACGATGCACCGCCAGTCGTCCTCGACGCGGGTGATCTCCGGGTCGTCCGAGTCCGGTTCGAGGATGTAGCCGCGCACCCATGCTTCCAGGACGGTGACGATCGGCGCGTCCGTGGGCTTCGGTGCGTTCGATGTGCCGTTCTTCGCGTACGAGGGGGTCGTCGCAGGCGCGAGCGCGCCCATGGCGACGCGCGGCTGGCGCGGGTTCACCGTGTCGTCCAGCTTGTGCGGTGCCTCGTCGGTGTCCTCGACGTAGAAGCTGCCGCTGATCTTCTTCGCGGCACCGGGCCACGCGCGATCGACGTCGGCCAGCGTCATCTGCTTGGCCTCGATGATGTAGGTCAGGTCCGACATCGACTTCGCGTGAGGGTCCGGGTAGATCGTGAACGGATCGACACGCCGGAACGCGGAGTCCCCGAGCCCTTCCGCGAGCCACGGCTCCCACGTGGTCTTGAAGTACGCGATGCCGTACGTGTAGACGTCCCACAGGGCCTTCGTGATCTCGCCGTCGAGCATGTAGTTCTGGAACGCGGCGTTGATGCACACGTTCATGTCGCGGGCGAGTTGCTCGTAGAAGTCCCAGTAGTCGCTGAACGGCTCGGTGGTGGGGGTCACCTCGATCGTGGGCCGCTGGTCGGTCATCCACGCGGTCGCGGACGCGACGGTGGGCCAGATCGAGGACACCGCCGGCTCCTCCTCCCACGGTGACGCACCGGGGCGGTACTGGCGGTTGTTGAGCACGCGGTAGTTGCGCTTCCACTGCGCCATGACGTTCCGGCGCGCCTCGCGTGCGCGCATGAAGAGTTCGCGCACGAGCGTCGCGATGGACTCCTCGGTGGGGCGGCCGGCGCGCCCGTCGTCGTCAACCGGAGCGTTCGGCTTGGGCCGCGGGCCGAAGGCGACGGTTTCGAGCGCAGCGAGCGTGGAAGCCACGAGCGCATTGTACGTGACAAGTGGCCGATGGTCACGGACGGAAGCGGACAGGTGGCGGGCGACGGGCTCGACCTGCGCCCAGACGCGGAACACCCCCTCCGGGCACACGCCGAGCCGGAGGGGGTGCCGAGACATCCGCTCCTGGTGGGGGGCCAGGACCGCAGACGGGAGACACGACCGCTGCTGGCGCCAGGATAGCAGGTCGGCCGGGGCTGTCAAGCCCGATCTCGGCCTCGTGCGCGGCGCGTTACGCGTGGGGCCGTTCGCACATTACATCGTTACACCGAACACCGTTACACCGAATCGTTGGTTGGCAGCGGCGGCAAACCCACCTTCGAGCGCCGGACGTTCCGCTCGTAGATTCCCTCCCCCGTCGCACCGAAGGCCTCGCGGTCGCCGTACTCCACCGGCACGTAGTTGTGCGGGATGCCGGTCTCCTCGGTGGCCTTCTCTGACGCGGCCTTCAGTTCGTCCTTGAACTGGCGCATGGACGAGATCGGCTTCCCCACCGCCTTGTTGAAGTGCTCGTGCATCATCGGCTTCACCGCGACCGAGAACTTGCGGTGCAGGGGGCTGTGGCCGCAGGCACCGCAGGGCTCGTGCAACCGGTCGCCCCGATGAGTCGAGGTCGTGAGGGCTCGGCACTTCGGGCATCGGTACTCGTAGATCACGGGCTCAACCTTTCTCGCGGGGTGCCCCACGCCTCCCAGGGTGCCTCGTCGGGAGGCTCGGGCTCGGAGGTCGGGATGTCGTGCGGCATGTTGTCGAGCAGGTCGCCGTGGCCCGACGTGAGGACTTCGCGGATGACTTCGCGGCGAGGCAGGCGGTGTTCCAGGACTTCCTCGTACGCGGGCGGGGGTGGCTCGATGTTGTTCACTGTGACAGCGACGGCAAGGGCCATAACGCCGTCGTCGTACTCGCTGCCGTCCGCGTTCGTGTAAGAGCCGCCGTCCTCGGTGGTCACGTAGTCGCGCATCTCCAGCAACGTGATCTTGTCGTGGATCACCAAGCCGTACTTCTGCCCACCGATGCTGACAACCGGCTCGCTCACCGCCCTCTTCAAGTGGGAGATGGCGAGGTGCTTCGTCTGCGCGTTCGTCGCCCAACCCGCGAGGTCTTCACCGGTCGGCTTGCCCTGCATCTTCACCACGTTCGGCATGCTGAAGACGTTCGGGTAGCCGTCCGCGACGATGCAGCCCACGGTCGCGTAACCAGGCCCGGTCTTCTCCGGGGCGAGGAGGGCCTGGTTGTAGAACGCGCCGACCAACTGCATGTCCTTGCCGAAGTTGATCGGATCGACCTTCCGGCGGTACACCGCGACCTGTTCGAGCGTGCGGCGATTGATGACCTGCACGACCGCGTAGTCGCCGGCGGTCGTGTGCGTCGGGTCGCCGCCCGCGATGTACACGCCCCAGTCGCGGTCGGGTGAGGGCTCGGCGAAGATCGTGAACCATCCCATCGGGTCTTCCTCGAACACGACCCGGTTGCCCTTGCGCATCAGGACACCACGCTTGCCGCGGCGGGGCTCGTAGTGCGCGAGGAGGTCTTTCAGCGCGAAGACGTTGCGCCCGGACGAGATGAACGCCTCGTGCGGTGTCGAGGGGTACTCCTGGTGGAACTTGTCCACGTCGCCCTGGCAGCGGTTCTTGATCGCCCACCGTCGCCACAGGAGCCGGTCGTCGGAGACGCCAAGCTGCTCGCGCAGGAAGCGCTCCTCGTCGTCGAGCACGTCGAGCGTGCCGTACTTGCCGCGCTCCTCCTCGGGGATGAAGGCGGCGGTGTACTCGGGGTGCTCGTGCCAGGGGTAGAACACGAACTCGTACTCGCTCTCGCCGCGCATGGCATCGTTGCACACGGTGTGGAAGTAGTTACCGACGCCGTTCGCGGTGGATTCGATGAAGATCGCGTTCAGGCCGAAGGTGGGGATCGACTGGTTGAGCCCGGTCATGAGGGTCTCCGGGTCCGGCCAGAAGGCAACCTCCGACGCGTGCAGAAGCTGGAAGGTGCGCGAACGACCAGCGCCGACGTTCTTCGCGGTGGCGACGTCGATGTCGGAGCCGTTCGTCCAGGCGAGGTGCTTCTGCCCGTTGTAGGTCTCGGTGTGGTACTCGCGCCACGGGTAGGTCTGCCAGTAGCGCTTTGTCATCGCGAGGATCGCCGCGGCGGACTTGTCCTCGTGCGACACGATGAGGCTGTTGAAGTTCTCGAACATCATCGAGAGCACGAACGCGATCGCCTCGATGATGGTGGAGATGCCGATCTGCCGGGCCTTCAGGACGCAGATGCGAATCTGCCCGCGTGTCGCGAGTTGCCTCTCGCAGCGCTTGATGAAGTCGATCTGCGCGTAGTTGATGACGTCGCCCAGGCGGACGATGCGCAGGTCTTTCGTGAGGATGTAAAGCTCCTTGATGAGCGGCAGCAGTTTGATGCGGCGCGCCCGCGTGACAGGCGCGTGGGCACCCACGGACATTTCAGGTCTCTTCGCCGCGCATCGCCGCCATCATCCGCTCGTAGGCAGCTCGGCGCTCGGCCTCCTCGGCGTTGGCATCCGCGCCGCGCATGGAGCGCAGGAACGCGGGCACGACGGCACGGGTGAGGGCGGCGCGCTCCTGGGGTGTCCCAAACTTGATGATGTAGAACGCGTCGTCGATGAGCGCGTTCACCAGCTTGCGCATCCGCTCTTTGATCTCGCTGTCGCCGGCGAGGATTTGCGCGGCGACGTCACCGATCGGGTCAGCCTTCTTGTTCGGCATCGTCGTCGTCTCCGAAGACGTACGCGCGGGACACCTGGTAGAGGTCCGCGATGAGGACGTTGCCGCGGGAGATCATCGCCGCGTCCGTGAGCAGGTGCGCGAACTCGGTGGAGGTCGTGAGGTTCAGCACCGCGGTGGAGCCGCGGACGATCTTGAAGTCCTCGATGCCGGCGATCAGCGTGCCGACGTGCTGGACCGCGACGTCGTTCAGGTCGATCTCGCGCTGCGGGATCAGGTGGTTCTGGTGACGCTTCGGGATCGGCGGGTGCTTGTCCGCCACCGCCGCCTGCCGCAAGCGCGTCCGGCCACGCTTGGCCGCCTCCTCGACGTTGGTGCGCCGGCGGGTCTCGTCACGCATGCCGCGGCTCATCGGGGCTGCACCCCCGCTCCCGGCAGGTCCGGCGGGCCCGGCAGGTCCGGCAGGTCCGGGTTGTAGGTGGCGTCGCGGGCGGCGCCGCGGATGATCTCGGCCACGATGGCGTCCGCGATGTGGGCCGCGGCGGACGCCCGGTCGGGCTCGTCGGGCTCGTCGGCGGCGTGGGGCGTGGTCACGGGTCAGGCTCCGTTGCTGTCGGGGGTGGGGATGTCCAGGCCGTCGGGCCACTCGGGCAGGTCGAACGCGAAGCCGGGCAGGCCGGTGGGGTTCCGGTCAGCGGCGGGCACGAAGGCGGTCTCCTGCCGCTCCGGGCTGATGTAGGCGTCGGTGGGATCGACGTCGAGGTCGTCGGGCTCGGGCGGCAAGGTGTCGGTGGCGACCGCCGCCCGCGCGACCTCGTAGGCGACGTCGCGCGGGGTGGTGGCAGATGCGGGCGCGAGCGCGGTCTGCACCGCCTGACCGATCGCCGTCGCCGTCTTCGCGGCCGCGTCGGTGAGCGCCATCCCGAGCGAACCGTGGGCGCGCGACAGGTGCGAGTCCTGGCTGCGCAGATGCGAGGCGAGAAGGTCGAGGGTGGCCTGCTGCATCTGAGCGGTCTGGACGAGCGCGAGAGCGCAAACCCCTAGGCCCGCAACGAGCACGAGCGACATGGCGAGCGCAAAGGCGGCGGTCATGTCACGGACACTAGCGACAGCCTAGGCGGACAACAAGGGGGGAGTCCCCCTGCGACAGCCGGCACCTGGGGTGGAAATGAAAGG
>ERZ777003.1113-NODE-1113-length-44092-cov-6.106002_pt1 | contig 44092 bp, 42 predicted proteins | sample MGYA00374956_ERZ777003 | MGnify/ENA primary metagenome ERZ777003 (study PRJEB29302, sample SAMN06268252) | bioreactor metagenome | isolation source: Joint BioEnergy Institute, California, USA | place: USA:Joint BioEnergy Institute, California, USA | collected... | reverse complement strand
AGGTGCGGTCCGTGCCGGCGGGCGAGGACGGCCCGAGGGCAGGCGCCCTCGTGTATGCGGCAGCGGGTAAGTGAACGGATTCACTATTGACATCCCCAGGCAGGGCTTCTATAATTGCCCTAGTGTTACAACTTACAACGCACCGGCTCGCCCGGTGCCGCAAAGTGTAACTCTTATCGAGAGCGGCGGAGGGACTGGCCCGATGAAGCCCGGCAACCGGCGTCCGCGATCGCGCATGGACGCAAGGTGCCAATTCCTGCCGGACGCCCGCGGGTAAGGCGTTCGGAGAGATGAGAGGAGGCACAACGATGCGTGTACCTCTTCTCGTGCGGGAAGGGGTTTTTTTCTTGCACGCCCACAACGGTTTCCGCAACGGAAACGCGAAGAATACCGCGACCGTCCCCATGCTGCGGCTCGAGAACGTGGAAAAGACGTACGGCCGCGGCGCCAACCAGGTGCAGGCGCTGCGGGGCGTTTCCCTGGATGTCATGCCGGGCGAGATCTTTGGCATCATTGGCCTCAGCGGCGCGGGGAAAAGCACCCTCATCCGCTGCATCAACCTGCTGGAGCGGCCGCAGGCGGGCCGCGTATTCATCGACGGCGTGGACGTCACCGGCTACAAAGGAGCGTCGCTGCGGGCCGTCCGGCGCCAGATCGGCATGGTGTTCCAGCATTTCAACCTGTTGACCAATAGAACCGCCCTGGCCAACGTGACGTTTCCCATGGAGATCGTCGGGGTGCCCCGCAAAGAGCGGGAAGGGCGGGCACTCGAGCTGCTTGACTTCGTCGGCCTGCGGGAAAAGGCCCGGCGGTATCCGTCGGAGCTCTCGGGCGGGGAGAAGCAGCGGGTCGGCATCGCCCGGGCGCTGGCCACCGAGCCGCGGCTGCTCTTGTGCGACGAACCGACGTCGGCGCTCGACCCCGAGACGACGACATCGTTTCTCAACCTGCTCAAGGACATCAATCGCCGGCTGGGCCTGACCATCGTTATGGTGACGCACCAGATGCACGTCGTGCGGGCTGTGTGCGGCCGCGTTGCCGTGCTCGACCAAGGACGCGTCGCCGAGCTCGGCCCGGTGGCTCAAGTGTTTGGCGCCCCGCAGACGGAAGCGGCGCGGCGCCTGGTCAAGGAGGCGGCCCTCGGTGCTTAACCCGCAAGTGCTCAACATGCTGTGGCCGGCGCTGTGGGAGACGCTTTACATGGTCGCAGGCGCGGCGCTGTTTGGCCACCTCTTTGGTATACCCTTGGGGGTCCTGGTGGTCGTGACGAGCCCGGGCCACATCTTGCCCAATGCGGCGATCCACCGCATCGCGGGGGTCGTCATCAATATCGGCCGGTCCATTCCGTTCATCATCTTGATGGTGGCCATCATTCCCTTTACCCGCTGGGTGGTGGGGACTTCCATCGGCACCACCGCGGCCATCGTGCCGCTTACGGTGGCGGCCGTCCCGTACATCGCGCGCTTGGTCGAGCAGGCCCTCCACGAAGTGGATCTGGGCGTCATCCAAGCCGCGCAAGGCATGGGCGCGACTCCGTGGCAAGTCATCTACAAGGTGCTCTTGCCCGAGAGCTTGCCGTCCCTCGTATTGGGGGTGACCATTACGACCGTCAGCCTCGTCAGCTACTCCGCCATGGCCGGTGCCATCGGCGCCGGAGGATTGGGCGACCTGGCCATCCGCTACGGCTACCAGCGGTTTCGCGGCGACGTGATGCTCTACACCGTCGTCGTCCTGGTGGTGCTGGTGCAGCTGATCCAAATGGCGGGGAACTTCATCGCACGGCGGGTTGACCATCGCCACCCGTCGTCGTAGAGCGCGCCATAAGCGCAACCTCCGCTAACCTGAGGGCGGCGGCTCGCCGGGGGACCGCGGCTTGGCCACAATTCCCGCGGGTGATGGAGGAGGGGAAATCGGAAATTAGACAATACTGGGAGGATTGCGAAGGTGAAGAATTCGTCGTTGCGTTTCGGAGTTGCCCTGCCGCTCATCCTGGCCTTGGCCGCCGGCGCGGGGGCGCAAGCGGCGGTGATAACCGTCGGCGCCACGGCGGTACCCCACGCCGAGATCCTTGAGTTCATCAAGCCGGCGTTGGCGGCGGACGGCATCGAGCTCAACATCGTCGAGTTCGCCGACTACGTCCTGCCCAACCTGGCGCTAGCGGAGGGAGAGCTCGACGCGAACTATTTCCAGCACATCCCGTACCTGGAGACGTTCTCCGCGGATCACGGGCTCGACTTGAGGGTCCTGGTGGGTGTGCACATCGAGCCGATGGGCTTCTACAGCCAGCGCCACGCGACCGTGGACCAGCTGCCGCAGGGAGCGACCGTCGCCATTCCTAACGACGCGACCAACGGCGGCCGGGCACTTCTGCTCCTGCAGGCGGCGGGGCTTATCCGGCTCGCCGAAGGTACGGGCATTACGGCCACGGTCTTTGACATCGTGGACAACCCGCTCGGCCTGCGGCTGCGAGAGCTTGAGGCGCCGCTTCTTCCCCGGGCGCTCGCGGACGTGGACGCGGCGGTCATCAACACCAACTACGCCCTGGAGGCGGGCCTTGTGCCGCTGCGGGACGCCCTTGCCATCGAAGGCGCGGAATCGCCCTACGTGAACGTCGTCGCGGTTCGGGCCGGCGATGAGACGAATCCGGCCCTGCGCAAGCTGGCGGAGGCGTTGACTGCGCCGGCCGTGCGGGACTTCATCGTGGAGAAGTACGCGGGCGCAGTAGTGCCCGTGTTTTAGCAGGCTCGCGGCCCGGCGTCCTGCCGTGCCGCCGGCGGCCGTCGCTTGTTCGCCGGACGTAATCCAATGGCAATAGACACGAGAGGAGGCCGTTTCATGCGTCGTACACTTGTCGTGGTTGTCCTTGTCGCCCTTGTAGCCGCCCTAAGCGGCGTCGCGGGCGCCCAATCCGCGGTGCTTAAGGTCGGAGCCAGCACGCTGCCGCACGCGCCGATCCTGGAGTTTGTGAAGCCTTGGCTGGCGGAACAGGGCATTGAACTCCAGATCATCGAGTTCAGCGACTACGTGCTGCCCAACTTGGCCCTGGGCGAAGGTGACATCGACGCCAACTTTTTCCAGCACATCCCGTACTTGGAGGATTTCGCCGCCAACCATCGCCTGAACCTGACGTGGACGGTGAAGGTGTTCCTCGCTCCCATCGGGATGTACAGCAACAAGATCACCTCCATCGACCAGCTGCAGCGGGGCGCGACCATCGCCATTCCCAACGACGTGACCAACGGCGGCCGGGCCCTGGTCCTGCTGGACCGGGCGGGTCTGATCCAGCTCCGGGAAGGCGTGGAGGGCAACGCGACGGTGTTTGACATCGTCGGCAATCCGCTCAACCTGCGCATCCTCGAGCTTGAGGCGCCGCTTTTGCCGCGGGCGCTGGCCGACGTGGACGCCGCCTTCATCAACCAGACGTACGCCTTGGAGGCGGGCTTCAAGCCGGCCCGGGACGCGATCTTGCTCGAGTCCGGCGACTCTCCGTACGCCAATGTGGTGGCAACCCGGATCGAACTCGCCGGCGATCCGCGCATCCAGAAGCTGGGCGAGGCGCTGACCCGGCCGGAGGTGCGGGACTTCATCCTCGAGTACTTTGAGGGCTCTCTCATCCCGGTGTTCTGAGCCGCCGCAGGAGGGCCTAAGCCAGCGGAGAACAACAAAAGCGGGGGAGGGCGCAAGCGGGTTCGCTTGCGGGCCGAACCCGCTTTTTCCGTTGGGTGCCATACGGGAGCGTCCGGTGGGAGCATACTGGCCCCGGGTCTTAGGCCCGGGACAACACGGAGGTGGCCTGCATGTCGTTCGTGGAAGTCCAGCGGGAAGGCGCCGTCGGCGTCGTCGTTCTCAACAAGCCGCCGGTCAACGCGCTGGACTGGGCGTTTCTGCGGGAGATCGACAGCGCCGTGGCCGGCCTGGAGCGGGACGATGCGGTGCGGGCGGTGCTGTTCCGAAGCGCCGTCCCGGGCATCTTCATCGCCGGCGCGGACATCAAGGCGTTCCAGCAGCCCGAGTCGACCCAGGCGGCCATGGGCGCCTTCAAGGACTGCTTCCAGCGCATCGAGCGGCTGCCGAAGCCGACCATCGCCGCGATCGGCGGCCACGCTCTCGGGGGTGGTTGCGAGTTCACGTTGGTGTGCGACTTCCGTCTCATGGTCGACGACGGCAAGAGCACCATCGGTCTTCCCGAGGTGAGCCTGGGCATCTTTCCGGGCGCCGGCGGCACCCAGCGGCTGCCGCGACTCATCGGGCAGGCGCGGGCCTTGGACATCATCCTCAACGGGCGACGCCTCAAGGCCCAGGAGGCCGCGGCCGCCGGCCTCGTGCACGCGGCGGTGGCGCCCGAGGAGTTTGACAACTATGTGCTCGCGTACGCCCAGCGGCTGGCGAGCGGCCCGACGCGCGCCCTTGCCGCGGCCAAGGCCAACGTGTTGCGGGCGCTGGACGTGCCGCTCGCGGAGGGTCTCAGCCGGGAAGTGAGCGATTTCGTGGAGATTCTTGGCACCCGCGACGCGCAGGAAGGCGTGGCCGCGTTCTTGGAGAAGCGGGCGCCTAACTTCCGGGGCGAGTAGTGGGGCGCAGCCGTTTCCAGAGGACAAAGCCCAGCCAGCCGGCCAAAAGTACACCGCCAGCGGCGGCCAGCCAGCGGGTGTAGCGGGGATCTTCCAGGACGGCTTTGCCCACGAACGAGAAGAGAAGGATCGACGGCAGATCGCCGAGCGCCGTGGCGGCCGCGAAGTGCAGCACGGGGATGCGGGACAAGCCCGCCGCATAGCTCCAAAGGTCGCTCGACGTAAAGGGAATGAGCCGGGCGATAAGCAGGACCGCGAAGCCGTTTTTCCGGCTGAAGGCGTCCACCCGCTTCAGGACTGACTCAGGCAGCAGGCGCCGGATGGCCCGGCGGGCGACCCAGCGGGCGACGGCAAAGGCGGCCATCGCCCCGGCGAGGACGCCGGACAAAGACAAGAGGCTCCCGAGCCACGGCCCAAAGATCATGCCGCTCGCGATGATGAGAAACCAGTTGGGCAACGGCGCGATCAGCGCTTCGACGGTAAACAGGGCGAGGATGACGACAATCGTCCAGGCGCCAAAGCCGCGCAAGTACGCGACGCCTTCCTCGAGCTCGGCTTGCCGGAGAAAACGCGGCACGTCGCGCCACGTTTCGGGCGCAGCCCCAAGGGCGAAGACCATCAGGGCCAAGGCAAGTCCGAGGGCCAAATATACTGCGGGCCGCGGGCGGCGGAAGCCCACCGCGGCCTCACCTCCCCATATGGCCGCTCATCGCGGCGGATCAGGTTGTAGCTTGCCCGCAAACGGAATGGTTTCACAGGGAGGGAGCACCGATGCGCGAGTGGCTTGACAAGGCCCACGCTATCCGTGAGTGGATTGTGGACGTGCGCCGGGACTTGCACCAGTACCCCGAGCTCATGTACCAGGAATACCGCACGAGCCAGGTCATCCGGGAACACCTTGACGCTTTGGGTATCCGCTACCGGCACCCGGTCGCGGAAACCGGCGTCATCGCCCAGGTCGGCACGGGCCAAGCTCCCTGTGTCGCCTTGCGGGCGGACATGGACGCGCTGCCCATCCACGAAGAGGCGGATGTACCGTTCAGGAGCCGCCATGACGGCAAGATGCACGCCTGTGGTCACGACGCCCACGTGGCCATGCTGCTCGGGGCCGCCCGGCTGCTTAAGGAGCACGAGCACTTGCTTTCCGGCACCGTCCGGCTGCTTTTCCAGCCTGCCGAGGAGGGCGGGGCAGGAGGAGACCGGATGTGCGAGGCGGGCGCCCTCGACGAGGACCCGCCGGTGCAGCGCATCTTCGGGCTGCACGTCTGGCCGCTTGCCCAGGCGGGCAGCGTCATAGGCCGTCCCGGGACGTTCCTGGCCGCCGCGTGTCACCTTGATATCACCGTACAGGGCCATGGCGGCCACGCGGCGTTGCCCCACGCGGCGGTGGACCCCGTGGTCACGGCGGCCAAGATCATCACCGAACTGCAGACCATCGTCGCCCGGGAACTCGATCCGCTGTCCGCGGGCGTTGTCAGCATCACCGGCGTTCAGGCCGGCGAGGCCTACAACGTCATCCCGCCCACGGCGCGCCTGTTTGGTACGTTGCGGGCGTTGACCCAAGAAGGAATGGACTTCCTGCAGGCCCGGGTCGAGACGGTGGCGACCCACGTCGCGGAGGCCAACCGCTGCCGGGTGCGGGTCGAATTCCCCGGCACGGTGTACCCGCCTACGGTCAATGACCCGAACTGCTGGCGCATGGCCCAGGCCGTGGCGGGCGAGCTGCTCGGCGCCCATCGGGTGAGCGAGGTCGCGCCGATCATGGGAGCGGAGGACTTCGCCTTCTACACAAGGCGAGTGCCCGGCTGTTTCCTGTTCCTTGGCGTGGGCAACCCGGCCAAAGGCGCGGTGTACCCGGTGCACCACCCCCGCTTCACGCTGGACGAAGACGCGTTGCCCGTCGGGTCCGCCCTGCACGTCGCCCTGGCTCTGCGGGCGCTGGCGGAACTGAGCTGAGGCGAGCGGCGGCCCGCCAGACCCGGGCCCTCTAGCCGCAAGGGCTTGCTTCGTCGCCTCGCGCCAGCTCCGGTTCATCGCCGCGCATGAGCGCCGGGTCCGCCGAGAGGGATGGAAACGGAAACCGCCGGCGGAGCGCCTCGCCCGTGGGGCTCGCATGGTCGTCGAGCCACACCAGCAGGCGCTCCGTCGTGCTCAAGACGCCCGCGACGTCGATGCCGAGGTAATAGGGGAGATAAGGAGGGAGCTTCTGCTGCACCTTGGCCAGCTGCCGGCGGACGCCCGTCGGGTTTCCCCGCTGGGCGTGGACGAAGGCGCTGGCGTACAGGATTAGGCCCTGGTAGAAGTCGCTGCGCTGCGCCCGCCACGGCTCCTCGAGCACCTCGTGGCTTTCCCAGTAGGCGCCAGCGTTGAACAGCTCGAGAAACCGCAAAAGCGGCTCCGGCAACACGGCCGGCGCCGGCTGTGCCATACCGATCTCTCCTTGGGGTTCACGCGCCCGGCAGAAGCGGGATCACGTAGCGGGCGAGAAACCATAGGATCGCGAGCACGATGATGACGATGGCACCCCATTTGATGGCTGCCGTACCCGCGTGCTGGGCCTGATCGCCCCTGCTGTCTTGCGCGCCCATGGGCTCCACCTCCTGCCTGCCAGTGTGCCCACGGGCGCCGGTGTTCACGCGCCGTGCCCGCTTTGGATCCGCTCGAGCAAGGCGTCCGCGGCTTGGAAGGCGTCGGTCTTGCGGCTCGCGATCGCCTCGATGAGGCGCTCCCGCTCGGCGGAAACCGCGGCGCCTGCCAGCCTTTGCTCAAGGCGCACCAGCAACGCCTCCTGCAGTTCGGCCGCGGACTGGGCCCGCACCAAGGCTTCCCATCGCCCCGACTGGACCAGGTACGCCCGGTGGGCGTCCAGGGCGTCGGCCAAGGCGTCGATGTGCTGGGCCTTGAGGGCGACGGTGCGTACGACGGGAGGCGTCCAGCCCTCGTCGCCGGTGTGCCCGGCCGACCGGGCGGACTCACGGCCCATGTCGATCATGGCCAGGAGCTGGGCCGCCGTCCGCTCAGCCCCTTCCCGATCGGCCTTGTTGACCACGTAGACGTCCGCAATCTCGAGAATGCCGGCCTTGAGCATTTGGATGTCGTCGCCGAGCCCCGGCACCGAGACGACAACCGTCGTGTGCGCCAAGGTGCGCACGGCGACGTCCGACTGGCCGGCTCCGACGGTTTCAATGAGGACGATGTCTTTTCCGGCGGCATCCAAAAGGTGCACGACTCCCCGGACCGAGCGGGAGGTGCCGCCGAGCTGCCCGCGGGACGCCATGCTGCGGAAGTAGACGCCGGCCGGAGCGTCAGCGGGCATGCGCACCCGGTCGCCCAGTACGGCGCCGCCCGAAAAGGGGCTGGTCGGGTCCACGGCAATGACGCCCACCTCGCGCCCGCGCCGGCGATACTCGGCCGCCAGCGCCCAGACGAGGGTACTCTTGCCCGCGCCGGGAGGGCCCGTGATACCGATCACGTGCGCGCGTCCGGTCTTGGGGTGAATTTCCCGCATCACGCTCGCGACAGCGGGGTCGCCGTCGTCGACGATGGTGATGAGCCGGGCCAAGGCCCGGCGGTCGCCGGCGAGCATGCGGCGGGCGAGGGCAACGGCGTCTCCGGACACGGGCTATACCCCCTCAGCCTGGAGCTGCACCAGGGGATCGCCGCTGTTTACGGTCACGCCGGGCTGCACCGCCACGGCCTCGACCACACCGCCGGCCGGAGCCGCGATCTCGTTTTCGAGTTTCATGGCCGTCAAGACCAGGAGCACGTCGCCGCGCTCCACACGATCGCCCGGCTTTACCCGCACCTCGGTGACCGTGCCGGGCATCGGCGCCGGCACCCAGCCGTCCGCAGGAGCGCCCCCGGGGCCGTCTTGCGGCACACCAACACCGGTGCTGCCGGGATTGGGTGCACCGCCCGGCGGGGAAGCCAGGGCGGCGAGGTCCCGCGCGGTCACCGGCGCGCCGGCCGGCGGGAACACGTCGGGCAACTCCTCCACGATCACTTCATGACGGATGCCGTCAACCGTGATCGCAAAGCGCCTGCGATGACCGGGAGTCGGATGCACGGTGATTCCTCCTGTCCAAAGCGGGGTTGGCGAAACGCCGGCGGTCGGTCATAAGTTGCATCCGACCGGCCGTGCCCCATGAAGAGCGCGCCGGTCCGGCCTCGTGCAGCGGGCGGACGGACACGATCTTGTGGGGCCCGTCCATCACCGCCGCCACCGCCGCTGCGATGGCCGCAAGACGCCTGGCCGCGGCGTCGACGGCATCCCTTTTGGCTGCCGCAGCACCGGACGGACCGCCCACCCCTGGAGCGGCCCGCGTCCCGGGCGTGGCGGGCGTGTCCGAAGCGGGACTCGATCCGGCCGCCTGGCGCGTCGTTGGGTGCGCCGGGGCCAACGCCTCGGCGTGCGCCCGCACCGCGTCTTCCGGGACATCCGTCTCGGCAAAGCGGGTGTCGATGTCGCCGGCGGCAAAGCGCGGCGTCGCCAGCACCGCCAAGTGGAATGGGATCGTGGTGGGCACGCCTTCGACCCGAAACTCCCGCAGCGCCCGCTGCATGCGGGCCAAAGCTTGGGCGCGCCCGGGCGCCCAAGCGATGAGCTTGGCCACCATCGAGTCGTAGAAGGCCGGGATGCGCCAGCCGGCCCGGGCGGCGCCGTCGACGCGAATACCAGGACCGGCCGGGGGGAGCCAGCCGTGGATGAGCCCAGGCCGCGGCGCGAAGGAGCGCAGAGGGTCTTCCGCGTTGATGCGGCATTCGATGGCCCAGCCGCGGGGCACGAGATCCGCTTGGCCATACGGCAGCGGCTGGCCGGCGGCGACGCGGATCTGGGCCTCGATGAGGTCAAGACCGTACCGCATCTCCGTCACGGGATGCTCCACCTGGATGCGGGTGTTGACCTCGAGAAAGTAGAACCGCCCGTCCTTGTCCAGCAGAAACTCGACGGTACCGGCGTTGGTGTAGCCGAGGGCGGCCAGCAAGCGCACGGCGGCTGCACCCATGGCCTCCCGGACGGCTGGGGTGACGGCCGGCGAGGGCGATTCCTCGATCAGCTTCTGGTGCCGGCGCTGCACCGTGCAGTCCCGCTCGCCCAAGTGCACGACGCGGCCGTGCGCGTCGGCCAGCACCTGTATTTCGACGTGCCGCGCCCCTTCAAGGTATTTCTCCAAGTACACGAGGGGCGACTTAAAGGCGGCCTGCGCCTCCGACATCGCCCGCGGCAACACCCGCGCGAGCTCCTCCTCGTCCCGGGCCAGGCGCATGCCCCGACCGCCGCCGCCGGCTACCGCCTTGACCAGCACGGGGTAACCGATAGCAGCCGCCTGGCGGGCGGCCGCCGCCAGGTCCGTCACCGGTTCGCTGCCGGGCAGGCACGGGATCCCGAGGGCGATGGCCGAGGCCCGCGCCCTGTCTTTTTCGCCCAGGTGCTCCATGACCTCGGGCGAGGGTCCGATAAAGGCGATCCCCGCCTCCCTGCACAGCCGGGCGAAGCCCGCGTTTTCCGCAAGAAACCCGTAGCCCGGGTGAATCGCCTGGGCGCCGGCGTCCAGGGCCGCCTGCACGATGCGGGGTCCGTCCAGGTAGCACCAGGGATCGGCGAGGGGAAGAGCGGCGTCCGCAAGCTCCACGGGGAGCGACGCCGCGTCGGCGTCGCTGTGGATCACGACGGTTTCAATGCCGAGCTCCCGGCACGTGCGCACGATCCGCAGGGCGATTTCTCCCCGGTTGGCGATGAGAATCCGGCGAAACAGGTCAGACACTTCCGTTGCCCCCAGCCCCTCTTAGAGCGGGATGTTGCCGTGCTTTTTAGGCGGCCGGTCCTCCCGCTTGTCCGCCAGGGCCGCCAAGGCGTCGATGAGGCGCGGCCGCGTTTCCCGCGGGTCAAGGACGTCGTCGATCATGCCCCGGGCGCACGCTACGTACGGATTGGCGTAGCGTTCCCGGTACTCCCGCGTCCTCTCGGCGAGCAGCGCCGTCGGGTCGGCGGCGTGGGCGAGTTCGTTCTTGTATAGGATCTGGGCCGCGCCCTCCGGTCCCATGACCGCGATCTCCGCGGTCGGCCACGCAAAGGCGAGGTCGGAACCGATGCCGCGGCTGCTCATGGCGACGTACGCCCCGCCGTACGCCTTGCGCAGGATGACGGCGATCTTTGGAACCGTCGCCTCCGCGTAGGCGTACAAGATTTTGGCTCCGTGGCGGATAATGCCCCGGTGCTCCTGGGCGACGCCGGGGAGAAAGCCGGGAACGTCCACGAAAGTGATGAGCGGGATGTTGAAGGCATCGCAAAACCGGACAAAACGGGCGATCTTGTCCGAAGCGTCGATGTCCAAGCACCCGGCGAGCACGCGCGGCTGGTTGGCGATGACGCCCACGACTTGGCCGCCCAGCCGGCCGAAACCGACGACCGCGTTGAGCGCGAACTCCTGGTGCACTTCCAAGAGCTGCCCGCCGTCCAGCACCCGCCGGAGAACTTCGCGCACGTCGTAGCCCTTGTTGGGTGCGGTGGGCACGACGCTCAGCAATTCGTCCGGAGAGCCCGGCGGTGCGACGGGCTCTGCCGCGGGCGGGGCGTCCGTGTTGTTGGACGGAAGGTACGCGAAGAGCGACCGCACCATGGACAGGCATTCGGATTCCGAACGAGCACGGAAGTGGGCGACGCCGCTTTTGGTGCTGTGCGCGGCCGCCCCGCCCAGCTCCTCAAAGGTGACGTCTTCGCCCGTAGCCGCCTTTGTGACCTGAGGGCCCGTGATGAACATCTTGCTGACGTGGTCGGCGACAAACGTAAAGTCCGTCAGGGCGGGGGAGTACACGGCGCCGCCCGCGCACGGGCCCAGGACGACGGAGATCTGCGGCACGACGCCCGACAGGCGGGCGTTGCGGGCGAAGATTTCGCCGTAGGCGCCTAGGGCGTCGACGCCTTCCTGGATGCGGGCGCCGCCCGAGTCGTTGATGCCGACAATGGGGGAACCGGCGCGGTAGGCCAGGTCCATCACCTTGCAGATTTTGCGCGAGTGCAGCTCGCCCACGGAGCCGCCGAAAATGGTGAAGTCCTGGGAGTAGCAAAAGACGGGGCGGCCGTGAATGCGGCCCCAGCCCGTGACGACGCCCTCGCCAATGGGTGCGTCGCCGGCGCCGGTGGAGGGCTCCTGGCGGACGAAGGAGTCGATTTCGGTGAAGGTGCCGGGATCGAGCAGGGCCGCCAGCCGCTCCCGGGCAGTGCCTTTGCCTGAGGCGCGCTGCTGGGTGATCCGCCTTTCGCCGCCCCCGGCGGCGCTCTGCGCCCGCCACGCGGCGAGCTGCTCCAGCTTTTGCTCCATCGACGAGTCCGACAACGGTTCCGGCCCCCTTACGATGGTCAAGGTCACCTGACAGCGTCCCGGCCGGGGCGGACCCTCAGGCGGTGTCCGCCTCCCGGTGCTCGCCGAACACTTCCCGCAGCACCGCGCAGATTTCCCCGACGGACGCGTACGCTTCCACGGCGTGGATGAGGTGGGGCATGAGGTTCTCTTCGCCCTCGGCCGCCTGCCTCACCCGGGCGAGGGCGCTAGCCACGGCGGCTGGGTCTCGGTCCCGGCGCACCTGTGCCAGGCGGCCGATTTGCGCCTGCTCCTGGGCCTCATCCACCTGTAGCAGAGCAGGTTCCTGACCGCCTTCCGTCCGGTAGCGGTTGACGCCGACGATGACCCGTTCGCCCGACTCCACCTGCTGCTGCCAGCGGTAGGAGCTTTCCTCGATCTCCCGCTGCATGAACCGGGTTTCGATGGCTCGCACGGCGCCGCCCAGCTCGTCGATGCGGCGGATGTACTCCATGGCCCGTTGCCGGATCGTCTCGGTGAGGCTCTCGATGAAGTACGAGCCGCCCAATGGGTCGATGACGTCCGTAACGCCGGTTTCGTGGGCGAGGACTTGCTGGGTGCGCACGGCGATGCGGCTCGCGTCTTCGCTGGGGAGAGCGAGCGCCTCATCGAAGGCGCTTGTATGCAGTGATTGGGTGCCGCCCAGCGCCGCGGCCAGCGCCTGGTACGCCACCCGGATGATGTTGACCTCCGGCTGCTGGGCGGTCAAGGCGGAGCCGGCCGTCTGCGTGTGGAAACGCAACGCCCATGCCTTGGGGTCCGTGGCGCCGAAGCGGTCCCGCATGATCTCGGCCCACAGGCGGCGAGCGGCGCGGAACTTGGCCACTTCCTCAAAGAGATGCATGTGGGCGTTGAAGAAAAACGACAGGCGGGGGGCAAACCGGTTGACGTCAAGCCCGCGCCGGACGGCCTCCGAGACGTAGGCGATGCCGTTGGCCAGCGTAAAGGCGACCTCCTGCACGGCGTTGGCGCCCGCCTCGCGGATGTGGTAGCCGCTGATGCTGATCACGTTCCACCTGGGCACGTGCTCCTGGCAGTACTCGAACAAGTCCACGACCAGGCGCAAGGACGGCCGGGGAGGGAAGATGTACGTGCCCCGGGCCAAGTACTCTTTGAGGATGTCGTTTTGCACCGTTCCGGAGAGCTTTTCCGGCGGCACGCCCTGCCGTTTGCCGACCGCGATGTACATCGCCAGCAGGATGGCGGCCGGCGCGTTGATCGTCATGGAAGTGCTGACCCGGTCGAGCGGGATGCCCGCGAACAGCGTCTCCATGTCGGCCAACGTGTCGATGGCGACGCCGACGCGGCCGACTTCGCCCCGGGCGAGGGGGTGGTCGGAATCGTAGCCGAGCTGGGTGGGCAGATCAAAGGCGACCGAGAGGCCCGTCGTTCCCTGGGAGAGCAGGTAGTGGAAACGCTGGTTCGTTTCCGCGGCAGTCCCGTAGCCCGCGTACTGTCTCATCGTCCACGGTCGGCCGCGGTACATGGTCGGGTACGGCCCGCGGGTGAACGGGTATTCTCCCGGCCAGCCCAAGTCCCGCTCGAAATCGAGCCCGGCGACGTGCGCCGGCGTGTACAGGGGTTCGATGGGTATGCCCGCGCTCGTCTCCCGGGCCAAGGCCTCCTGGCCTGCCCGTGACCGCCACCGGTCCAGGGCGCGCGTTACGCGTTCGAGGGCGCTTTTGTCCCACATGCACCACATCACCCCTCGGGGGTGTCTGCCGGATGGCGCCGGATTCTCACGGGCACCGCCCGGCTGCCCTGCGCGCTCGACACTTGCCACTTGATTCATCATTTCGCCCGGCACCGCGAACCTCCTTGCGCACACCCCGCCGGGCAGGTGCTGGCCGGCGGCGGGAGAATAAGGATCACCTGGAGCAGCGCGATGTGTATGCGGAAAAAAGGAGGGAGGGTCCTGTCATGACGCTCAAGCCCGAGATCCGCATCGAGTTTTGCACCGCTTGAGGGTATGCGCCGCGAGCCGCCAGGTTGGCGGAAGAGCTTGCTTCGACGTATACCACCCGGTTGGGGGCCATCGTATTGGTACCCTCCAGCGGGGGCGTTTTTGAGGTCACGTTAGGCGACCAGCTTCTGTTCTCCAAGCGGGAGACCCGTCGCTTTCCGGAGCGCGGGGAAGTCGTGCGCACCATCGAGGAACGTCATCTGCTCAAGTGAGTCCGGGGCCATACGGGAGGGAGCGCGTTGATCACGATCGATCTGTCCGGCCGCACGGGCCTTGTGGTCGGTGTGGCGGACAAGCACAGCATCGCGTGGGGCATCGCCCAAACGCTGTCCGCGGCCGGCATGCGGCTGGCCATCACGTACCAAAACGAGCGGCTCGAGCGCAACGTCCGGGAACTGGCGGCGAGCCTTCCGGACCCGTTGCTCCTGCCGCTGGACGTGACGGACGACGCCCAGGTCGAGGCGGTGTACGAGGCCATCGGCGCGCAGTTTGGCCGGCTCGACTGCCTTATCCACGCGGTGGCGTTCGCTCCCCGGGAGGACCTCATGCGGGACTACGTGGACACGTCCCGGGACGGGTTCAAGATCGCCCACGACGTCAGCGCCTATTCCCTCGTGGCTTTGGCCCGGGGAGCGCGGCCGCTCATGAAGGCGTCGGGCGGCGGCAGCGTCGTCGCCATGACGTACTACGGCGCGGAAAAGGTGGTCGCCGGCTATAACGTAATGGGCGTGGCCAAGGCGGCCTTGGAAGCCTCCGTACGGTACTTGGCCAACGACCTTGGCCCCGACAACATCCGGGTCAACGCGATCTCGGCCGGCCCCATGAAGACGTTGGCGGCCCGGGGCATCCCCGGCTTTATGAGCATGCTCAAGCACCACGAGGATAAGGCGCCCCTGCGGCGCCGCGTCGACATGGAGGAGCTCGCCGGGACGGCGCTTTTCCTTTGCAGCCCTCTGGGCAGCGGCATCACCGGCGAGGTTATCCACGTCGACGGCGGGTACAACATCCTAGGTTTGTAAGCCGGCGAGCAATCGATGAAGGCAGGCAGGAGTCCCGCCGGAGAGGCCGGCGGCCTGGGCACGGGCAACGGGGGCCGGGGCGCGGACGGTGAGGCGGGGGGTCTTTCCGCAGCCCGCTTGCTCAGGTGGTTTGCCCAGCACCGGCGCCCGCTTCCATGGCGCATGAGCCGCGATCCGTATCGCGTCTGGGTTTCCGAAGTGATGCTGCAACAGACGCGGGTGGACACGGCCATCCCTTACTATCAACGCTTTCTCGAACGGTTTCCGACGGTCGAGGCGCTGGCCGCCGCCCCGGAGGAGGATGTGCTCAAGGCGTGGGAAGGCCTTGGGTATTATTCACGGGCCCGCAAGCTCCAGCAGGCGGCCAGGGAGGTCGTGGAGCGCTACGGCGGCCGCTTTCCCGACGATGCCGAAGCACTGGCCGCCCTGCCGGGCATAGGGCCGTACACCGCCGGTGCGGTGGCCGCGATCGCGTTTAACCGCCCGGTCGCCGCGGTCGACGGAAACGTCCTGCGGGTGATGGCGCGGGTGCTCGGGATTGCGGAGGACGTGGCGCGGCCGGTAGTGCGCAGGCGCATCGCGGCCGCCGTCGAGGCCATGATCCCGGAGGGCCAAGCGTCCGCCTTTGCGGAAGCCTTGATGGAACTCGGGGCGCTTGTCTGCACGCCGCGGCGACCCGCGTGCACCGCCTGTCCGTGGCAGGACGGGTGTGCTGCCCGCCAGGACGGGCAGGAGGAGATTTTGCCCGTCCGTTCAGCCCGGACCCGTCCCCGCACCGTGTATGGCGCGGTGGCCTTGATTCATCGCGGCGATGAGGTGCTCGTCGCCCGCCGCCCCGGCGACGGGCTGCTGGCGGGGACGTGGGAGTTTCCTTGGACGCAGGCCCCGTCGGCCGCGCAGGCCGGCCCCGAGCTGGCCCGGGAGCTTGCCGCGGCCCTCGGTTGGGAGGTGCACCCGGCCGCGGAACTGGCGCCGGTGCGGCACGTCTTCAGCCATTTGGAGTGGCGGCTGCGGGTGTTCGCCTGCCCCGTCGAGGACGCCAGCGCGCCGTGCCGCACCCCGGCGGCCGAAGCCGCGCCTCGCGGCGCCACCGGCGAAACGGCCCCGGACGGACCTTGGCCGGAGGTGCGCTGGGCGACGGCGGAGGACTTGGCACGGTTGACCCTCGGCCGGGCGCACCGGCGCATCGGCGAGCAGTGGCTGCGCTACCGGCGCGAAAGCGGCTTGAGTCCCGCATGAAGCGGGCATGCGGGAGCGGGATACGTCCCGGTCGGCCGATCAGAGGGGTGAGCAAGGCGTGACGATGGCGTCCCGAGTTCCGCCGCAGTCGGGCGCTGCCGGGCAGGCGCCGGCCGAGCCTTTGCGCCTGCACAAGGTCATCGTCCACCACGTGCGCCTCAAGATGCGCACGCCCTTTGTCGCCGCCTGGGGCCGCCAGGAGGAGCGGGACGTGATCCTCGTGGAGGCCGTCGCCGCCGGCGGCGAATCTCCGGAACTCGCCGGTTGGGGCGAGGCGCCGGTGCTGGCCCAGCCCGTCTACAACGAGGAGACCGCCGCCACCGCCTGGCATATGCTCAACGACTTTTTTATCCCTCAGGTATTGTCCGGGTCTATCCCCCACCCTAGGGCGGCCGCCGAGCGGCTCGCCGTCTTTCACGGGCATGCCATGGCCAGAGCGGCCCTGGAAGGGGCTATTTGGGACCTTTGGGCGCGCCGCAGCGGCGTCTCGTTGCGGCAGCTGCTCGGCGGGCGCCAAGAGCGCGTGGCGGCCGGTGCCGTCGTGGGCGTCCAGGACAATGTGGCCGCGACGCTGCGGCGCGTCGCCCACCACGTTTCCCGGGGATACCGGCGCATCAAGCTCAAGGTTTATCCGGGGCACGACGCGGCGGTCGTCAAAGCCGTGAGGGACGAGTTTGGCGCTATCGCGCTGGCCGTCGACGCGAACGGTGCCTACCGGTTGGATGACCTTCCCGCCCTGCAGGCCCTCGATGAGTTTCGCCTGCAGATGATCGAGCAGCCGCTGCCGTGGGATGACCTCCTGGGCCATGCCCGCGTGCAGGCGCAGCTGGCCACTCCCATATGCCTCGACGAAACGGTGCAGACGGTCGCGCATGCCCGCCAAGCTATCGCCCTCGGCGCCGGCCGGATCGTCAACGTCAAGGCCGGACGCCTCGGCGGCTTGAGCAGCGCCTTGGCCGTGCACGACGTCTGCCATGCCCACGGGCTTCCCGTCTGGAGCGGGGGCCTTTTGGAAACCGGCGTCGGGCGGGCTCACAACATCGCCCTGGCATCCCTGCCGGGCTTTACGCTCCCGGGCGACCTGGCGCCGCCGGGGGAGTACCTGGAGGAAGACATCGTCGACCCTCCGATCGTCCTGGAGCCCGACGGGTATCTCCGGGTTCCGGACGGTCCCGGCATCGGCGTCCGCGTGCGCCGGGAGCGGCTCGCCGCGTTCACCGTGCGGCGGTGTTCCCATCCGGCCTAGGGCGCGACCGGCCTGCGACTTGCCTCCCCGCGGCAGCTCCTGCACGCCGCGGTGCCAGAGGCCGCTGCCGTCGCTAACCCCTCGCTAACCCCTCGCACGAGTCGCTAACCCCTCGCACGAGGCAATCCCCTGGAAGGACTTGCCGCTCCCGGCAAAACCTCACGGCGCTCCCGCAGGAGGAAGGGGAGGCCAGGCCGAGAAAAGCAGAGCAATAGCGAGATAAGAGACCACGGATGGCAACGCTAGCCACCAGACCCGACGCCGTCATTCATCGCTGCAAGAAACGGGGGATTCGCGTTGCATCGGTCTTGTTCATCTACTCGCCGGCGGGAGCCCGCCGTGCGCCTTCAGGCAAGCGCCCTTGCCACCCTTCTCATGCTGCTGCTCATGCTTCTCGGGGTTCTGCCGTCGGATGGGCCCTCCGGCACGCCCGCGCCCTCCGGTCCCATGGCCCCGCCCGCCACGGGTGCGCCCGCTCCGGGCGCCGCCGAGCCGGCGCCGGCCGAACCGAGCGTCCCTGAGCCTCAGCCGGTGACGCGACAGCCGCTGCGCGGTTACACCATCGTGCTCGATCCCGGGCACGGCGGGCGCGATCCGGGCGCCGTGGGGGTAAGCGGCCGCACGTGGGAAAAGTACAACACATGGTTCGTCGCCCTGGATGCGAAGTCGCTTCTCGAGCAGGCGGGGGCCGAGGTGGTGCTGACCCGGAGCGGCGATGCGTACATCCCCCTCGCGGACCGGGTGCGCATTGCCCGGCAACACGGGGCCGATCTTTACATCAGCATCCACAACGACTGGAATCAGAACGCGGCCATCCGGGGCGCCACGACCTACTACTACCACGACCAAAGCCGGGCCCTGGCCGAAGTCATGCAGGAGGAGCTCGTCAGGAAACTCGGCACCCGCAGCGTCGGCGTGTTGCGGCAGCCGTTCTACGTCATTCGCAACGCCGCGATGCCGGCCGTCCTACTTGAACTCGGCTTTCTCTCCAACAGGGAAGAAGAGGCCCGCCTCGCGGACCCCGCCTACCGCTGGCAGGCCGCCGAGGCGATTTACAGCGGCGTCGTGCGCTACCTCACAGGCAGCTAGGCGCCGCGGGCGCTTGGCGCCGAGGGGACGCCAAGCGCCGGCGGCCGGGCGCCGTTCATGTACGGGTGCCCGCCGCCACCGCCGCGAACGCCTTGCCGGCCGCGTTGAGGGTGTACTCGATGTCGTCTTCGGTGTGGGCGGCGGTGACGAACCACGCCTCGTAGATGGACGGGGCGAGGTTGATTCCGGACGCGAGCATTTCCCGGAAAAATCGGGCGAACGCGGCGGCGTCGCTGCGTTCCACCGCAGCGAAGTCCCGCACCGGCTCCGCCGTGAAGTGGATCGACAGGGCGCCGCCCTTTTGGTTTACAATCACGGGCACGCCATGGCGCGCCGCCGCCTCCCGCAGCCCGCCGGCGAGCGCGGTGCCCAGGCGGCTTAAGCGATCGTAGAGGCCGTGCTCCTTGAGGGCCTGAAGACAGGCTAGGCCGGCCGCCAGCGAAACCGGGTTCCCGCAGAACGTGCCGTCCTGGTACACGGGTCCCGCCGGCGCCACGTGGTCCATGATGGCCGCCGGGCCTCCGTAGGCGCCGATGGGCAGGCCGCCGCCGATGATCTTGCCCAGGACGGTGATGTCGGGCCGCAGGCCCAGCTCGTCCTGGATTGCGCCGTAACGGAAGCGAAACGCGGTAATCACCTCGTCATAGATGACGAGGGCGCCCGCGGACCGTGCGGTCGCGTGCACCGTTTCCAGAAACCCGGGCACCGGCGGCACGATGCCGAAGTTGCCTACGATGGGCTCCACGAGGATGGCCGCCACCTGATCGCCGCATTCCGCCATAAAGCCTTCCAAGGCCGGAGGATCGTTGTAGGGCAGCGTGATGATGTCCGCGGCGACGCCGGGCGGCACGCCCGCGGAGTCGGAGATCCCCAAGGTCGACGCGCCGGACCCCGCACCAAGGAGCACCGGGTCCGAGTGGCCGTGGTAGCAGCCGGCGAACTTGACCAGCTTGTTGCGTCCGGTAGCGCCCCGGGCCAGCCGGATCGCCGTCATGACCGCCTCGGTGCCGGAGTTCACGAAGCGCACCTTCTCGACGCCGGGGATGTGCGCCTTGAGGTGCTCGGCGAAGGTGATCTCGAGCTCGTGGGGTGTGCCGTACACGGTGCCGCGCTCGGCCGCCTTGCTGACCGCCTCCGCGACGGCCGGGTGCGCATGCCCCAGGATGAGCGCGCCGTAGGCGCCCACGTAGTCGATGTACCGGTTTCCATCGGCGTCCCACAGGTACGCGCCTTGCCCGCGGCGCATGTAGATGGGGTGCTCCATCCCCACCGGGGCAAAGGACCGGGAAGGGCTGTTGACCCCGCCGGTGATGTGCTGGACGGCTCGTTGAAAAAGCTCCCGCGAGCGCTGCAGGCGCATGGCGTGATCCACTCCTGTGACCGGTTTGCCCTCCGTCGGGCCGCGAACCTAAATCCGATTCGCTGTCTCCGGCCGGTTTCCTCCGCCGGGTGTGCAACCCTTGACAGCCTCCGTCCGCTTGGGCACAATGAAAACGGTGTATCAGCGGCCTTTATTAGGAAGGCCGCTTCTCAATGGAAAGGGGTCGACGCCTCATGGCCAAGCCTACCCTGGAAATCAGGGATTTGCGTGTCAGCATCGAGGGCAAGGAGATTCTGAAGGGCCTCTCCTTGACCGTTCAGGGCGGCGAAGTGCACGCCATCATGGGCCCCAACGGTTCGGGCAAAAGCACCCTGGCCTATACCTTGATGGGCCATCCCCGCTACGTGGTGGAGGACGGGGAGGTCCTCATGGACGGTGAGGACGTGCTGGAGATGGAACCCGACGAGCGGGCGCGGCGAGGGCTGTTCCTCGCATTTCAGTACCCGGTGGAAATCCCGGGCGTGACGGTGGCCAACTTTCTGCGCACCGCCTACAACGCCATCCACGGCGGCGAGGGCAGGGAGATTCCCGTTCTCGAGTTCCACAAGAAGCTGCGGGAAGAGATGGCCGCGCTCCAGATCGATGACGAGTTCGCCGGCCGCTACCTCAACGAGGGCTTTTCTGGCGGTGAAAAAAAGCGCCACGAGATCTTGCAGATGGCCATGCTCCGGCCCCGCATCGCCATCATGGACGAGACCGACTCCGGGCTTGACATCGACGCGCTGAAGATCGTTGCCGAGGGCGTCAACCGGCTGCGCAGCGACGAGCTGGGTGTCTTGGTTATCACCCACTACCAGCGTATTCTCCGGTACCTGAAGCCCGACCACGTCCATATCATGATGGACGGGCAGATCGTCCGCTCCGGCGGCTGGGAGCTGGCCGAGGAGCTGGAGGAGAAGGGCTACGACTGGCTCAAGAGCGAGATCAGCGCTTGAAGCCGCCGGTCAAGGAGGATACGCAGATGACCACGCAGACGAAGCTGGATCAGGGACTGATCGCGGCGCTGTCCGACCGGTCAGGCGACCCCGCCTGGCTGCGGGAGCGGCGGCTGGCCGCGTGGAACCGCAGCCAGGAGCTGCCGGCGCCGGCTTACGAGCGGACGCATCTTAAGGACAACCAGTTCTTCGGCTTCGCCCTGGCCGCTCCGGCGTCTCCTGCCCGCAGCTGGGACGAGTTGCCCGCGGCTTTGCGCGAACAGGTGGGCGACCCGTCCGGGCGCGCCCTGGTGGTGATTGCCAACGGCACGACGGTCTACCGGCAGGTTCCGCAAGGCCTTCCGGCCGGCGTAATCGTGACCGACCTGGCCACGGCGGTGCGGGAGCACGCGGACTTGGTGGAGCCCCGGCTGCTCGTCCGGGGCGAGCAAGGCCTTGACAACAAGGTGGCCGCCTTGAGCGGGGCGCTGCATACCGGGGGCTTGTTTGTGTACGTGCCCGACGGCGTCCGGGTCAAGGTGCCCATCGAGTACATCGTGTGGCTCGACGAGCCCGGTGTCGCCGCGGGCGACGTCGCGTTGATTGTGACGGGCTCGGGTGCCAAGGTGACCGTGCTCGAGACCGCCGCCAGCGCGCCCGGCCTTGAGGGAGCGGCGCGGTTTGGCCTCGTGGACGTTTTCCCCGGCGAGGACGCGGAGGTCGTGTTCGGCAACGTGCAGGCGCTCGGCGACGGCGTGCAGAGCCTCGTCGTGCGCCGGGTGCTGCCAAGTCCCCGGGCCCACGTGGACTGGGTCGCCGCCGAGTTCGGCGGGGAGCTGTCCGTCAACGAGATGGACAGCCGCCTCGATGGGCGCGGCAGCGAGGTGCGGGCCTTGGGCGTCTTCTTTGCCGGCGGCCGGCAGCACCTCGACCTTGAAATGCGCATGATCCACACGGGCCGCGAGACCGCGAGCGACATCCTCGTGCGCGGGGTCGTGCGGGAGGAGGGCCGGGCGGTCTACGCTCCTTACACCCTCATCCAGCACGATGCCAAGGACAGCACCGGTTTCCAGCGAGGCAATACCCTCGTCCTGGATCCCAAAGCCCGGGCGTACAGCATTCCGCAGCTGCACGTGGTGGAGGATGAGGTGCAGGGGGCGGGCCATGCGGCCACCATCGGCAAGATGGACCCCGACCAGCTCTTCTACCTGCAGAGCAGGGGCCTGTCGGAGAAACAGGCTAAGCGGCTGCTGGTGGACGGCTTTTTCTATCCGGTGACGGACCATATCCCCGTGGCCGCGCTCAAGGAGCGCATCATGGCCATGGTGGAACGGAAGATGGCGACATGATCGATCCGCGGGTTATCCGTCAGGATTTCCCGGTGCTCGACCAGCGGGTGAACGGCCGCCCGCTGGTCTACCTGGACAGCGCGGCCACCGCGCAAAAGCCGCGCCCGGTCATCGAGGCCGTGCGCCGCTACTATGAGGAGTACAACGCCAACGTGCACCGGGCTATCCATGCCCTGGGCGAACGGGCAACCGCGGAGTATGAAGAAGCGCGCCGCAAGGTGGCGCGCTTCATCAATTCGCCCTCGGAGCGCAGCATCGTCTTTACCAAAAACGCCACCGAGTCCATCAACCTGGTGGCCTACAGCTGGGCCCGGGCGCGTCTTAAGCCGGGCGATGAGATCCTGGTTTCGCCCATCGAACACCATTCAAACCTCGTGCCGTGGCAGCTGGCTGCCCGTGCCACCGGCGCCCGGCTGCGCTTCTTTGATGTGACGCCCGAAGGCGAGCTCCGCCTTGACGACCTGGGGCAGCTCATCCATGAGCGGACGAGGATTGTGGCCGTCACGCACGTGTCCAACGTGTTGGGCACCATCGTGCCCGTGGCGCGCATCGCGGAGGCGGCGCACCGGGCCGGGGCGGTGGTGGTCGTGGACGGCGCCCAGAGCGTGCCCCATCTGCCCGTCGACGTGCAGGCCCTCGGCTGCGATTTCTTTGCGTTTTCGGGCCACAAGATGGGGGCACCGACAGGCATCGGCGTGCTCTACGGGCGCGAAGAACTCCTAGAAGCCATGGAACCGTTCCTGGGCGGCGGGGACATGATCAGCAGCGTTCGCCTGGAAGGATCGCGGTGGGCGGAGTTGCCTTACAAGTTTGAGGCCGGAACGCCTCCGATCGCCCAAGCCATAGGCCTCGGCGCCGCCGTCGATTACCTGAGCGCCACGGGCATGGACGCGGTGTACGCCCACGAACAGCGCATTACATCCTACGCCCGCGAGCGCTTGGAGCAGGTGCCGGGCGTCGTCATCTACGGCCCGCGTGAGCGCGGCGGGCTCATCACGTTCAACGTGGACGAAATTCACCCGCACGATCTGGCTACGGTGCTGGACCAGCACGGCGTAGCCGTCCGCGCCGGGCACCATTGCGCTCAACCCGTCATGGAGTGGCTGGGTGTCCCGGCCACGGCCAGGGCCAGCTTTTGGCTTTACACGACGGAGGAAGACGTAGACCGCCTTGTGGAAGCGCTGTGGGCGGCAAAGGAGTTTTTCGGCCATGTCGCTTGAAAGCAGCCACCCGGTCAAACTCAACGACTTGTACCGGGACGTGATCATGGACCATTATCGCCGCCCGCGCAACAAGGGTACCTTGCCGGAGCCGTCGGTGTCGGTCGATCTGCACAATCCCGTCTGCGGCGATGAGATCACGCTGCAGCTGGTGGTGGAGGGCGACCGCATCCGCCAAGCCCGCTTCAGCGGTCGCGGCTGCTCCATCAGCCAGGCGTCGGCGTCCATGATGACGCAGCAACTGGAAGGAAAAACTTTGGCTGAGGCCGAGGACATGATCGCCCGCTTCAAGCAGCTCATGCACGGCGACGAGCAGGCCGGTGAAACGCTGGGCGATCTTATGGCCCTCCACGGCGTGTCCAAGTTCCCCGTGCGGGTCAAATGCGCGCTGCTCTCGTGGGAAGCTCTGGAGCGGAGCCTGGAGCAGCTGCGCTGAACACGCTGTCCATGGGGCACGGGTGTATCGAGCCGTCGGGCCTTGGGCGCGTACCTCGCTTTTTCCAGGATAAGCGTTAGCCGTCGGCCAGCTGCCGGTCCGTCTCCGGCAGCTGGTCGCGCGCATGCCCCTCGCCGGCCGCGGGAGCGGGCGGCGGCAGATCCTCCCGGGCCAGGAGCTGGTCCTTGTACTGCAGCTGGTATAGGCGGTAGTATAGCCCGCGGGCCTTAAGGAGCTCCTGGTGGCTGCCCATCTCCCGAATCTGGCCTTTGTGCAGCACGATGATCTTGTCGCAGTGCTGGATGGTGGACAGCCGGTGGGCGATGATGATGGTCGTGCGCCCTTGGATAAGCCGGGACAGGGCCGCCTGGATGAGCTGCTCCGTCTCGGTGTCGATGTTGGCGGTCGCCTCGTCGAGCACGAGGATAGCCGGATCGTACGCGAGGGCCCGGGCGAACGCGAGCAGCTGCCGCTGGCCCGCCGACAGGCTGGCCCCCCGCTCGTGAACCGGCGCCTTGAACCCGCCTGGCAGGCGCCCGATGAAGCGGTCGGCGTTGACGAGCCGGGCCGCCTCTCGCACCTTCGCGGCGCTGATTCCCGGGTTCCAGAGCGTGATGTTGTTCTCGATGTCGCCCGTAAACAGGAACACGTCCTGCAGCACGATGCCGATGTGCCGGCGCAAATCCTGGCGGCGGACGTGCCGGATATCGACGCCGTCGACGAGGATCTGGCCGCGCTGGATGTCGTAGGACCGGTTGAGCAGGTTGATGATGGACGACTTGCCTGCGCCCGTCGCACCCACCAGGGCCACCGATTCCCCGGGCCGCAAATGGAAGCTGACGTCCCGGAGCACCCAGTCTTCGTTGTTGTAGGCGAACCATACGTTCTTAAACTCAATCTCGCCCCGCACCTCGGGCAATGAGACCGGTTCGGCCGGGTCCTCCTCCGGCTTGGTGTCCAGAATCAGGAAAATGCGCTCGGCGGACGCCATGGCCGCCTGCATAATGTTGTATTTCTCCGTCAAGTCGTTGATCGGCCGGAAGAACGTCTGGATGTACTGGATGAAGAGGTACAAGACGCCGAAGTCCAGCGTGTTTTGCACGACGCGGCCGCCGCCGTACCAGATCAATATGGCCAGCGCCAGCGACGACAGGAACTCGACCGCGGGGCGAAAGAGGGCGAACACCCGCACTTCCTGGAGCATCGAGCGGTAATGGTCCTGGTTGATCTCGTCGAACTCCCGGAACTTGCGCTCCTCCTGGTTGAAGATCTGGATGATGCGCATGCCGGCGATGTTCTCGGCCAGCGTAGCGTTGATGCGGGCAAGCTTGATCCGCACTTGCCGGTACGCATCCCGCGCCCGGACGCGGAACTGGACCGTCACCAACGCCACGAGCGGCATCACCGCCAGGCTGACCAGGGCCAGCTGCCAGTGGACCCGGAACATGACGACGAGGATGCCAAGCAACAGGAAGATGTCCTGGAACAGGTTGACCAGGACGTTGGTGAACATCTCGTTGAGGGTGTCGGTGTCGTTGGTCGCCCGCGTTACAAGCCGCCCGACGGGGTTGCGATCGAAAAACCGCACCGGCAGCCGCTGCAGGTGCGAGAAAATTTGCGCCCGGATGTTGTACACGATGCGCTGTCCCGTGTAGTGCAAGATGTAGACTTGGGCGTAGTTGAGGACAAAGGACGCGGTGATGATCCCGAGAAACAGCCACGCGAGCCGGACCACCGCATCGAGGTCCGGTTGGCGCAGCGCCCGGATGCTGTCCTCATCGAGCCGGACCGCGGGAAACATCTCACCGCCGGCGACGACGGAGAGGCCGCCCGCCTCGGTCACGGCCTGCCGAACCTGCGTGCGCTGGTCGATGACGCCGTCGATCAGGTAGTACTCACTGGCCACGCCGGTTTCCACGAGCACGATCTGGTGCCACCGTTCGACCGCCGTCCCGGGCGGCACGTCCTTCTCCTTGACGAGCACGTAGCCGTTCCACAACACCCCGGGAGCAGGCTCGGTGCCAGGGGTGAACGCGGCCAATGGCTGCTCAAAGGCCATCAGATGATCGTCGATCGCGACGCGGACGATGTAGGGACGGGCAAGCTCGCTGGCGGTGAGCAGCAGGATGAGGACGAACGCGACGAGCATCCAACCGGCGAACGGTCGCGCGTATTGCAGCAGCCGGCGCATGAGCCGTGCGTCGTACGCTTTGCCAAGGACGTCTTCCTGGTGATAATCTTGCAAGGGTTACACCTTCTCGGCGGCTTGCCTATCCGGCTTGTTCCAGCTCTTGCTCGAGGAGCTGCCGCCGGTACGTCTCGGCGTACAGCCCGTCCAGCTCCAGCAGCTGCTGGTGCGTGCCTTGTTCCACGATCCGGCCGTCGTCCAGGACGATGATGTGGTCGGCGTCCTTGACCGTCGAGATCCGGTGGGCGATGAGGATGCTGGTGCGGCCGCGCATGGCCCGCCGCAACTCCTGGAGGATGGCCTCTTCGGTCTGGGTGTCCACGGCGGACAGGCAGTCATCGAAGATGAGAATGCGCGGGTTTTTGACCAGCGCCCGGGCGATGCCGGTGCGCTGCTTTTGACCGCCTGAGAGGGTGACGCCGCGCTCGCCCACCATCGTGCGGTATCCTTGCGGGAAGCCGACAATGTCGTCGTGCAGCCGGGCCTGCTTGGCCGCGGCCTCGATGGCTTCCTGGGAAAACTCCCCGCCGAAACCGATGTTGTCGGCGATGGTGGTGGAGAACAAGAAGTTGTCCTGGGGCGCGTAGCCGATCTGGCGGCGCAGCGTCCGCAAGGGTAGGCGCAGGACGTCGTGGCCGTCGATGAACACCGTGCCGGCCGGCGGGTCGAACACGCGCACCAGCAGGTTGGCGAGGGTCGTCTTGCCGCTTCCGGTCCGGCCGACGATGGCGAGAGTCTGTCCCGGCTCCACCGTCACGGTGATCTTGGACAGGACCGGCGTTTCCGTGCCGGGATACGTAAAGGACAGATCGCGGATCTCGATGCGGCCGGTCAGCTCCTGCACGGGCACCGCGTCGGGCGCGTCGACGATTTCGGGCCGTTCGTTGAAGATGACCCGCAGCCGCTCCATCGAGGCGCGCCCGCGCTGGAGCATGTTGATGACCCATCCGACCGCCATCATCGGCCACGTCAGCATGCCGAGATACATGTTGAAGGCGATGAAATCGCCCAGGCTGATCCGGCCGTAAATGACCAAGGAGCCTCCGTAGCCGACGACGATGATGACGCTCAAGGCCGAGAGAAACTGCACCAGCGGGTGAAACATGCCCCACACCCGCACCAGGCGCATGTTCATGTCGACGTTGTGCTGGTTGACCTGGGCGAAACGCTGGATCTCCGAGTCCTCCCGGGTGAACGCCTTGACGACGCGGATGCCCGCCAAGTTTTCCTGGACGCGGTCCGTCAAGTCGGAGAAGGCTTCCTGCACCCGCCGGAAACGCCGGTTGATGAGGCGGCCGAAGTAGGTCACCGTCAGGGCAAGGAACGGCAGCGGCGCGAGGGCCAGCGCGGTTAGGCGCGCGTCGGTCGTGCGCAGGAGGATGATGAGGATGGCCGTCGTCATAAAGATGGCGTCCGTGGCCATTACCAGTCCAGGACCCATGGCCATGCGCACCGCGTTGATGTCGTTGGTTGCGTGGGCCATGAGGTCGCCGATCTTGTGCTCGATGAAGTAGCGCGGTGATAACGTCTGGAGGTGAGCGTACAGCTTGTTGCGCAGGTCGTACTCAAGCAGCCGCGCGGTGCCCATGACGTAGATGCGCCACAAGTACCGCCCGATGGCGATGAGGACCGCGAGGGTGACGATAATGCCGCCGTACAGCCAGATGGCCCCCGTCGTCAGCCTGCCGGTGGGAAGCTCGTCCACGAAGCGCCGCATCACCTGGGGCGTGACCAGCTGCATCGCGTTGACGACCACGAGGCTGAGCAGGCCCGCGATGTACCGCCAGCGGTACCGAAGCAGGAATTCACGGACGAGTGGGAAAGAAGTCAAGCAGTTGCATCTCCCATCGCGACGGGCGCCGCGCCCTCGCTCGCGGGGTTAGGACTCCATGGAGTACATTATCGCAACCGCGTTTGTTTGACAAGCAGACCAGCCGTGAGGTGGGTTCCATGAAGCAGGTGCGGGTCGGCGCGGCCCAAGGGTTCTACGGCGACATCATCGAACCCGCGTTGGACCTGGCCGAAAAGTCAGATGTAGCGTACTTGTGCTTCGACTGCCTGGCGGAGCTGACGCTGGCCATCCTGCAGAAAGACCGCCAGCGGGACCCGGCCCTTGGCTATACCAAAGACATCACCGCCACGGCGCGGGCTCTCCTGCCTTACGTCAAGAGAAAAGGCATCAAGCTGATTACGAACGCGGGCGGGCTCAATCCGGAGGGCGCCCGGCGGGAAGTGGAGCGCATCGCCCGGGAGATGGGCATCAAGGGCTTGCGCGTCGGCATTGCCACGGGCGACGACATCTTGGACCGGCTGGACGAGCTGCAGGCGGCCGGTGTGGATCTCTCGGACAAGGACACCGGCCGGCCCTTGTCGGAAATCCGGGACCGCCTGCTCTTCGCCAACGCCTACCTTGGCGCATGGCCCATCGTGGAGGCGCTGCGGCAGGGGGCCGATGTGGTCATCACGGGCCGGACGACGGACACGGCGCAGTTTCTCGCCCCCTGCATCTATGAACTGGGATGGGGCCCGGAGGACTGGGACCGGTTGGCCCAGGGCCTTGTTCTCGGTCACCTGATGGAGTGCTCGGGCCAGGTCACCGGCGGCAACCACAGCGGCGCCTGGTGGGACGTGCCGGACCTCGACCGCATCGGCTACCCGATGGCGGAGGTGAGCGAGGACGGGTCGTTCGTTCTGACCAAGGCACCGGGCACCGGCGGCCGCGTCAGCGTGGATACGGTGCGGGAACAGTTTCTCTACGAGATTCACGATCCGCGCACGTACATCACCCCCGATGCCATCGCTGACCTGACGACGGTGCGGCTTGAGCAGGCGGGACCGGACCGGGTGAGAGTCTCCGGTGCCACGGGCAGGCCGGCGCCGCCGACGCTCAAGGCGGTCATGGGCTACCGCGCCGGTTTCATGGGGTCGGGGATGGTCGGTTTCTCTTGGCCAAAGGCTCTTTCCAAGGCCCGCAGGGCGGCGGAGATCATCCAAAAGCAGATCGAGCGCCTCGGCGTGCAATATGACGACATCTACGTAGACTACCTGGGCGTGAACGCCCTGCACGGGCCGGCGGCGCCGATTCCCGACGAAGACACGATTAATGAAGTGTTCTTGCGCGTCTCCATCCGTACCCGAGACCGGGAGCAGGCGGCGCGGCTTGGCCGGCTGTTCCCGCCGCTGGTGCTCAACGGTCCGCCCGGGGTGGCCATGATGCCCTTTGCCGCCTTTACCCGGGAGCTGATTGGGCTTTGGTCGGCGCTCATTCCCCGCCGCCTCGTGGAGGAGCGGGTGCAGGTATCCGTGGAGGAGGTGGGCTAAGGCGGGATGGCGAAAGTGCGACTCAAAGACGTGGTTTTGGCTCGTTCGGGCGACAAGGGCGACACGTGCGACATCAGCGTCTTCGCGCCCAATGAGGCCGTCTATGAGCACTTGCGGCGCGTGCTGACCGCCGACGTCGTCAAGCGCCACTTCGGCCCATGGGTGCAGGGCGCTGTCGAGCGGTTCGAAGTGCCCAACGTGCTGGCCCTCAAGTTTTTGTGCCATGGGGCGCTCGGGGGCGGCGCCAGCTCGTCGCTGCGCCTCGACAACCTGGGCAAATGTTTCGGTCCCAACCTGCTGCGCTTGGAAATTGACATACCGGATCATCTGCTGGCGGGAGGCGAGGGCCGTTGACGCAAGTGACGGCACCCATGACGGGTGTTGTGTACCAGCTGCCGGCGGCAGTCGGTGCCGCGGTCGACGAGGGTGAAAGCGTCGCGATCCTTGAGTCGATGAAGATGCATGTCCCGGTGCCGGCGCCTAAGGCCGGCCGGATCAAGGAGATCCGCGTGCAGGAGGGCGAGTTCGTCGAGGAAGGGGCCGTACTGGCCGTCATCGAGTGACACCTCCATCCACGACTCAGCGCGGAGAGGACGTTGCGCAGATGGGGCAGAGGGACCGCCTGCAGGCGGAAGTCGCCCGCATTGCGGCCGGTGGCCCGCCGCACTACCACGACAAAAACCGCGAGCAAGGCAAGATGTTTGTCCGCGATCGCCTGCGCCGGCTCTTGGACCCGGGCAGCTTCGTGGAAGACGGCATGCTCGCCCGCTGCGAGGATCCCGGTATGCCGGCGGACGCGGTGGTCACGGGAATAGGCCGGATCGACGGGCGCACCGTGTGCGTCATGGCATCGGACTCCACCGTTAAGGCCGGCAGCTGGGGCGCCCGCACGGTGGAGAAGATCGTCCGCATTCAGGAACAGGCGCTCAAGTTCAACGTGCCGATCCTGTACCTGGTGGACAGCGCCGGTGGCCGCATTACCGATCAAGTAGAGATGTTTCCGGGCCGCAGGCACGCCGGCCGCATTTTCTACAACCAGGTCAAGATGTCAGGCCGGGTGCCCCAAGTGTGCGCCCTGTTCGGTCCGTCGCCGGCAGGAGCGGCATACTTGCCGGCTTTGTCCGACGTCGTCATCATGGTGGAGGGAAACGCGAGCGCATACCTGGGTTCGCCCCGAATGGCCGAGATGGTCATCGGAGAGAAGGTGGACCACGAAACGATGGGCGGCGCTCGCATGCACTGTACCGTCAGCGGGCTCGGCGACTTCCTGGCGCGCTCCGAGGACGAAGCCATCGGGATCATGCGCCGGTACTTGTCCTACATGCCCGACAACTGGATGGGCGTACCGGACGCCGTGGCGCCGCGGGAGCCGGCCGGCGCCTCGCCCTTGTCCGCGATCGTGCCGGCGGACCAAAACACGCCGTTCAACATGTACCGATTCATCGAGAGCTTGGTGGATGCGGAAAGCTTCTTCGAGGTGAAAAAGGAGTACGCTCCTGAGCTCATCACCGGTTTCGCCCGCCTAAGCGGACAGGTGATCGGCATCGTGGCCAACCAGCCGGCGGTCAAGGGCGGCGTGCTGTTCGTCGACTCGGCCGATAAAGGCGCCCGGTTCATCTGGCTTTGCAACGCTTACAACATTCCGTTGCTCTTTTTGGCCGATGTCCCCGGTTTCATGATCGGCTCGCGCGTGGAGCGCCAGGGCATCATTCGCCACGGTGCGAAGATGATCTGCGCGGTCAGCGAGGCGACGGTGCCAAAGATTTCCGTGATCGTGCGCAAGGCGTACGGAGCGGGCCTATACGCCATGGCGGGGCCCGCCTTTGAGCCCGACGCATGTATCGCCCTGCCCGGAGCCCAGATCGCCATTATGGGACCGGAGGCGGCCGTCAACGCCGTTTACTACAACAAAATCCAGGAGCTCCCGGAGGAGGAGAGGCCCGCGTACGTGGCGGCCAAGCGGGCCGAGTACGCAGCCGACATCGACATTTTCCGCCTTGCCTCCGAGCTCATCGTGGACGCGGTCGTCGATCCGGACAGCCTGCGGGAGGAGCTGACCCGCCGGTTCGCCGCGGCCGCGGGAAAAGCGGTCAGCTTTACCGAGCGGCGCTGCCCGGTATATCCCGTCTGAGGTGGAGTGATGCGCGACGGCGGTGCTGGTCACGGGGGCGGCGGGGTTTGTGGGCCGGCACGTGGTGGCCGGCTTGCGACGGATCCATGCCCCGGTGCGGGCCGTGGTGCGGCCCGGGCGGCCGGGGCGGTCTCCCGCCGGCGTGGAGGTCGTACCCATTGACCTGCGGGCGCCCGGGCACCATCTCGCGGTGGCGCTTGAGGGTGCGGACGCCGTCGTGCATGCGGCGGGCGTGCGGGCGGAGCGGCCGTGGCGCGGGGAGACTTTCCAGGCGGCCCACGTGGAGGCGACGGAGCGCCTGGTGGCCGCCGCCGAAGCCGCAGGTGTGCAGCGGTTTGTCCTCGTCAGCTGCTTGGGAGCGGGGGACGACGCCGGGATCGCTCTCTTGAGGGCCAAGGCGGCCGCTGAGGAGATCGTGCGGGCCAGCCGGCTGGAGTGGACGATCTTGCGCTGCGGGCTCATCTACGGCCCGGGCGACGGGCGCGTGATGCGGCTTGCCCGCTGGATGGGCTGGCTGGGAAGGGCGCCTATCGTGGGCGATGGCCTTTTTCGGGTGCAGCCCATTGCCGTCGGGGACGTCGTGGCCGGGTGTGTACGCGCGGCCACCACGAGCCTGCTGGCAAGGCGGGTGTTTTCGGTGGCGGGACCCGACGTAATGGCGTTCCGGGACATGGTGGAGCTGCTCGCGGCTGCCATCGATCGGCGGTTGCCCCCCTTGCGCATCCCGCTCGCGATGGCCCATGGGCTCACGGCCATGCGGGTCCGCGGCTTGGTGCCGTGGACCGCCGATGAGCTGCAGGTGATGATGCAGGGTTTCACGTGCGACCCGCGGGAGTACTTCGAGGCGGCAGGCGTAGCGCGGCCCTTGCCCTTTAGCGCCGCGGTGCGGGCGTATCTGGGAGCGTAACCCGCCTGGCGGACGACGGGAGCAGGCTGCGTTTCAGCCGATGCCGGCGCTGGTGGCGGGGAGGGCCCGCCTCGGCGCCGGGGAGACCTACAATCTGTTTTCTACAGGAGGTTGTCGGCCGATGCGTATCCGGTACTTGGGCCACTCGGCGTTCGTGCTCGAAGCGGACGGGAAGCGGGTGGCGGTTGATCCGTTCATGACTGGAAACCCCAAGTGCGCGGCGAAGCCCGAGGAGCTGGACGTGGACGGCATCCTGCTCACCCACGGCCATGCCGACCACGTCGGCGACGCCGTCGCCATCGCGCAGCGCACGGGGGCCCTTATCGTCGCACCGGTAGAGCTGGCTGGTTACCTGGCCGCGCAGGGCGCGCCCAAGACGCACGGGATGAACTTCGGCGGCACGCGCCAGTTCGACTTCGGACAGGTGAAAATGGTGCCCGCGTGGCACAGCTCGTCCCTGGACGGCCCTTCTGGACCGGTCTACCTCGGCAACCCGGCGGGATTTCTCATCACCATGGGCGGCGTTACCGTTTATCACGCGGGCGACACGTGTCTCTTCGGCGACATGGAGCTCATCGGGCGCCGCCACCGGATTGACGTGGCGTTGTTGCCCATCGGCGACAACTACACGATGGGCCCTGAGGACGCCGGGTACGCAGTGGAGCTCATCAAGCCGCGCTGGGTCGTCCCCATGCACTACGACACGTTCCCGTTGATCGCCCAGGACCCGCAGGCGTTCGCACGACTGGCCGAGGCCGCCGGTGCCCGCTGCCACGTGATGGCGCCCGGCGATGAGTGGACCGTGCCGCTGTAAGGCGGGCATCGTGCGCACAAGGCTTGACGAGCCGCCGGCCTAAGGGCAGGCGGCTTTCTCATCGAGCGCGGGAGGGGGCGGGAATATGGCCAAGCCGGACGAGATCGCCATAGCATGCGTGCAAGCCCGGGTGAGCCTGGAGGATTACGTCACCAAGGAAGCGTTCCGGCACCTCGTGGAGCGCCTGATGGCGAAAGCTGCGGCCGCCATGCCACCCGGCGTGCCGCGGCTCGTCGTTTTTCCCGAGGATTTCGCCTCCGGGTGCATCTTTGCGGGTGAGGCCGACGCCGTGCGGGGGGACGCGAGCCTCCGGGGAGCGGTGGCGGCCTTGGTCAAACGCCATTTCACGGGCGTCATGGCCCAGCGCCTGCGGCACCGGGTCGGCTGGGTGCGGGCGTTGGCCCTACACCGGGCAGCGGCCGTAGCGGACGTGTACTTCACCGTCTTTCAGGAAGCGGCCAGGCGCTTTGGGGCGTACGTGCTCGGAGGCACGGTGCTGCTGCCCGACTTGGACGACTCCGGCCGGCCACTGGGACGGGAGGTGTACAATACCGCCTACCTGTTTGGGCCCGACGGGCGCGTCGTGGGAGCCCAGCGAAAGGCGTTTCTGATCGACATCGAAGGGCCCGGCGGGCTTGATCTGTCTACCGGCAGCGTGGCGGGGATTGCGGCCTGGGACACGGAGCTCGGGCGTGTCGGCGTGGCCATATGCTTCGACGCGTTTCAGGAGCCGGTCGTCGAGCATTTGGCCGGCCTGGAACTTGACATCTTGCTGCAGCCGTCGGCAAACCCGGAGCCATGGTCGGAGTGGCAGCAGCAAGATTGGCTGCGGGGCATGTGGCATGCGGTGTGTGAGGCAGGCGTCGCCCGCTATGGCGTCAATCCCATGCTGGTGGGAAGCTTACTGGATCTGGAGTTTGAGGGGCAGTCATGCATCGTCGACCGCGAGCTCATGGACGCTCCTGGCGGGGAAGCTGCGCCCGGGGCGGGCGGTTACGTGCACTTGCCGCCGCGCCCGGGTTTCCTTCAGGTCGCCCGCAGTTGGAAGGAGGAGGAGGTGCTGGTGGCTACCGTGCCGCACCCGCGTCGCTAGGCGCGAGGGGCCGGCGCTCCCGTTCTCACATCGCCGCGCCTACGAGTATGGCCAAGAGGCCGATCACCAAGGCGACGCCGACCGCGAGGACGACCGCCGCGACGGCCTGGAGCACCAGGGCAGCGATGGCCCGGCCGGTGGTGAAGCCGTACGTCTCGCGGATCGCCACCACCGACAGCACCACCGACCAGACCATGGCGGCCAGGACCGCCACATGGTACAGGAAAGGCAGCACTCCCATGTTCGCCAGCACCGTGAAGGGCGCCACGAGCAGCATCGGCAGGGCTGCCATTCCTTCCGCCTGCACGATTTGGGCGTAGCGGCCGCGGCCGCCCAGCAGCCGGGCCACGAGGTGCAGAAGGGCGGCCGAGACAAACAAGAGGAGGACGTTGCTGATGCTGCTCTGCAGGCCGAGCATGAGGCCGCTGGTCTCGGGTTGGAATAGCAGCGTCAAGTCATCGGCGACGTCAAGACTGGGCCCGTACGCGGTGGGAAGCAGCGAGATCACATACACGACCAGAGCCAGGCCTAAGCGGCGGTGCTGGGCCAGGTAGCGAAACGCGTCCGCAGGCTCGGTCAGTACGTCCAGCACAAGGCTCATGCCGTTTCTGGATTGGAGGTTGACTCCCGTCTGCATCCATCTCCCTCCCGCTCGCCATGATTTGGGCCGCCGCACGTGTTACCGCAGTCTGTAGCCCCACGGTGGGATGCTCACGTTGTCCAACAGCTGCGCCGGTGCACCCGAGCGCGACCCGAGTCCGAGGGCTTCCAGCGCAGCCGGCTGCAGCCACCAGCGGGCGATGAGCGTCGAGGTCATGCCCAGCAGCCGGTCATAGAGCGAGCGCTCCCGTCGGAACGGCACCACGGCCGGGCGCCCGGCGAGTCCGGCGAGTTCGCTGGCCGCCTCGACGGCGTCCTCAAGCCCGCCCAACTGATCCACAAGGCCGAGGGCCAACGCCTGTCTTCCGGAGAACACCCGCCCGTCCGCGAGTTCCCGCACCGCCTGGGCGTCCATGCGCCGGCCGTGGGCGACGTCCTGGACGAACTGGTCTAAGAGATCGTTCACCAGCTGCTGGAGGTAATCCCTTTCCCACGGTTCAAGCTCCCGGTAAGGACTGCCCGTGTCCTTGTACGGACCGCTGACGATGGTCTCCGGGTTGATGCCAAGGCGCGCCAGGAGATCCTCGACGACGAGCACTTCCATGATGGCACCGATGGAGCCCGTCAGCGTTCCGGGATTGGCCACGATGCGGTCGGCCGCGGCGGCCACGTAGTAAGCCGCGGACGTGGCCATGTCGCCCATGGACGCGACCACAGGCTTGCCCGCGGCCCGCGTTCTGAGGATCGCCTGGTAGATTTCTTGGGCGGCGGCGGGGCTGCCGCCGGGGCTGTCGATGCGCACGACGACCGCGGCGTAGCGGGGGTCATCCTGTACCGTTCGCAAGTACCCGATGACGTCACGCGCGCCCAGCGCCGGTTCCGACCAGGGGGAGCTTGCGCTGGTTTCGTCGATGGTTCCCGTGATCTCGATCAGGGCCACGCGGGGGCGGGCCGGCGCCCGCTCTTGTCCCCGGAAGATGACGAGTGGGAGCGCGACAATGGAAATTGCGAGCAGAACAAGGACGAAGCGCCGCACATGTCACCACCTCGAAGGGTGGTATTCCTTCCATCGCCGGCGGCTTCCTGCGCTGGACGGTTTCGCCTGCCGCGGGCTTCGGGCCGGAGCGCATACACCCGCGAGGTGCGTACACAATACCGCCTTGAGGAGGCATCCGCCGTTGAACCGCCGCGACGAGATCGAGCAGATTCTTCAGTTCATTGCCGAGCACCCGGAGTCCTATGCCAGCCTGGCCGTCTGCCGGCGAGCCCTGGACGGGGGGCTCGAGCGGGTGACCGGCGAGACCATCAGCCTGCTGGAGCAATATCTGCACCAAGCGTCCGACGAGGAGATCGACGCCTACTACACCATCGTCACATGACGCGCCGGAACGGGCACGCCTCGCGGTGCCGGTGCGCCGTCGACAACTTTTCCGTCGCCTGGCTGACGCTCAAGCCGGTAGCCTCAAGAAGCGCCTTCAGCATCGGTCCCAAGCTTCTGGCGAAAGGCCGGAGCCGCATGGGCCCTCGCCTGCAAGTTGGCAAGAACATTCCCAAGGCGCATTCTTGCCCCCGCCTTCTGTAGCGAGTTGTCATTATTGTACACGCGATTTTTTGTGTTTTGCACGGGTGCAGGCACCCAATTTCGCTGGGGGTTGACGCGGAGAGACTCCCGGCCCGTTTCGCGCGGCCCCGCAGCACCGCGACAGTTGCATTACTCTTGACGTTGGAAGGATTTGATTTGCCGCAAAGAGAAGACGCAGCCAATGTAGTCGATGGGGTCGAAAAAAAGAGGAAAGGAGGGGAAGAAGCGAAAGATCTGACCCCGCCTTCAGCACGAGCGAGGAGGTCGATATGGTGAGACTCGGGATCGTAGCTGCCATCCTCGTCCTAGTCGCTTCGTTGAGCTTCGCGTCGGCCCAGGCAAGCAAAGACACTATCGTCGTCGGCATCACCTCCGACTTGGTCAACCTGGATCCTCACAACTTCCGTCACCGGGACACGGAAACGATCCTGCGCAACATCTATGACGGGCTGGTCACGCGCGGGCCCGACATGCAACCCGTCCCCGAACTGGCCGAAAGCATCGTCCAGATCGACGGAACTACGTGGGAGTTCAGACTGCGCCGCGGGGTGAAATTCCATGACGGGTCCGAAATGACGGCCCGCGACGTGGCTTATTCCATCAATCGCTACGTGCAGGAAGGTGCGATGGGCGGGCAAACGTCGCCCCGCAAGGACCTCCTAGGTCCGGTAACCCACGCGGAAGCCGTGGACGACTACACGGTGCGGGTCTATCTCGCGCAAGCGTGGTCCGTGTTCCTGCCCTACTTGGTGCACCACATGGTGGTGCCTGCATCGGTGGGCGACGGGCTGGTGGAGCACCCTATCGGCACCGGGCCATTCAAGTTCGTGGAGTGGGTGCGCGGCAGCCATGTCGTGCTGGAAAGGTTTGACGACTATTACGGCGGTGCCCCCGACTTGGGCCGCGGCGGGCCGGCGCCGGCGCAGCGGGTCATCTTTCGCGTGATCCCCGAAAACGCCACCCGGCTGGCGGCCCTCATGGCCGGTGAGATTGACATCATGGCCGCCGTCCCGGTTCACGCCATCCCTGACATCGAGCGTCATCCCAACCTTGAGCTGCGGCCCGTGATGGGGACCCGAAGCTACTTCACCGAGTTCAACGTGCGCCGGCCGCCCTTCGATGACGTCCGTGTCCGGCAGGCCATGAACTATGCCGTCGACGTGCAGCTCATCATCGACCAGCTGCTGGACGGACTGGGCCAGCCGTTGTCCACCATCCTGTCGCCCTTGTCCTTTGGGCACAACGATGACTTGACGCCCTACCCCTACGACCCCGCCAAGGCGCGCGCCCTCCTGGCGGAAGCCGGCTATCCTAACGGCTTCACGTTTGAGCTGAACGTCGAGGACAAGCGGCGGGACGTGGCCGAGGCGTACGCGTTTATGCTGTCGCAGATCGGCGTGACCGCCCGCGTGCGGGTCTGGGGTGACTACAACAGCATGGTTGATGCCATGCGCCGGGGCGAGTTGGACGCGATGATGACCGACTGGGGCGACAGCACCATGGATCCGACCGGCATCTTTGTGCCCAAGCTGCGCACGGGCGACCGGGGCAACTACGGCGGGTACTCCAATCCCGAGGTAGACGCCTTGATCGATCTGGCGGAATCCACCGCCGACCTTGAGGAGAGGGCGGAGGCGTACCGCAAAGCCCAGGCCATCGTTTACGACGAAGCGCCGATGATTTTCGAGTACATCACCCAGGAACTGTACGCCCAAAACAAGGCCCTCAGCGGCTGGGATCCTATCCCCGACAGTCGCATCAACCTGCACACGGCGGTTAAGCAGTAACCGCACGTGAGTGCCTCCGGTATTCGGCGGGGCTGGACGGCGCGGCCGGTGCCGGATCGGGAGGACGACGGCGGCGGATTGACCCGCCGCCGCTCGCCCTCCCGAGGACCAGGGGAAGGGGATCCATGAGCGCGGCGCAGATCATCAACCGCTTGTTCCAGCTGATTCCAGTCGTCTTGGGCGTGACTCTGATCGTGTTCGCCCTGATGTACTTCACCCCGGGGGATCCGGTGGAGGTCATGTTCGCGGGCGAGTCGGCCGCGACGGAGGCGGACCTGGAACGCTACCGCCGGGAGCTTGGACTCGACCAGCCGTTTCATGTCCAGTACCTGCGCTTCCTGAGCGGTTTGCTTCGCGGAGACCTGGGCATGTCGCTGGTGCAACGGCAGCCGGTGCGGGATCTGATCTTATCCCGCCTGCCTGCGACCGTCGAGCTGACGGCGGCCGCGATCTTAGTGTCCTTGCTCATCGCCATCCCCGCGGGCGTTATCGCCGCGGTCCGCCGCTACTCGGCGGTGGACAAGGTCGGTACGGTGGGGGCCTTGCTGGGGGTATCCATGCCGGACTTTTGGCTCGGACTCGTCCTTATGCTCGTGTTTGGCGTCCACTGGGGCCTGTTGCCCATCTCCGGCCGCGTCCCTTGGGGGATGGAACCGCAGCACATCACGGGCTTCTACGTGATCGATTCCCTTCTGACCGGAAACTGGCCGGCCCTCAAGGCTGCCCTGCGTCACTTGCTCCTTCCGGCGATCACCCTGGGCACCTCCATGGCGGCGCTGACCATGCGGGTCACGCGATCCAGCATGCTGGAGGTGGTGCACCAGGACTACATCACCTTCGCCAGAGCCAAGGGCTTGTCCGGCACCCAGGTGGTGCTGCGTCACGGCCTGCGCAACGCGCTTATCCCTACGGTGACCGTGGTTACCCTCAACATCGGCGTCTTGCTGGGTGGAAACATGATTGTGGAGACGGTTTTCGCTTGGCCGGGCATAGGGCGCCTGGTGGTGGAGTCTATCTACAACCGGGATTACACGGTCGTGCAAGCCTCCGTGCTGGTCTACGCGGTTACCTACGTGACCATGAACTTCTTGGCCGACGTCCTCTATACGCTGCTTAATCCGAGGGTGCGGCTGTAGCGGGGTGGAGATGAGCGTGGCAGCGGCGACACCGCCGGTGGAAACACAAGAGGCGGCCGCTTGGCAACGGGCGCTGGAGCGGGAGCGGGCGGCGGCCCTCGAGTTCTGGCGCCGGTTTCGCAAGCACCGCCTGGCAGTGGCCGGCGGCGTAGTGGTGCTGCTGGTGGTGGCCATGGGCGTGTTGGCACCGTGGCTCGCGCCCCACGACCCGGCGCAAGCCAACTTTCTCAAGCGTTTCCGCCCGCCCGCCTGGATGGAAGGCGGGAGCTGGGAACACCCGCTGGGCACCGACCAGCTGGGACGGGACATCCTCAGCCGCATTATGTGGGGGGCGCGGGCGTCCTTGACCGTGGGCGCCATCGTCATCACCCTGGCGACCACCGTGGGCATCTTTTTCGGCCTCCTGTCGGGCTACTACGGCGGACGGGTGGACGCGGTCATCCAACGGGTGGTGGACATCCTACTTTCCTTCCCGTATCTTGTGCTCGCCATCGGCCTGATGGCGGTAATGGGCCCTGGTTTCATGAACATGGTGCTTGCCTTGGTTTACAAAGAGTGGGTGACGCCGTGCCGGGTCGTGCGGGGCGAGGTGCTGGCGGCCAAAAACCAGGAGTATGTGGAGGCGGCCCGGGCGGTCGGCGCAGGCGACGCCCACATCATGTGGCGGGAGATCCTGCCCAACACGCTGTCGGCCGTCATCGTGGTGGCCACGTTGCGGGTGGCCTGGGTGATTCTGATGGAGGCGTCCTTGAGCTTCCTGGGCCTTGGGGTGCAGCCCCCGACGCCCGCGTGGGGCTCCATGGTGGCCGCAGGGCGCGAGTACATCTTCCAGGCCTGGTGGCTGGCGACTTTTCCAGGGGTGGCCATCCTTGTCACGGTGCTGGGCATTAACTTGCTGGGGGAAGGATTGCGGGATGCGCTGGACCCGCGGCTTAGGGAGTAGAGCCATGCCCGAGCCGGTGTTGGACGTTCGCGATCTAAAGACCCACTTCTTCACCGACCGCGGCGTCGTCAAGGCGGTGGACGGGGTCAGTTTCCAATTGTACCCCGGGGAAACGTTAGGGGTCGTCGGGGAGTCGGGCTGCGGCAAGAGCATGACGGCCTTGTCCGTTATGGGCCTGGTGCCCTATCCGGGCCGGATCGTCCACGGCGAAATCTGGCTGCAGGGCGAAAACCTGGTCCGCAAGTCCGAGCGGGAGCTCTGCCGCTGGCGAGGCCGGCGCATGGCCATGATCTTTCAGGACCCCTTGACGACCCTCAATCCGGTGCTCCGGGTGGGGCACCAGGTTACCGAGTCCATCCGGATCCACTACGGCGACGACGGGTGGTGGGGCGATGCCCGGCCGCCCGGATGGACGGCCGACCCGCTCGGCACAAAGCGCCGGAGACTAGCGTGGGACCGCGCCGTGGCCATGTTGGAAAAGGTGGGGATCCCCGCGCCAACGGAGCGGATGCGGGCCTATCCCCACGAACTGAGCGGCGGGATGCGCCAGCGGATCATGATTGCCATCGCGTTGAGCTGCAACCCTGCCCTGCTGTTGGCGGACGAGCCCACCACGGCTCTGGACGTGACGATCCAGGCGCAGATCCTCGAACTCATGCAGCAACTCAAAGAGGAGCTTGGCACCAGCATTCTCCTGATCACCCACGACTTTGGGGTGGTCAGCGAGTTCTGCGACCGGGTCATGGTCATGTACGCCGGCAAGGCGGTGGAGACCGGGCCGCTTGAGGCCGTGCTGGACCACCCGCTCCACCCCTATACGCAAGGGCTTCTTGAGTCAATCCCACGCCTCGGCGACCGCAGCCGCCGGATCAAGCCCATTGAGGGCATCGTCCCGGAGCTGCACGCATTACCTCCCGGCTGCAGCTTTTGCACCCGCTGTCCGCTGGCGGACGAACAGTGCGCCACGGTGGCGCCGCCGCTCTTGGAGATCGCACCGGGCCACCGGGTGGCTTGCCACAAGGTACCGGTGCCCGCGGAGGTGAAGGGGGCATGAGCCAAGCCATGGCCGCGGCCGGACCGGTCCGGCGCCGCCCGGAGCCGCTTGTGGAGATCCGGGGCCTCAAGCAGTATTTCCCGCTGTGGCGCAATCCCGTCGAACGGTTGTTGGGCCAGGGAAACCGGTGGGTACACGCGGTGGACGGAGTCGACTTGGACATCGCCCCTGGGGAAACGTTGGGGCTGGTGGGGGAGTCAGGCTGCGGCAAGTCGACGCTGGCCCGCAGCATCCTAAGGCTGTACCAGCCGACGGCGGGTTCGGTGCGCTTCGCGGGGCGGGAGATCACGACGCTGCCGCCGGCGGAGATGCGGCTTATGCGCCGGGAAATGCAGATGATCTTCCAGGATCCCTTCGCGTCGTTAAATCCCCGGCGGACCGTGGAGCAGATTATCGGCTTGCCGCTTCAGATTCAGCGGGTCCCCCGGCGGGAGATCCGGGGCCGGGTTCTGGAGATCATGGCCAAGGTGGGCTTGTCCCCCAGCCACCTTGACCGCTTCCCCCACCAGTTCAGCGGCGGTCAGCGCCAACGCATCGGCATCGCCAGGGCTTTGGCGGTGAATCCCCGGTTTGTGGTGGCCGACGAACCCGTCTCGGCCCTGGATGTCTCCATCCAAGCCCAGATCCTGAACCTGCTGCAGGAGCTCCAGGCGGAGCTGGGTCTGACCTATTTGTTCATCACCCATGACCTTTCCGTCGTCAGCTACGTCAGCGACCGGATCGCCGTCATGTACCTGGGGCGCGTCGTGGAACTCGCGCCGGCGGCAGCGCTGTTTGAGACGCCCCTGCACCCGTATACCCGCGCCCTGTTGTCGGCGGTGCCGCGGCTGGAGGGCAGGGGCCTGCGGCGGGAGCGCATCCTGCTCCGGGGCACCCCGCCTACGCCCATCAACCCGCCGCCGGGCTGCCGGTTTTACGGGCGGTGTTATTTAAAGGAAAGAAACGACACCTGCCGCGCTGTCGATCCGGAACTAAAGGACGTGGGCGGCGGGCACCTGGTGGCCTGCCACGCGGTCCACGGAACGCTGTGAACCAGATCCGGGGCCGGGGCGCATCCGCCTCGCCGGCTCCTGAAACCGGGGTGAAAACGCTGCATGCAGCCCGCTCGAGCTCCCGTCATCGGCATTACGACCGCATTCGACGACGGCACCGACGTCGACTCCGTGAGGCCCCAGGCGGAGATCAATTTCGTCGACGCGGCGTACGGCCAAGCCCTTGAACGGGCCGGCGCGGTTCCGGTCCTGCTGCCGCTGACCGACTCGCCGGCCGTCATCGAGCAATACCTGAACTTGGTGGACGGCCTCCTGTTCTCCGGGGGCGGCAGTTACATACGGCGGCGCCACCGGGAGAAATCCGTGATGCCAGACCTTCGCGTTCTTTCACCCCGGCGCTTCCGCTTCGAGGCGGTCCTGCTGCGCCGCGCCCTGGAGTTCGACCTGCCGGTGCTCGGCGTCTGCCGGGGCCACCAGATGATTGCTCGCATCAGCGGCGGCCGGTGTTACCGGCAGATTGAAGGCCGGGTGCCCGGTGCCATGCAGCACTACCAGGGCAGCCGGCCCATGGGCCGCCGTCCCGTCCATGACGTCTACATCGAGCCGGGAACCCGCCTGCACGCCATCTTGGGCACCCGTGTCATCGGGGTCAACAGCCTGCACCGGCAAGCGGTCGAAAGGGTGGCGCCGCCCCTTTTGGTCAGCGCTCGCGCCGCCGACGGCGTCGTGGAAGCCATCGAAAGCCGCGCCCACCGGTTTGTCCTGGGCGTGCAGTTTCATCCGGAGCTCTTGGTCGAGCGGGAACCCGCCTGGCAGCGCCTGTTTGAGGAGTTTGTCGCCGCCTGCCGGGAAACCGGAATGCGGCGGGCCAAGACCGCAGCCCGGGCGGGCGGGTAAGAGACGCCCTATTCTCTACGGAGGTGTTTGTATGCCGTCAGTCGCCGCCGAGCACCGCACGGATACCGCCCCTACGGGCCGGAAACCGGTGAAGCTGCTCACGCCCACCGGCCACCTTGGGTTTACCCCCATCGAGCCGGACAGCTTCTGGGCCGGCGTCGCCCAGAAACCGGACTTCATCGTGGCCGACTCGGGGAGCTGCGACATCGGTCCCCATGCCCTGGGGGCCGACGAAGCCGCAAGTCCCCGCACGTGGCAGGAACACGACCTGGAACTGATCTTTACCGCCAGCCGCAGGCTGGGAGTGCCGATGATCATCGGATCGGCGTCTGACACGGGTACCGATCGCGGCGTGCGGGACTTCGCCGCCATAATCCGGGAACTGGCCCGCAAGCATCGCCTGACCGGTTTTCGCATGGCCACCATCTACAGCGGCCAGGACATCGGCGCCCTTAAGCGGCGCGTGCAGGCGGGGGCGTGGACCCGGGGGCTTGACGGGCGCGACCCGCTGACCGTTGCGGATCTGGAGCGGACCGACAACGCCGTGGCCGTGATGGGGGTCGAGCCCATCCTGAAGGCATTGGACGAGGGTGCGGACGTTATCATCGCCGGGCGTGCGTGCGACCCGGCCCTGTTCGCAGCGCCCTTGCTGCAAGCCGGATACGGGCGGGACATCGGATATTTCGCCGGCAAGCTCCTAGAGTGCGCCTCATTTTGCGCCGAGCCGTTCGCGGGCAAGGAAAGCATCCTGGGCACCGTCGACGACGACGGCATCGTTCTGGCTCCCATGAGCGGCTACCAGCGCTGCACGCCGGCTTCCGTCGCCGGGCACGCGATGTATGAGCGGTCGAATCCGTAC
>ERZ777003.1111-NODE-1111-length-44247-cov-48.100697_pt1 | contig 44247 bp, 36 predicted proteins | sample MGYA00374956_ERZ777003 | MGnify/ENA primary metagenome ERZ777003 (study PRJEB29302, sample SAMN06268252) | bioreactor metagenome | isolation source: Joint BioEnergy Institute, California, USA | place: USA:Joint BioEnergy Institute, California, USA | collected... | reverse complement strand
GATGTACCCGGCCTTGACGGTTCGGCCCGGGCGGGCCATGGCGCCCTGGGCGGGGAAGGGGGTACCTTCCGGTGGAGGGCTCCGGGCGTCGGTGCGGGTCGATTCCGGCGCCCGGGCGAGGATCGTTGGGGCACTGGAGCAGGGAAGCGACATGAGCGATCGACGGATCGGCGTGCTGTTCGTTTGTCTCGGGAACATCTGCCGGTCTCCGCTGGCGGAGGGCGTGTTCCGGCACGTGGTGCGGGAGGCCGGGCTGGAGCATCGGTTCGAGATCGATTCGGCGGGGACGTCGGCGTACCATGTGGGCGAGCCGCCGGACCGGCGGACGGCGGCGGTGGCGGAGAGGCGGGGGATCGTACTGGACTCGCGGGCTCGGCAGTTCCGGTCGGAGGACCTGACGCGGTTCGACTACGTGCTGGCCATGGACCGGAGCAACCTGGCGGCGGTGGAGCGGGCGGCGCGCGGGACGAAGCCGATCGGGGAGGTGCGGCTGCTGCGGGAGTTCGATCCGGAGGCGGGGGACGACCTGGAGGTGCCGGACCCGTATTACGGCGGGCCGCAGGGGTTCGAGCTGGTGCACGACATCGTGGACCGCTCGTGCCGGCATCTTTTCGACCACATCCGCGCGGTGCACGGGTTGTGAGGCGGGCGTGAAGCTACCGGACGCGGTCGAGCGGGGTGTTGCGTCGTTGCTGGAGGCCCGTTGCGGGCGGCCGGTCCGGCTGACGCGGGTCTCGCCGGTCGGCGGGGGGTGCATCAGTCCGGCGGCGAAGGTCGAGTGCGACGTCGGCCCGGCGGTGTTCGTGAAGTGGGGCGAGCCGGGCTCCGCGGCGGGGGCCATGTTCGTGGAGGAGGCGAGGTCGCTGCGGGCGCTGGCGGGGTCGGGGGTGGTGCGGGTGCCGGGGGTGGTGGGGGTGTGGGCCGAGGAGGGTTCGGGAGCCGGGGAGGGTTCGAGCGCCGGCGGGTCGGAGCGCGACGTCGCCCGAAGCAAGACCCCGTGGCTCGCGCTGGAGTGGCTGGAGCCGGGGCGCCCCGGGCCGGACGACTGGTACGAGCTCGGTCGGGCGCTGGCGCGGCTGCACCGGGTGCGAGCGGCGGCGTTCGGGTGGCCGTCGGGCAACTTCATCGGCTCGCTGCCGCAGGCGAACGGCGAGTCGGACGACTGGCCTTCGTTCTGGCGGGAGCGGCGTCTGGAGCCGCAGCTCAGGCGGGCGGTAGACGGCGGGTACCTCGGGGGCGCGGCGCGGGCGCGGTTCGGGCGGCTGCTGGACGCGCTGGACGAGCTGCTCGCGGTGGGGAACGAGGAGGGCGCGTCGCTCCTGCACGGCGACCTGTGGAGCGGGAACGCGCACGGGCTGGCGGGCGGCGGGATCGCGCTGATCGATCCGTCGAGCTACCACGGGCACCGGGAGGTGGACCTGGCCATGAGCGAGCTGTTCGGCGGGTTCGGGCCGGGCTTCTACCGGGGCTACCGGGACGAATGGCCGGTGGATGCGGACTATGCCCGGGTCCGGCGGCCGATCTACCAGCTCTACTACCTGCTGGTGCACGTGAACCTGTTCGGCGGCTCGTACGTGGGGAGCACGCTCGCGGCGCTGGATCGGGTGCCGTTGTGAGTGGTGGTGGGGGGACGGCGCGCCGGCCGGCCGGATCCGGTGGTTCCGGCGTGGTCCGGTGATTCCTGCGCGGGGCAAGGGGTGGGGCCCGGCCGGGGTCAGCGGCGGACGGCCACGGCGAGCCCGTCCCGGATGGGGATGATGGTGGCCAGGAGCTGGTCGGACGCGGCGAGTCGGCGGTTGAACGTCTGGATGGCGCGGGTCTCGTCGGACTGCGGCGGGTTCTCGAGCACCCTGCCCGCCCAGAGCGTGTTGTCGGCGAGGATCAGGCCGCCGGGGCGGACCAGCCGGAGCGCGTGGTCGAGGTAGTCGGGGTAGCGCGCCTTGTCGGCGTCGATGAAGCAGGCGTCGAAGGGCGGCTCGTCGGCGGTGATCGTGGGGATCAGGTCGAGCGCGGCGCCGACGCGGACCTCGATGACGTGGTCGAGCCCGGCGCGGCGGGCGAAGTCACGGGCGAAGGCGGCGCGGTCCGGGTCGATCTCGAGGGTGAGGACGCGGCCTTCGTCGGGCAGCGCGCGGGCGATCCAGAGGGTGCTGTAGCCGCCGAGGGTGCCGATCTCGAGGACGCGGCGTGCGCCGATGGCGGCGAGCAGGACCTGCATGAGCCGGCCCTGGTCGGGCGAGATGTAGATCTCGGGCAAGCCGCGGCGTGCGATCTCGGCGCGCAGCTCGCGGAGCAGCTCGTCCTCGGCGGCGAAGAGGGTCTGGATGTAGCCCGCGAGCTCGCGGTACGTGACGGTTTCGACGGCGTCGGGCATGGTCCGGCGTGGGTTGGGCGGCGGGCCGGGCGCGGGCCCGCCGCGGTGGGGTTCGGGAGCTCGGTTCGCCCGGCTCGGCTCGGCGCCCCGGGCCTGGCGCGCGCAGGTTCAGCGCCAGGCGGGCGTGGCGCCGATGGATGCGCGGGACGCCCGGACCTCGTGCACGATGTTCCCGCCGACGATGGTCATGAGGACGCGGATGTCCTTGAGCTCGGACGGCGGCACCTGGAACGGGTCGCGGTCGAGCACGACGAGGTCCGCGAGCTTCCCCGGCGTGATGGAGCCCTTCCATTCCTCCTCGCCCGCGGCGTACGCGTTGTTGATCGTGTAGGCGCGGAGCGCGGTTTCCAGGTCGATCCTCTCTTCCGGGTACCAGCCTTCGGGCGGCAGGCCGTCGAGGGTCTGGCGCGTGACGGCGGCGTAGATCCCGAGCATCGGGTTGGCCGGGTACCAGGACGCGTTCGTGCCGGGCCAGTCGCTGCCGAAGGTGAGGAGCACGCCGGCGTCGTGCAGGGTCCTGAACGCGTAGGCCCAGCGGCTGCGCTCGCCGATGCGCTCCTCCATCCAGCGCATGTCGTCGATGGCGTGGTAGGGCTGGACCTCGGCGATGACGCCGAGGCGCGCCATGCGCTCGGCGACTTCGGGTCCGCGCAGGACCTGGGCGTGGATGACGCGGTATCGGCGGTCCCTGGAGGCGTCGTTCCGGAGGACGCGCTCGTAGAGGTCGAGGAGCGTGTCGATGGCCTCATCGCCGATGGCGTGGACCTGGGGCCAGAGGCCGGCCTGGTCGGCGGCGAGGAGGAGCCGCTCCATGTTGCCCGGGGGCGGGGCGGGCTGGGTGGCGCCCCGGGCGTCGGCGACCTGTGTGGTTCCGGGCGCGGCGCCCATCATGGGGCGCCAGGTCCCGCGCTCGCCGGTGTGGAGGTACGGCTCGTAGAAGCGGGCGGTGGAGTTGCCCATGATGCCGTCGACGAAGCCCTTGAGCCCGCCGATGCGGATCCATTCGTTGCCGAACCCGTGGCGGATGCCGAGGGCGGCGAGGTGCTCGACGAGGTCGAGGGTGTGGCGCGCGTAGACGCGGGTGGTGAGCTCGCCGCGGGCGAGGAGCTCCTGGAAGACGGCGAGCTGTTCCGGCGACGTGTTGTCGTGGATGGTGGTGACGCCGAACTCGCGGAGCTGACGGAGCGCGGCGCGGGCCTCGGCGAGGCGCTGCTCCATGGACTTGGGCGGGATGATGGCCCGGACGCGGTCGGCGGCGGCGGGGGAGAGGCGGCCGGTGGGGCGGCCTCCCTCGCACTCGACGCCGGACCACGCGCAGGTCACGCCTGCGAGCTCCAGGGCCCGCCCGTTCGCGAGGTAGACGGAGCGGTCCCAGCGGTTCAGGAGCACGGGCGTGTTCGGCGTGATCGAGTCGATCATGGAGCGGTGCGGCCGGAACTCGGGGGTGGCCGCGGCTCCGCGCTCCTCGCGGCCGGTGGCGCCGAGGGCCCAGGCCTCGTACGCGCCCCAGTCTCCGCCCACGATCCAGGAGCCGGGCGGGAGGCGGTCCCGCGCCTCACGGACGCGGCGGACCAGGCCGGCCTGGTCGGCCACGTCGAGCAGGTTCACGCCGAGGAGGAGCGCGCCGGCCTGGGCGAAGTGCGTGTGGTTGTCGATGAAGCCCGGCGTGATGAAGCGGCCGGGGAGGTTGATCATGCGCGTGTGGGAAGCCTGGTGACGTCGCACGGAAACCGGGTCCCCGACGGCGAGGATCCGGTCTCCGCGGATGGCCACGGCCTCGGCCCAGGGCCGGTCGGGATCGGCGGTCCAGATCCGCGACGCGGTGAGGATCAGGTCCGCGGGCTCCTGGGCGGCGATGGGGCCAGCGAACGCCGCGTGCATGAGACCCAGCCACGCGAGCGCCATGGGCAGCGGCGTGCGACGTCTCATTCCATTCCTCCGGGGCGGAGCAACGTACGCGACGCGTGAAGCACGGCTCAACGTCCGGCCTCCTGCCCGGCCGTGGAGCCGAGCGCCTCGGCGATCCGGCGGATCCCCTCGTTCAGCGCCTGCTCGGACGCGGCGAACGAGATGCGGGCGTAGCGGTCGTCACCGAACGCGGCGCCGGGGACCACGGCCACGCCCGCGTTTTCGATGAGGGCGCGGCAGAGGGCGATGGAGTCCGGCGTGTCCGCGTCGAAGAAGCGGTCGATCCTGAAGAACAGGTAGAACGCGCCCTCGGGCGAGACGAACTCGACGCCTGGGAGCAGCGCGCGGAAGCGCTCGACCACCAGGTCCCGGCGTTTACGGAAGGTATCGACCATCGCCCGGACCTCGGCGGCCTGGTTCTCGTCCGCGGAGTACGCGGCGAGCGCGGCGTACTGGGCCGGCGTCGTCGCGTTGGAGGTGATGTGGCTCTGGAGCGCGGACATGCGCAGCGCGAGCTCGGGGGTCGAGTAGGAGTACCCGATCCGCCAGCCGGTCATGGAGAAGGTCTTGGAGGTGCCGTCGATGATCACGGCGTGGTCGAGCGGCGCGGGGTCGAGGTCGAGCAGGCCCGGCGCTCGGTCGCCGACGTAGCAGATGCGGCCGTAGATCTCGTCGCTGATCACCCACACGTCGCGCTCGCGGGCCCACCGGACGACGGCGGCCAGCTCCTCGAGGGAGTAGACCGCGCCGGTCGGGTTCGAGGGCGAGTTGAGGATGAGGCCCCGGACGCGTTCGTCGTAGACCTGGTCGAGGTCGGCGGGGGTGACCTTGAAGCCGCGGGTCTCGGCGCCGGTGACGAAGACGGGCTCGGCGCGGGCGATCTGGATCAGGGCCGGGTAGCTGGTCCAGTATGGCGCGGGGACGATCACGCGGTCACCCGGGCCGAAGAGGGTGAAGATCGCGTTGAAGAGCGCCTGCTTGGCGCCGGCGGTCACGATGATGCCGGCGGCGTCGACGGTCTTCCCGTGGCGCCGGGCCATGTCCCGGGCGATGGCCTGGCGGAGCGGGACGATGCCGGGCGCGGCGGTGTAGCGCGTGTGGCCCGCGCGGATCGCGGCGATGGCGGCATCGGCGATGAAGCCGGGCGTCGGGAAGTCGGGCTCCCCGGCTCCGAGGTCGATGATGTCGCGGCCCGCTTCGCGGAGCTCGCGGGCGCGGGCGGCCACGGCGAGCGTGGCGGACGGCTCCAGGTTACGTACGTTCTCGCTGATGCGGAGAGTCATGTCAGATTCTAGGTTACCGGTTCCAGTGCAAGCGCGCGGCCAATATGTCAGGGCGGGGGGCTCGCCACAAGGTAGGGTGGCGCTTGCCCCGGGGGCCGTGAGGCGGCCAGATTGTCCTATCCGGATCGGGGCTGCGGGCCCCGTGCCCGGGCGCCGATCCGGGACGTCCGGACGGGCCGCGGCCGCGCGCGGCGCGGGGCTGTGCCGCGGAGTGCGGCGTGGCGTGCCGGCGACACAGGACAATGAAGACAAGGTAACGAAGCCATGGCGGATTACGAGCGGGTGACGGCGGTATCGCCGCGGGAGGTGCTGAAGACGGCGGTGGAGGTGCTGACCGAGCGACTGCCGATCCAGAAGGTGGCGGAGGACCGGCATTCAGTGACGCTGAGCGGCAAGGACGGCACGGTGACGATCACGGTGGAGCGGCACGGGCTGGAGAGCGTGGTGCACGCGCACACGGACCAGCTCCGAACCTCCCGGCTCGACCTCGAGACGCAGTATTTCCTGAATCGGCTTCCCTACCAGCCGGAAGACAAACCCACGGTGTGATCATAGGGGCGCGGCGCTGCCGCGCCCCGTGGGCGGAGCCCTCGAACCAGCCGGAAGACAAGCCCGCGGCGTGATTACGGTGTGCTTGCGGGGGCGCGGTGCCCCGGCCCGTGGGCGCAGTCCTCATAACAGCCGGAAGGAAAGCCCACGGTGTGAACACGCGGACGCGGCGGTACCGCGCTCCGCGGGCGGAGCGCTTCAACAGCCGGACGACGAGCTGGCGGTGCGAGCGTGGCGCGCGGTGTTGCCGCGCTGCCATGGGCGGAGCCGCCCGGGCCATCCGGGCGGCAAGTCTATGATGGGGCGTATGGAGAAGGCAGCGCCGCGCCCGGGGCAAAGTGCTCGGGCCGCTCGGGTGCAGGCCCACGGTGTTCTCCTACGGGTGCGGCAGTTGCCGCGCACTGTTCGTGAAGCCCTCGAAACGACCGAGCGGCAAGTCCACGCGCGGTCGTATGGGCGCGGCGTGGCCGCGCCTGGCGCTTTTCGGCCGCCCTCGACCGGGTGACAAACCCGTATGCGATCGGGGGCGCGGGCGTACCGCGTGGCTCCGCCCTCCAATCAGCGGTCCGACATAGCCATTGCGGGTCGTACGGACGCGGCTCTGCCGCGCGTCATGGGCAAAGCGCTCGAACGGGCCGGGCGACCGATTCATGGCTGGGGCTTATGGGTGCAGCAATGCCGCGCCCGATGTCCGTCGGCCCCTCGCCGCCGGGCGAGAAACCCGTGTGTGGTCGGGGAGCGGGAAGCGCCCCGCCGCGTGGCTGCGTCCACCCACCGGCCGCGCGATAGCCCCACGCCCTGGCCGTAGGGGAGCGGCGTTGCCGCTCCCCGCGGGTGTAACCCTTGGACCAGCCAGGCGATGAGCGGGCGGGAGATCCGAGGGGCGCGTTGTTGCCGGCCCCGGTGGCTGAGTCCACCGGCCAACCGGGCCATGGACGCGCGGCGCGGGGAAAGGGGGAGCGCTATCATGTCCCTCGAACTCTCAGACCGGTCGGCAGCCACCCCGATGGATCGACGCAGGGGGCGCGGCAAACGCCGCGCCCGTTTTTCGTTCGCCAACCTGGGGCCTGACGGGACGGTCGGGGTCAGCCGTCGTCGCCGGCGGGCGGATCGGTGCGGGCCGTGGGGCCATCCGGACCGGGCTCCGTCAGTTCGGGGGCGGCGCCATCCTCCGCCCGGAGAGCGGGATCGGCGGTGGGCTCCGGCGGCTCGGCGGCCGCGGCGTCCGCGCGAACGTCCAAGACGGGCTCCAGCTCCGGCTCAAGGGCGGGCTCGTGCGGCGCGGGCGCGCCGATGAGGCTGCGGGACTCCCGCACGACCACGCCGGACAGGAGGAGGAGTCCTACGAGGTTCGGGATCGCCATGGCGCCGTTCATCACGTCGCTGAAGGACCAGACGAGCTCGAGCCCGCTGATGTCTTCGAGCTGGAGCACGTAGGCGCCGGTGAAGGCGGCGGCCACGAAGGCGAGCCGGTACGGCAGGATCATGCGTACGCCGACGAGGTACTCGACGGCGCGCTCACCGTAGTATGCCCAGCCGAGCAGGGTCGAGAAGGCGAAGAGCGCGAGGCCGAGCGAGACGATGTGGCCGCCGAGCTCTCCGGGGAGACCGGTCTGGAACGCGTACATGGTGAGCGGTGCGCCGGTCAGCGGGCCGTCAGGCGTTTCAGCGTGCCAGGCGCCGGTGGCGAGAATGGCGAACCCGGTCAGCGTGCAGACGACGATGGTGTCGATGAAGGTCTGCGTCATGGCGACGAGCGCCTGGGAGGACGGCTCCCGGGTCTGGGCCGCGGCCGCCGCGATGCCGCCGGTGCCGAGCCCGGATTCATTGGAGAAGATCCCGCGCGCGAAGCCCATGCGCATGGCTTCGCGCACGGTCGCGCCGAGGAAGCCACCGATGGGCGCGGTGGGCGTGAACGCCTCGCGGACCACGAGCAGGAACACGGACGGGATGCTGCGCCAGTGGAGGAGGAGCACGGCCAGGGCGCCGGCCATGTAGAACACGATCATGAAGGGGACCAGGAGACCGGCGACGCGGCCGATGCTCCGGATCCCGCCGAGGATCACCATCCCGGTGAGGGCCGCGATCGCGATGCCGGTGGTGGCGGGCGGGATGCCGAAGGAGCCGCGGAGCGCATCGGCGACCGAGTTCGACTGGACCATGTTGCCGATGCCGAAGGATGCGAAGGCGGCGAAGAGGGCGAAGGCGAAGCCGAGTGCCCGGCCGGTGGAGCCGCCGACGCCGCGGGAGAGGTAGTACATGGGTCCGCCGGCCATCTGGCCGTGTTCATCGGTCGTCCGGTACTTGACGCCGAGGAGTGCCTCGGAGTACTTGGTCGCCATGCCGGCGAGGCCGGAGATCCACATCCAGAAGAGCGCGCCGGGTCCGCCGCTGGCGATGGCGGTGGCGACGCCGGCGATGTTGCCGACGCCGACGGTGGCGGCGAGGGCGGTCATGAGGGCCTGGAAGTGGGAGATGTCGCCCTGTGCGCCGCTTTCCCTGCGTTTCACGAGCGCGAGCCAGAGGGCGTGACCGAGCCGCCGGAACTGGAGTCCGCGGAGGAGGACGGTGAGGTACGCGCCGGTTCCGACGAGCAGTGCGATGGTCGGGACGCCCCAGACGAAGTCGCTCGCGGCCTGTAGGTATGCCTGTATGGTTTCCATCATGGATCCATCCTCGTGTTCGGGGCTGCAGCAATGGTACCGTGCCGGCGGCGCATTGGGCAAAGTAGAGTCGGGCGCCGGTGGGGGACGGGTGTGCAGCGGCCTCGCGATCCGGTATATTTCGCCCGTCTAACCGGTAACCTGTGGGGGGTGGTATGGCGGAGACATTTGCGCAACTGGGGCTCCGGTCGGAGCTGGTGGAGGCGGTGCGGGGTCGTGGCTATGAGGAGCCCACGGCGTTGCAGCGTGCGGCGATCCCGATCGTGCGGCGGGGCGGGAACGTGGTGATCCACGCCTCGGCCGGGTCGGGCGTCATGGGAGCGTATGGTCTGGGCGTCCTGGACCGGCTGGCCGGCCAGGGGGAGTCCGCGGCGTCCGAATCGGAGGCGGCGGACCGCGTCCGGCCGCGGGCGCTGGTGCTGGTGCCGACCGGGCCTGCGGCGTCGCGGGTCGCGGAGTCGCTGGCGGAGCTGGGGCAACCCGTCGGCGTCCGGGTGACGGCGTTGGCGGAGGGGTGGCCGGGGGTGGAGCGCGGGACGGATGTGGTGGTGGCCACGCCGGCCGCGCTGGATGCGGTCCGGGCGTCCCGGCTGAAGCTGGACGGGCTGGAGACCTTCGTGGTGGACGGGGCGTCGGTGATCCTCTCGCTCGCGGGGCCGGACGCTCTGGAGGAGCTGGCGGCGACGATCCCGCGGGAGGCGCAGCGGATCGTGGTCACGTCCGAGCGGACGGGGGCCGTGGACGACTTCGTGGAGCGGCACGTGCGTCGGGCGCTCTCGGTACCGCCTCGCCCGGTCGAGGAGGAGGAGTCGCCGGGGACGGCCGAGGAGCCGACGACGAAGGTCGGGTACCACGTCGCCTCGGAAGCGGGGAAGATCGATGCGCTGGCCGCGCTGCTCGTGCGCCGGGCGGCGGATGCTCCGGCCGTGGTCTGGTGCCGGACCGCAGCCCGGGCGGAGTCTGTGCGCGCGCGGCTCGCCAACCGGGGGATCCTGGGCGAGGCCGGCGGTGTGCGGGTGGTGTCCTTTGGCGAGGAGCCGGCCGCGGACGGCGTGGCGATCAGCTACGACGTGCCGTTCGACGCGGCGTCGCTCGCACGGCGTCACGAAAGCGGTGGCGCGGTGCTGGTGGAGCCGAGGGAGCTGGCGCATCTGCGTCGGATCGCGGAGGAGGCGGGGATCGGCCTGGCGCCGGGCGCGTCCGAGCGGCCCGCGGCGCTGCTCGCGGACCTCGAGGCGTACCGGGACCGGTTGCGCGCCGCCGCACGGGGCGAGGACCTGGCCGCTCAACTCCTCGTTCTCGAGCCGCTCTTCGACGAATTCTCGCCGGTCGAAGTGGCGGCGGCGGCCAGTGCTCTGCTGCGTCGCCGGGCGCCCGAGCCCCAGGCGAGACCGGTGGCGGCCGCGCCCGTGCCGGTCGCTCCGCGGACGTGGGTCCGGCTGTTCATCAGCATCGGGCAGAGGGACGGCGTGCGGCCCGGGGACCTGGTGGGCGCCATCACCGGCGAAGCCGCGATCTCCGGAGACCAGGTCGGCCGGATCGAGATCCGGGACACGTTCTCGATCGTCGAGGTCGCGAGCGACGTGGGCGAGCGGGTGATCCAGGCGCTGAACGGCACGACCGTGAAGGGCCGGAGCCTGCGCGTCGACTACGACCGCAAAACGCCAGCCCGTCGGCCTCGGCCGACGGGCTGAACGCCGAGAGCCACGTTCCCGGGCGCGAACGTGGCTCTCGCGGACCACAAGCAAGAATTCAGCTCAACGGCCCTTGACGGCGTCCTTGAGGCCCTTGCCCGGCCGGAAGGACGGACTGGTCGTGGGGCCGATCTTGATCTCCTTGCCCGTGCGCGGGTTACGGCCGGTGCGGGCCTTGCGCTTCTTGGTCTCGAAGGTGCCGAACCCGGTGATCTGCACCTTTTCACCCTTCTTCAGCGCCTGCGCAATGATGCCTTTGTCGGCCGAGAACAGCGCTTCCACTGCCCGGGCTGCGTCCGCCTTGGTCATCTTGCCGCGGCTGGACAGCGCCTGCACCAGTTCCGACTTGTTCATGGCTTCGCTCCTCGACAGGGTGAATCGTGAATTAGTCGCGCGCCCGCGCCGTCCGGGCTGCGTGCACCTGATCCCCCGCCCGGCATGCTCGAGGGATAGGTCAGAATACCCGCGCACTTGCGCGGTCACCATCCCTGCTGCCAACTTGCTGACCCGCCCTGGCACGGGAAATATCCCGGGCCGCTGGAACCGCTGAAAATTGCAGTGATACAGTAGGTGTCGAGTGGAAGCGCGTCAAGAGAGTTTGTCGCGGTGGAGCCGAATTTTCGCCGTGATCGGGTGGCGTTTCCCGCTCGATGAACCGATCGGATGAGCGAACCGGGAACGGGAGACACGCCGGGAATGGCTGCATCCACGGTGTCCGAATCGTTGCGGCAAAAGGAGTTAGAGGTCGCGCGGGAGATCGCGCAGGCGTTCCTGATGGCGACGAAGCCAGTGGAGGTGTACCGACTTGCGTTGGCACGGGTCACTCCGCTGGTCGGCGCCAGTTTCGGGTCGGTCTTCCTGCGGGACGAGGCGGATCCCGATCTGCTGAAGCTCGCCTGCGCGCAGAACTGGCCGCAGATCGCCGCGCGGTTCCTGGGTCAGATGCGGATCCGGGTGGGTCGCGGCCCGACGGGTCGGGCGGTGGCGCTGGGCCTGGCGATCGAGGTGGAGGATGTGTTTGCGGATCCGGAGCAGCGGGAGTGGTGGGAGCCGGCGCGGGAGCTGGGGTTCTCGTCGCTGATCGCGTTGCCGTTGCGGTCCCGGGATGGGGTTAAGGGTGCGCTGAGCTTCTATTTCGAGTCGCCGCGGCGGTTCGAGGATGAGGAGCGGGAGCTGTTGAAGCTGATCGCGGACCAGCTCGCGGGCACGGCGGAGCGGGCGCACCTGATCGAGAACCTCCAGGCGGCGAACGAGCGGCTCACGCGGCAGAACGAGGAACTGGTGGAACGGATGCGGGAGGCGGAGGAGTCGAGGCGGCTGAAGAACGAGTTCCTGGCGAACATCAGCCACGAGTTCCGGACGCCGCTCACGTCGATCATGGGGTATGCGTATCTGCTGGCGTCGGGTCATACGGGGGAGCTGACGGATCGGCAGAAGGAGCTGGTGCAGAAGATCGAGCGGGCGGGCACGGCGCTCCTGGGGCTGATCACGGATCTGCTGGAATTGTCGCAGTTGAAACTGGGCCGTGCGGAGGTGCTGCTCGGTCCGGAGGAGGCGGTGGCGCTCGCGAAGCGTTCGATCCAGGCGGTGGGTCCCGCGCCCGAGGGGGTGGAGCTGAGGCTCGAGCATCCGGACGGCGAGATCCCGCTCACGGTCGATGGGGAGAAGGTGGTCAAGATCCTCGAGAACCTGCTTTCGAACGCGTACAAGTTCACGTCCAGGGGGGTGGTCTCGGTCACGGTGCGGCGCCATGCGGACGATGCGGGGGTGGCGCCGGCGGTGGTGGATGAGGAGCGGCCGTACGTACCGCCCGGGAGCCCGGCGAGAGTGGGGCCGGTCGCGCGCCCGGAGGGCTGGGTGGAGTGGCGGGTCAGCGACACCGGGATCGGGATCCGGCCCGAGGACCTGCACGTGATCTTCGACGAATTCCGGCAGGTGGATGGTTCCTCGACCCGGCTCTATGGAGGCACGGGGCTGGGGCTCGCCCTCTCGCTCCGGCTCGCGCGGCTGCTCGGGGGCGACATCCTGGTGGACAGCGAACCGGGCCGGGGCTCCACCTTCACCCTCCGCCTTCCGATCACGACGCAGGGGAGCTGGCGTTATCCTGCCACAGCCGCAACTCCGTCCAGGGAATAGAATGGGGGGATGCAGATGCCCCCGGCACGGCCGGCGTGCCGGAGGTGGCCGGGGGCAGCTTGGAGCGTCAGCGGTTCCGATCGCGGCGCAGCGTGGGCAGCGCGGTGAACGGGCCGGAGACGCGTCGCCGGCGGCGCAGCCGGATGGCTGCACGCTGGCCGGCGGGCGCTCCGCCATCGTGTGCGGGAGTGTCTACGAACGGATCGGCGCCGCTGTCCTCGCGCGTCTGCTCGGCCTCCGGGGAACGCCGTTGGCCGTTCGTGGAAGACACGTCGAGACGGTCGCCCAGGTTCGACAACGGAAGCCTCCTTGTGGACCGGGGCCCGGGGGCTCGTGGGCCCGCGCCGACTACAAACTTTGTACGATTCAAGATACACACCAGGTCCGGACGAGGCCAGAGGCGGAGCCGGTCATGGCGCCAGGCGAAGCGGCCGCGGCCCCGGCCCCTGGCGGGCGCCCGGCGAGGGCCGCGGCCGCCCGGCCGTGATCACCTTGTCCGCTACCGACAGGCCGGACGGGGAGGGGCCGTCAGCGTTCGACGACCTCCCCCTGAGCGTCGGCCCGTGCCCTGAGCACGGGCATGGGCCGGGGCCTCGTCATGTTCTCCGGTGACAGGATCTCGTCGAGCTGTTCCTTGCTGAGCAGGTTCTTCTCGAGCACGAGCTCGTACACGCCGCGGCCGGTGGCGATCGCCTCCCGCGCGACGGCGGTGGCGCTGTCGTACCCGATGTAGGGGACGAGCGCGGTCACGATCCCGGTGCTCCGTTCGACCAGGGAACGAATGTGGTCGCGGTTCGCCGTGATCCCCAGTACGCACCGCTCGCGCAGGATGATGCAGACCTGCGTGAGCATGTCGAGCGACTGGAACAGGTTGAAGGCGATGACCGGCTCGAAGACGTTGAGCTGGAGCTGGCCGCCCTCCGCGGCGATGGTGACGGTGAGGTCGTTGCCGATGACCTGGTAGCACACCTGGTTGACGACCTCGGGGATCACCGGGTTGACCTTCCCAGGCATGATGCTCGAGCCGGGCTGCATGGGCGGGAGGTTGATCTCGCCGAGCCCCGTGCGCGGCCCGCTGGAGAGGAGCCGCAGGTCGTTGCAGATCTTGGAGAGCTTGACCGCGGTCCGCTTGAGCACGCCGGAGAGCAGGACGAAGACGCCGGTGTCCGAAGTGGCCTCGATGAGGTCCGGCGCGGTCTTGAGCTCCAGGCCGGTGATCTCCGAGAGCTTCTGCCGGACCAGCGCCGCGTACCGTGGATCGGTGTTGATCCCGGTGCCGATGGCGGTCGCGCCCATGTTGATCTCGCGGAGGTGCGCCGCCGTCTCGCGGAGCCGATCGATGTCCTCGCCGATGGTGACGCCGAACGCGTGGAACTCCTGGCCGAGGGTCATGGGCACGGCGTCCTGGAGCTGGGTGCGGCCCATCTTCACGATGTCCGCGAATTCGTCCGCCTTGGCCAGGAAGGCGTCCCGGAGCAGGGCGAGGGAGCCGATCAGCTCTTCGACGGCGTGGTGGGCGGCCAGCTTGAGCGCGGTCGGGTAGACGTCGTTCGTGGACTGGGAGAGGTTCACATGGTTGTTCGGGTGCACGTAGTCGTACTGGCCGCGGCGGTACCCGAGCAGCTCGAGGGCGCGGTTGGCGATGACCTCGTTTGCGTTCATGTTGGTCGAGGTCCCGGCGCCGCCCTGGATGACGTCCACGACGAACTCGTTATGGAGGCTGCCGGCGCGGATCTCCCGGCAGGCCTGGACGATGGCGTCGGCGATGCGGCCATCGAGGAGGCCGAGCTCGCGGTTGGCCTCGGCGGCGGCCTCCTTGACGGCGGCCAGCGCGTTGACGAAGTGCGGGTACTGGCTGATGGGCACGCCGGTGATCGGGAAGTTCTCGACCGCGCGGAGCGTCTGGATGCCGTAGTAGAAGCGGTCGGGCACGTCGCGTTCGCCGAGCAGGTCCTTCTCCCTGCGGAGCGCGCCGGAGAGGTAGACCTGTTCGCGGCCGGCGAGGCGGGCGTGAGCGGCGCGCAGTCGGCTGGCGATGACCTGCGCCGCGGCGACGACGAGGCGCGCGTAGAGCCCCGGGTTTTCCTGCGCGATGGTGGTGGCGGCCGTCCTGGGGAGTTCCACGACCTCGCACGGTTCGGCCACGTAGGCCGATGTGGAATGGGGGTAGTCGTCGAGGAGGCTTCCCTCGCCGAACGATTCGCCGGGCCCGATCACGGCGAGCGTCCTGGTACGGCCGCGCAATCCCTTCCGGATCTCGACCCGTCCCTTGAGCAGGATTCCGAATTCCCTGCGAGGCTGGCTCTCGTGGTAGATGTACGTGCCCGGGAGGTAGCAGACGACCCGGACGTACTGCATCAGGTAATCGAGGTCTTCCGCGGAGAGCGAACGCGTGACCGGGTGCGAGCGCAGCACCCGGAGAATGTTCGTATCCATAGGCTCCGTTCGATTCGATCGAGGCCGATGGGGCCATGGCCGGGCGGGACGCGGGTTCTGGCCGGGTGCCCGGGATCCCCACATCTGCGTGCCTGCCGGCGGCGGCGCCGGCGTGGCGCAAGACCAAATGTAACGGAAATATACGGCAGTGCCAGTGAGCGTCCGGTCGGCGGGCCGGCGGTCGTGCGGCGCTGGAACGGTCCGTGCATCCTCCCCCGCGCCGGCGAGATTTCCCGCACATCCAGCCCCCGGCACTCACCAAGGAGGATACCATGGCCCGTTACGACGTGGATTTCGACAGGGACTACGGCTACGAGTTCCGGCGTCAGCGAGGGCGCGGGTACCGGGAGCGTGGCGCCTCGGGCTTCGGCACGTACGGCAGGCAGGGCTTCGGTCCGTACGAGCGTGGCGAGTACGGGTTCGGCCGTGGCTACGGGCGCGAGTATCGGGGCGGGGAGCTGGCGAGGGGCTATGGGCGCGAGTATCGGAAGAGCCGCTGGGAGACCGATTACGGCGACCCGTTTCGGGACCGTGAGCGTGGCACGCCGATCCGCATGATGCGGGGCGAGTGGAGAGAGGGCTACGGCGGCGAGTTCATGCGTTCCAGGCGTGGGCGCGGCTACGGCTCGGAGTTCGAGCGGCGGGCGCGACGGCGGTGGTGGTGAGGCGGACCGGGCGCCGGTGATCCGGTTGCTGCCGGGGGCATTCGGTGCGGGCGCCCGGGGAGCCCCGCGAGCGGTCGTTTTTCGAGGCCGCGAGGGTGACGCGGAAGGCCTTGCCGCAGTCGGCCGGGTCGTGGGCGGTCTCCGGCTTCGTGGCGGACGGGACATCGGCGCGGGCGCCGGGCCCGGACCCTGGCCGGGCAGGCGGCGGATCCCGGCCTCACGGTTCACCGCGGCGAATCCGTTGCCGGACCAGGGCGAGGAGTTGGGCCGGCGCGGGGGCGGGGGTGAGCAGGTCGCCATCGATGTAGACGGTCGGCACGCGGTCGGGCGAGAGGAGATCCGCAGCGCGGCGGTCCCGGGCGACCTGTTCGGCGGTCGATGCGTCCCGGAGACAGCGTTCGAACTCGGCGGGGTCCAGGCCGAGCTCCTCGGCATACGCCAGGAACCGTGGCTCGGGGGGATCGCCCACCGCCCATTCCGCGCGGCGCTCGTAGAGGATGCGGTGCATGGACCACGGTTCGCCGAGCGCGGCCGCGCAGTGCGCCGCGGCGGCCGCGGCCGGCCCCCGCCGATTCACCCGGAGCGGCGCGTGGACGTAGACGTAGCGGATCAGGCCTTCCCGCGCCAGCGCGCGCAGCTCCGGCCCTGCCTCCAGATCGAGCCGATCGCACCAGCCACACTGGTAATCGCCGAACACACGGACGGTCACCGGAGCGTGTTCCGGGCCGGCGCTGACGCCGCTTCCGGCGGAGCCCTCGGCCACCGCAGGGCCGACGTGCACGAGCCGGACCGCGTCGGCGCGCCCCGGACGGTTGCGCATGAGGAACGCGGCCGCAACGCTCAACCCGAGGAGCGCGAGGGCGATGAGTCCGTGCGTGGCGCGCCGATGGAATGGAGCTCCCGTCATGGCACCCTGAGGTGGAAGGCGTGGAGTCCGAAATCCGCGACCGCGTAGAGCGTGTCTCCACGGATCACGGCCGCCGATGCGTTCAGGACGAGCTTCTCGTGGACCGGATTCGGGGGCATCTGCACCAGCCGCGCCGAGTAGTCCACGGGGTCGAGGACCGCACCCGCCACGTCATCGACACGGAAGAGGAGGAACAGGCTGCCGTCCGGGTTCACGGTGAGCCCCTTCATGAGCGGAGCCGCGAGCACCCGGACTCCTCGCTTCACGAACGCTCCCACGAACTCGTCCCGTTCCTTCCGGAGAGGTTGGAGGAGTTCCGGCGGCAGCTCTTTCATCAACTGGAGATCGCCCGCGGTGTCGTAGCGGAGCAGGAGTCCGAGGTGGTTGTCGACGACGTGGATGCGCCCTCCGTCGGTGACCGCGACCAGTTCCCACCCGGCCGACCGCGGAAGGCCGTATTCGTCGCGGTCCTCGGGGCCGTAGATCCCGTCCGGCCGGCGCGCGAAGCGGCGCACATTGCCGTCCGGCGAGATCGCGGTGAGATAGTGCTCGGGGTCCCGCGACGCGATGTAGAGGGTTCCGTCGTCACCGAAATCGAAGAAACCGAGGGAGCCGGGGAGCCGGAGCATGCGAACGAACTCGCCGTTGCGGTCGAAGAACGAGAGGCGCTGCGAGTTCCCCTCCCCCACCACGTACTGGTCGTTCCAGACCTGCACGTACAGCGGAGCCTCGAGCTCGCCGGGGCCGAAGCCGGATCGGCCGAAATCGCCGAGGGGCTGGAGAGCGGGGTCGAAGAGGACGATGCGGTCGCTTCCGTTGTCGACCACGATCACCGTGTCGCCCTGGACGCGCAGGTCCGTCGGGTGCATGAGCGTGAAGTGGCCCGCATCGAGATCCGCCGGGCGGGAGGCGAACATCTCTCCGACCACGATGGGCGGGTCCAGCACGCGGATGATCCGCTCGTCCCCGCGGTCCGAAGCGGCGGCGCAGGCGGTGAGCAGCAGGAGCGGCGGCAGGAGCGGCAGCAGGCGTCGGAGCATGGGGCGATTCCTTTCGTCGGCATCGTGAGGGCTGGCCGTGTCGGCGGCCGGCCGGATGGCCGGCCGCCCGGTCGCCAGGGGCTACGGCTTGACCGGCGTGTAGGTGGTGCAGTCGAGGAGCATGCGCTTACCACCCCCGAAGTCGTAGACGCCGACCTCGTACGTCCGTGTGGTGGTCGTGGTCGTCGTGACCGTGCCGCTGGTGCCGGTGCCAACGACCTCGATGCTGGCGGCGACCGTCACGGTGACCGTCTTGGTCTCGGACCGGGTCTCCTGGGAGATGAGCCTGCCGACCATCGGCTCATCGTTGATACCGGACGAGACGAAGTCGGCGCACTCCGCCCACCCGTTGGCGGCCGCGCCGAAGATCAGCGCCGCGGCGGGCAGCAGCACCCGCAGGGAAAGGTTCTGCATCATACCTCCCGCGTTTGGCCCCGGTCGGGGCTCGGTCCATGGTTCCGCCGGATCGATCCCGCGCCCGCGGCGGGCGCGCCGGCGGGTCCCGACCTTCGTGCGACCGCGTCCGCGCCTGATCGGAGGCCGGAGCGCGAGTCGCGACGTTCGCGCGCGCGCCAGGCGTTCGGGGTCGGTCTCGCCGCGCCTGGCGCCCGGTGATCCATCACGCCGCATGCCGGGTTCGCGACGCCGCGGGGGCAATCGTGCAAGCAACGATTGCGCAACGATTTGGTCGTCTTCATCGCGAGCCCTCCGTCACGGTCCATCGAGCCAGGCGCCGGGCAGTGACCGGTTCATTGTGAGCGGTTCTCACCATTCAGCCCGAGGGCGCGGATCTTCAGGCGGAGCGTGTTGCGGGCCATGCCGAGGGCTTCGGCGGCCCGGGTCTTGTTGCCGCGGAAGCGGCGGAGCGCTTCCTCGATGCGGCGGCGCTCCTCGGCGGGCGAGCCGTAGAACGAGTAGCGCCCTCGCTCCTCGCGGGTGATCGCGAGCGGCTCGGCCGCGAATGCGACCGGCTCGGGCGAGATGATGGAGGTGGGGAGGTGGCGGACGCGGATGGGGCCGGCGTCGCAGGCGAGGACCGCGGCCTCGATGGCGTGGGCGAGCTCGCGGACGTTGCCGGGCCAGGCGTACGCGTGCAGACGGTCGAGGGCCGCGGGGGTGAAGCCGCGGTTCGGGCGGCCGTACCGCTTCGTGTAGCGGTCGAGAAAATGATGGGCGAGGAGGTCGAGGTCCTCGAGGCGTTCGCGGAGCGCGGGGAGCCGCAGGCTCAGGACGAGCAGGCGGTGGTAGAGGTCCCGGCGGAACGAGCCCTCGCGCACCGCCCGCTCGAGGTCCACGCTGGTGGCGGCGATCACGCGCGCATCGACGCGCACCGTCCGTTCGGAGCCCAGCCGCCGCACCTCCCCGTCCTCCAGGGCGGTGAGGAGCTTGGCCTGCAGCGCGGTCGGGAGCTCACCGATCTCGTCGAGGAAGAGGGTCCCGCCGTGGGCCTGCTCGAACAGGCCGCGGTGGGACTGCTGGGCGCCGGTGAAGGCGCCGCGCACGTGTCCGAAGAACACGCTTTCGAAGAGGGTGTCCGGGATGCCGGCGCAGTTGACGGCCACGAGCGGGCCGCGTGCGCGGCGGGAGGCCTCGTGGATGGCCCGGGCGAGGAGTCCTTTGCCCGTGCCGCTCTCGCCGGTCAGGAGGACCGGTGCGTCGACGGAGGCGGCGCGGGCGCCGAAGGCGCGGACGTGGTGGACGGCGTCGCTGTTGCCGAGGAATCGGGCGAAGGGATCCGGCGTGGCGCGGGCGGCCGGATCCCGGCCGGACGGTTCAGGGGGTACGAGAGGCACCATACCGATCCTTGTTGAGGTCCGGTGCAGCAGGGTACGGGTGGTCGGCGGGCGAAGCCATAGCAGGATGGGAAGGGGGAGGCGGCGAGTGGCGGGCGGGGACGGGGGGGGGGGGCGGTTGACGGGGCGGGCCGGGCGCCGCATTCTCGGCGAATCCGGGGTGCGGCGGGGACTTTCGTCGGCCGTCGGGTCGTGACAGCGGGCGGCGGTACGCCATGGGGGTGGCGCGGCGGGGTGCCGGCGGCCCCGGGCGGGCCGATCGCTCGATCCAGCATGGACGCGAGGTTGTCGTGAGAGGAGATCGCGGGAAGCTCGCGAGCCGGTTGGGCGGCGTGCATCCGGTGACGGTCCTGGTATGGGCCGGCTTCGCCGCGGTGCTGATCGCTGGCGCGTTCGTGCGGATCGATGAGGAGACGGTGAGGGCGATGCTGCAGCGGCTGGGTCCAGTGGCGCCGCTGGCGTACCTTGCCGCGGAGGTCGTGCAGGTCGTAGTCATTCCGGTTCCCGGGCAGCCGCTGGAGATCCCGGCGGGTTGGTATTTCGGGTTCCCGGTGGGGCTCGTGCTCGGGAGCGTGGGGGCGATGGCGGGTTCCATGATCGCCTTCGGGCTGGGGCGGCGGTACGGGCGGCCGTGGGTGTCCGCGCGGGTCCCGGAGGATGTGAGGGCGCGTTTCGGTGCGAAGCTGGGGAGCGGGGACACCGCGGCGTGGGCGGTCTTCTGGCTGATGCTCCTTCCCGCCTTTCCGCGGGATCCGCTCTGTTATCTCGCCGGTCTCACGGATCTGACGCCGGGTCGGTTCGCGCTGATCGCGGCCATCGGGCGACCGATCGGGATGGCGCCGTGGGTCGCGCTGGGGGCAGGCGGCTGGGCGTTCGGGCTCTGGCTCCAGGTGTCGTTGGCGGCCGCGGTGGGGCTCGTCTGGCTGGCGGTGACGCTATTACGCCGGAGGCGGAGTGCGAGTCCGGCGGGGGAACGGGTCCAGTAAGGGCAGGCATCCGGCAACGTCCCGGTTCGGGCGCGCATCGAAGGGGTGCGGAACGGACCCGTCATCGGATTTCTCATCGTTTGGATCCTTGGCAATGGTTTGGATCGGAACATGGCGGCGCGCCGTGCGGTTCGCGGTGGTGGCCGCAGCGCTTGCAACGGCGTGGCCGGGCGCGCTGGGCGCGCAGGGGAGCAAGGCGTCGGAGCCCGCGGCGTACTCCGAGGGGATGGAGCTGCTGTCCGCGGGCGACACGCTTGCGGCCATCGATCGTTTCCGGGAGGCGACGCGGGTCTCGCCCGACTTCGGGCCCGCGTATCTGCGGTTGGGCGCGTTGCTGAGCGCGCGGGCCGGGGAGCGGGAGCGGGAGTTCCAGGAGCGGCAGGAGGCGGAGCGGGCGCTGCGCCAGGCGCTGCGGCTGATGGGCGACCATCCGGAGGTGCTCCTCGAGTACGGTCTCTTGCTGCGGAAGCAGCAGATCCATACGGACGCGAAGCGGGTGCTGGACCGGGCGTGGCAGGCGGCGGAGCGGAGGGGGAAGGAGCTGACGCCGGACGAGCGTGCGCGGATGCATTTCGCGCTGGGCAAGGTCTACGAGACCTGGTGGAACGACTGGCAGAACCTGGTGATGATCCCGCCGGCGCAGGCGGATGCGCTGCATTGCGGCGCGATGGACGGCCCGCAGCCGCATCACGTGGCGTCGGTGCTGTGCCCGCGGGCGTGGGCGGACCAGGCGGAGCACGTGGTTCCGCTGGCGGACCTGAAGTCCGAGGAGCGGGAGCGGATGATGAACCACTTCCGGCTCGCGCTGGAAGCGGATCCGGGGCACGTGGACGCCGCGGTACACCTGTTGGGGCATCTGGCGGATGCGGGAGCGTGGGAGGAGTACGAGCGGGTCGCGCGGCGGCTGGTGCTGGCGGCGCCGGACGATCCGCGGTCGCACCTGTTCCTGGGGCTCGGGCTGCACGAGACCGGGCGGGGCGCGGGCGCGGACAGCGCGTTCCAGAGGGCGCTGGCGCTACTGCCCGCGGAGGAGCGGCGGGTCTTCGAGGACGTGACGCCGCTGCTCCCCCGTCGGGTGCAGGAGCGGGTGGCGGCGCTGGACAGCGCGGCGCGGGCGGAGGCGGCGAACATCTTCTTCGCGTCCGCGGATCCGCTGTACCTGACGCCGTACGAGGAGCGCCGACTCGAGCACTATTCGCGGCTCGCGTGGGCGGAGCTGAAGTTCAGCGAGCCGGCGTCCGGGAACCGGGGTTGGGAGTCGGAACGGGGCCGGATCTGGGTGCGGTACGGCGCGCCGTGGAAGTGGTACCAGTGCTGCTACGGCGCCGCGTATCTCCAGGAATCGGCGTTCGGGCAGGTGCCGGTGCGGTACGTCTACTGGTCGTACGGCCCGTATGGGCCCGTCTTCGTGTTCTCGCGGCTGTTGACGCACCGTCGGGCGCAGCTCGTAGAGGCGGCGAAGTACGCGGCGGACCAGCTCGAGGACGCTGCGCCGCAGATGTACCGGCCGCGCACGATCACGTCGGTGCACGAAATCCCGCATCAGGTGGCGCGGTTCCGGGGGCGGGAGCCGAACCTGACGAAGGTCGAGTTCTATGCGGCGCCGCCGCTCGACTCGCTGGCGGCCCGGCCGGGGATGCGGTTGTCCGCCGGGATCTTCCTGTTCGACATGGCCTACCGGGAGTTGTGGAACCAGCGGCACGAGGTGAACGTAGGGGATCGGCCGCTGGCGCTCACGTACCGGGTCGAGCTGCCGGCGGGCGCGTACCGGTACGGGCTGGAGGCCCGGACGTCCGGCCCGGACTCGGTGGCGCGACCGGCAGCGAGGTCCCGGGCGGAGCTGACGGTCGAGGCGTTCCCGGAGGACCGGCTCTCGATCTCGGACCTGCTCCTGGCCGATGGGCTGGGGACGCGGGGGGTGGAGCCGAAGACCCGGGACGACCTGTTCCTCGTGGCGAGCCGTACGCTGCGGTTCGAGCAGGGCGCGCCGATCCACCTGTACTTCGAGGTCTACGGCCTGACTGTGGATGCGGACAGCATGGGCGCGTACCGGGCCGAGCTGGCGGTGGAGGACTCGACGCGGCGCAACGTGGTGGAGCGGCTGGCCCGGGGCGCCACGGAGCTGTTCCGGCGGCGGGGTGGGGACGCGCGGGTGACGTGGGACCGGGTCGTGCCGGTGCGGGATGGTAGGGCCATGGACTACCTGACCATCGAGCTGCCGTCGCTCGAGCCGGGCGAGTACGTGGTCCGGGTCCGGGTGACGGAGCCGGCCACGGGCCAGGGCGTGGAAGCCCGGCGGGCGTTCACGGTGACGGCCGTGGGGCCGCCGGAGGAGCGAAGACCCTAGCCGGCCGGCGCAAGCGGAGCCGGCGTTCTCACGGGTCCGGCGTCCCACCGTCGCGGGGGGCGCGGACGCCGCCGGGGCCGAGGCTGTGCGCGGGGAGCGAGGGGTACGCGACGTCGCCCCAGGACCGATCCCGGCACGGCACTCGGCGTCAGCTTTTTCGGGCACCGTGCGTTTCATAGTGTTGACGGCGCGTCCGGCGTGTGAACGGGCCGGGGCGCCGAATCACTTCCGCGATTCGAGAATGGACCGCGGCGCCGCGGAGATGCTGCGACGGCGCGGGGTGGGAGCGTCATGAAGCCAATGCATCGCCGATTCCTGATGGCCGGCCTGGTTCCCCTGATCGCCCTGGCGGCCTGCCGCGAGGCGGACCGGCCGGTCGGCCCGGATGAGGGGGGCACGATATTCGTGGACTCGGATCCGCCCGGCGCGGCGATCCTGCTGGACGGGGAGTCCACCGGTCTGCGCACGCCGGACACGCTGCGCCAGGTGAAGGTCGGGCTCCGGAACCTGGTGGTGCGGCTGGACAGCGCGGGGCTGCCGTACGGCTACGGCGTACGGATCGAGTCGCGGCGGGGCGAAGTGCGCGATGTGTGGGGCTCCCTGGTGCTGCGTTGCACCGCGGAGCCGTGCTTCCGCTCGCGCGTCCAGTACCATGCGCCGAACCGGGTGAGGTTCGGCGTGAGCCCGACCGGTTCGATCATGTACGTGAACGGCGCGGGCGAGGGGCTGTACTGGCCGGCGGAGACGGGGAACAGCTACGTTTCGGCCGCGGCCGCGGTGTTCGCCGGGCAGGTGAACTACGGCAGCGGGAGCCAGCCGGTGAGTCTCGGCGTGTACAGCGCGCGGGACGTGTTCGGCCAGGTCGTCTACGAGTACTACGCGGGCCGGCCCGCTCCGGAGGTCACGCAGACCGCGGGCCGGTTCACTCTGCGTCAGCCGGTGTGGGTGCTGCCGCCGGTCGATCTCCAGGTCTACGCCACGGTGCGGGGGCTGGAGATCGAGCAGGAGTTCATCGCGCGGTCGGACGTGGATGACGTGGTGCTGATCCGGCTCACGTACCGGAACATCAGCGCAGAGGACAACTATCGCGTGATGGACCCGTACGTGCCGGAGACGGGCGTGACGTTCGAGAACGCGTACATCGGGCTCGCGCTGGACGCGGACATCGGGAACTCGGACGACGACCTGCTGAGCTACGTCCCCGATCTCGACCTCGCCTTCATGTACGACTCCGACTTCCGGGAGAGCGGGTTCGGCGCCTGGTCGAGCCGGCCCGGGCTGATCGGGGTGCGGATGCTGGAGTCCCCGCCGGGCACGCAGGTCTACCTGAACGGCTGGTGGCGCGAGGCGGACTGGTTCGCCGGCGTGGAGACCGAGTCGATCGGGCATGTCTGGCTGCGGGGCGACACGCCGTCCGGGGTGCCGAAGCACTCGGCGCGGATCGGCTATGCGCCGACGGAGCCGAGGGACTACCGGGTCAGCGTGATGGCGGGCCCGCTGCGTCTCGCGCCGGGCGAGAGCGCGTCGGTGACGGTGGCGGTGATGCTCGCCGAGCCGGCGGCGGGTTGGTTCACGTCGGGCGCGGTGGTGGAACCGGGCGATCCGTTCGACGCGAACCGGCGGCTCCTGAGGATCGCGGAGCCGCTGGTGCAGCGGGCGGTGGCGGCGGAGGCGCTACTCGGCTCGTCGTGAGCCGGTTGCGGGAGGGGGCGGGGGCGGGTCCGCTCGCGGGCTCCGGCCGGCGCCGGGGCCCGGCTCGCCGGACTCGGGGGTCGAGGGGCGACGTCGCGTGATCAGCGCATCCGGCGCTTGAGCTCCTCCAGCCGCTCGGCCGCCGCGCGCTCGCGCTGTTCGTGCTCGAGGCGGCGGAACTCCGCGTCATCGCGCGCCCTGTCGAGGGGATCCGGGCCCGGGGGCGTGGCGAGCATCTGTTCGCGGAGCAGGCGGTCCATCTCGGCGACTTCCCGCTCCAGGAGCCCGGATTCGGCCTCGAGCGCGTCGACCAGCTTTTCGAGCACGGCGGCGCGCTCGGTGTGTTTTTCAGCGAACCGTCGGGCGATCTCGGCGGTTTCCTCGTCGCCGATCCCGCGGGCGAGGGCCTCGCGGCGCCGGCACACCTCGATTTCCTTCCGTTCTTCTTCGAGCCGGCGCCTGGCGCGGGAGAGTTCGGCGCGCAGCCGGCGGAGCTCGCCGTCGGCGGTTTCCAGGTCCCTGCGCATGGCGGAGATGCGGCGGTCCCCGCCGAGCGCGGCGTCATCGTCCTCCAGCTCGCGCCGGAAGTTCTCCACGGCCTCGCGCCAGGCCTTCCTCAGATCCTCGAACATGAGAAGCAAGGTAATGCCTTGTTGCCGTGCGCGGTAGCGCGTGCGGAGGGGGCGGGCGGCGGAGACGTCGCGCCGGTCGGAACGGCGTGGTCCGGGGGCGCGGCCGCGCACGGTACGCGGTCCGGGGCAGCGAAGGGGTATGCGGCCCGAACCTTGCGCGGACGGAGGGTGCCGGAGCGGCGGGGACGGGTTCCGGGGTCGGGACGGAGTCACGGCAGGGAATGGGGTGCGGATGCTGTCGCCCGAGATGTCCCAGCTCACGCGGGAGGAACTGAGGTCGCTGACGCACGGGGAGTTCTGGATCCCCGAGGCGGAGCGCTCGGTGTACCGGCTCGCCCTGCGGTCGCTGAACGAGGCCGGGATCCCGTACGTGGTCAGCGGGCTGTACGCGATCTTCGAGTACACGGGGATCTACCGGCAGACGAAGGACCTGGACCTGCTGATGGAGCCGCAGCACGTGGTTCCTGCCGCGCGGGTCCTGAAGGCGCAGGGATTCCATACCCATCTCGAGCAGGCGCACTGGATCGCGAAGGCGCTCATGGACGAGGCGACCATCGACCTGATCTACGGGATGGGGAACGGGCTGCAGCTGATCGACGAGGCGTGGTACCGGTACTCGCGGGCGGGGATCCTGGCGGCCACGCCGGTGCGGGTGGCGCCGGCCGAGGAGCTGATCTGGCATCGGCTGTTCATCTCGGAGCGGCATCGCTCGGACATGGCGGACGTGGTGCACCTGATCCTGGCGCGGGGCGACGAGCTGAACTGGGAGCGGCTGCTGGCGCGGGTGGGCGAGCACTGGCGGCTGCTCCTGGCGCAGCTGCACTTCTTCGATTTCGTGTATCCCGGGTACCGGCGCCGGGTCCCGGCGTGGGTGCGGGAGGAGCTGTACGAGCGCGCGTACGAGGAGATGTACGATGAGGGGAGCCCGCGGATCTGCCGGGGCACGCTGGTGTCGCGCTTCTCGTTCGCGATCGATGTGAACGAATGGGGGTTCCGGGATCTCCGGACGGAAGCGGTGGCGGCGATCCGGTCGTTGCCGATCATCCGGGAGATCCGGGACAGCGATGTCTGGGATGACGGAAGACCGGGCGCCGGGAGGTGAGCCGCTCGCGGAGCGGCTGGTCAGGATCGCGGCGGTCGGGGACCTGCATTTCGATCCGTCGGGCCGGGGCGGGTTCGCGGACATTTTCACGCGGGCGAGCCGGGAGGCGGAGGTACTGGCGCTGTGCGGCGATCTCACGACGCACGGGCGGCTCGAGCAGATGCAGGCGTTCGTGGATGAGCTGGCGGCGGTGGAGGTCCCGATCGTGGCGGTGCTGGGGAACCACGATTTCGAGGGGGACGACCCGTCGCTCCTGGCGGAGGTGCTCCGGGATCGCGGCGTGACGGTGCTGGACGGCACGGCGGCGGTGATCCATGGCGTGGGGTTCGTAGGGACGAAGGGATTCGCCGGCGGGTTCGGGCGCGGCGCGCTGGCGCCGTTCGGCGAGCCGCTGATCAAGGCGTTCGTGCAGGCGTCGATCGACGAGTCGTTGAAGCTGGAGAACGCGCTGCGCACCATGACGGCGCCCACGCGGGTGGTGCTGATGCACTACTCGCCGATCACGGCCACGCTGGAGGGCGAGCCGGAGTACATCTACCCGTTCCTGGGGTCCTCCCGGCTGCTGGAGCCGCTGGAGACGTACGGCGCGACGGTGATCTTCCACGGTCATGCGCACAACGGCACGCCGGAGGGGCGGACGCCGCAGGGGATCCCGGTGTTCAACGTGGCGCTGCCGCTCCTCAGGAAGCACGGGATGGACTACCGGGTGTGGGAGGTGCGGGCGCCGGAGCGCCGGGGCGCCGCGCAGCAGGGTGGCGGGCGGGGTGGCGGGCAGGCAGGGGGGCAGGCTGCCGACTAGCCGCTGTACAGCTTGTAGGGCAGCCAGAGCAGGGCGGCGCCGAGCCGTTCGATCCAGCGCTGACGGGCGGGCCGGCGGCGCCACGCCTCGAGGGTGATCTCCCGCGCGGAATCCAGATCGGCCAGGAACTGACGTTCGAGGGCGGAGGCGAGCTCCGGGCCCTGGATCTCCACGTCTAGTTCGTAGCTTCCCCACAGACTGAACGGATTGAGGTTGCTCGACCCGATGAGGGCCCAGTTGCCGTCGGCCACGACGGTCTTGGCGTGCAGCATGGGGCCGGTCCACTCGTAGATGCGGACGCCGGCGCGGAGGAGCGCGGTGTAGTGGGCGCGGGCGGCCTGGTTCAGGATCGGGAGGTCGGAGCGTCCGGGAGCGAGGATGCGCACGTCGACGCCGGTGCGGGCGGCGGAAGCGAGGGCGCGGCGGAGGGAGGCGGGAGCGAGGGGGTATGCGCCGGTCACGTAGAGGGATCGTTCGGCGAGCGCGGCGATGAGCTGGTAGACGCGGTAGGCGCGGGCGTGGGTGGGCGGGCCGTCGACGACGCGGGCGGTGACTGTCCCGTCGGCGGGGCAGGGCGGCGCGTCCAGGTCGATGACCCCGCCGCCGGCGCGGCGCCAGAGGCGGGCGAAGGAGCGGTCCAGTGCGCGGGCGATGGGGCCGTCGAGGCGGACCGCGGTGTCGCGCCAGCAGGGGGAATCGGGTCCGCCGGCCCATTCGTCGCCGATGCAGAGTCCGCCGAGCACGGCGGTGTCACCGTCCACGACCAGGAGCTTGCGGTGGTCGCGGCGGAGGAGGTCGAGGGGGCGGCGGAGGGAGGGCGGGCCGAACGGGCGGACCTCGCACCCGGCGTCGCGGAGCGCGGCCCAGAAGCTCGGCGGGGTGGAGAGGCTGCCGAACCAGTCGTACAGGACGCGGACCTCGACGCCGGCCCGGGCGCGTGCGGCGAGGGCCTCGGCGAAACGCCGGCCGGTCCGGTCGGGCCGGAAGATGTAGTTCTCGAAGTGGACCCGCCGCTTTGCGCCGGCGATCAGCGCCAGCATGGCGGGGTAGGCGACCGGGCCGTCCACCAGCAGCGCGGCGCGGTTGCCCGGGATGACCGGCGCCTCGGTGGCGCGGCCGAGGGCGCGCTGGAGCAGGCGGTCGAGGGGCGGCCACGGGAGGATCCGGCGTCCCGGGGCGCGGCGTGCGGGGCCGCGCGGGTGGCCAGGGGCCGCGGAGCCGGCGCTCGCGACGTCGCGCGGATCCGGAACCCGGCTCATCCGAACCGCTCCAGGAACCGGATGAGCGCGGCCTCCTCGGGGTAGTAGTCGGCCGGCATGGTCCCGGCGATCGGGCGGGGCTCCCGGCGCATGAGGGGCTCGATGGTGCGGCCGGCGGCCACGTACTGCTCCAGGACCGCGGGGTGGATGTACGCGGACCGGCAGATGGCGGGCGTGTTGCCGAGCTCGTGGGCGACGAGGCGGCAGCAGAGCGCCACGTTGCGCCGGGCTTCCCGCTCGTTCGCCGCCGGGCCCAGCTCGGCGAGGACCGTGGCGGAGCGGACCGTGGCGCCGAAGGTCCGCATGTCCTTGGACGTGCAGCGCTCGCCCAGGATCTCGCGGATGTACCGGTTCACGGCGCTGGCGGTCACGTTCCGGGGCTTGCCCGCGGCGTCCACGTAGCGGAAGAGCCGGCTGCCCGGGAGCTCGAGGAGCTGCTGGATGATCTCGACGAGGGGCGTGTCCGCCACCACCTGCCGCTGGTCGACCTTGCGCTTCCCGGGATAGGTGAAGATCAGGGTGTTCCGCCGGATCTCCAGGTGGCTCTTGCGGAGCGTGCAGATCCCGAAGGTCCGGTTGCGGACCGCGTAGCGCTCGCTGCCCACGCGGAAATACGCCCGGCCCATGAGCCGCACGACGGTGGCGAGCACCTTCTCGCGGTCCAGCTCGCTGCGCTGGAGGTGCCGGTTCGTGGCCTCCCGCAGGCGTGGGAGCAGCCGGCCGTAACGCAGGACTCGCCGCCACTTGCGTCGGTCCCGCCGGGCCACGTGCTCCGGGCTGTAGATGTACTGTTTGCGGCCGGCGGCGTCGTAGCCCCACGCCTGGACCTTGCGCCCGGGGTCGGGCGAGAGGTGCACGTCCGTCCAGGCGGGCGGGACCGCCAGCGAGCGGATCCGCTCCAGCGCGCTCTCATCCCCGACCGGCAGCCCGGCCGCGTCCAGGATCAGGAACCCTCCGTCCGGGTCCCGGACGCGCCGCCACCAGATCCCGTCTTCGCGCGCGGTCATACAGTGGGCAACGCGGTACACGGATTGTGCCAGGGATCGACGGACGAGGCGGGTGACGACGGATCGCGAGCGGGCGGGTTCGGCGCGCGGGCGCGGCCGGGGGCAACGAGCCGACCCGGGCCGGAGGCGCGGGGCCGGAGGCGAGGTCCGGCCAGACCGCCGGTAGGAAGCCGCCGACCGCTCGGGCCCGGCTTGGGATACGATCGCTCACGGGCTCCCGATACGCGCCGCGAGGGCTCGGTGAGGCGCGAGGGCTCGGGTGCAAGGCGAGCTGGGGTGGTCGGGCTCGCGAACGACCATTCGGGCGGGTTGGGAAGGTGGGTGGCAGTGTCCGACAGGCCGAAGGGAGGCGGGGCAGCGACCGGTCGCCGGCCGGGCAAACGGCCGGTCGTTCCTGACCGGACACCGGTCAGCCGATAGTCCGGCCACCGTGTCTCCGGGGTGTGGCCCGGCGCCGGGATGGGTTCCGGGCGCCCGGGTGGAGCATGAAGGAGGCCCGGCCACCCGTACGTCGCTGGATGGCCGGGCCTCTCGGGAGAGGGGGCAGGGACCGGCTCAGCGCCGGAAGCGGTACGCGAGCTTGAGGAAGAACCCGTCGTTCGTGCGTTCCAACTCCCGGGGGCTCACGAGCGGGCTCCGCTCCATCGAGCTGCCGTAGCCGAGGTACACGGCGGTGCCGGGCGTGGGCTCGTAGGACGCGAGCAGGTCGATGCGCAGCCCGTGCAGGTCCTGGGGCCCGGCGAGCTCGCCGCCCACGTAGAGCGGCGCGCCGGTCCGGGCGTCCTCGAGCGCGGCGCGCCGTTCCGCCCGGTATTCGGCGATCGTGCGGAAAAAGAACGCGCGCGTCGGCTGGATCTCGACCTTGACCCGGGGGATCACGGTGCGGGCGAACTCGGACCCGTCCCGCTCGCGGTCGATCCGCTCGAACGCGGTGCTGGTCTCGATGCGGGCCCACGGCGCGGGCCGCAGCGCGACCGACCCGTCGATCGCGTAGGCGATGCCCTCGGAGCCCTCCGGGAAGATCGCCACGCGGCCGCGTTCCACGCCCAGGCTCGCGTCGAACCGGCGGTAGGTCGGGGTGTTGATCTCGAAGGCGAGCGCCGGGCCGGAGACGCGGTCGAGGGGCGCGTAGGGGGCGAGGCCCGACGTCGTCTGCGTTTCATAGCCGGCGTAATCCGACCGATCCAGCTCGACGAAGGAGCGGGCGAGCTCCAGTCCGAGGTTCCAGCCGCCGCGCAGCCGCAGGGACAGGTCGACGTTTTCGCCCCCCTCGATGGATCCGTCCGCGATCCGGCCGTGGTGCCAGAGCCGGCCGATCCTGGCGAAGACGGACCCGGTCTCCAGGAGGGCGCCCTCTCCGCCGTACCAGGAGAAGCGATTGAACATGCTGCCGTCGACGATGCCGGAACGGGGGACGAAGCCGGCGCGGGTCACGAAGTCTTCGCCCCGCCCCGAGAGGCTGTAGTTGAAGCCCCAGTGCCGGCCCGTGCGGTCGAGGGTCAGCTCCCAGATGGGTGCGCTGCGGGTCGGGCCATCGCCTTCCCGGGTCCAGGACCCGCCGAGCTGGGCCTGGAAGAAGTAGAGCCGGGAGAAGACGATGCGCGTGTCCGCCGCGATCACGCGGTTGTAGTCGGATGTGCCGCGGACGCTACGGTCGGTGAAGGTGAGGCCGACCACGGAATGGGCGCCCACGTCCCGCCGGAGCCGCGTGACGTTGAACAGCGCGTCCCGGCCGGCCGCGTCCAGGTTCTCGTCCAGGGCGGTGAGGTGGGCGATGGTGACCCCGCCCATCTTGCCGGTGACCTTCGCGCCGGCGATCGGGTCGACGATCTGGCGGGTGTAGATGAGCCGGCCGGGCGTGGCGAAGAGCTCGATGCCCTCGAGGAAGAAGGGGCGCTTCTCGGGAAAGAAGAGGGCGAACCGCTCGTTGACCGTGACCTGGCCGGCGTCGGTTTCGACCTGGCTGAAGTCCGGGTTCGCGGTGACGTCCAGGGTGAGGGAGTTCATCCCGGCGCGCAGGTTCAGCCCGATCTCCGGTTCCGGGCTGGAGCGTTCGAACGCGCCGGACAGCTCGTTGCGCACGCCGGGGGCGCTGGCGGTCAGGAAGGGCTGCGCCTCAAGCAGGATCCCCCGTTCGAGCCCGTACAGCCCGGCCATGGTGCCGGCCTGGGCCAGGAAGCTCGCGCCGGCGCGGCGCACGTCGGTCCAGGTGTCCTTGAATCCGGTGCGCTGCACGATGCGCTCGATGTTCAGCCCCCACCGTTGCTCCGAGGCCGTGCCGAACCGGAGGCTCTTGAAGGGGATGCGGACCTCGACCACGTAGCCTTCGGGCGTGATGCGGCCCTTCGAGTCGAACACGAAGTCCGGGCTGAGGTCGGTGCCGCCGCCGAACATGCGGCCCGCGCTCCCGGCGCCCTCCATGAGCACGCCGTCCTGCTGCACGCCGAGCGGGTTCACCGCGAAGACGTACGCGCGCCGGCGGTCGTGGAACGTGTCCAGATAGATGACGACGTGGTCCTCGCCGCTGATCGCGTCGCGATCCGCGTTCGTCGCGCGGATGCTGCCGGGCTGGCTGTCGTAGGCCAGGATGCCGAAGTGGATGGCGTCGGGCGAGTACCAGACGAGCACCTCGGTGCGTTCGGCGGCGGGCCGGCCGTCCACGGGCTCGAGCTGGGAGAAGCCGGTGAGGCGGACGGCCTGGGCCCAGACGGGCTCGTCGAGCACGCCGTCCACCACGATGGAGGCGTCGATCCGCGGCGGCACGAACTCCGGGCGGCCTTGCCCGTCGACCGTCTGGGGCGCCGCCACGGCCATTTGCGCTGCGAGGAGTGCTGCAAAGGCGAACATCGATCCGTTTTCCCGGTGCTGCACCTACGGTTTTCTGCGTTGGCGCGGCGGGTCGCGGTGCCGCCGGGCCGGCCGGGAAGCTAACGCCCGGCGCGGGTCGGGGCCAGCGACGGCGGGCGGACGACGTCGGTTGCGGGATCGTGGGAGCGCTGGGTCGGCGGCCGTTGGGTTCGGCCGTGCTCCTGAACGGAGGTGGGAGCGTAGGTATGACGGGAGGTCGATTCGGCCGGTGCATCCGACGGGCGGGATCGGCGGCGGAGCGGCGTCATTCGCCGGGCGGTCGGACCAATCGTCGATGAGAGGCGGACTGTTGCGGGGCGCGAGGGCTTCGGCCGCGGGCACCGAGGTGGGCCGGTAGCGCCGCTGGCCGGCGGGGGGATGAACTGGAGGGGGGTCGGCGGCGCCGGCCGGCACGGATGTGGCGCAGTGGTCCGCGGGCACGGCGGTGCGGACAGGACAGCCGGGGGCGGGCGCGGTTGGACACGGCCGTGGCGCTGGTGAGCGCCTATTTGAGACTGAACGGGTACGTGGCGTTGCCGGAGGAGCCGATCCTGATCGGGGAGGGGCGGCCGTGGCGTTACCACACGGCGACGGACGTGGATGTGCTGGCGGTGCGCTTCCCGAACGCGGCGGTCGTGGTGCCGCGGGACAGCGGGAGGGCGCCGCTGGGCGAGGACGAGGACCTGCACCTCTCGGTGGACCCGGTCCTGGAGCTCGAGGACGGGACCGTGGACGTGCTGGTCGGGGAGGTGAAGGAGGGGCGGCCGCGGCTGAACAGCGCGCTGCGTGACGGGAACGTGCTCTACGCGACGCTGCGGCGTCTCGATCCCGGTTTCGACGAGCCGCTCGAGCGCTGCATTGCGCGGCTGATCCGGAATGGCGTGGATCATTGTTCGTCCGCGGGCCGCCGGTGGCGGTTCCGACTGGTGGCTTTCGGGGAGGGGGCGCCGGTCCGGGAGGAGGGGCCGTTCACGGTGATCTCGCTGCGGCACGTGGCGCGTTACGTGATCGGTTCCTTGCGGGAGCACCGGAAGGTCTGGCGGAACGCGCAGTTCGGGGATCCGGTCCTGGGCGTGCTGCATCTCCTGGACAAGCTCGAACTGCTGGGGGCTTCGGCCAGGGAGCCGGCGCGGGTGGCTTCCACGGGGGAGTTCGAGGTCGAGGCGCTCGAGGATGAAGCGGCCATGGAGGCGGAGCCGGGGGGAACATCAGGGGCTCCGGGGACGGTTCGCGGCGGCCCGGGCGGTGCCGTTTCCCACGCCGGGCGCCGAGGAGCGCACGGCGAGCCGGGGGAGCAGGATCGGGGGATGGAGATGACGCGGGCATCGAGATCGACGGAGTCGTTGAGCAGGGACCACGCGGCGATCCGGGACATCCTGAGGCAGGCGCGGACGCGGCTGACGGTGCCGGACCGGGCCACGCTCGCGCTGGGGCTCATGGGGCATCTCGCCACGCTCATGAACCGGCACCAGATGGCGAAGCTGTTGCGGCAGATCGAGGATGAGGTGCTCCGGGTGCAGGACGTGCCGCCGTTGCGGGGCGGTGTGGGCGGGGTGGGGTCCGGGCACGGATATCCCCCGCGGGACTGGCCGGAGCGGATCTGGCCGGAGTCGGCGCCGATGGTGCCGGGCGAGCGGCGGACGTACGAGCCCGGTCGCCGCGAGGCGCCGTACGGCGGGGTCGGGCCGGGCGGGGGGCGCGGCGGCGGAGCCGGCCGTGGACGCCCGGGCGGGAGCCGTACGGCTGGCCGTAACCGGCAGCCGCTGGGGGCCGGGCCCGACTCGTGCATGTTCGAACCGGCCGATCCGGCCGGCAACGACATGGGCGCGGAGTGGGATGGGGAGTCTGATCACCAGGACGGTCAGGGGCGCCCGCGCGCTCCGGTTCGCGGCGCTGCTCGCCGCATGCGGCGGGTGGTTCGTGCCCGCCGTGCGCCTGGCGGCCCAGGATGGAACGCGGCCGGAGATCAGGGTCGGGGCCGTGGAGATCCGGGGGCTCGGGCCGGCCTTCGAAGCGTCGCTGGACCTCGAACGGCTCCCGCTCACCGCGGGCGACCCCTACACGCAGGAGCGGCTGGACGCGGCGCAGCAGCGGATCCGGGAGGCGCTCTCGGAGGCGGGCTATCCGTGGGCGGTGGTGGAGGTGGGCGGGGAGGTGGACGAGTCGGCGGGCACCGCGCTCGTGATCTTCGACGTAGACCCGGGCCCGGCCGCGGTGTTCGGGCCGATCACGGTCCAGACCCAACCGCCGGTCCGGGAAGAGGACGTCCGCCGGCTCCTGGAGTACGCCCCGGGAGATCCGTGGCGGCCCTCGCGGCTGCGGTCCTCCGTCGCGCGGCTGTACGAGCTCCCCATCATCGAGAGCGCGGTGGTCACGCCGGTGGATGTGCAGCCGGGCGACACGGTGATCCCGACGGTGGTCACGGTGACCGCGACCCGCCGCCGGGGCCTCGAGCTGGAGGGTACGGTCTCGTCCATCCGCTGCCTGCAGCTCGCGGGTTTCTGGCGCGACCGCTACTTCCTCGGCCGGCCTCGACATTTCTCGTTGGGCGTGGGTTTTTCGAACCTGCTGGCGAACGAGCTGGGCGGCAACTTCCCATGCACGGGGGTGGGCGAGGGGACGTACGGGCGGCCGGACTACTTCGTGGTCACGGAGCTGGTCGAGCCGTGGCGCGGGGATCCGCGGACGGCGGTGCTGGTGCGGCTGTCGGCGTTCCGGGAGTCGTGGGCGCAGACGTACGTCCGGCGGGGGTTCGGCGCCCGGGGGATGGTCTCGCGGCGTCCGCGGACCGGCCTCGAGCTGCTCTTCGGCTACACGCCGGAGTACACGGAGCTGGATGGCGCGGCCATCTACTTCTGCGGCAACTTCGGCGCGTGCACGCCGGACGCCATCGACCGGTTCACGGGCTCGTCGTGGCTCTCGCCGCTGGAGGTGGGGGTGGCGTGGACGCCGTTCGGCCCGCCGGGGCTCATCGTGCCGCCGCCGGACCGGCGCCAGCCGTCCGAGACGCTGGAGCCGCTGGGGCCCGAGCGGGAAGGGCTGAACACCCAGACGCCCGTTGCGCTGTGGCGCCCGTGGGTCCGGGCGGGGCTGGAGGGGGCGGCCGGTCCCACGGGCTCGGATTTCTCGTACGTGCGGGGGCAGTTCGAAGGCGCGGTCACGCGGCCGCTCGGGACCCGGTTCGAGGTCGCGGGGCGTTCCCGGATCGCGCTGCTCGGCGGCGAGGACGTATTGCCGCCGCAGGTCCGGTTCTACAGCGGCGGGCTGAACACGGTGCGGGGCGTGGGCCAGAACCTGCTCGGCCCGAAGTTCCTCACCGTGTCGAACGAGAACGCCCTGGCGTTCGGCTGCACCCTGACGCCGAACGGCTGCCCGCCGGGCCTGGTCGTCGACCCGGACGACGTGGGCGTACGGCCGACCGGCGGTGACGCGGTCATCGAGGCGAACGCGGAGGCGCGGGTCTGGGTCGGCCGCCGGGTGCAGCTCGCGGCGTTCGTGGACTACGGGATCCTCTGGCGCAACGCGTTCACGAACCTCGTGGGGTTCTCCGGGATGGCCGGCCAGGAGGCGCTGGTCACGCCGGGGGTCGGGGTGCGGATCCTCACGCCGATCGGGCCGATCCGGCTGGACGTGGCGTACGACCCGTCCGACGCCCGGATCTACCCGCTCTTCACCGAGGACCCGGTCACGGGTGATGTGATCTTCCTGGGAGACGTGGTCTACGACCGGTACGGCTTCGATGACGCGCGGGGCTTCGAGGCCTTCGTGCGCCGGCTCCAGCTCCAGATCGCGGTGGGCCAGGCGTTCTGAGGCCGGCCCGGGTCACGCCGCAAGGCTGCGGAGCCGCGGGGCGGGTCGAAGCCGTGGAGGGTGGTTCGGGCGACGTCGCGTAAGCCACCCTCCCCGCGTTCGATCCGGCCTCCCGTTTGCCGCCTGCCTCCCCGGGTTCAGCCGCGGAGCGACGCGGTGAAGCCGGCCTCCTCGACGATCCTGAGCAGCCGGGCGATCTCCACCGCATCATCCTCGAACTCCACCTCCGCCCGGGCGTTCGTCCTGTCGACGACGGCACCGAGCACGCCGGGCTCCGTCCGGAGCGCGGCTTCGAGGCGAGATTTGTCTGCGTCGTCCCGGAGGCCGGCGACGCCGATCACCACGGTCGGCATGTCACACGCGGATGATGATCCGTTCGACGCGTCCCCGCCGGCGGCGGGGCGCTTCCCGTCCGGCAGCCATTTGTGGTTGTCCGTCGTCCGCGGGCAGCTCGACGCCGGAGCGGGCCTCGCGCTTGCGGCCGAGGAACGGCCGGGCCAGACCGGTACGGAACGCCATGGAAAGCATGGCGGAGAGCCAGCGTGGGCGCCGTGCCCGACGTCGGCGCCAGAAGGTGCCGCCATCGGGCGTGCGCAGCCGGTCCGCAACGTTGACCACGGCGCCGCCGAGGCCGGCCCCGAGCGCGGCGGCGCCGACGAGCCGGACGGGGGACGAGCCACGTCGCGCCGGGGAACGGAAGTGCCGGGTCAGATCGCGGATGGCGCCAGCGTACCGCGAGGTCGTGTCAGCCGCCATTGGACCCTCCCGTGATGGTGCCGATCGGGCGGCCGCGCGGTGCAAGACGCGGACCGCGGCGGGTCAGCGGATCCGGTCGATGCCGCGCGCCACGCCCAGATAGATGTACCCGTCGATCAGGTCGCGGAGCCGGTAGCCGTCCGGGCGCAGCTCGAGCGTGACGCCGGCCCCGGCCGACTCGTAGATGGGTTTGCGGAGGAAGTCGAACCGGTCGTTCACCAGGACCGCGAAGGGGGTGGCGGCGCGGGGGCCGTTGCGCCGGAACAGGTCGAAGACGCGCGTGACGCCGAAGGAGCTGAGCTCCCCGTGCGCCGACGGGTACGGCGCGCCATCGGCAACGACGGTGAAGACCTCCGTGGGGTAGCGCTCCCGCAGCCGTGCGGCGAGCCAGGTCACGGTGGCGGGCGGTCCGCCGCCGAACCTCAACTCCGCGCTCCCGGACTTGAGCCCGTGGTAGCCGCCCATGAAGATCAGCGCCCTCGCCGTGGGGTGCCGGTCCAGCACGCGGGTCGTCACGATCTCCGCCATGTGCGCGTCCCGCTCCGCGTAGCGCGCGGCCGCCACGTGCGGCGGGAGCGGGCGCTCCGGCGGCCAGCCGGGGAGGTCCGCGGCGACGATGCGGATCTGCCTCGTCGGGCCGAGGGCGCGGTTCAGGCGCCAGACGCGGCGATAGATCTCGAGGTACTCCCGGGAGAGCCCCCAGTGGCCGCGCAATGTCCGGGGGTTCGCCAGGAGGATCGACACGTCCTCCGGGTCCGTGGCGAGGTAGCGGTCGATGTGGGGCTGCTGGTCCGAGCCGACTTCCAGCACCACGGCCTCGAGCCCCGGCCCCCGGGCCAGCCGCTCGATGGCTTCCGCCGCGATCCGCTTCGGCTCCGCCGAGGGGTGCACGTCCCCGAGGAACACGATCCGGTGCGACCGTGCGCCGCTCAGGATCAGCGTCAGCGGGTCGACGTGGTAGTCCCGCACGTATTCGACGAGGGCCCGGACGTCATCCGCGTGTGCGCGCGGGCGGGTCGTGAGCACGGACGCGAGGCCGATGGCGGCCATGAGCGAAGCGCCGCCCGCCACGGTGGCGAACCCGAGCCGCTGGGCCTGTGGACGGCCTATGTGAAACCCCATCCGATGTCTCCGACCACGGTCCACCAGGCGGAATGTGTTGCAACCTGCGGACCGGCGGCCGCGGCGGATGCCGGTCCTGTACACAGGAGGGCGTGGGAGGAAGATTGGGAGGATCGGGGAAGGGGGTCGGAATCACATCCCGGCGGGGGAGGCACAGATGACCCGGGGAGCGCGGGTGATTCGGGGCCGGAGTGGTCGGGCTCTGGTTCGGGCGACGGGGCTCGTCACGATGGCGTGGCTGGCCGCGGCCGGGCCGGCTGCGGCGCGGCAGTCAGCGCCGGGTCAGGCGACGGAGCTGCAGCGCCGGCTGCTCGGGGTCACGCTCGTCGAGCTGCACCTCGTCACCGGGGAGACGGTGCGCGGGAGCCCGGTGGGCTGGGTGGAAGACTGGCTCCTGCTGGACACGGGCCGGCGGGTCCCGGCGGGGGAGGTGGTGGTGGCCGAGTCCCTGCGCCGGCGCACGGGTCGGTACTGGTTGCGGGGCAATCTGTTGGGGGCCATTGCCGGCGGCGGCGCGCTGGTGGCGGCCGACGGGGCCGGAGGCGATGCGGGGTACTGGGCGCCGCGGGTCGTCGCCGCGGTGGCGGGCGGCGCGCTGGTGGGCGGTGGGCTGGGCGCCCTGATCGGGGCGACCCGCTACGATCGGGATACGGTGTACGCGGCGAGCGCGGTGGCGGGGCGGCGGGAGGGGGGGCTGATCGAGTACCGGCTGGGCCCGGCGCCGGGCCGGATCCGGACCCGGCTCGCGGTCACGCCGTACGTCGCGATCGGGCGGTACGGGTACCGGACCGGCCGGACGGAGCCGCCCGGGGTGCAGTACGGGATCGTGGGGTCCCAGGAGCTGGGCGTGCAGCTCCAGTACGCGCTCGGCCCGCGGTTCGTGGCCAGGGCCGGGGTCGGCGCGGTCCGGACCGCGCCGAAGTATCGGAGCGGCGGGCAAGACGGCATCCTGGACGACGACATGGTCCTCGGCCGCGGGGAGCTGGGCCTCGAGTTCCGGACGCGCCCGGACGTGCCCGGCTATTTCGTGCTGGCCGTGGACGGCATCCACAACTCCAGGGGCTACGCGTTCGGCGATGGGGCGCCCGGGGATCCGGACGATCCGGCGCCGCCCGTGGCCGGACCCGCCGGCCTCGACTCCGGCGTGCTGCCACGCATCGGACTGGGACTCGGGTTCGACGTGTTCGGTCCGAACGACCGCCGGTTCCGCATCGAATGGCTGTACCGGATCGGCCGGTATCACGCGCCGGCGGTGGCCCGGCACCGGTTGGATGTCACCCGGCTCGTACGGGACATGAGCTTCTCGATGGGCGTCCACGTGCCGATCGTCCGTCCGGAGGAGGCCAGACGTCGGGACCCTGCGGGACGTTAGCGTTGCCCTGCGGGGGCATCGGTCATAAATTATGGTTCTGTATCACCGATCACCCAGGAGGATCGATGGACGACAGTGTGGCCAAGGACGCCAAGCGGTTGCTCCTCCGGTATGGCGCGCCCATTTCGGTGGTCGACCAGCTGTCCGACGACCAGCGCATCACGGTTGCCCGGTCCATCATCCGCACGGCGGTGGCCGAACGCCCCGCGAAGCTGCGGGCGATCCTGAGCGAAGCGGGCTTCCTGGAATCGAACTAGACGCGTAGTCCAATACATTCCTTTGAAAACGACAGCCCGCCTCCGAGCTCTCGGAGGCGGGCTTTTTCGTTGGCCGCGGGCGCGGCGGGAGTGGGGCGCGCCCGGGCGGGGACCCGAAGACGTCGCCCCGGTTCAGAGGACCGCCGCCGCGAACACCAGGTAGAGCGCGGTGGAGAGGGCGGCGAGGGTGGCCGCGATGGGGAGCTGCGTGTACACGTGGTCCATCAGGTCCGAGCCGGTCGCGAGCGCGCTGAGGATGGTGGTGTCGGAGATCGGCGAGCACTGGTCGCCGACGGTCGCGCCGCCGATGCAGGCCGCGAAGCTGAGCGTCATGAAGGTCGGGTCGGGGTTCACCGCGTAGGCGAGCGGCATGGCGAGGGGCAGCACGACGGCGTAGGTGCCCCAGGAGGTGCCGGTCGCGAAGGCGATTCCGACGGTGATCACCATGAACAGCGCGGGGAGGAGGACCGGGGCAATGGCGCCGGCGAAGGTCTCGACGATGTACTGGGCAGTGCCGAGGGATTTCGAGACTTCGCCGAGCGTCACGGCGAGGGCGAGGATGATGGCGCCGATGGTGACGCCCTTGGCGCCGTCGACCACGCCGTCGATGACCTCCCGCAGGCGCATCCCCTTGACGAGGGCGAGCACGATGGCGCTGAGCACGGCGAGGCTGAAGGCTTCGGCGATGGGGACGCGGATCGAGGCGATGTCGCCGCGGATCAGGGCAGGCACCACGCCGGTCGCGGCCACGCCGATGAGCGTGCCGAGCGGGATGAAGAAGTCCGACAGTCCTGTCGGATAGTCCTTCGCCACCTTGAGCTCGGACAGCTCCTCGGAGGTGAGCGGGCGGGAGTCGGGCGCGTTGAGCTGTCCGGTCTCACGGGCGCGGCGCCGGGCCGCGCGCATGCGGCGGCCCTCCCAGGGCAGGAGCTCGAGGGCGAAGAGCAGGGTCGCCATCACCGCGAGGATCGCATAGAAGTTGAACGGCACGGCGCGGAAGAAGAAGCTGACGGCCTCCTGTTCGGTCATGAAGAGCGGCGTGGTTCCGACGATGAGGCCGCCGACGTAGATCGGCCACGCGTTGAGCGGGATCAGCGCGGCGACGGGGGACGCCGTGGAGTCGACGATGTACGAGACCTCCTCGTGGCTGATGCGCTCGGCGTCGGTCACGGGGCGGACGGTGGTGCCGGCGAGGATCGTGGAGATCGTGCCGCCCTGGTGGAAGATGACCCCCACGAGCCATGCGAAGAACTTGGCGGAGCGCGGGCCGCGCACGAGGTAGCGGCCCGCGGAGACGGCGAAGTGCTGGGCGCCGCCGGTCCGGGTCCAGAGCCCGATCAGGCCGCCGAGCGCCCAGAGGTAGACGAACAGGATCAGGGCGTAGGACGGCGTGCCGATGGACGGCAGCAGGTAGGCCTGGACGATGTTGATGTTGCCGCTGACGATGCCGCCGACCACGATGCCGAGGAAGAGCGCGGTGACGACCTCGCGGGTGAGGAACACGAAGACGAGGGTGACCAGCGCGGGCATCACGGAGAGGAAGCCGTAGTGCCCGGTTTCGGTGACCTGCGTTCCTCCGAAGGTGCGGGCCAGGAGATAGATGCCGACGATGATGAAGGCGGCGATGGTGGCGCGGAACGGGAGGGAGCCGCGGGGCGGGGGGATGGGCTGACCTTCCATTCCGAGCGCGTCGGCGGGAGAGATCGGTGTCCTGGTCTCCTGGTCCATGGGCTACCCTCCAGAACCGGTCACCTTGCGCAGCAGCGATGCGAGCTGGGCCCGGCCGAAGGGCTTGGAGAGCGCGGGCCGGCCGGTGGCGGTGAGGAACCGGCGGATCTCGTCGGAGACGGTGTCGCCGGTCATGAACGCGAGCCGGTTGGCGGCGTTGGGCGTCTCTGCGGCGAGGCGGTTGTAGATCTCGCGGCCGTCGAGCCCGGGCATCCGCACGTCACAGAGGATGAGGTCGAATCCCCCGTCTCTCGCCTTTTGCAGCCCCTCCTCGCCCGTCGGCGCGATGGTGACGGAACAGCCGAAATGCTCGAGGACGCGCCGGATCGCGCGCTGGAGGCCGGGCTCGTCGTCGATCACCAGCACGTGCAGGCCGGCGAACTGGTCGTTGGCCAGGGTGTCCCGGGCGGGCGAGTCGGGCGCGGGCCGCGGGGCGGGGGGCGTCGCGGCGAGCGGCACGGTGAACCGGAACGCCGCGCCGCCGTTCGGCAGGCTGTAGCCCGCCACGGTGCCGCCGTGTTCCTCGATGATCTCCTTGACGATGGCGAGGCCCAGCCCGGTCCCCTCGCCCACGGGCTTGGTGGTGTTGAACGGCTGGAAGAGGTTCGCCTGCACCTCGGGGGCGATCCCGGGCCCGCTGTCGATCACGGTGACCACGACGTGGCCCGGAGCGCGGCCGGGCTTTTCGGCCGGCGCATTCGCGGCGTCTGCTCCCGCGGGTCCGGGGGACGGGTCGGCCGGATCGGGCTCCGGCGCTGTCCAGGCGCGGATCACGATCCGCCGTTCGCCGCGCCAGTCCCGCATGGCGTAGATGGCGTTCTCGACCAGGTTCGAGAGGACCTGGCGGATCGCCCGGCGGTCGGCGAAGATGGGCGGCAGGTCGGCGGGCACGTCCACCTGGACCCGGATCCCGACGGCCGCGATCCTCGGCTGGTGCACGGTGAGGACGTCGCCGATGACGTCGCTCAGGGACGTGGGCTCGAAGGCGCCGTCGGGCTTACGGGAGAAGCGGAGCAGGTCCCGGACGATGGCGGAGGCGTGCTCCAGCTCCCGGCCGATGGCGCGAACGTGCTCGATGAGCGTGAGGTCCAGCGGCTCGGTCTCGAGCATCTCCGCGAGGAGCCGCGCGGTGGTGAGCGGCTTGTTGAGCTCGTGGGCGACGCGGGCGATCAGGCCGCCCAGCTCGGAGAGCTTTCGGGACTGGGCGAGCTGCTCGCTGGAGCGCCTGGTGGATTCGAAGAGCTCGGCGTTGCGGATGGCGACGGCCGCCTGGTCTCCGAGGGCGCGGAGCAGCGTGGGTTCGAGGGCCCAATGTTCGGGGAGCTGGCGGTACCCGAGGGCGAGCGCGCCGAGCAGCTCGCCTTCCACGGCGAGGGGCACGATCACGAGGTCCCGGATGGGCAAGCGTCGTCTGACCGATTCGGGGATCAGCGGAGAGTCCTGGACCTCTGAGACGATGACCGGTTCGGGGCGGCTGCGGAGCTCGGCCAGGAGTGATTCGTGCGGGCGGAACCGCAATCCGACGGGGATCCCGGGCCCATCGCCATCGGCGGCGTGCACCACGATCTCGGCCATTTCGTTGCGCCTTCGCAGGACGGTGACGGAGTCCGCGGCGGTGAGACTCCTCCCGTGGGACGCGATGCGGCGCAGCACCTCCGCGAGATCGAGCGATTCGGTGAGGGCGCGGGCGATCGCGGCGAAGGCCTCGAGCGGGGATGACTGGCCAGGCGCTTCCCTGATCATGTCGGAAGCACGGGCGGATGGCCCCGTCCCTCCAGCGCCGGGCGGGTGGGTGCGCGGGGTCGTACCCGTGTGCGATGGGACCGTATTGCCATTGGGATCTGTCGAGGCGGCCGATTCAGCGCGGCCGGACCGGGCTGGTCGTGCGAGGCGCCCACCGCGCTGCCGGGCAGCAAGTTATGTCCTGGGCTTTCGTTTGTCCAGAAGTTATGGACACGGGCGGTCCGGGCTTGCGCGGGTGGGCGCGAGAGCGCATGATCGCGCGCTGGCCGGGGCGATCCACGGCGCGTCCGGGCCGCGACGTACGATCTGAGTTGTCGGAAACGAGGTTGGAGCCGATGTGGACGAAAGGATCGCGGCGCGCGCGGGAGCGGGGCGCCGTGTCGTGGGCGGAAGGGTGGCGCGCCCGGGCGGCGCGTGCGGGTCTGGTGCTGGCCTGGGCGGCATCGGCACTAACATGGGCAGGTGTGGCTCGGGCGCAGGAGGTGGCGCGGGGGGTGGGGTGGTTTCCCCGGACCCACTTCTTCCAGGCGCCGGTGGCGGATCCGCGGGAGCCGCAGACCGGTGCGGGGCTGATCGTGACCGATCTGTTCGATTCCGAGGCGCAGGAGCGGCCGCCGTTCTCGTTCCCGCCGTGGCAGGACGTGGTTCCGGACGTGCAGGGCGCGGTGGCGTTCTCGGCGAACGTGCCGGTGTGGGGGCGGGGGTGGCCCGATGGAACGGGCGGAGTCGTGGTCAGTTTCCAGGCGGGGGTCCAGGCGCGGTTCCGCATCGAACGCCCGAGCCGCGACATGCTCGGATCGGACTGGATGGTCGCGATCCCGGTCGAGATCGCGGGGCCGCGTGCGTCCGCGCGGATTCGGCTGCTCCACCGGAGCGCGCACCTCGGGGACGAGCTTGCGGCCACCACCGGCGCGATGCGGATCGAGTACAGCCACGAGGCGCTGGACGCGCTCATCGCCATCCCCATGGCGGGTGGACGCGTCTACGGAGGCGGCGCGCTGATCATCCGGTCGATCACCGAGACGGAGGACGTCCTGAAATCGCGCAGCCGACGGGACAGCGGGTCGATCCAGGCGGGCTTCGACGGCGTTTGGTACCCGTGGCTCGGCGGCAGCGTCGGCCCGGTCGTGGGGCTGGACTGGCAGCGTGCGGAGCGGACGGCGTGGCAGGATGAGGTGGCGGTCGTCGCGGGGCTCGGCGGCCGGGCCGCGGGATACGAGTTCCGCCTCCTGGGACGGTATTACCAGGGGCCGTCGCCGCTGGGGCAGTTCTTTCTGACGCCGGAGCGGTACTGGGGGGTGGAGTTCGTGGTGGAGTTGTGAGGGCAACCTTCGTCGTAA
>ERZ777003.1109-NODE-1109-length-44279-cov-6.601257_pt1 | contig 44279 bp, 40 predicted proteins | sample MGYA00374956_ERZ777003 | MGnify/ENA primary metagenome ERZ777003 (study PRJEB29302, sample SAMN06268252) | bioreactor metagenome | isolation source: Joint BioEnergy Institute, California, USA | place: USA:Joint BioEnergy Institute, California, USA | collected... | reverse complement strand
GCAGGCGCGCGCCGCCGGACTCGACGAACCCAACCACCGGCGCGCCGGCCTGCCCCGCGAGCCGCATCACCCGCACGATCGAGTCCGCGTGCACGGCGCCGAGCGAGCCGCCCATGAAGCGCGGGTCCTGGGCGTAACAGAAGACCGGCCGGCCGTCGACCCGGCCCGCGCCCGCGACGACGCCGTCCCCCGGGCCGGCCCGGTGGCCGAGGTGCGGCGAGCGCACCGCGCTGCGGATCGGCGCGAACGTGCCCGGGTCGCAGAGGAGCTCGAGGCGCTCCCGGGCGGGGCCGTCAGCCGGAGCGGCACGGCGCGCCGCGGGCTTGGTGAGCGTCGCCGTCACTCGCCCGGCGCCCCCGAGGTTGCCGCGAGGCAGAGCACCGCGTTGTGCCCGCCGAACCCGAACGAGTTCGAGATCGCGACGAGGCGCCCGTCGTCGGCGTCGAGCTCGCGCGCTTCGCCGGGGACGTAGTCCAGGTCGAGCTCCGGGTCGCGGACCTCCCACCCGACCGTGGGCGGCGCGATCCCGCGCCGCAGCGCGCCGAGCGTGGCGATGGCCTCGACCGCCCCGGCCGCGCCGAGGAGGTGGCCGATCGCCGACTTCGTCGAGGAAACGGGAACGTCCGCCGCCCGCTCGCCGAGCGCCGCCTTGATCGCCTCCGTCTCGCTCGCGTCGTTGAGCGGAGTCGAGGTGCCGTGCGCGTTCACGTAGGCGACGTCCTCGGGGCCGACGCCGGCGTCCTCGAGCGCGAGCCGGATCGCCCGGATCGCGTCGCGCCCGCTGGGCTCCGGCGCGGTCAGGTGGTAGGCGTCGGAGGTCGCCGCGTACCCGAGCAGCTCGCCGAGCGGCTCGGCCCCGCGCTCCGCGGCCGCGTCGGCCGCCTCGAGCACGAGCACCCCGGCGCCCTCGCCCATGACGAAGCCGTCGCGCCGCGCGTCGAACGGGCGCGAGATCCCGGTCTCCGAGGTCGCGCCCATCGCGGCGAACGCGTCGATCGCGATCGGCTCGAGCGCGGCCTCGGAACCGCCGGTCACGACGGCGTCGGCCTCGCCCGACTGGATCATGCGCATCGCCTGGCCGATCGAGTGGGCGCCCGCAGCGCACGCGGAGATCACGCCGAAGGACGGTCCGCGCAGGCCGGCGCGCATCGCGACGGCCCCGGCGGCCGCGTTGCCCATGAGGAGGGGCACGCCGAGCGGCGAGACGGCCTTCGCCCCGCGCTCGCGCCTGATCCCCTCCTGCTCGGTCAGCGACCCGATGCCACCGATCCCGGTGCCGATCACGCTGCCGACGCGCTCGGGGTCGTGCGGGACGCCGTCGTCCCATCCGGCAGCGGCGAGCGCCTCGTCCGCGGCCACGAGCGCGAGCTGCGTGAACCGGTCGGCACGCCGCGCCTCTTTGCGCGAGAGGAAATCGGTTGGCTCGAACTCGTCGCAGCGGCCGAGCCCGTCCTCGATCCCGCACTCCCCCGCGGCCCAGCGCGAGATGAGCGTGCCCGCACCGACGCCGAGCGGGGTGACGGCTCCGGCGCCGGTGACCACGACGCTGCGCGCGCGTTCGCCGTGCGCAGCGGCGGCGGGCTGTGCTGCGGGGGCGGAGATCACGCCCGCGCCACCACCAGATCGATCACGTCGCCGATCGTCTTCACGTCCTTGACGGCATCGCCGTCGAGCTCCACGCCGAACTCGTCCTCGACGATCTGCGCGAGCTCGACCAGATCGAGCGAGTCGAGATCGAGGTCTTCGAACGCGGCGTCGCGGGTGATCTCGCCCTCGGCGCCGATCTCCTCGACCCCGGCGAAGATCACCTTCTCGACTGCCTCCGGTGTGACTGCTGTGGGCATCTGCCTCTCCTTCGTTGGGTTGGTTTTCAAGCGCTGAGCCCGCCGTCGACGGTGAGCACGGTGCCGGTGACGTACGAGGCGTCCTCCGAGCAGAGGAAGCGGATGCAGGCCGCGACCTCCTCGGGCGTCCCGGGCCGGCGCGCCGGGATGGCCTCCGCGAGCCCGTTGCCGACCCCTTCGGCGAGCTTCGTCTCGACGAGCCCGGGCGCGACGGCGTTCACGGTGATCCCCCGGCGCGCCACCTCGACGGCGATCGTGCGGGTCATGCCGATCAGCCCCGCCTTCGAGGCGGCGTAGTTCGCCTGCCCGGCGTTCGCCCGGAGCCCGACGATCGAGGCGACGTTGACGATCCGGCCGAAGCGGGCGCGGAGCATCGGGCGCAGGGCGCGGCGGGTCGCATGGAAGGCCGCGGAGAGGTTCGTGTCGATCACCTTGCTCCACTCCTCGTCGCCGATCTGGGGCGAGAGGGCATCGGCGCGGACGCCCGCGTTGTTGACGAGCACGAGGACCGTGCCGAGCTCCTCCTCGGCGCGAGCGAAGAGCTCCTCGATCCCGCTCGGGTCCGAGATGTCCGCGCCGTGCGCGATGGCCTTCCCGCCGGCGTCCTCGATCTCGGCGACGACGCGCTCGGCGGCGTCGCGATCCGAGCGGTAGTTGACGACCACGGGCCAGCCGTCGGCCGCGAGCGCCGTCGCGGAGGCCGCGCCGATCCCCCGCGCGGCGCCCGTGACGATCGCGCACCCGTCAGCCACGGGCACCTCCCCACTCGACCACGGTCGCCGCCCACGTGAGCCCGCCGCCGAAGGCGCCGAGCAGGACCCGGGCGCCGGGGCTGAGCACGCCGCCCTCCTGCGCCTCGGCCAGCGCCAACGGCACGCTCGCCGCGGAGGTGTTGCCGTAGCGCTCGATGCAGCTCACGACTCGCCACGGGTCGAGCACCAGCCGCTCTCCGACCGCGGTGAGGATGCGCGCGTTCGCCTGGTGGTAGACGAAGGCGTCGATCTCGGCGAGCTCGGCTCCCGCGGCCGCGCAGGCGGCGAGCGTCGCTTCGGAGAGCCGGTCGACGGCCTGGCGGAAGGTGTCATGGCCGTTCATGCGGATCACGGCCTCGTCGCGCTCGCAGGTGATGAGCTCCGAGCGCTCGCCGTCAGCGCCCATCACGACCGGCCCGATCCGGCCGGCACCGTCGGGCGTCGCGCGGACCAGCGCCGCGCCCGCGCCGTCGCCGAAGAGGGCGGCGGTCTTGCGGTCGTCGTGGTCGAGCAGGCGCGTGAGGAAGTCCGCGCCGATCACGAGGACGCTCTCGGCCCGCCCGGCCTCCACCATCCCGGCGGCCATCCCGAGCCCGGAGACGAATCCGGAGCAGGCGGCGTCGAGGTCCATCGCGCCCGCCGCCGTCGCGCCGAGCCCGCTCGCGACCGGGGCGGCGGCGATCGGGGCGAGGCGCTCGTGGCTCATGGTTGCGACGAGGACCAGGTCGACCTCTTCGGCGCCGACGCCGGCGTCGGCGAGAGCACGGCGCCCGGCGGCGACCGCGTAGTCGACCAGCGTCTCGCTCGGGTCCGCGACCCGTCGCTCGCGCACGCCGGTGCGCGCGACGATCCACCGGTCGGTGACCCCGAGGCGCTCGGCGATCGGCGCGTTGGAAACGGCTCGGGCCGGAACCGCGGCGCCGACGCCCGCGATCCCGGCGCCCCGCGTGCTCGCAGGGAACGCGCGGGCGACGGGCTCCGGGGAGAGAAGCTCAGACATGGGCGATGCCTCCGACCTCGAGCACGGACGCCTCGACCCCGTCGAGCGCCCGGCGGACCATGCCCGTGAGCGCCTTGCCGGGTCCGGTCTCGACGAAGCGGGTCACGCCGCGAGCGCGGATGCGGTCGAGCGTCTCGCGCCAGCGCACGGGGCTGACGAGCGCCGCGGCGAGGCGCTCCCGGATCTCCGCCGGGTCCTCGAAGGGCGTGGCGCTCGAGCACGAGACGACCGGCGCCGCGGGAGGCACGATCCGCACCTCGGCCAGCGCCTCGCGAAAGGGCTCGACCGCGGGCTCCATCGCCGGCGAGTGGAAGGCGCCCGCTACCGGCAGGCGCATCGCGCGCAGGCCGCGAGCCTTCGCCTCGTCCACCGCGGTGACGAGCGCCTCGAGCGGGCCGGCCAGCACCGTCTGGGTCGGGCCGTTGTCGTTTGCCACGGCTACCCCGGCAACGTCGGCGACGGCGGCAGCCTCGTCGCGATCACCGAGCAGGGCGACCATGCCGCCGGGCGAGCGGCGCGCCGCGCTGTCCATGAGCCGCCCGCGCAGGGCCGCGAGCCGGATCGCGTCGTGGGTCTCGATCGCACCCGCGGCGGCAAGCGCCCCGAGCTCGCCGAGGGAATGGCCCGCGAAGCACGCGGCACCCGGGCGACCCGCTCCGATCCAGAGGGCCAGGCTCGTGGTGAGGATCGCGGGCTGCGCATAGCGCGTGGACTCGCCGGCGCGGGGGAAGGGGTCGGCGCCGGCCTCCGCCTCGGCGAGCTCGGCGAGCCCCGGATCGACGCGCTCGACCGCTTCGCGCATGCCGTCCGTGTGGCTGCCCTGGCCCGGGAACAGAATGGCGAGCTCCTCATGCATCCCAGGCGATAGTTGTCCGGTTACCCCGGTTCGTTAAGCGCTTTCCGGCGCCAACCCCCCAGGCAGGGGGGAGCGGAGGTACGGGCGGGGGGTCGGGCTGGCTAGCCGATCAGGCCGATGCGCTGCGCGCTGCGCACGGCCTCGGCGCGGTTGCGCACGCCGAGCTTGCGGTAGATCGAGCTCGTGTGCTCCTTCACCGTGTGCGGCGAGAGGTAGAGGCGCTCGGCGATCTCACGGTTGGTCGCGCCGGACGCGATCTCGGTGAGGACCTCCCGTTCGCGCCCCGAGAGCATCGGGGTCGGGGCCTCCCTCTGGGGGCCGAACACCTCCATGCCGAGCGCGACCATCCGCACCGCCTTCACCACGTCCGGCGCCCCCCAATCCTTCGAGACGAAGCCCGAGGCGCCCGCGGCGGTGGCGACGCCCCGGGACACCCGGCCCGCGCCGGAGATCAGGAGCACGCGGGTGCGCGGCGAGCGCGCCTTCAGCTCCTTCGTCAGCTCGGCGCCCGACTCGGCACCGAGGAAGAGGTCGACGAGCGCGACGTGCGGCTGCAGGCGTTCGGCAGCGGCCAGCGCCTCCTCCGGATCGCGCGCGGCGGCGCAGTGCTCGACCCACGGTTGGCGATCGAGGAGAAGGCGGAAGCCCCAATGGACGACGTCGTGGTCGTCCACCACAAGCACTCGCAGCGAGAGTCCGTTCCCGTTGCCTGCCATTACGCTGCCGTCCCCACCATCCTCACGTGCCATCCATCGTCGCCAACGCGCCCGAACTCTACGAGCGCGTCCTGCTGCAGGGCCTCCAGCGTGAGCATCCGCAGCCCGAGGCCTGTGCCGCCGCTGCCGCCGCCGATCCCGTCGTTGGTGATCTCGAGCTCGAACGCCGAGTCGGCCTTGCCCACCCGCACGTCGATCCGGCTCGGATCGGCGTGCTTCTCGCAGTTGCGGAGCGCTTCGAGGAAGACCGCCTGTGCGAGCTCCTCCAGATTCTCGGGGACGCTCGCGTCGGGCTCCCAGCGCACGTTGAGCTCGGGCGTGCGCTCGGCGCGGCGCTCGACGAGCTGGGCGAGCGTGGTCCGAGGACGGCGCTCCTGCGCGGAGAGCGGCCTGCCGAGGGCGCTGCGCAGGTCGCGCAGGGCGATCTGGAGCTCGTCGTGGCAGGCGCGGAGGTCGTCCGTCGAGAGCTCCTCCCCCGAGCCGAGCACGAGCGTGAGCCCGAAGAGGCGCTGCATGACGCGCTCGTGGATGTCGCGCACGAGCCCGACCCGCTCGCTGAGCTGGCGGCCGCGCTCCTCCTGGCGAGTAGCGCGCTCGACGCTCGCCGCGAGCGCGGCCAGCCGGCCGAGGGTGAGCATCGTCTGGCGATCGGTGCCCGAGGGCTCGAATTGCCCGCCCCCCTGGTCGGCGAAGATCACGCCGAACCAGCGGCCGCCGGCGACCACCGGGGTGCAGGTCACCGTGGTGATCCCGGCGAACTGCGCGTAGCGGGGAGGCAGCTCGCGCTCCAGGTTCTCCGAGGCGGCAACGACGGTGTCCTCGGCAAGCGCGCGCTGGGCGATCGGGGTCTCGTCGAGCGTGCCCTCGACCTCGTCCAGGAGCGTCTTGTCGACCCCGTGGGAGCCGACCGGGCGCACCGCCCTGCTGGCGGAGTCGTAGAGGAACAGGCCGGCCCGCTCCATCGAGGTCAGGCGACAGAGGGCCTCGCAGACGTGGTCGTAGAACTCGCCCGCGGCGGTGCTCGAGTCGAGCTCCGCGATCAGTCCGGCGAGGACCTCGACCGTACTCGGATGTGCTGGTGCGATTTTCGAGCCGATGTGATCTGCTACCCGGCGATCGTCGGACGGTTACCCGGCCAAACCCCCCGGTTGGGGGGGAATTCCTTGCAATGGCCTGGTGCGCCGCTTCGGTCACGGTATTGTGGGACGGGCGTACCGGAGCTGGCGGGGCCGAGGTCGCTGCCAGACACGAGCATGACCGAGACTCAGCAGTCAGCTTCAGCCGCGAGGGACACGCGCATGATGAAGGCGCTGGCGCATCCGCTGCGCTTTCGCATCCTGGAGCAGTTGGCGGCCGGACCCGCGAGCCCGAGCGCGATCGCGGAAGCGCTTGGCGAGCCGCTGGGCAACGTCAGCTACCACGTCAAGATCCTCCTCCAGTACGAGGCGATCGAGCTCGTGGAGACCCGGCCCGTCCGCGGAGCGCTCGAGCACTTCTACAAGGCGATCGCGGGCCCGCACATGTCGTGGACCGCGCTCGAGCTCGACGACACGGGCTACGAGGAGATGGCCGAGCTCCTCGCGCGCACCGTCGACCGCGCCCTGGAGATCCAGGCCAAGTCAGCCCGTCGGCAGGCGGGCAGCGACGGGCAGCCGGCGCACCGCACCGAGCTGGCGATCTTCCACTACCACCGCTCGTAGGCGCCTAGCGGCCCACGTGGATCCCGATCCGCTCGGGGATCCCGGCGACGAAGCTCGTGATCCGGCCGGGCCGCTTGCCCGCGTCGGTCGCGCCCTCACGCCGCAGGAGCGCCCGGCGGACGATCGCGCCGCCGATGTAGCGGAAGGGCTCCGGCGGGACGCGCGGGGTCCTGGCGCCGGCGAGCGCGCGCGTCGCGGGGTCGTCGCGGCGGCCCAGCGCCAGCGAGGCGAGCGCGCGCCCGACCATGTTGCTCGGCCCGACGCCGTTGCCGGTGTACCCGAACCCGTAGTGGACGGCGCCGCCGACCGTTCCCACCAGGGGCAGGTGCGAGGGCGAGACGTCGATCGGCCCGCCCCAGGCGTGCTCGATCCTGCGGCCCTCGAGCGCGGGGAAGAAGCGGACGAGGTGGCGCTCCACCTCGGCGACGACGGCCGGGTCGACCTCGGCCCGCCCCCGCGTGCGCGTGCCGTAGACGACCCTCCCCGCTCCCCACCCGAACGCGATCCGGCCGTCCGGGGTGGTGCGGAAGTAGTGGACCATCGCCCGTGAGTCCGTGATGCACTCGCCGCCCGTCCAGCGGAGCTCGGCAAGCACGTCCGGGACCGGCTCGGTGAGCGCGATGTGCGAGGAGGTGAGCGTCAGCCGGCGCCGCATCCCGGCGAACTCGAGCGAGCGCCCGCCGGCAGCGACGACGGCCGCCTTGGCCCGCACCCCGCCCCCCGCGGCCACCACCCTGGCCCCGCCGGCCGCGGGCTTGACCGACGTGACCTCGGTGCCTTCGTGGATCTCCACCCCGGCGGCCAGCAGGCGCTCGCGCAGCCCGCGCGCGAGCCGGGCCGGCTGCACGGTCGCCGCGCCCGGGTAGAAGACGCCGCCGCGGAAGGAGGGCGCCGCGCAGCGCTCGGCCACCTCCTCCGCGGAGAGGTCGCGGGCGGCGTCCGGCTCGCCGAGCTCCCGCAGCGCGGCGAGCGAGTCCGACCAGCTCCCGTCCCACCCCGGCGCGGTCGAGACCTGCAGGTAGCCGCCGGGGGTGAACCACGCGTCGACGTTCTGTTCGCGGCAGAAGCGCCCCACCTCATCGACCGCGGCCTGGGCGGCGCGCGCGACCGCGAGCGCGCCCTCGTCGCCGAAGCGCCGGCGCATGTTCGGGAGGCTGAACCACAGCGTGTTGACGAAGCCGCCGTTGCGGCCGCTCGGGCCCTCACCGCAGACGGACGCCTCGAGCAGGATCACGCGCGCCTGCGGCTCGAGCTCCTTCGCATACCAGGCCGCCCACATCCCGGTGTACCCGCCGCCGACGACGACCACGTCGGCCTCGTGCTCGCCCTCGAGCGGCGGTCGGGCCGCGGGCAGCCCACCGGCCTCCTCCCACCAGTAGCCCAGCGCCGTGTGCTTGTCCGCCATGGGCCGGAAGTGTCGCCTACGCGGTGGTCGGGTGGGGCGTGGGGATCGGCCGGGTCACCCGGTGCTGGGCGGCTTGGCCACTCGAGCGGAGCGTTACGCCGCATATGCGCGACAAATGCTCCGCTCAACGCGGGGAAGCGCCGCAAACGCTCCACGCATCCGGGCCCGCACCGGCAGCCACGCCGCTCGGACGGGGCGCGGCTCCCCTACGGCCCGCTCGGCTTCGCCCCCGAGGCGGACTTCGCGATGTGCCGCTCGATCAGCTCGCGCTGGAGGTTGCGCGGCGCGCCGTCCGGGCGGCGGCGGGTCCAGGCGGCGCCCTCGTCGAGCTCCCAGGAGTTGGTGTTGTCGGCGAAGGCGCGGTCGAGGATGTCGGCGAGCTCGGCGCGGATGCGCGCGTCGCGCACAGGAACCAGGAGCTCCACGCGGTTGTAGAGGTTGCGCGGCATCAGGTCCGGGGAGCCGATGTACATGCTCGGCTCCGCGCCCGGGCGCTCGAACGAGTAGATGCGCGAGTGCTCGAGGAAGCGGCCGACGATCGAGACGACGCGGATGTTGTCCGAGACGCCGGGAACGCCGGGTCGCAGCGCGCAGATCCCGCGCACGTTGAGCTCCACCTGGACACCCGCCTGGGAAGCCCGGTAGAGCGCGCGGATCATCGTCGCGTCGAGCAGCGCGTTCATCTTCATCCGGATGCGCGCCGGACGGTCCGGCGAGTGGGCCTCGATCGTCTTGTCGATCTCCTCGAGGATCCCCTTCTGCAGGTTGAACGGCGCGACGAGCACGGCGCGGTAGCTGCGCGGGCGCGCGTATCCCGTGAGCGAGTTGAACATCTCGGCGATGTCGGCGCCGATCTCCGGATCGCACGTGAAGAGGCCGAGGTCCGTGTAGATGCGGGCGGTCTTCGGGTTGTAGTTGCCGGTCCCGATGTGGGCGTAGTGGCGCACGCCGTCGCCCTCGCGCCGCACCACCAGCACGCACTTCACGTGCGTCTTCAGCGACGGGATCCCGTAGACGACGTGGACGCCCGCCTGCTCCAGCTTCTTCGCCCACGCGATGTTGGCGCTCTCGTCGAAGCGAGCCTTCAGCTCCACCAGGCAAACCGCCTGCTTGCCACGCTCGGCCGCCTCGATCAGGCTCGGGACGAGCGGCGAGTCGGCGCTCGTGCGGTACACGGTCTGCTTGATCGCGAGCACGTCCGGGTCCTTCACCGCCTCGTGGACGAAGCGCTCGACCGAGGTCGAGAACGAGTCGTACGGGTGGTGGACCAGGATGTCCCCCTCCCTGATCGAGTTGAAGAAGTCCTCGCGCTTCGCCTTCGGCTCGTCGGAGACCATGAGGCGCGGCGGCGTCACCGGCGTGAACGGCGCGTCGCGCAGCTCGTTGTGGCCAGGCAGGTTGTGGATCGCCGTGAGATCGCCGAGGTCGAGCATGCCCTCGCTCACGTACACCTGGTGGTCGTCGAGGCCCATCGCCGCGACCAGCCTGTCGCGCAGGCGCGCGTTCATGTCCTCGCTCACCTCCAACCGCACGACCTCGCCGAAGCGCCGGCGGCGGAGCTCCTCCTCGACCGCCCGCATGACGTCGTCCGCCTCGTCGGAGACGTCGTAGTCGGTGTCGCGCGTGACCCGGAAGAGCGCCTTGTCGATCACCTTCATGCCGGGGAAGAGCGAGCCGATGTGCGCGGCGATGAGCGCGTCGAGCGGGACCAGCGTGTTGCCCCCCGGCCCGACGGTGAGGAAGCGGCCGAGCAGCTCCTTCGGAACCTTGACCCGGGCGAGAATCTCGTTGTCCTGGTCGGGGTCGCGCAGCACCACCGCAAGCGAGAGCGAGAGGTTGGAGATGTACGGGAACGGCCGACCGCGCCCGATCACGAGCGGCGTCAGCACGGGGAAGACCTGGTTGACGAAGAGGCGCTCGAGCTCGTGCTCGACCTCGGGCGTGATCGAGTCGAAGTCGATGATCTCCATCCCGTGCTCGGCGAGCGCCGGGCGCAGATCGCGCTCGAACACCCGGGCCACCCGCTTGCGCTGGTCACCGACCCGGTCGCGGATGGCGAGGATCTGCTCGCGCGGCGACATCCCGTCCGGCCCCCGGCTGGCGCTACCCGCCTCGAGCAGGTCCTCCAGGTTCGCGACCCGGACCATGAAGAACTCGTCCAGGTTCGACTCCCAGATCGCGGCGAACTTCACCCGCTCGAGCAGGGGCACGTTCGAGTCCTCCGCGAGCTGCAGAACGCGGTCGTTGAAGTCGAGCCACGAGAGCTCGCGGTTGAAGTAGAGGCTCTGATCCCCGAGGTCCGGAGCCGCGGCAAGGTCCGTCGCGCCGGCCGCAGCCTCCGGCACCTCTACGGTCGTGGCTGCATCCGAATCGGGCGACATCACTGCAAAAGAGGCTACCGGGGGCCCTTCGCCGCGCCGGGGCGGCGAAGGCCTCCGACACGCGGATTGCGTGGCTACCGTGCCGGTTTACCGGGCGTGTAGAGCCAGTTGGTGAAGAAGTCGTGTAGATCGAGCCCGGAGTGCTGTTCGGCGAGGGCGATGAAGTCCTCGGTGGTCACCGTCCCGAACCGGTACGTGGAGGTCCACGCGCGCAGCGTCGCGTAGAACGCGTCGTCGCCGATGAGCTGGCGCAGCGCCTCCAGCGTCATCGCACCGCGTACGTAGACGGACTGGGTGAACAGCCGGTTCGCGCCCGGGTCTCCCGGCGGCGGGTTCCAGATCGCCGGGGTGTCGGCCTGGCGCGCGTAGTACTCCTCGAACGTCTCCGCGGTGGTGGGACCGCCGGCCTCCTCGAGCCAGCGCCACTCGGCCCAGGTCGCGAAGCCCTCGTTGAGCCAGATGTCGCGCCACACCGTCAGCCCGACGCTGTCGCCGAACCATTGGTGGGCGAGCTCGTGGGCGATGAGCAGCCCGCTCGGGGCGTTCGGATAGAACGGCCGCGTCTGGGTCTCGAGCGCGTACCCGATGGAGCTCGACCGGATCACGATCGCCCCCACCTGGCGAAACGGGTACGGCCCGAAGATCCGGTTGAACAGGCGCAGGATCCCGCCCGTGCGCCGCAACCGCTTGCGCGCGCGGTCGGCGAGCCGGACGTCCAGGGCGTTCAGGTATCGCACGCCCGCGACCCGGCCCGTATCGAGCTTGAAGCGCCCGATCGCGAGCGTCGCGAGGTAGGTCGCCATCGGCTCGCGCTGGCGCCATGAGAAGGTGACGCGGCGGCCGTGGCGCTTGCGCTCGACGAGCTTGCCGTTGGAGACCGCCCGCAGCGCGCGCGGCACGTCCGCGGTGATCCGGAAGCTCGCCTTGTCGGCGGGCGTGTCGTTCGACGGAAACCAGGCGACCGCGCCGCGCGGCTCCGCGAGAACGATCACCCCGGTGCCGGTCTCGAGCCAGCCCTCCTGCGCGCCGTCCGGGTCGGTGATCGTCCCGGGCTTGCCGGCGTAGACGACCTTGACGGCGAACTTCTGTCCGGCGGCGATCCCCTCGGCCGGCGTCACCACGAGCTCGCCGCCGTGGCGCGCGAACTCGGCGGCCTCGCCGTTCACCCTCACCTTGCGGACCTTGGGACCCGCGTAGTCCAGGTTGAAAGCGCTCAGGTCCTGGGTCGCGGTCGCGTGGATCCAGGTGCGGGCGTCGATCGACCTGCCGCGCGGCTCGTAGCGCAGCTTGATGTCGTACTCGCGCACGTCGTAGCCCCCGTTGCCCGCGTTCGGGAAGTACGGGTCACCGAGACCGGGCGCACCGGGCGTGAACGCCGCGGCGCTCGCCGGGAAGGCCATCGCGACCGCCGCGAAGGCAAGCGTGGTTCGCACGAAGGCCATTCTCTTCCAAGGTTCCCCGAGACGGGCTCGCCTAAGCGGCGAGCGCCTCGGGCGCGCCATTCGTGGCGCCGTTCGTGAGCAGGTCGAGGATGATCCCCTCCCGCAGGCCTCCCTTGCCGATCTGCAGCGGCTGGCCCAGCAGCTCCGAGAGCTTCTCGAGCAGGAGCACCCCCGCCGGCAGGATCCGCACCCGGCGCGGGTCGAGCTCGAAGCGCCGGGCGACCTCGGCGATCGGGTCGCCGGAGAGCACGCGCACCGCGCGCTCCAGGGTCTCGTACTCGAGCACCGCGCCGACCAGGGTGCGCAGGGAGGTCGCGCTGCCGCCGACCGCGACGGCCTGACCCGGTTGCTCGATCTCGACGCCCTCGAAGAAGTCGCTGATGTGGTCGCGCAGCGCGCGGATCTCCGCGGCCGTCGGTGGATCGTTGTTGAGGAACTCGTCCGCGATCGCGCCCGAGCCGATCTTCCACGAGTGGACCTTGCGCACGCCCTCGGCGACAGAGCCGAGGATCACCTCGGACGAGCCGCCGCCGACGTCGACCACGCCGACCTGGCCCTCGACCGGGTGGCCGAGCGTCTTCGTCGCCCCGATGAACGCGAGCCTGCCCTCTTCCTCCTCGCTCAGGACCTCGACCGCAACCCCGGCCTGGGCGCCGATCCGCTGGGCGACCTCCGCGGAGTTCTTCGACTCGCGGATCGCGGCGGTCGCGACCACCCGGATCGCCTCGGCTCCAAGCTCGCGCGCGAGTCTCACCTGCGTCTCGACGACGCCCGAGAGCTCGGCGATCTTCTCGTCGGTGACGACGCCGTCGCGCTTCGACTTCTTGTCGAAGCGGGTGTACGCGCGCTGCTCCATGACCTTGCGCAGCTGCCCGTCCTGAGGTTCGGCAACGAGCACACGCGTGGTGTTCGAGCCGATGTCGACGGCGGCGCAGAGCACGGCTTTCCGATCATGGCAGAGACCGCGGATACGGACGCGCCCTCAGCCTTCGGCCACCTCGCGCGCCCTGGCGAAGACGGCGTCGAGCATCTCCTCGGTGAGCTTGCCCGTGAACGTGTTCTGCTGGGACACGTGGTAGGAGCCGATCATCGTGTACGGCCCGACCTCCGTCTCCGCGCCGTGGCTGAACTTCGGCTTGGGCCGCGGCGCCGGGTGCCCGAGAGCGGCGAGCGCGCGCAGCGCCCCGTCCCACGCGAACGAGCCGAGCGCGACCAGCGTCCGCGCCCGGCTCAGCAACCCGAGCTCCTCGGCGAGGTAGGGCAGGCAGGTGTCGCGCTCGACGGTCGTGGGCTTGTTCGCCGGCGGCGCGCAGCGCACCACGGCCGTCACCCAGGCGCCCGTGAGCCGCAGACCGTCCTCGCGGTGATCGGAGGTGGGCTGGTTCGCGTACCCGGCCCGGTGCAGGGCGCGGTAGAGCCAATCGCCGGAGCGATCCCCGGTGAACATGCGGCCGGTGCGGTTCGCGCCATGCGCCGCGGGCGCAAGCCCGACAACCACGAGCTCCGCCGCCGGGTCGCCGAACCCGGGCACCGGGCGCGCCCAGTAGCGCTCTCCCGCGAAGCGGCGCGGGGGCTCGGCGGCGGCCTCGTTGCGCCACTCCACGAGGCGAGGGCAAAGCGCGCACGCCGCGACCCGCCGCGAGAGCGAATCGAGCGCGTCGGGTTGAGGTTTCTCGGCGGACACCGCCCCGGTAGGGTGCCGCAGCATGAATCAGGCGCGCACTGCCGGAATCCCGCGACGCGGCTTCTTCGCCCTCGGCGGCGCGGGCGTGGCCGCGGCCGCGCTCTCGGCCTGCGGCACCGAGATCGAGGAGCCGAACGACGAGCGCGACATCGAGATCCTGGCCGCGGCGCTGGTCGGGGAGGAGAACGCGGCGTCGGCGCTCAAGGTCGCCCAGACCGAGGCCGGACGCAGGGAGAAGGAGGCCGTCCGCGCGCTTGCGGCGCAGGCCGACGAGCACGCGACGCGGCTGCAGAACCTGCTCGCCGACCTGAACGCGACGCCCGAGGGCGAGTTCGACGACTTCCGCAACCTCGGGTTCGACGAGGCGCTGACGGCCGCCGCCGAGCAAACGAACGCCGCGATTGCCGCCTACGCCCGCGGCGCCGGCCAGCTCACCGAGGACTTCCGCGCCGACGTGCTCGAGCTCATCGTCGACACCGGCGCGCGCCAGGCGGCGCTGGCCGAGCTGCTCGGCAACGAGCCGCTGCCCTTCGCCTTCGTCACCGGACAGGCGGAGAAGCCGCACCAGTCGATCGGTTCGAGCGAGAAGGAGGAAGAGTGAGCGCCGAACGACCGGCGACGCGGCGCGAGGCCGTGCGGCTCGGCGCGCTCGCGGCGGGCGCCGTAGCCGCCGCCGGGCTGATCCGGCCGCTCTCGGCGGTGGCGCAGATCTCACCTGAGACCGAGAGGCTGCGCGACTTCCTCGCCGAGGCCGCCGGGCGCGAGCAGATCCTCGCGCTCGCCTACGCCCAGGCCGGCCAGGTCCAGGGCATCGACCCGGAGCTCGAGCAGGCGCTCGAGCTGATGCGCCAGCAGGTGCAGGCCCACGTGAACGCGCTCTCGAGCGCGATCGAGACGATCGGCTTCGACGCGCCGGACGCGCCCAGCGATCCGCAGGACGACGGGGTGTTCGACGACGTCGACGGGATCGACAGCGAGACCGCCGAGGAGCTCAAGGGGCTGCTGGCGAGCGTGGGCGAGGAGCGCAACGAGCGCGCCTTCCTCAAGTTCCTGATCGACCTCAACCGAACCGACGTCATCCCCTTCTACCTCGAACGCGCCCCGGCAATCGACAGCGAGGACATGCGCACGACCAGCGCGCAGATCACGGCGAACCTCGCCCAGCACGTGCTCGTGCTGACGCGCCTGAGCGGCAAGAGCCTCGCCGCCGCCCTCACCGGGCAGCCGCTCGTGGCCGCCGGCGGCGACTCGGCTTCCGACGAGGAGTAACCCGTGGCGGAGCAGCTCGAGCCGCGCCCGGCGTCCGCGTCGCGCGCCGAGCTCGTGCGCTGGATGGGCATCGGGGACGCCAACACCGCCGGGTTCGTCCACGGCGGCGTCGTGATGAAGATGTGCGACGAGGCCGCGGCGATCGCCGCGATCCGCCACTGCGGCCGCCGCGTGGTCACCGCCGGCATCGACCGGGTGACGTTCGTCGAGCCCGTCAACGTCGGCGAGATCCTGACCTGCTCGGCGACCGTGAACGCCGCGTGGCGCACCTCGATGGAGGTCGGCGTGCGGGTCGAGGCCGAGAACCCGCGGACGGGCGAGCGGCGCCACACCTCGACCGCGTACCTGACCATGGTCGCCATGGACGACGACGCCAAGCCCACGGAGGTGCCCCCGCTCCTGGCCGAGACCCCGGAGGAGCAGCGGCGCCAGCGCGAGGCAGAGCTGCGCCGCGCAAACCGCCTGGCGGAGCGGGAGCAGATCTTGCAGCACCGGGGCGACTGACTACGCTGACCGGTTGCCGATGCCCTCGTCGTCGAACGACCTGCGCAAGCTCGCGATCGTGCCCGCCTACAACGAGGCGGACATGGTCGGCCGCGTGGTGCGCGACATCCAGCGCCACGCGCCGGATTTCGACGTGCTCGTGGTCGACGACGGCTCGACCGACGCGACCGCCGCCGAGGCGGAGGCGCGCGGCGCGATCGTGATCCGCCACCCCTACAACCTCGGCATCGGCGGGGCCGTGCAGTCGGGCTACAAGTACGCGCTGCGCCACGACTACGACGTCGCCGTGCAGGTCGACGGCGACGGCCAGCACAAACCCGAGTACCTGCCGACGCTGCTCGAGGCACTCCACACCGGCGACGAGCAGGCGGACATGGTCTACGGCAGCCGCTTCCGCGGCGATCCCGGCTACAAGGTCCCGCTCGGCCGCCGGATCGGCAACCTGATCTTCTCCATCGTCCTCACCACGCTCACGCGCCAGCGGATCACCGACCCGACCTCCGGCTTCCGGATGACCAACCGGCGCGGGATCGAGCTGTTCGCCCGCGATTACCCGCACGACTATCCCGAGGTCGAGGCGCTCCTGATGCTGCACGCGCACCGGCTGCGGATTCACGAGGTGCACGTGCGGATGAACGCGCGCGGGTTCGGGCAGAGCTCGATCGACTATCCGCGCAGCGCCTACTACATGGCGAAGGTGATGCTCGCCCTCTTCGTCGGCCTGTTCCGGCGCCGCCCGACCCCGATCGAGGCGACCGGCGAGGACGAGCCCGGCGTCGCCCCGCCGGACCCGCAGGCGACGAGCGCCGAGGCGGTCGCGACCGGCGAACAGGAGCGCGGATGAAGGCCCTCGTCTTCGCGCTGTTCGGCTCCCTCGTGCTCGCGGCAGGCGCCGCGGCGGAGACGTTCGAGGTGCAGAACGAGAACGAGCACGGGCCCGGCTCGCTCGGCCAGACGATCCTCGAGGCGGGCGTCGGCGACACGATCAAGCTCGGCCCCGGGACCTATCCGCTCACCGAGGGCGACACCTTGCTCGCCCAGCAGAACGAGATCCACGGTGCCGGCGAGGGCGTGACCACCATCGTCCCGACGGGCGGCGGCGCCGCGGCGCTCGCCGGGGTCAACATCTTCGATGCGACGATCGCGGAGCCGCTCAAGCCGGAGGGCGGCGGGGGCGACGACGGCCCGGAGATCGAGACGAAGGCGCAGATCATCGCCGTCATCGCGACGCTCGCGATCTTCGTGCTGATCCTCGAGCTCGTCCGCCGCCGGCGGCTGGTCGAGCGCTACGCGCTGCTGTGGATGAGCGCGGCGATCGTCCTGTTGATCCTCTCGATCTGGACCGACGGCCTCGACGTGATCGCCGACGCGATGGGCATCGAGGAGCCCGCGAACGCGATCTTCATCCTCGCGTTCGGGGTCGTGTTCATGCTGCTCCTGAACTTCTCCGTCGCGACCTCGCGGCTCTCCGAGGAGACGAAGATCCTCGCGCAGGAAACCGCGCGCCTCGAGCAGGAGCTCCGCGAGGTCCGCGGCGAGGTGCCCGGCGCGAACGGACGCTCCTCAGCGGCTGCCGAGGAGCCGCAGGGCGAGCGCCCAATAGGCCCGCAGTAGCGCGCCCAGCACGTGCGAGTCGGCGGCGCGGCCGAGGTAGGCCGAGTCGAGCTCGGGCGTGAGCGCGTCGGCGAACTCGCGGGCGGTGACCGTGCGCCTGGCCTGGATCGCGCGCCGCTGCGCCAGGAGCCCCGGCAGCATGCGCCAGAAGCCCGCCCACGCGGAGAGCTTCTGCGGCAGCCACCCGCCTGCGAGCGCAACCCCGACGAGCGCGAGCTCGGTGGCGAACAGGCCGGGCAGCAAGACGGCGAGCAGGGCGGCGGGATAGGTGCGGACGAGCGTCGCCCAGCGGTTGCGCTCGAGGTAGCGCCACTTCGCCTTGCCCTTGTCGAACTCGTACTCGTGGTCGACCCGCGCGGCCTTTTCGACCCCGAGCCGTCCGCCCGCGAGGCGCAGACGCAGGGAGAGGTCGACGTCCTCCTGGTAGAGGAAGAAGCGCTCGGGCATCCCGCCGTGCTCGAGGTAGCTCCGCCGCGGGATCGCGAGGCACGCGCCGGAGACGAAGGCGGGGTCCTCGATCGCGAGCGGCTCGCTCGGCGGCAGGTCGGCAATCGCCATTCCCGCGCCGCCGGCCCACGCGATTCCGGTGAAGTGGACGACGCCGCCGCGCGTGTTGATCGTGCGCCCCGCGTCCGCCGTGACGAGCGCCTGCCAGGCGGCCCAGCCCCGTCCGTCGAGGAGCGGCAGCTCGATCGCGTCGCGCCAGCCCGGCTGCGGGACCGCGTCGGGGTTCAGCAGGACGAGGAGGTCGCCGCTCGCCTCTTCGGCCCCGCGGTTGCACCCGGCGGCGAAGCCGAGGTTGGCGCCGGCCTCGATCACCTTCGCGCCGCTCGCGATGCGGCGCGCGGTATCGGCGGAGCCGTCGGTGGAGGCGTTGTCGACGACGATCAGCTCGTCGCCCTCGCGGAGCTGCGCCGCCAGCGCGGGCAGCGTGAGCTCGAGCGCGGAGGCCGAGTTGTAGGCGACGATGACGACCGATAGCGAGGGCACGGATCCGCACACCCTACGATTCGGGCTGTCATGAGGCACCTGCTGCGACCGATCTTCGACCGAGTGATCATCAAGGAGCTGGAGCCCGACCGGGTCCGCCGCTCAGGCCTCGTCGTGCCGCCCGGCACCCACGAGCCGCCTCCCCACCACGGCATCGTCCTCGCCGTCGGCCCCGGCCTCGACTGGTGGGAGGGCGCCGGCGTCACGATGCCGGTGAAGCCCGGCGACCACGTCGTCTTCCCCGCCTCGGCGGGCACCTGGGTGGAGGTCGACGAGGAGCGCCTGCTCGTCTGTCGGGTCGACGAGATCCTCGGCGTCCTCGAGGAGCTCTCGAACTGCCCCTATTGCGGCGACCGCGGCATCGCGACCGAGTCAGAGGACGGCTGCCCGGTCTGCGGGCGAAAGCCCGAGTCCGCGGCGAGCTGAGCGGGCGGGAAAGCCGGCGAGCGGACTCGAACCGCTGACCCCTTCATTACGAGTGAAGTGCTCTACCAACTGAGCTACGCCGGCGCGGCGACCCATTGTAGGTAGTGGCCGTCCGAGGCTGCGGTGCGTTGCCGCCGCCCTAGATCCCGAACGTGACCCGCACCCGCCTCTCGCCGCGGCGGCAGACGCCCTTCATCACCTCGCCGCCCGAGCCGTCGGTCGGTCGCGGGTCACGGCACTTGAAGCCGAGCGGGTCGCGGTCGCCGAACGCGTACTTGTCGGCGACCTTGCGCGCTCGCTTGCACGGGACCTTGTGCGCCTCGGTCTCGATGATCAGGGCGAAGGCGACGACGCGCTCGCCGCAGTCGCGCCAGTAGGGCTTGCCGGCCGCAGCCGCTCCCGAGGGAAGAACGAGTGCCGATGTAGCGAGCGCTGTGAGCGCGCCCAGGAAGGCGGTTCTCATCGGGCGACCCTATCCCTCGGCGAGCTTGTAGCCAACCCCCCGCACGGTGAGGACGAGCTCGGGGTCCTGGGGGTCGCGCTCGACCTTCTGGCGCAGGTTCGAGATGTGGACGTCGCAGGCGCGGACGTCGCCGGAGAACTCCGACTGCCAGAGCTCCTCCATGATCTCGAGGCGGCTGAAGACCTGGCCGGGGCGCTCCGCCAGCAGGCGCAGCACCTGGAACTCCGAGCGGGTGAGGTTGACCGGCTCGCCGCGAATCGAGACGAGGTGGCGGGCGAGGTCGATCTTCACGGGGCCCGCCTCGATCGTCTTCGCCTCCGTGGCGGAGGTCGAGCGGTCGAGCTCGCGGCGGCGCAGCTGTGCCCGCACGCGGCCGATGAGCTCGCGGACCGAGAAGGGCTTGGTGACGTAGTCGTCCGCGCCGACCTCGAGGCCCACGACCTTGTCGACCTCGGCGTCCTTCGCCGTCAGCAGGATGATCGGCACCGGGCTGCGGGCGCGGACGTCGCGGCAGATGTCGAGGCCGCTGCGGCCGGGCATCATGATGTCGAGGATCAGCAGGTCGAAGCCCGGGGCGTTCGAGCCGATCTTCGCGTCGGCGTCCTCTCCGTCGACCGCGACGGTGACCTCGAAGCCCTCTTGCTTCAGCGCGTAGCCGACGGCGTCGCGCACCGAGGGCTCGTCGTCTGCGACCAGGATCCTGTTCATCTCGGGTTTGCCTACCTCCCCGCCATCGGCGACCGCCGCATCGGAGATTCCTGCGGGCTGGATGTTTTCACGCTACTGGGGTCGGTGCGGGCTTGGCGGCACGTAGGCGGATCCAGAACGTGCTTCCCTCGCCTTCCACCGATTCGACTCCGATCTCCCCGCCCATCACGTCGACCATCCGCCGGGCGATCGAGAGGCCCAGGCCGAAGCCCTCCTGCTCGAGCGATCCCGAGCCGCGGTAGAAGCGCTCGAAGATCCGGTCGAGCTCCTCGGCGGCGATGCCCGAGCCGGTGTCGATGACCTCGATCCGCACCTCGTCCTCGTTCGCGCGCCGCGCCTTGATCGTGACCTTGCCCGGTGCGGTGATGTTCTTGAACGCGTTCGTCAGCAGGCCGATGAGGACCTGGCGCAAGAGCACCCGGTCGCCCTGGGCGACGAGGTCGTTGCCGACGTCGATCACCACGTCGATCCCCTCGGGCGGAGCAACCGCCTCGCTCGCCTCCTCGACCGCGAGCGCCACGTCGAGCGCGTCCGAGCCGCCCTCGCCCACCGCCTCCATCCGGGCGAGCGTGAGCAGCGACTCGGTCAGGCGGGAGATGCGCTCCGCGTCGTCGGAGAGCCGCGCGAGGAAGTGCTCGCGGGCCTCCGGGTCGTCCTTAGCCCCCGCCCGCAGGACCTCGATCGCGCCGGAGATCCCCGCGATCGGGTTGCGCAGCTCGTGCGCCGCGTTCGAGACGAACTCGCGCTCGGCGACCTCGCGGCGAAGCTCCTCGGTGCGGTCGCGGACGACGGCCAGCACCGCGTCCTCGGCGGGCAGGTGGCGGGCGTTCAGGGAGTAGACGCGTTCGTGTACGCGCAGCGCGTCGTTCTCGACGACGTTGCGGCGCATCGCCCGCCGCAGCCACGGCATGAGCGGCTCGATCGCGCGGCCGTCCTCGCCGATCAGGTCGTGGGCCGAAGCGTTCGAGAAGCGGACCTCGCCGTCGGGCTGGACGACCATGACCGCGTCCGTGAGCGCCTCGAGGATCGCCGAGAGGCGGTCGCGTTCCTCCCGCAAGGCGCCGAAGGTCTCCCGCAGGGCGCCGCGCATCGTCTCGAGCGCTCGGCCGAGGTCCGTGATCTCGTCACGGCCGCCCGTGCCCTCGAGCGGCTCATCCAGCCGGCCCTCGCTGATCCGGGCGGCGCTCTCGGCGAGGCGCTTCACGCGCGAGGTGATCGCGCTCGCGGTGAGGAAGCTGATCAGGAGCGCCACCACGACCGCGATCCCAACCGCGGTCAGCCTGTCGCCCCGGCTCTCCTCGATCGCCGCCTGGACCTGGGGAGCCGGGACGGACCGGGCGACGATGGCGCCGTCGATCCTGCCCTCCCGGAAGATCGGCAGCGCGACGACGGTGACGCCGCCGGGCAGCTCGCGCGTGTAACGACTGCCGATCAGCGCCGAGCGCACGGCGGCGCGCACGTTCGGGACCTCGAGCAGCTCGATGCCCTCGGCGATGCGGGGGCTGATCAGCTTGCCCTCGTCGTCGAAGACCCAGGCCGCGTAGCCCTGCTCCGTGACGCCGTCGAGCGTCGCGGCCGTCTGCTTGCGGGGGCGCTGGCCGATCGCGTCGGCGAGGCCCGCCGTCTTGCCGACCGCGAGCTCGGAAAGCTGCTCGTCGGCCGCCTGCTCGCCGGTGTCGCCGACGATCAGGTACGCGATGCCCGCCGTGATCATCGCGACCGCGGCGAAGGCAAAGGCGAGGTAGAGCCGCACACCGAACGGCCTTCTCCGTGCAGAGCGCTGCTCCGTGGGCATGGCCGGATTATGTGGCACGACCCGTCGCGGTTCGACCCCGCTGGAGGCCCGCGCAAGACCGCGCGCGAAACGGGCCGCTCAGCCGGAAAGCAGGTACTCGAGGCGGTAGGAGAGGGCCTCGAGCGCCAGCGTCTCGTTCACGTTCACGGTCAGCCGCCGGCGCGTCTCCATCGCGAGCTCCGCACCGCGACGGGCGCGCCGCGGGTCGACGTCCGCGGCGGCGCGCTCGAGCTCCGCGAGCCGGTCGGTGGCCAGCACCGCGTCCCTGGCGCCCTCGGCGACAGCGGCGAGGTCGCGCAGCCACGCGGCGACGAGGCCGAGACCGAAGTCGAGGGTCTGGTTCCGCGCCGAGCGGGTCTTCCGCCGAGCCGCCTCCTCCGCCTCGCGCGCCCGCTTGCGCGCAGCCTGGCCCGCGCGCTCGGCGGACTCCTCCTCGAGCTCCGCGGCGCGAGCCCGGGCCTCGGCGCCCGCGCGCTCGCCGGCCTCCTCCGCCGCTTCGATCAGCGCGGACCAGGGCGCCTCGACGAGCTCGCCCGAGCCCGCCGTGACGCACAGGTTCTCCGCCGCCGCGCGCAGCGACCTGCCCTCCTCGCCCAGCAGGAAGCGGGCGCGCTCGGAGTCGCCTCCCGAGAGCCTGGCGGCGGCTCGGCGCTCGGCCCCGGGCGCGTCAACGTCGGCGATCCGCGCCTCGACCGCCTCGGGCGTAAGACGGGCGAAGCGCACCGGGACGCAGCGGGAGCGCACGGTCTCGAGCAGCGCCTCGGGCTCGGAGCTCACGAGCACCAGGTGTGCAAAGGGGGCGGGCTCCTCGAGCGTCTTCAGGAGGGCGTTCTGGCTCTCCTCCGCCATCGCGTCCGCGTCCTCGATCACGAACGCGCGGCGGGCGCCCTCGAAGGGCCGGTACGCGGCGGCCGCGATCACGCGCTCGCGCACCTCCTCCACCAGGTGCTGAGCGCCGGGCGGCCGCAGCCACACCAGGTCCGGGTGCGGCGAGGGATCGGCGAGCGCGCGGCGGCGGGCGTCGTCGGCGTCCGGAGCGCCGTCGGCGAGCAACTCGGCGACGAGCGCCCGGGCGGCGGCCCGCTTGCCGGAGCCGGGCGGGCCCGCGAGCAGGTAGGCGTGCGAGGGCGAGCGCGCGGCGGCGGCGAGGGCGAGCCGCGCCGTCGGCTGGTCGGCCGTCGCGGCCGCGATCGTCTCCGGGAGCTCAGCGGCGTTCATCCACCACCTCGATGATCCGCCGGTGGACCTCGTCGGGCTCGCCCTCCCCGTCGACGACGACGATCCGGTCCGCGTGGCGCCGGGCGAGGTCGTCGTAGGCGGCCGCGACGCGGCGCTGGAACTCGACGCCCTCGGCCTCGAAGCGGTCGTCGATCTCGGTCTGGCGGTAGAAGGCCCGCTCGGGATCGACCCGCAGGAGCAGCGTGAGGTCGGGCGTGGTGGTGCCGACGACGAGCTCGGTGAGCCGCTCCACCCGCTCGAGGCCGAGCCCGCGCGCCACGCCCTGGTACGCGGCGGTGGAGTCGATGAAGCGATCGCAGACGACGTCGCGGCCCTCGCGCAACGCGGGCTCGACGACCTCGGCGAGGAGCTGCGCCCGGGCCGCGTTGAAGAGGAGGAGCTCGGCTACGGGGTCGAGCTCGAGCTCCGGGTCCTTGATCAGCCCGCGGATCCGCTCGCCCGCGGGCGTCCCGCCCGGCTCGCGCAGAAGCAGCGTGCGCGGCCCGAGCGCTGCGGCGAGCCGCGCGGCCTGCGTCGTCTTGCCCGCGCGGTCGATGCCTTCGAGGGTGATGAACACGGGGCCTGCGGCGCCGGGCGCTGCCCCGCTAGCTGGACGAGCTCGCCCGCTTGGTGGACGCCGGTTGCTTGCGCGTCCGGCGCCTGCCGTTGCCCTTGCCTCGGGCTGGCGCCTTCGCGGGCGCTTCGCCGTCCTCGGCGGTCTCGGTGCCGCCCGCGCCGTCGGCCGCCTCGGCGGCCGCCTTCGCGGCCTCGCGCGCCTCGCGCGCGGCCTGCCGCTCGGCGCGCTTCTCGCGCATCTCGACCATCGTCGGGCAGTCGTCGTTCAGGCAGAGCTTCCACGGCCGGCCTCGGAATCCCTTGACCGTGAGCCGCGGGCGCTCGCCGCAGACGGAGCAGCGGTCCTCGAGGCGCCAGAGCTCGTAGCCGCGGCCGGGCAGCGGGCCGCTCACCGGGCACGAGTCCGGGCCCTCGGGGTCGTCGCGCTTCCACCCCTCGCACCCGTACATGCGCTTGCCGCCCTTGAGGTCGATGATCCGCAGGCGGTTCGGGCCGCCGTCCTCGCGCTTGCGCCCCGCCTCCTCGCAGACCTTGCACGGGCCGAGGTACTTGTCCTCGTCCATCCCCGCCCAGATCTGCTTGGCGAAGTCCTCGCGCTTCTCCTCGAGCTCCGAGGTCGTCTGGTGGAGCATCTCGCGGCTGATCCGCACGACCTCCTCCTTGGTCGTCTTGCCGGCCGCGATCAGGTCCATGTCGGACTCGAGCTCGGCGGTCATCTCCGGGGTCGCCATGCGCGGCACGTACTGGTTGAAGGCCTTGTACATCGCGATCCCGGTCTCCGAGGGCTCGGGCGGGTTCGAGAAGACGTAGCCGCGGTCGTAGAGCTTCTGGATGATCTCGGCGCGCGTCGCCTTCGTGCCCAGGCCGCGCTCCTCCATCATCTCGATCAGCTTGCCCTGGCTGATCCGGGGCGGCGGCTGCGTCTCCTTGTCGACGAGCCACGGCTCGCCGTCGAGCGCCAGCTCCTGGCCCTCCTCGAGCTTCGGGATCTCCTCGTCCCCGGAACGCGCGTAGGTGTAGATCGCGGCGTAGCCGGGGTCGACGACGACCGAGCCGCGGACGAAGTAGGTCTCCGAGCCGGCCTCGATGTCGGCGCGGGTGGACTCGGTGATCATCGGCGGGCTGAAGGTCGCGAGGAAGCGGCGGACGACGAGCTCGTAGACGCGGCGCTTCGGGCCCTCGAGGGCGCCGGGGTAGACCGCCTGCGTCGGGTGGATCGGCGGGTGGTCCGTCGTCTCCTTCTTGCCGCGGGTCGCGGTCAGCTCGGGCTGGTCGAGCAGGCCCTGCGCGGCCGAGAACTCGGGGATGCGCACGAGCGAGGAGATCAGCTCCCGCGTGTTGAGCGAGGGCGGGTACACCGTGTTGTCGGTGCGCGGGTAGGAGATGAACCCGTCCATGTAGAGATCCTCGGCGATGCGCATCGCCTGCGCCGGGGTGATCCCGAGGCGGCTCGAGGCGTCCGTGGTGAAGGCGGTGGTGTTGAGCGGGGTCGGCGGCTTGCGCGTGTTCTTGCGCGAGCTCACCGACTTGACCACGCCCGGGCTCTTCGTGCCGGCCAGGGCCGCCTCGGCCTCGGTCTTGTCCCAGAACTTGTCCGTGGCGTGGTGTGCCTCGAAGGAGCCGTCGGGGTGGGCGAACTTCGCGAAGAGCTCCCAGTAGGGCTTGGGGACGTGGGCGCGCCGCTCGAGCTCGCGCTCGACGATCAGCGCGAGGGTCGGGCTCTGCACGCGCCCGACCGAGAGGAAGTTCGAGCCGAAGCGCCGCGTGGCGAGCGAGACGGCGCGGGTGAGCGTGGCGCCCCAGATCAGGTCGATGTCCTGGCGCGCGGCGCCTGCGTAGGCGAGGTCGTAGGAAAGCTCGTCGAGGTTGGCGAAGGCGCGCTCGATCTCGTCCTTGGTGAGCGCGGAGTAGCGGGCGCGCTTGATCGGCGGGCGGTCGGCGAGGAGCGCCTTGCTGTCGCCGTTCGGCTTCGCGTCGGAGCCGATCACCGAGGGGTTCACCTCGAGCACCTGCTGCAGCGCCTCGAGCCCGATCAGCTCGCCCTCGCGGTCGTAGTCCGTCGCGATCACGATGGAGTCCGCGTCCTTGGCGAGCTTGCGCACGGCCTTGACCACGTTCTTGTCCGTCGGCTCGGCGATGAGCTCGGCGTCGATCAGGTCGTGCAGGTCGGTCTCCTGCCAGTTCGAGTAGCCCTCCGGGAAGGCAACGCCCATCACGTGGCCCTTGAGGCCGACCGTCATGTGGTCGCCCTCGTCGTCCGACCAGGTGTAGAACGGCACCTTGTAGGTGGAGTCCGACTTCGCGGACCCGCCGCTCAGGATGTCGGCGATCTTTTTCGCCGAGTTGTTCTTCTCGGTGATGATGAGGCGCATCGGGCGGCGAGAGTAGCAGGGGGTACAAGCGCCGCCTACGGCCTCTCCCGCCGCCTCCGTAGGAGGCGAACGGCGGTCCGGCGGGCGGTTTCGTGCGCCCGGAACTATCCTCGCCCGCCTTGTTCGAGCTCGTGATCTTCGACAACGACGGGGTTCTGGTCGACTCCGAGCCCATCTCGAACCGGGTGATGGCGGCCGCGATCACCGAGGTCGGCCTGCCCACGACCACCGAGGACTCCATGCGCGAGTTCATGGGGCGCCGGTGGGAGGACTCGGTCGCGATCGTCGAGGAGCGCATCGGCCGCAAGCTGCCCCCCGAGTTCAGCACTAGATATAGAGAGCGTCGCGACGCGGCCCTCGCGGCGGAGCTCAAGCCCGTGCCGGGGGTGGCGGAGGCGATCGCCCGGATCCCGCTCGAACGGTGCGTGGCGTCGAGCGGCGCGCCGGAGAAGATCCGCTTCACGCTCGAGCACACGGGCCTCCTGCACCTGTTCGAGGGGCGCATGTTCTCGGGCACGCAGGTGGAGAACGGCAAGCCGGCGCCGGACCTCTTCCTCTACGCCGCCGAGCAGATGGGCGTTCCGCCGGAGCGCTGCGCGGTGGTCGAGGACACGCTTCACGGGGTCGAGGCGGGGATCGCCGCCGGGATGAAGGTGTTCGGCTACGCCTGGTACTTCGAGCCCGACGTACTCGCCGAAGCGGGCGCGACCCCGTTTCGCTCGATGGACGAGCTGCCCGGGCTTCTCGGCTTCTAGCCGGTCGAAGCCGCCGACCCCCTAACCTTTCGGGCGATGCCAGCCCAGGCCTACGCCGGTAAAGAGTGCGTCTGCCAGTTCCGCAAGGGAATCTGCGATCAGACCTGCGTGCGGGACATGCTCGAGACGCCGCTCTACATCGCGTGCCTGCGGCTCGACGGCCGCAACGCCCTCGTGGTCGGCGCCGGGGACATCGCGCTCGAGAAGGTCGAGGGCCTGCTCGCATGCAACGCGCAAGTGACCGTCGTCGCCCCGGAGGCGACGAACGCCGAGCTCGAGCGGCTCGCGAGCGAGGGCTCGATCACCTGGGAGCAGCGCGAGTTCCAGGACTCCGACCTCGACGGCCGCTTCCTCGCGATCGCGGCGACGAACGACACCGACGTGAACATCTCGGTGTACGACGGCGCCGAGCGCCGGGCGATGCTCGTCAACGTCGTCGACGTGCCGCCCCTGTGCAACTTCATCCTCCCCGCGATCCTGCGGACCGGCCCGCTCGCGATCGCGATCTCGACCGCGGGCGCCTCACCGGCCCTGGCGAAGCGGATCAAGCGGGAGATCGCCGAGACCTTCGGCGAGGCCTACGCCGAGCTCGCCGTGATGCTGAACGACGCGCGCGGCTGGGCGAAGGCGACGCTGCCGACCTACCAGGACCGCAAGGAGTTCTTCGAGGGGATCGTGAACGGCGACCCCGACCCGATCGAGCTCCTGCAGCAGGGCCGGGCGGATGAGGTCCGCGCCCTGATCGAGGCGGCGAAGGAAAAGCACGGCGCCGCCCACGGCGCCGTCGCGGGCTAAGCGGAGCGCCGCCCGGGCATGCGCCCGGGCGACACCCCGGCCGGCTCAGCCGCCGACCTTGATCTTCTTCTTCGCCGTCGCGCGCTGACCGCCGCGGTCGATCGCGACGACGCGCACCTGGACCTTGAGCTTCTTGAGCCCCCGGATCAGCTTCGCGTTCGGCTTCAGCTTCGCCTTGCCGTTCGAGCCGAAGTCGAGCGACTTCTCCGCGAGGATCACGTTGTTCTTGCCGCCCTTGATCCCGAGGCTGCCGCTCGACGCGCGCAGCTGGAAGTCCAGGGCGACGTCCTCGCTCGCCTGGGCCGTCACCCGGACGCCCTTGGCGAAGTCGGCGAGCGAGACCTTCTTCTTCACGCCCTTCAGCTTGAGCGCCGGGGCCGGGTCCGCCCCGGTGTCGAGGGCGGTCGGCTCGCCATAGAGGAAGTCGTCGAGCGCGACGAGGTCGCCCGAGCCGCCCTGGGTGACGTCGGGGCTGTTCACGGCGCCGAAGCTCTGCTCGTCGACCGCGAGCGTCCCGTTCGTGATCCGCACGCGGGCGACGCGCTCGCCGGCATTGAAGGTCGCGCCGACGAACGAGAGGCCCTCGTTGCCGGGCGCGGGCGGCGCCTCGAGCTTCGCCAGGCTCTTGCCCGACGGATCGAAGTACTCGATCGAGGAGCCCGGGCCGTCGACGTCGCTGAACACGGCGCCGAAGCCCTTCGTCCACGCGGGCGTGTCGGTGCCGGGGACGGTGAAGACGACGTCATAGACCGTCGTGCCAAGCGGGATGAACAGCTTCTGCGCCGAGAACACCCCGAGAGCGAACGGATAGCTGAAGTGGAAGTTGGCGAACTCGAGCTGGTCGGGTTCGGGGTCCGGCGGGTTGTTGTCATCCCCGCTCACCATGAACCCCGTGCCCGGGCCGGTGAAGATCGCGCCGCGCGCCTGGAAGAAGTTCGCGGGCAGCTCGTTCGGAGCGGACAGGTTGTCCGGCGTGCCGTCCCAGTTGATCTCCCGGCGCAGGCCACCGAACGAGCCGTTCTGACCGGGCGTGGTGCCGCCGCCGAGGTCCTCACGGAACTGATCACGCGCGCCCGTGATCGCGGCCGCATCCGGCCCCGCCGCCTGGCGGACAACCGGGGCCGCGCTCGCCGGCGTCGCCGCCAGCAGCGCCCCGGCAACGGCCGCGGCAATGACCGATTTACGCACTTGCTTCCCTCCTGATACGGATTGACCTTGCGAGCCGCTAGCAAAGCCGCAAAACCCGGTTACGGCATTCGGGGATTTCCCTGATTTTTCGCGGTCGTGACCGAGGTCGGGGGAGCGCCCGCGCCCGCTACTTGATCGCCGCCGACTCCGCCCAGAGGTCTATCTCGGGGATGTCGACGGCGTGGCGGTCGATCTCGGCCAGCTCGTCGTCGGTGAACCTGGCCGCCTCGAGGGAGGCCACGTTCTCCTCGAGCTGCTCGACCGAGGAGGCGCCGATCAGGCATGAGGTCACGCGCGGGTCGCGCAGGGTCCAAGCGACCGCCATCTGCGCGAGGGTCTGGCCGCGGCTCGCGGCGATCTCGTTGAGCGCGCGGATCCGCTCGAGGTTCTCCTCCGTGAGCCAGTCCGGGGAGAGCGAGTCGTCGCGCGCCGCGCGCGAGCCCTGCGGAATCCCGTCCAGGTATTTCGACGTGAGCATCCCCTGGGCGAGCGGCGTGAAGACGATGGCGCCCATGCCCTCGCGCTCGAGGACGTCGAGCAGCCCGCGCTCGATCCACCGGTTGACCATCGAGTAGGCGGGCTGGTGGATCAGAAGCGGCGTGCCGAGCTCGCGCATGATCCGCGCCGCCTCGGCGGTGCGCTCCGGCCCGTACGAGGAGATCCCCGCGTAGAGCGCCTTGCCCTGCTTCACGGCCGTATCGAGCGCTCCCATCGTCTCCTCGAGCGGCGTGTCGGGATCCGCGCGGTGGGAGTAGAAGATGTCGACGTACTCGAGGCCCATCCGCTTCAGGCTCTGGTCGAGGCTCGCGAGGAGGTACTTGCGCGAGCCGAGGTCGCCGTAGGGGCCCGGCCACATGTCCCAGCCGGCCTTGGTCGAGATGATCAGCTCGTCGCGGTAGGGCGCCAGGTCGGTGGCGAGCACGCGGCCGAAGTTGATCTCCGCCGAGCCGTACGGCGGGCCGTAGTTGTTCGCCAGGTCGAAGTGGGTGATGCCCAGGTCGAACGCCCGGCAGAGGATCGCGCGGATCCGCTCCGGCGGGCGGTCGTCGCCGAAGTTGTGCCAGAGGCCGAGCGAGACCTCGGGCAGCAGGAGGCCGCTGCGCCCGCAGCGGCGATAGGTCATCCGCTCGTAGCGCCTCTCGTCAGCTGCGTAGGCCATCGGGTTCCAGTATCCCCAACCTGCGGCAGGGGTAACGGCCGGCCGGCCCGGGGGAGTTGAGGCCGGCCGGCCGGTGGAGAGGCCGTCTGCTCAGGAGCTGCGCTTGCGCGCCCCCTTCAGCCTCACCTTGAGCTGATCGGTGGCGCTCCCGCCTGCGCCCGTCAGCTCAAGCCTCAGTGTCGCCTTGAGCGCCTTGCCGCGCTTCGAGTAGCGCTTGAGCGCTCGCTTGGCGGCTCCCTTGACCTCGAGCAGGGCGTCCAGCCTGCCCTCGCGGCCGCACCGCACGTCCGTCGACGCGAGCCGCTTGCCCTTGAGCCCGAGCCGCTTGGCCGTCTTGCCGTTGACCCTCATCGCCAGCTTGCCGGACTCGACGTTCTGGCAGGTCGCGCTGACTTCGAGGCCCTTGCGGACGAACTTCCGCAGCTTCAGTTGGCCCTTCGCCGGCGGCATGATCTCCGCGGACGGCTGCCCCGCCGGCGGCTCGCCCGGACCCGGATCGCCGGGACCCGGATCGCCGGGACCAGGACCCGGTCCCGGCCCGGGCTCGTCCTCGCCGATTGCGAGCGACTTCGCCTCCTCGGCGTTGCCCGCGTGGTCGATCGAGCGGAACTCGACCGTGTGCCGGCCGGGCTCGTCGATCACGATCGGGCCCTGGACCGTGCCCTCGTCCAACGGCAGCACCCGCACGTTGCGGAAGTCGATGATGTCCGCTGAGGCGTGGTTCTGCAGGCCGATGAACCCGCTCGCGAACTGGCGGTCGCTCGTACTCGGGTCACCGTCCCGCGAGGACTCCTGGCCCGGCGAGTTGGTGAAGGTGTTCAGCACCTCGCCGTTGCGCAGGATCGTGTACTCCTGCCCCTCGATCCGGAGCTCGTAGTCGACCCAGGTGCCCTTCGGCTGCGGCTTGTGGTCCGGAGCCAGGACCGGATCGAAGTTGTAGATCGAGCCGGTCTTCTGGACGTCGCCCTGGTGGTCGTTGATCTGGATCTCGTGGCCGCAGAAGATGGCCACCCAGGCGGGCTGCGTCTCGGCCGAGCCGACCTGGCACGGGTAACGCTCGTCCGCGGGCCGCGAGACCGCCTCGTCCGGATTCGGGAACCGGGCGAGGATGCCCGAGTTGCCGGAGCCCTCCGGCGAGTTGTCACGCCACTGCATCTTCAGGGAGAAGTCCCCGAACTCGCGGGCGGTGTACCAGAGCATCCCGAGCCCGCCCTGGGTGCGGAAGAAGCCGCCCTCGTCCGGGTGCCAGACGAAGTTGCCGGGCCCGGCCATCTTCCAGTTCGCGAGATCGTCCGCGTCCGCGAGGATCGGCTGCTCGCTGGCGTACTCCTGCCACTCGCCGCCGTCGATGCGGAACTCGGTCTTGGCGACGCCGGATCCCTCGTCCTCGGCGCTCAGCGTGACCTCGAACGGGCCGTCGCCCTCGGCGGTACCCGTGGTGTTCGGCGGGCTCAGGTCGACGTTGACCCGGAGGGTCTTCGCCGACTCGGCGTTGCCCTCATGGTCGGTGGAGCGGTAGTTCACCTCGTGGCGACCCGTGTCGCCGACCACGAAGGGCTCGGTGTACATCTGCCACTCGCCGCCGTCGATCCGGTACTCGGTGGTCGCCACGCCGGAGCCCTCCCCGTCATCGGCCTCGAGGGTCACCTCGACGGGCGAAACGAACCAGCCGTTCTCGCCGTCCGGCTCGGCCGGGTTGGTCGTGGCCGTCGTCGTCGGCGGGCTCACGTCGCCACTGCCGCCGTCACAACCAGGAGAGGTGACGCGGAAGTAGTCGAACGGGACGGTCGTCACGTTGGCGCCGCCGTCGTACTTCGCGAACAGGCCGACCTGGCGGATCCCGTCCTCACCGAACTCGCTCGCCGGGAACTCGGGCGCCGAGGGCTCCCACTCGTTCCCGTCGTACGAGTACTCGGTGTGGACGTTGGTCCCGTCGAAGCGGACCCTGATCCACAGGTCGTCGGTCGGTGGGTCGAGCTTGCCGGAGTTCGGGAACTGCGGCAGCGGCTCGCCCGGCCAGCCGTACTCCGTGTTGTCCGAGCTGTCCGTCGTCAGCGAGCGCTCGACCCACTTGCCGTTCATCGGGTTCCCGTGGAAGTCGTTGTCCTTCCACTGGACCGCCGTCTTCGCCAAGTAGCCGGGGTTCTCACTCGCCAGCATCGCGATGCCCGCGGCCTGTCCGTTGGCCTGGATCGCCGTGTGATCGAGCTTGATCGTGGCGGTCCACGGACCCTCGGGCACGTTCTGCACCAGGGTGTTCGGCGCGGTGATGGACGGTCCGCGCACGTCGCCCTGGCCCGTCGTCAGGCGCAGCGCTCCGTCCGAGATCTCCCGGAGCGACGGCGTGTCGTTGCGGATCATCCACTTCGAGTCGAGGACGGCGCCGTCGAATTCGTCGGTCTGCGGGCAGCCCTCGCCCGGCGCGGTCTGGATCGAGAACGTGATCTGCTGGATCTCCTCGACGTTGCCGGCTTCGTCGCGCGAGCGGAACTCGACGACGTAGTCGCCGTCCGCGGAGATCGTGAAGGGCTCGGTGTACTCCTTGAAGGCGCCGCCGTTGATGCGGTACTGCGTCAGCGCGACGCCGGAGCCGTCACCGTCGTCGGCCTCGAGCGTGATCGTCACCGGCCCCTCGTAGGTGCCACCCGGGCCCGGCTCCGCCGGGTCGAGCGTCGCCGTCGTCGTCGGCGGAGCGTTGTCGTCCGAGACGTTGACGGTGATCGTCTTCGAGGCCTCCTCGCCGTCGGCGTAGGTGACGGTGAGCTTCACCTGCTTCGGACCCGCGTTCGCGTAGGTATGGGTCGGGCTCGGATCGGTCGAGTCGGTCTCGCCGTCGTCGTCGAAGTCCCACGCATAGGAAACGCCGCCCGAAGCACCGATCGAGAACTGGATCTCGAGCGGGTTACCGGTCGCGTGCCACTGCGGGTCCGGCCCAGGCGTATCCGGGCCGCCGGTGTAGGTGACCCGGTAGATGCCGTTGCCGTCGCCGACGCGGAAGTACGGTCCGTAGAGCTGGACGTAGAGCGCGCCATCCGGGCCGAACTTGGAGTCCATGTAGTTGCCGTTCGACCACGTGATGATCTGCTTCATGTTGTCCGCGTACACGGGCTGGCCGCCCTCGTCCGCGGTCTCCGGGTCCAGCAGCAGGCCGTGGCGCACGCTCTGGCCACCGGAGAAATCGTGCAGGAACCAGCGGCCGTCCCAGTACTCGGGCCAGGCCTGGTTGCCCGCGCTCTCGTCGTAGCGGTAGACCGGACCGCTCATCACGGTCGCGCCGCTCGCGGTGATGTACGGGCAGAGCGCGGTCGGCTGGCCGGCGTAGTTCGGCGCGTTGTCCGGCGAGCCCTCGCGCGGGAACACCGGGCACCCGTTGGCGCCTCCGGGGTTGCCGCGGCCGTACCAGACGTTCGCCTGGCGGGCGGTGCCGGCGTCCATCCCGGTGCCGGTCTCGTGCGGGAGCACGGTGAGGCCGGTGTTGCGGATGGAGTCGTTGATCAGGTTGTCGCAGTCGTACCAGCCGGGGATCGTCCCGCCGGGGCCGCCGTCCACGTAGCCCTCGGGGCTGTCCGTGCGCACCTGGCCGTCGGCGGTGCGGTCACGGTAGGCCTGCCGGCCGTCGGCGCAGTACGGCCAGCCATAATTGCCGGCCTGCGAGATCTGCGCGGCCACCTCGAACGAGGACGGTCCGAGGTTGCCGTTCGGGGCGCCCGCGTCCGGGCCGACCCAGGCCGTGTACGGGATGTCCGTCTTCGGGTCGATGGCCAGCCGCGCCGGGTTGCGCAGGCCCATCGCGAAGATCTCGGGCTTGGCCTGGTTGCCGTTGCCCTCCGTGCCGTCGAACAGGTTCGGGCCGTTCGGGGCGTCGGGCCCGGGGATCTCGTACGTCGTCCCTATCCCGATCGGCGGCTGCTCACCGTCCGGGATCGAGGCGATCGGCTTGATCCGCAGGAGCTTGCCGTTGTAGTCGTTCGTGTTCCCCGCCGTGCGGCGCGCGTCCTGGTAGGAGACCCCGTTGTCGCCGCAGTGAGCGTTCGTCGCCTCGTTCGGGTCGCCGGTCGGACAGGTCGGCACCGGGTTGTTGCCCGACGTGCCCGACGTGCCCTGCGAGGAGTTCGAATCACCGGTGGTGATGTAGAGGTTGCCCTCCGAGTCGAACCCCATGCCGCCGCCGCGGTGGCAGCAGCTCCAGAGTTGCGTCTCGTACTCGAAGATGATCGTCTCCGAGCCGAGGTCGAGCTCCTTCGTATCCAGGTCCATCGTGAACCTGGAGATGCGGACCTTCCCCATCTTCGTGATCCGCCGCTGATCGCCGTCGGGGAGCCCGGCCGGCTCCGTGTTCGGATTGAACGTCGGCACGTACATCAAATAGATGTGGCCGGTATCGAGGAATCGTCACCGCAGCCGGCGGCGGCGAGGGCCAGCGCGGCAAGCGCGACCGCGATCCGCTTCCTCACGAGAGCGCCTCCTTGAGGAAGGCGAGCCCGTCGGCGGCGAGGGCGTCCTGGCTCGGCGCCAACGGCCGCCAGATCGCCGCCGCGGTGGCGATCGCCTCCTGCTCGGCCGTAAAGGACTCGACGCACAGCGCCCCCTGATACCCGGCCTCGTCCAGAGCCGAAACGAACTCGGGCCAGGCGAATCGGTCTCCCCCGGGCGCGCCGCGGTCGGTCCCGCAGGCGTGCACGTGGGCGATGTGCCCACCCGCCGCTCGCGCCGCGGCAACGGGGTCCTTCTCCTCGATGTTCATGTGGTACGTGTCGAGCAGCAGGCCGCAACCCGGTGAGCCGACGCGCTCCACCAGGTCAAGGCCCTGTTCGACCGTATTGATCAAGCTGGTCTCGTAACGGTTGAGCGGCTCCACGGCGAGGCGAACGCCCCGCTCGCCGGCGTGCTCGGCGACCGGGCGCAGGCGCTCGGCCACGCGCGCGAGGGTCGTGTCGCGCTCACCCGGCTCCATCCGCCACAGGCGCCCCACCGCCGCGTACATCGGCCCCGCGACGACGGGGCTGCCGATCGTCGCCGCGACGTCGACGCAGTGCTCGAGATAGGAGATTGTGCTCCGCGCCGCTTCCTCGTCGTCGAGCGCGAGGTCGCGGCCCGGCGGCATCACGCAACAAAGGCTCGTCCCCAGGCCGTGGGCCGCGGCGAGCTCGGCGGCCCTGGCGGGGTCCCACTGACCGGGCTCCTCGACCTGGAGCTCGATCACGTCGAAGCCGAGCTCGCGCACCTTCGGCGCGAGCTCGGCCAGACGTTGATCGGACAGGGGCGAGACCCAGATCCAGGTGCTCGCCCCTACCGACCTCATCGATCCGTCGATTCCTACTTCCCCGGCTACTTCCAGTTGTCCGGATAGCCCGGGAGGTCCTCACAACCGCACGTCGCGTAGTGCAGCGGCGGCATGTCCTCGTTGGCGCTGACGACCTCCTCGAGGTCGTCCTGGGTGACCGGCTCCTGCGGGAGCACCCACTCCTTCGGGACCTCCTCGCCGTTGAGAATCCTCACGGCGGCGATGATCGGCGTCCTCCACTGGAAGTTGGAGTACACCGGAGCGATCGCGGTCAGGCCGTCCTCCTGCCACTTGCGCAGGAAGTCGAGCTGGTCCTCGCCGTTGATCGGCGGGATCTCCTGACCCGCGTCCTCGAACGCCTCCGCGGCGGCCACACCAACGGCGCCGGCGTCCATCCAGACACCGTCGAGGCCACCCTCGCGCTCGATGTAGTCGGTGACGATCTGCTTCGCGGTCGCCGCGTCGCCCTCGGTGAACTCGTCACCGACGACGTCGATGCCGGCCTCGGAGAAGACCTCCTGGGCCGCCGACCAGCGCGTCTCGAGTACGTCGACGCCCGGCAGGATCCGCAGGGCGAGCACCTTGCCGCCCTCCTCGACGTTGTCGGCGATGAACTCGGCGCCGTCCGCACCGAAGGCGTAACCGCCGATCGGGTGGATGAACGTCACCGGGCAGTCGGTGTTGACACCGCGGTCGAAGACGATGACCGGGATGCCGGTCTGACACGCCTTCTTGACGGCCGGCGTCAGCGTCGCCGTCGTGTTCGGCGAGATGATCAGGGCATCGCAGTTGCCGCGAGCGAGCGACTGGATGTCCGAGATCTGCTTGTCGTCGCTGGCCTCGGCGTCGACGGCCTCGAAGTTGGCGATCTGGTCGCCGAGCTCCTCGACCTGGGCCTGCATCGTGGTCCAGCCGGTCTCACGCCACGGGTTGTCCACCGCCGCGTTCGAGAAGCAGATGTTCCACGGGCCGGGCTTCTTGTACTCGGAGGTGTCGACGAGCTCGGGCTCGATCGCCATCTCCCACGGGTTGTCGCCCGCGCCGAAATCCTCCGGCTCGATGTCGCGCTGCGCGAGCTGGCGCTCCATCTCCTCGCGGTCGAAGAAATCCGGGTTGTGCTTGGGCTTGAACGACGCCGCGGACTCGCCGCCGCTGTCGCCGCCGTCGTCGTCATCGTCGCCACACGCGGCCACGGTGAAGGCGAGCAGCCCCATCGTGAGCACGATCACCCCCAACCGTGCCCAATTTCGTCTCCTACTCATCGAGTCTTCCCTCCTCCTATTGGTAACTGCCGATCGTGGTTTGACAAAGCCTGCGCGCCGGGTCATCCCGAGCGCGTCCGGAACGCCGCAAGCGAGACCGCGCCGATGATCAGAAGCCCGGTGACCGTTTGCTCGACCGCGTTCTCGACGCTGTAGAGGTTCAGGAGCTGGAACAGCGCCTGCAGCACGAGCGCGCCGCCGACCGCTCCCATCACCGAGCCGCGACCGCCGCCGAGGACGGTCCCGCCGAGGACCGCGGCGGTGATCGCCTGGAACTCCAAACCCTGCCCGACCTGGGCGGTGACGCCTGCGAACCCGCCGAGCAGGATCGCCGCGATCACGGCCGAGGTCGCCGAAAGCACGAAGGCTGCGATCCGGACCCGCGTCACCGAGATCCCGGAGAGCGCCGCCGCGCGGTCGTTGTCCCCCACCGCGAGCACGCGCCGCCCGAACCCGCCGCGGGCGAGCCAGACCGCAAACCCCGCGACGACGAACAGCACGATCACCGAGTAGGGGAGCTCGTCGAGCCACGGGATCCCCTCGATGCCCTTGCGGCCGAACTCGCGGAAGTTGTCGGCGAGCGCCCCCGTCGGCGCCCCGTTCGTCCACAGGAAGACGAGCCCGTTCAGGATGAGGAGCATCGCCAGCGTGACGATGAACGAGGGGACCCGCAGGATCGTCGTGCAGAACCCGTTGAAGAGGCCGACCGCGATCCCGATCGCGAACAGCACCGCGATCACCGGATAGGTGTTGGACGGGTCGCCGTCGCTGAGCTTTGCCGCGACCACCACGGTCACGGTCACGAGCGAGCCGACGGAGAGATCGAACTCGCCCGAGGCGAGCACGAAGTAGGCGCCGATCGCCAGGATCGCGATCGGGGCCGAGCGCTTCAGGTAGGCGAGGATCCCCTCGGGCGTCGCGAAGACGCTCGACTCGACCGAGAGCCAGACGAGCAGGACGGCGAGCACGAGCCAGACGACCGGGACGCCGCGCAGCCACGCGAGCGCCGCGCCCGCGGCCTGGCTGCCGCGCGAGGGCTCGAGCTCGGTCGGTGCCGGGGCGGAGGGCATGCTCATCCGGCGCCCGCCTCCTGTGGTTGCAGGGTCCCGCCGGTGCCGGAATCACCCGGCCCGTCGGCCACGGCCTCGGCGCGCTTGCGCCGCCGCCAGCGGATCGAGTAGGCGGCGACCGCGGCGATGATGATCAGCCCGCGGGCCACGTCCTTGGCGAAGGCGTTGACCTCGAGCTCGTTGAAGGTGTGGTCCAGCATCGCGAGGATGAGGACGCCCGCGATCGTGCCGAGGACGCCGCCGCGCCCGCCGAGCAGGTAGGTGCCGCCGAGGACGACCGCGGCAATCGCCTCGAGGTCGTAACCGCCCTCCGGGCCGACCGTCGGGCTGCCCGCGCCGAGCCGGCTCGCGAGGAAGAGGCCGGTGAGTGCGGCCGCCATCGCGCAGAGGACGTGGGCGCCGATGAGCACCCGGTGCGTGCGCACGCCGGAGAGCTTCGCGACCTCCTCGTTGCCCCCGACCGCGTAGAGGCGGTTGCCGAAGCGCGTGTAGCGGAGGATGAACCAGCCGAGCGCGACAACCGCGAAGAGGAGTACGACCGACAACGGAATGGGCCCGAGGTCGTCGTAGCCGAGCTTCTGGAAGCCCTCGGGCACGCCGGTGACCGTGCCCTGGTAACGGCTCTCGATGATCCCCCGGATGATCAGGGCCACCCCGAGCGTCGCGATGAACGGGTTCACGCGCAGCTTGGTGATCACGAGGCCGTTCACGAGGCCGACGAGGGCGCCGAACCCGATCACCGCAACGATCCCGATGAGGATGTTGCCGGTGGCGTCGTCCATCACCTCGGCGGCGATGATCGAAGCGAGGCTCACGACGTAGGCGACCGACAGGTCCAGCGAGGCGCCGAGGATCACGAGCGTCATCCCGACCGCCACGATCCCGAGGGCGACCGAGCGGACCAGCATCTCCTTGATCGCCTCGCCCGTGAGGAACTCGCCGCCGTGGATCGCGACCGCGATCAGACACGCGAAGAAGACCCCCACGAGCACCAGGTAGACCGGGCCCGAGGTCGTGCGCGTGATCGCGGCGAGCGAGTCCGCGACGAAGTTCCGGGCGCTGCCCGTGTTCACCTGCACCCGGGGTCGGTCGGCCACCCGGCTCACGCCCCCTCCTCCGGCGCGGCCGGCGATGCCGCGTCGGCCGCGATGTCGCGCTCGCCCGTGGCGAGGAACATGATCTCCGCCTCGCTGGCGCCGGGCCCGACCTCGCCGGCGATCTCCCCCTGGCGCATGACGACGATCCGGTCGCTCATCCCGATCACCTCGGGCAGCTCCGAGGAGATGAGAACCACCGCGACGCCCTCGTTGGCGAGCCCGCGGATCAAGTCGTGGATGCCGGCCTTCGCGCCGACGTCGATGCCGCGGGTCGGCTCGTCGAAGATCAAAAGGCGCGGCTCGGTCGCGAGCCACTTGGCAAGCACCACCTTCTGCTGGTTGCCGCCGGAGAGGAAGCGGACCTCCTGGCCGAGGTTCCGGTAGCGGAGCTCGACCGCCTTGACGAGGTCGGCGGTCCGCAGCTTGTGCTCGCGGCGAACCGCCCGCCGCAGGCCCCGCCAGGCCAGCGCGACGTTGTCGCGGACGGACTGCGAGAGGGCCAGGCCCTCCGCCTTGCGGTCCTCGGTCACGAACCCGATTCCGGCGGCCACCGCCTGCCCGGGCGAGTGGATGTGACGCTCCTTGCCGTCGAGCTCGAAGGTGCCGGTCGTGAAGGGATCGTCGCCGAAGATCGCCCGCGCGAGCTCCGTGCGCCCGGAGCCCTGCAGGCCGGCGATCCCGAGGATCTCGCCCGCGCGGACCTCGAGATCGATGCCCGCGAGGAAGTCGTTGCCGCAGCCCTTGAGGCGCAGGCGCACGTCGCCGATCGCCTCGGGCTTCGCCCGCTCGGGGAAGTACTGGTCGAGCTCGCGGCCGACCATCATCCGCACGAGCTGGGGCGCGGTGACGTCGCCGGTATTGACCGTCGCCACCTTCTCGCCGTCCTTGAGGACGGTGATCCGCTCGGCGATCTCGAAGATCTCCTTGAGGCGGTGCGAGATGTAGAGGACGGCGATGCCGCGCTCCTTGAGCCGCCGGATCTGCGCGAAGAGGCGCTCGACCTCGTGCGCCGCGAGCGCCGCGGTCGGCTCGTCCATGACGACGATCTTCGAGTCCACCGAAAGCGCCTTCGCGATCTCGACCGTCTGCTGCTTCGAGACCGCCAGGGTGCCGACCATCTCGCGCGGTGAGATCGGATCGTCCGGCGAGAGCTGGTCGAGGAGCGCCGCGGCGTCGTCCTCCATCTTGTGGCGGTCGACGAGGATCCCGCGGCGCGGCTCGCGGCCGAGGTAGATGTTCTCGGCGACCGTGCGGTCCGGCAGCAGGTTGAACTCCTGGTAGATGATCGAGACGCCCGCCTGCTGGCCGTCGAGCGGGTGGGTGCAGCGCACCGGCTCGCCGTCGATCAGCACCTCGCCCTCGGTCGGCGTGTACGCGCCGGCGAGGATCTTCATCAACGTGGACTTACCCGCCCCGTTCTCGCCGACGATCGCGTGGACCTCGCCGGCCTCGCACTCGAGGTCCACGCCCTTCAGCACGCGCACGCCGTAGAACTCCTTCGCGATCCCCCGCATGACGAGGAGCGGGGAGCGGGTGCGCGGTTCGGCGGTCGGGGTCGCGGGCTTGTCCTCGGGCGGGTTCACAAGAGCAGGGGTTTCAGGTGCCGGTGGGCCAGCTCGAGCCCCTGGTTCACCTTCTCGGGGGTCCCGCCCCAAACCGGGTCCTCGTGCTCGACGGAAAGGACGCCGTCGAAACCGCCCTCGTACAGCGTGTCCACGTAGCGGCGGAAGTCGACCTGGCCGAGCCCCGGGATCCGGTAGCGCCAGTACCCCATGTCCCACGGGTCCTCCTCGCGGGTGGAGACGCGGCCGAAGCTGCCGAAGCGGTTGCGCTGCTCGGGGAAGACCTCCGCGTCCTTCGCGTGGGCATGGATCACCTTGCCGACGTACGGGCGCAGCGCCTCGATCGGGTCGATCCCGAGCCAGAGCAGGTGCGAGGGATCGAAGTTGAGGTAGAGCCCCAGGTCGAACATCCACTCCCAGAGCTCGGGCGAGTACGCGAGGTTGCCGGGGTAGCCGTCCGGGTGCCACCCCTCCATCACGCAGTTCTCGATCATGAGCTTCACGCCGCGCTCGCCGGCGTACTCGACGAGGGGCGGGAAGACCTTCTCGGCCTCGCGCATGTTCTCGGCGACGCTGCGGCCCGGATCGCGGCCGATGAACGTGCCGACCGGCACCCCGCCCAGCTCCGCCGCGGCATCGATGCAGGCGCGCAGATGGGCGTGGTAGGCCTCGCGCTTGGCCGGATCCGGGTCGAGGTTGTTGTCGTAGTAGGCGAACGCCGACAGCTCGAGCCCGTTGTCCTCGAGCGCCTTGCGCACGCGGTCGGCCTCGGCGGCGTCGAACGCGTCCGCGGCGACGTGCGCGGCGGTGAACGGTCGATCGCCGATCGTCGGCCACGCCGCGAGCTCGAGCGCCTCGTAACCGTGCTCGGCTGCCCACTTGGCGATGTCCTCGAGGCTGCGCTCGGGCATCGAGGCCGTCAGGAACCCCAGCTTCACGATCCTGCCTCCACTGCGTTCGGCATTGCCACTTCGATCCACTCACCAGTCTTCGCCGACCGCAGCACGGCGTCGGTGATCTCGGCCGCCCGCAGCCCGTCCGCGAACAGCGGGAGGCCGTCGGGCGCCTCCTTACCCGCAACCGCCGCATAGAAGTCAGCGACGAAGGCGTCGAAGCAGTCGGCGTAGCCCTGCGGGTGCCCGCCCGGGAGCGTCGCGAGGCGGGCGGCGGGCTCGGAGAGGAAGCCGGGGTCGCGGCGGATGATCGTGGTTGCCTCGCGCCGGCCCGCCCACAGGGTCTCGGGGCTCTCCTGGTCGAAGGCGAGCGCCTCGCTGGCCCCGTCGAGCTCGAAGAAGAGCCGGTTCTTGCGGCCGGGCGAGACCTGGCTCACGACCACGGCGCCAAGCGCGCCCCGGTCCGTCTCGAACTGGACCACGGCGGCGTCCTCGGTCTCGACCTTGCGGGCCTCGCCGTTCGCGCCGTCCTTCGAGAAGGTGGCGCCGCTGGCCTGGCGGCGCTCGGGAACGACCGTGGTCGTGCGGGCGTTGAGCCGGGTGATCCGGTGCCCGGAGACGAACTCGACGAGGTCGCACCAGTGAGAGCCGATGTCGGCGAACGCCCGCGAGGCCCCGCCGAGCTCGACATCGACGCGCCAGTTGTCGTCGTCGGGCGAGAGCAGCCAGTCCTGCAGGTAGCTGCCGTGGAGCAGCCGCAGCGGGCCCGTGTCGCCGTTGCGCACGCGCTCACGCGCCTCGCGCACGGTCGGGTAGTAGCGATAGACGAACGGGACCGCCGCGCAGAGCCCCGACTCCTCCGCGGCCTCGACGAGGCGCTTCGCGCCGGCCGGATCGAGGGCGATCGGCTTCTCGCAGATGACGTGCTTGCCGGCGCGCAGGGCGGCCTCGGCGAGCTCGACGTGGAGGTGGTTCGGAGTGCAGACGTGAACGACGTCGATGTCGTCCGAGACGACCATCTCGGCGGCCGAGTCGAAGGCGCGGTCGGCGCCCAGCTCCTCCGCGGCGGCGGCGGCGCGCTCCGGGGTCGAGGCGGCGACGCCCGCGATCCGAGCCCCCGCGGCTCGGGCCGAGCGCGCGTGCACGCGGCCGATGAAACCCGTGCCCGCGACGCCTGCGCGCACTCCTCTCTCCATGGGCGGGGAACCTAATCGACTTTTGGCCGACTGTCAACCAAAGTCGGATAACTTTTGCTTCTAGAGTCAAATCTATGTCCCATGATCTCCATCAAGTCCTTGATCTTTCCGAGGGCTCTGCTTTACTGGCGCTCAGCATGGGCGTCGAGGGGATCGCCAGATGAGTGAGAACGGCGCCCCGCGTTCGGCCGGGACCGGACCCATCGGCGCCGGCGCAATGCTTCACCTCATCCGCGACGGCGAAGCTGTGACCCGCGCGGACCTGGCCCGCCGCACGGGGCTCGCCCGTTCGACGGTCGCGCAGCGCGTCGACGCGCTGCTCGCGCACGAGCTGGTCTACGAGGCCGGCGGCAGCGAATCCACCGGCGGCCGCCCGCCGACCGTGCTCGCCTTCAACCACCGGGCGGGCGTCGTCCTCGTCGCGGACCTCGGCGCCACCCACTCGCGTCTTGCGGTCTCGGACCTCGCGGGCGAGCCGCTCGCGGAGGTGACCCGCGACATCGACATCGGCCTCGGCCCGGAGGCTGTCCTCGAGTGGGTCCAGGACGAGTTCACGAAGATGCTGCGCAAGATCAAGCGCAAGGTGGATGACGTGCGCGGGATCGGGATCGGCGTCCCGGGACCGGTCGCCTTCGCCACCGGCCAGCCCGTGAGCCCGCCGATCATGCCCGGGTGGGACGGGTTCTCGATCCCGGGCTGGTTCGCCCAGCACTACGACGTCCCGGTCCTCGTCGACAACGACGTGAACATCATGGCCGTCGGCGAGCACTGGACCTACTGGCGCGACACCGAGCACCTGCTCTTCGTCAAGGTCGGCACCGGCATCGGGTGCGGGATCGTCGCGGGAGGCCACATCCACCGTGGCGCCCAGGGGGCGGCCGGGGACATCGGGCACATCCGTTTGACCGGCCACGACGACGTCGTCTGCCGCTGCGGCAACATCGGCTGCCTCGAGGCGGTCGCCGGCGGCCGCGCGCTCGCGATGAAGCTCACCGAGGCCGGGATCGAGGCGAAGACGAGCCGCGACGTCGTCGAGCTCGTCCGCGCGGGGAACCCGATCGCCACCCGCATGGTGCGCGAGGCGGGGCGCGCACTCGGCGAGGTACTCGCCGAGTGCGTGAATATCTTCAACCCGAGCGCGATCATCATCGGCGGCGACCTCGGCCAGGTGCACGAGCAGCTTCTCGCCGGCGTCCGCGAGGTCACCTTCCGTCGCTCCCTGCCACTCGCGACGGGCGAACTGCGCACGGTCGCAAGCCAGCTCGGCGACCGCGCCGGCGTCATCGGCGCCGCGATCATGGTGCTCGAGCACGTGCTCTCGGCCGACGCGATCGACGCCCTCATCCAGGCCCCGGCCTAGACCGCGGGCCGGACCAGCCCGCTAGCCCTTGATCCGCACGCGGGCGCGAATCGCGCGGCTCTTGTTGCCGACCTTGTCGGCGGCGCGCACCGTGACCCTGTAGGTCCCGGCGTCGAGCGACTTGTCGCGGATCCGCTTCGTCTGCGTTCCCGCGGTGAGGCCCTTGACCCGCTTTCGCACCCGCTCGCCCTTGCGCTTCAGGGTCACGTCCAGGCGCCCCGGCTCCGACAGCGTGAAGGTGACCTTCACGCCCCGGCGTATGCCGCGCACGCGGACGCGGCGGAGCTTGGGCTTGGCGTTGTCGCCCTCCTCGTAGACGGAGGGCGGGTCGCTCGGGTTCGGTAGCGGCTGCGGGCCCACCGGACCCGGGTCGACTCCCCCGGCGAGGATCCGGCCCTTCATCGTCGAGAAGTGGATCGAGCAGTAGAAGTCGTACACGCCCTCGGCGGGCACCTCGTAGGTGACCTCCTCCGACGACCCCGGCGGGACGTTCGGGCTTGAGAGCCGCACCGGCGTCGCCCCCGGCGCCGTCAGCCACAGGTTGTGGCCGACGGGGTTCGCGGTCTGCTCGAACGTCCAGCGTACGGTGTCGCCGACGGACACCGAGAGCTCGCTCGGGCTCCAGAAGTCGTCGAACGCATCGACGTCCCAGATCGTCTGCGCCGAGGCCGGCGCCGCGCCCGCCGCAAGCGCGGCGAGCGCGAGGCCGAGCGCGGACAGGTGTCGCCGGACCGCGATCAGGACGCCACCTGCCGATCTTCACCTTGGCCGAGTCGGAGCTCGACCCGAGGGGACCCGAGAGCTTCACCTGCACGGTGGCCTTGAACGGCTTGGCGCCCTTGAGCGCCCGCTTCACCTTGCCCTTTGGCTTCAGCTTCGCGCGGAAGCGGCCGTCGGCGCCACACGTGACCCTGGCCTTCGCAAGCGCGGTGCCCTTCAGGCC